>Ga0187846_10002354_pt1 | contig 10400 bp, 8 predicted proteins | sample TC_taG_FD_161473 | JGI IMG/M metagenome (GOLD analysis project Ga0187846, IMG submission 161473) | Biofilm microbial communities from the roof of an iron ore cave, State of Minas Gerais, Brazil - TC_06 Biofilm (v2) | ecosystem: Environmental > Terrestrial > Deep subsurface > Cave > Wall biofilm ... | reverse complement strand
TACTGGTTCCTGCACGACGCTGTGCACGAGGGGCGCACGTGGCTGGAGGCGATGCTGGCACGAACCAGGAGCAGCGATCGCAGCGTCGCACGAGGTAGAGCCCTCTTTGGTGCGGGGCGGCTGGCCTGGTTCGAAGGAGACTCAGCAGCCGCTTCCCTGCACGAAGAAGAGGCCTTGTCCGTCCTACGTGAGGCCGGAGACAAGCTTGGGACGGCCTATGCTACCTCGTTGTTGGGACGGATTCGCTTCAGTCAGGGGAATATCGAAGCAGCGCGTTCCCTGCTGGAAGAGAGCCACAAGCTGTTCAAGGAGCTGGGGGAGGCCTGGGGCGAAGCGATCACGCTTTTCAACCTGGGCAACGTTGCCTATCGCTCAGGAGATCGCGCGACGGCCCATGCACACTTTGAAGAGAGTTTGCGGATCTTTCAGGAGCAAGGGGATGTGCTGTACGCCTCGATGGCGTTGAGTGAATTGCAGGTCATGGCCTTGACCCAGGGTGACCAGGAACTGGCCAGCTCTCTGTATCAGCAGAGCCTGCCACTTATGCAGCGGGTATACAATCGGGGGGCGTTTGGGCTGTTCCTGATCAACGTCGGAGATATGTGGTTCCATCATTATAACGATGAGGAACTGGCGAAAGTGCTCTACCGGGAGGGCCTGAGCCTATGGCAGGACCTGCAACGCGTCGAGCAAGGGGTCGGCATCGTCAAGGGGCTGGCGGGCTTAGCCGGGATAGCAGCAGCACAGGGGCAGGCAGAGCGAGCAGGGCGGCTGTTTGGGGCTGCCGCTCGTCTGCTCCCGGCTACCAGCCTGTATCGAGAGGACCTGAACCGCCGTGTCACTGAGGCTCGTACGAATCTCGATGCAGCGACATTCGAGACTGGATGGACTGCGGGGCAGGCGTTGACGGAGGAGCAAGCCATTACTCTTGCGTTACAAGATGCGTAGGGGATAAAACAAAAAAAGAGACCGGTCGCTGTCCTGGGGGAAACACGACCGGTGTACCCAGATAAGGGGTGTGTGGGGGAAGTCCTGGGTTCAGAATACCTCCTATCGCGCCTCAGCCAGGATGGCTCAATGGAGCTGATGGTTATCGATGCCACGAGACATTGAGCCATCCTGCATCATCACGACTTCTTGTAAACTCTCTGTATACATAAACGTTCAGAGGCCCATTTTTGGGACAGGTTTGAGGTTAAGATACCTCTGTTCGTGCCTACAATATGACTTTCAAAGGCCTGAACAGAGACGAAATAGAACAGCTCAATGACGGCCAGTATCCAACTCTGGTGGGGAAGGCTGGAGATATGTGAGCTAATTCACACGCTTGCTGTCTCATACAACCTCGACAGAACGTTCCTCAAGGTATATCGTTGAAAAAAGAAGACTTCAACAATGCGAAATGAAACAATTTTTATGTTAAATTTCACTTCTGCTGGCGTATTAAAAAAAGAATGCGGAATCATATGAAGGAGAAGGAAATGGAAGATCGTATCGGGCAACAGATCGGCAACTATCGCCTGGTCCGTTTGCTAGGACAGGGGGGCTTCGCCGAAGTCTATCTCGGTGAACACCTGCATTTGAAAACCCAGGCCGCCATCAAAATCCTGCAAATGCGCTTGATCGACAGCAATATGGAACAATTTCGTATCGAGGCACAGTCCATCGCCAGCCTCGTGCACCCTCATATTGTGCGCGTTCTCGACTTTGGCGTTGAGAATGGCGTTCCCTATTTGATTATGGACTATGCTCCCGGTGGTACCCTGCGCTCTCGTCATCCAAAGGGCACGCGCCTGCCACCTGACATTGTTGTCTCATATATCAGGCAAGTTTCGGAAGCCTTGCAGTTTGCTCACGGTAGAAAATTGATCCATCGTGACATAAAACCTGAAAATATGTTACTTGGGCTGAACAACAATGTCTTACTCACCGATTTTGGCCTGGTCTTAGTCACGCAGACTTCTGAGTCTCGCAGCACGGGGGAGATAGCGGGTACGGTGCCTTACATGGCGCCTGAGCAGATCCGGGGCAGGCCGAGGCCTGCCAGTGACCAGTATGCGCTGGGCATTATTGTCTATGAATGGTTGAGCGGAGCCCCTCCTTTTCAAGGAGCCCTTCTTGAGCTATACGGCCAGCAACTCTATGCTTATCCTCCTCCCTTGCGTGAGAAGGCACCCGGCATATCACCAGGTGTTGAGGAAGTCGTGATGACTGCGCTGGCTAAGAATCCGCAACAGCGCTTTGCAAGTGTGCAGGCATTTTCGACAGCTTTGGAACAGGCTTACCTGAGTTTTCAATCGCCTGCTCCTGGATTTCCATTAATGTCTCCCTGGCAGGATCAATCATCGCCGTTCATCAATGGATATGCTCCGCCAATCCCATCGGCAGAATCAACTTACATCAAAACACCATCAAATCAGGTACCACAACAGGCGATAATGTATACTCCACCAATTCCATCGGCGGAATCAACTTACATCAAAACACCATCAAATCAGATACCACAACCAACGCTCATGAATACTCCGCCAATCCCATCGGCGGAATCAACTTACATTAAAACACCATCAAATCAGATACCACAATCGGCAATGATGTATACTCCACCGGGTCAATCAACACCGTTCACCGAATCCGGACAACCCACGTATGTAGTTGAAGCAGCAAGCCAGCCATCAACAACGCCTTCTCAAACTGCCCCGCAGCCCCAGAGCATCCAGCCTGCACCTCTGGTAGAAGGCAGAGTACATGGGGGTGGCAGCCCGCGCCCTAAAAGGAGACGCAGGTGGCTGGTTGGTGCGCTGGCGCTCCTCATGTTGCTGGGCATCTTTGGCAGCGTTTCATTTGCAGTACTAGGAGGCTGGCCTTCCCTGTTTAACAACTGGTTCGGCGGAGGGCGAGTGTCTTCAGCAACAGTAACGATTACCCCGGCCAGTAATGATGTGAAACACGCCTACACCATCTCAGCAGTGACAGGAACGCCTGATCCTGGGAAGAATCAGGTTGGAGCGCGTACGCTCTCCTATACTACCCAGCCGCAATCTAACACAGCCAATGCAACTGGCTCCAGGCAAAATCCTGCAGTTAAAGCATCAGGTACTTTAATAATCAGGTGCCGTGCTTCTTCATTTCCAATTACGATACCGGCTGGTACTGTCTTTACAGATAACGCTGGAGTGCAAGTGGCGACTGATGTGGCTGTTACAGCGAGCGGTTGCTATACGACTGTTTCCGCCCATGCAGTCAAGGCTGGTGCAGGTGGCAATATTCCAGCTAACGATATGAATCAACCCTATCAAGGGTACAGTATAGACAATGATGCCGCATTTACTGGCGGGCAGGACGCACAAACCTATACTGTAGTGCAACAGAGTGACATCGATGGAGCGGCAAATCCACTGGTGACTTCGCTCACACCATCCGCGCAGCAGTCGTTGAATGGACAGGTTCGCTCAAATGAACGACTGATTGCCGATCCACATTGCCAGTCAAATGTGACTTCTGACCACGCAGCAGGTGATACGGCGAAAAGCGTAACCGTCAGTGTGACCGTGACCTGTACTGGTGAGGCCTACGATCAGGATGGCGCGCAGTCACTGGCAGCGAAATTGCTCCAGGACCAGGTGAAGACTGATCTGGGTGCCGGCTATGCGCTTGTGGGGAAGGTGGTGACGGCAGTCACGCAGGCAAAAATGGCCGGTGCGAAGTCGGGAACGATAGCGGTGTCCGTCAATGCCGAAGGGGTATGGGTGTACCAGTTCAGCGCATCGCAGGAACAGGCTCTGGCAAAGTTGATTGCAGGGAAGAGTAAGCCGGAAGCACAGTCCTTGCTGTCGCAGCAGCAGGGAGTAGAGAAAGTCGATGTCCAGCTCTCTGGCGGCAACGGAAATACCTTTCCATCGGACTCCGGTCAGATCAAGTTTGTGGTGCTGAATGTGGCAGGGATGTAGGCACGCGATAGGGCTTGCGCAGCATTGCCCAGACACGCAGGCTGCTCTTTGGAACCACTCCTTCGCTCACTACGGTAAAGCCATACTTCTTATAGAACGGCACATTCCTTTCCTTCGATGTCTCCAGGTAACACGGCAGCCCATCAGCACCGGCTCGTGCTAGCACTGGCTGCATCAACGTGCCGCCGATGCCCTGACCCTGGTACGGTGGATCGACACCAATGGCCCACAAATACCAGTGTTGTCCAGGGACGCATTGTCTATGAACAGCGTCGACGTACGCCTCCATGACCGTGTAGCGGCGGAATCCCGCCCATCCTAGCTCTAATCCCAGTCGCGCTTCACGAATACCAATACGAACCAGGCGGCTAAACAGGGGTGTGGTATTGCCTGGAGGGAGCCAGCATGCAACTCCCTCGATGTTCGAGGTGGTATAGACTTCACCATAGCGCAAGCCGTAATGCACCACGATATGGAAAAAAGATGGCAGCAAGCGAAGGCGCCTGGCATGGTCAGGAATAAGATATTGCCACCCTGGATCATCTTGAAAAGCCCTGCCCATCACCTCGGACGCAAGCCTGGAATGGTGGACATCGAGGCGAAGCGGCTCGTATGATCTGGTCATGCCCGCCTCCTCGTAGGGGCCCGATTTATCGCGCCCAGGGGTGGGGTACGATGTGCGTGTGTCTCTCCCCGCTGCACGGGCGCGATTAAGAATATTGGAGACATTTTAACGCCCTCCGTCGTATAATACCATGTTATGTGCCCATTGATATCACATCGAAAGTTAGTGATCAAATGCCTTCTACTTCTATGTGGTACTGTAATCGGTGTGGTGCAGCTCAACAGGCAGCTGTGGCCTATTGTTTTGTCTGCGGACAGGCACTACAAGATTCGGCACGGGAACTCTTGCTTCGGCAACGGTACCGTATTCTTAACCCTGTAGGACAGGGCGGTTTTGGCGCTGTTTACAAAGCAGAAGATACCCATTATGCCGATCGCCTCGTTGCTATCAAAGAAATCAACCTGAGCAACCTCACACCACAACAGGTGATTGATGCTACCACTTCATTCAACCGCGAAGTCGATTTGTTGTCACTCCTGAGGCATCCCAACCTCCCGCGCATTTATGACTACTTTACTGATAGCGAGCATTGTTATCTGGTGCTAGAGTTCATTGAAGGTGAAAACCTGGAACAATATCTGGAGAAAACACAGGGTGGGCGCCTCTCGCTTGAGGAAGTTCTTGATATCGGCCTCCAGCTCTGCGCGGTGCTTGAATACTTGCACACGCGTTTACCGCCTATCATCTTCCGCGATCTCAAACCGGCCAATGTCATAAGGACGTTCGATGGCCATCTCTACCTCATCGACTTTGGTATCGCCGGCCACTTCAAACCGGGGCAGGCGAGAGATACCATGCCTCTCGGTTCTCCAGGATATGCCGCCCCGGAGCAATATGGGAGGGTGCAAACGACTCCGCAAGCCGACATCTACAGCCTGGGAGCCATGCTTTACCAGCTTCTCACAGGAAACGATCCCGCGCAGGCACCGTTTCGCTTTGCAAGCTTGCAATGGCAAGACCACCCTTCTCGTGATCGGCTCCAGTCGCTGCTCTTCCAGATGGTAGAGCTGGAAACGATCAAAAGGCCGACCAGTATAGCCTCTGTCAAAAAAGCGCTAGGGGAGATTCCTGTAGCTTCACGCTCTCCAGGAACTGTTCTCTCTACCTATCGTGGTCATACCGGATTAGTGCTGGCCGTGGCCTGGTCGCCTGATGGCATCCACATCGCCTCTGGCTCCTCCGATGGAACCATGCATATCTGGAACGCTGCTACAGCAAGCACCACATTCGCTTATCGCGACCCGTTCAAATCCTATGCGTGGACATGGGCGCTCGCGTGGTTGCCTGATGGCACCTATCTAGCCGCTGGAAGCGATGATAAGATAGCGCGAGTCTGGGAAGTGGGAAGAAACGCTGTTCCTTCCACTATGACTGCTGTTGTGACTTATTATGGCCATTCGAACTGGGTCAATGCCATAGCATGGTCACCCGGCGGCAGGCACATCGCCTCGGCCAGTTGTGACAGGACGGTGCAGGTATGGGAAATTGGAACTACGGTCTCACCTCATCGAGCAGGTATCTATGATGGTCACACCCGCTGGGTAGAGGCTGTGGCATGGTCACCTGATGGCAGCACCATCGCTTCCGGGGGAAACGATGCCACAGTACGCGTGTGGAATGAGGCAACGAAGGAGACCATCCTCATCTATCGGGGCCATACCTTTGGAGTTAACGCCCTGGCATGGTCGCCCGATGGCGCTCGCATTGCCTCTTGTTCCTGGGACAGGGTAGTACGGCTGTGGGACGCCAGCACTGGAGAAACGCTCTTCACCTATCGAGGGCATGCCGGTTGGGTATACGCGGTAGCATGGTCGCCCGATGGAACCCGCATCGCCTCGGCAAGCAAGGATAAGACGGTGCAGGTATGGTGGGCGTGCTGAATTACCCGGTAGGGGCCCGATTTATCGCGCCCTGTGGTGGGCCTTGCGGGTGAATACCCTTTCCCGCAGGGGCCCGATAATGCAGATGAACACATGAAACCGGCAATAGAAAGTAGGGGCCGATTTATCGCGCCCACCGCCGATTCATCGGCCAGTTGCACGGCCAAGGATACCCAGATGATTGTGTTCATGTGCATTATCGCGCCCTGTGATGGCCTTGTGGGTAACAACCCCTTCCGGTAGGGGCCCGATTTATCGCGCCCTGTGGTGGGCCTTTCTGGTCGCCAGTCATCCCCCGAAAGGATAGACAACCTGAAAAAAGTATCCATATGTATCTATGCCACGTATGATATGATAGATGAAAAGATGATGAGCAAGAAAGCATCTGTCCCTGTTGATCATAGAAGGAGAGAGGCAGTATGGGCGGATTCCATTATCTTGACCTGCTTGTGATTCTTGGGATTATCCTGTTGATTGCAGGCCCGAAGGCGGTGCAGTCGATGTCACGCCATGCGGGTAAAGGTTTGGGCAAGGCCAAAGCAGTGAAAGACGAAATATTGTCTGAGTTGCCCATGGAGGAACTCTCTGAAATGTCGCAGCACATTCCGCGGATCCCATTAAATCCGCAGCAGGCTGTCCAGAAGTTGTTACTTCCAGAGCAGGAAAAGCCTGCCGAAAAGCGTATCACGGAAGAAAAAGAAGCCGAACACTAGCTCGCAAATACTGACTCTCTTGTTTTTCTCCTCCGAGATCCGCTCGTTAGTCCTCCTGGAGGCAATAGGATCAGGTTCATCCCCGGCCAGGTATTGTGCAAACCGTAAGATGAAGTAAATCATCGATATAAAAAGGAGAGATCCGGTGCTCGCTCTTGTGAATACTCCATCGGCGCCAATTGCAGTCGAATTTCGTGATGTTGCCGAACCAGAACCTGCCGTTGATGAGGCTCTTGTGGATGTCCACGCGTTTTCCTTGAACCGTGGAGAGCTGGCCTTGCTCGCAGGGAGGCCCGAAGGATGGCGTCCCGGCCAGGATATTGCTGGTGTCGTAGTACAGGCCGCCGCGGACGGCAGTGGACCAAACGAAGGAACACGTGTCGTGGCACTTGTTGACGGCGCAGGTTGGGCTCAACGCGTAGCTGCACCTACAGCACGCATGGCCGCGTTACCGGACAACGTCAGCTTCGCCAGCGCTGCTACCCTTCCCATTGCGGGATTAACTGCACTGCGTATCGTACGTCATGGCGGCTCTCTGCTGGGACAGCGGGTGCTGATCACTGGAGCCGCAGGTGGTGTCGGTCGCTTTGCAGTTCAACTGGCTGCCCTGGCTGGAGCAGAGGTGACAGGAGTTGTGAGAAGTCCTGAACGCGCGACCGGTCTATCTCAACGAGGAGCAGCAGCAGTTGTCACGCATATCCAGGAAGCAGAGGGTTTGTTTGATCTGATTCTGGAATCGGCCGGTGGACCATCGCTCGCAGGAGCAATCAGCAAAGTAGCACCCGGAGGTACCATTGTCGTGTTTGGCAATTCTTCCAGAGAGGATACCCCTATCAGTTTTTCCAACTTCGCCGGTCATGCTGGAGCGCGCTTGCTCCCATTCTTCATCTATCATTCAGGCACGCCCGCTTCTATGGGAGTAGACCTGGCCACCCTCGTCTTGCTGGTTGCTGCAGGAAAGCTGACCCCCGAGATCGGCCTGGAGGACAGTTGGCGTAAAGTTTACCGTGCTACGACAGCCCTGCGCGACCGGAAAATCAATGGCAAGGCCGTGTTTCACGTCGATTAGTTCTTGATTGTGGCTGTTTTGGAATTGATCTTTGTAACCTGGTCCGCCATTTTCTTTAGTAAGCAAGCTTAGCAAAGCAGACGCAGAGAACATGAGTCATCCCGAACAATCTAGCACTGTTGGCGAAGCTCTTGCGAATCTGTGTAAGGGCGGGGGTGGTGTGGAGAAGGGTGGGGACCCTTGCGGTCGCCCTTGGGGTTCACCAACGCTCTCAAAAGATTCGGGATGACTCATGTCCTTTCGCATACCACTTGATAGGTACACTACCTCTTCTTCAGCGAGGCGATGAAGTCGTCCACAGGAATAGCCGCGAGCGTCTCAAACTTTGCCGTGCCGCGCATCCCTAAATCCACTGAAACCCGCGCCACCGTCTCCGGGTCTGGAGCCTCCAGCACGGTGAGGAAGTCGTACGCTCCAAGTAAGGCATATTGGGATATGACCTTTGCTCCCAGGGCTTCGACCTCGCTGTTCACCGCCTTGATGCGGTCTGGATTTTGCTTGAGAGTCTTCACTCCCTCCGGGCTTAAATGGCTCAACATAATGTACGTTCCCATTGCTCTCATGACCTCCTCTCGGTAGGCTAACGTTGACTCTTTACTAAATAGGTGACCTGGCGGGGGGCAAGCCCCGCCACTACATTTCACTCGTCATATGAACGTTGACGCCTACTACACATTCGACGGCCAGGGTGATTATAGAAATTTACAAATTGTGTGGGTGATCATGGGGGGCGTAGGGGCTCGATTCATCGCGCCCTGGGGTGGGGAAGTCATCCCACATGCCCCTCTTCATTTGTTAAACCGCATAATCACCGTGGATTATTGTACCACAGTTATGATCTCCTTCTTTCAATGCATTCGAGCAACTTCTGCCCGGTTCTTGTCTTGTACGCGCGCTGCAGCGGTCCCAGCGCCATTCAAAGCGCGAGGGCTGCCAGGAGGATCAGCGTCAGCCCTGCGAGTGGAAGAATGTGCATGACCCTTCTTGCGCTTGCTCGCAGGGGAAAGCAGCCGCCGGCACAAGAGCGACCCTACCAGGAGGATGCTGGCGAGGTAGATACCCAGTTCCCACCAGGTCTGCGTGTCACTGCCAGTGCCGATCCCGTGGATAGTCGCGAGCGCAAAGATGCCGAGCGTCAGCACATGCAGGCGCCGCCACCAGGTGTAGCCGATGTGCGGGCGCAGCAAGGTGCTGATGCCGATGGCGATGCCAAGGTACAACGCGACAATACCGAGGGCCATCCACTCGGGGCGATAATGACTCGCCAGCGGGATAAAGATTTCGTTCCATCCGAAACGGGTGAATGGATCTACCCATACCGCCAGGACATGTACCACCAGAAAGACCGCGCTAAGCAGCGTCAGAAAGTTATGCAGTTCGTTATTGATCAGGCGCGGCCAGCGGCTGGGCGATTGTAACTGCGTCGAAAGCGCCAGCCCCACTGCTACCGCCAATGTAAGTAACACGTAGGTGGTAAACCCGCCTGCCCGTGCGACATTCCAGGTCACTTCCTGCCAGATGGTCATCGCTCTTCCTCCTTCATGAGGTGTACAGGCCATGGCTCGACAGTTTCCCACGTGCCGTCCTCGCGCACGAGCAGGCCCGCGATGCGGTGCCTGCGCAGAAAGCCTGCCCCCTGCTTCGACCCAAGAATGAACGCGACCTTCGCAGCCACCTCGGCCTGCTCGCAACGATCTGTCGCGACGGTTACCGACCAGAGGTCGCTCTGTGCCGGCAGACCTGTGCGGGGATCGAGCAGGTGATGGCGGAACGTCTGTCCCTGCCACCAGTGGCGGCGGGCAATGCCGGAGGTCGCGATAGCACCCTGGCGCAGCGGAATCGTCCAGAACTGCTCTCGCCCTGGTACTGAGATTTGCCAGTGCACTTCAGCAGGCGGGAGTCCTAATACAGCAAGGTCGCCTCCTGCATTTACCAGGGCTGGACTCACTCCACTCTGGCGCAGGCTCTCCAGGGCGGCATCTACGACCATGCCTTTGGCGATTCCTCCAAAGTCGAGTTTGATGCCTACCGGCAGCGTAACGCACCGGCGTAATGGATCCACCCGGATGCCGCGCCATCCTCCTCCCGGCTCTCCAGGGAAGATGGGTTCGAAACGGACAGCCGGAAGGTCATCGAAGGAGCGGTCATAGCCAACCTGCTCCA
>Ga0187846_10002353_pt1 | contig 10408 bp, 11 predicted proteins | sample TC_taG_FD_161473 | JGI IMG/M metagenome (GOLD analysis project Ga0187846, IMG submission 161473) | Biofilm microbial communities from the roof of an iron ore cave, State of Minas Gerais, Brazil - TC_06 Biofilm (v2) | ecosystem: Environmental > Terrestrial > Deep subsurface > Cave > Wall biofilm... | reverse complement strand
GGCGACGGGACCTTCACCCCAGGGGCTTCATACCCAGTCGACAACGTCCCCGTCTCGGTCGTGGTCGCGGACTTCCGAGGCACTGGACTGTTGGATCTCGCCGCAGCGGAGGAGTTCGGTGGGGTCGTGGTGCTCCTGGGAAACGGCGACGGGACTTTTCAACCCCCTGTAACCTATAGTGCCGTATTCCCCAGTTCCTTGGCGGTGGCTGACTTCAACGGCGATGGGAAGCCTGACATGGCTGTAGCCGACACCGCGTCACCTCAAGGTTCGGTCACGGTACTCTTGGGAAACGGCGACGGGACATTCCTGGCGGGCGTTAGCTACCCGGTCGGGAAGGACCCTCTCTTCGTGACGACCGGAGATTTCAACGGAGACAAGAAAGCCGACCTCGTAACAGCTAACGATGGCAACAACACCGCAGGTGTCCTTCTCAACACTGGTGTGGTCACCTTCTCACCCACCACGCCCCTGAACTTCAAGAAGCAAACCGTCGGCACAACCAGCCCGCCCCAAACCGTCACCCTCACCAACAGCGGGAGCACAGCGCTAACGATTTCGTCCATGAAATCCACCGGCCAGTTCGGCATGTCGTCCACTTGCGGGACGAGCGTCGCTCCGGGCGCGAACTGCGCGATCAATGTGACATTCTCACCGCAGTCGAAGGGACCAAAGAGCGGAACGGTCACCCTCCGCGACAGCGCGTCATCGAAACCGCAGGTCATCGAACTCTCCGGCACTGGCGATTAAGCCAGCAGCAGACCCCGCAGAATGCGCCTCGCGATGATTGTTGTAACATCCTGATAGCACTCAAAATGGCCGGGCAGGGATTTTGAGCGTTATCGCCTGATTTCGTCAACTACTTGACTCGGAAGGGTACATCGCTGGAAAGCGTGCCGGTGGAAGTAGTGACAGTCACCGTGCCCGTAGTTGCGCCGGAAGGAACTGTGGTTGTGATCTCGGTCGCTGAGACAACCGTGAACGTCGCCGGCGTCCCATTGAAACTGACCCCGGTCGCTCCGGTCAGATTCGTTCCCAGGATGTACACGCTTGCTCCAACTCTGCCTGAAGTCGGCAAGGTCTCAATGAACGGCGCCAGGCCCATCGCAAGGCTGTAGACCACGCCGGCCTGCGTTCCCCCGCCGCCGAGAGTTGTGCCGTAGAAGTTGCCATCGGTGCCTTGAATCAAGCCAGCACCGGGATTTTGGCCATCGGCACAATCAAAGGAAGAGCAGAATCTGTGCATCACAGTCAGCACTCCCGCAGGAGTGATCTCGAAAAGGACGCCACTGTTGCGGATTCCTCCGATTTGTGCCGTCCCGTAGAAGTTGCCGTCGGTACCCTGGACCAGTCCGGCAGTCGGCTCGCTTCCGTCGCTGCACTTTGCTTGATGGCAGAAACGGTACAACGTGGTCAGTCCCTTCCCAAGAGTGAACTTGAAGACCGTGCCTCGGCCGTTGTCACCACCCACGTACGTCGTACCGTAGAACTTCCCGTTTGCGGCTTGAATCAGCGTGCCTCGAGGGCCTTGGCCATCTCTGCAATTTGACTGAGAGCAGAAGGTGTAGAGCACGGTGAACTTTCCGCCTGTAGTGATCTTGAAGATCGTGCCTCCTCCGTGAGCGCCGCCGCCCGCTGCGACGCCATAAAAGCTCCCGTCGGTGCCTTGGACCAATCCGACCTCGGGGGATGATCCGTCCGGGCAGGTCGAGTTGGTGCAGAAGCTATGCAGTGTCGTCAGAGTGCCGCTGGGAGTCATCTTGAAGACCGTGCCGCATCCGTAGGGCGCGTTATTGCAGAAGGAGCCGTCTGATGTTCCTCCTTGGTACGTCGTTCCGTAAAAATTCCCGTCAGTACCCTCCACCAGGCCCGCGAATGGCAGGGACCCATCCACACAGCCGGTTTGAGGACAAAAGCTGTAAAGGGTGGTCAACTGGCCCTCGGGCGTGATCTTGAATACGGTGCCATTGCTGTAGGCGCCTGCCAGCCAGGTCGTTCCGTAGAAGTTGCCGTCGGTCCCGAGAGTTACCCCGGCCAGAGGGTCCGCACCATTGGGGCTTCCTGAGAAGTCGTAGAGTGTAGTTAGTGTGCCGGTGGTAGCAGTGCGGAAGAATGTGCCGGGGTAATCAGTTGCGAAGATGGTTGTCCCGTACAAGTTGCCATCTAGTCCTTGGACAACCGCATTTGGCTCAAACCCATCGGTACCATCCCTGTTGAAACTGGCCACGACGTTGAAGGTTTGCGCGGAAGCCGCAATCGAAGCGACGCAGAAGAGCAAAGCGGTGAGAGCGTTTCTCCGACAGCGACTGGTGTTCTTCGCCATGGCGGACTCCTTTGCAAACCACGACGTTGGGGACCGGTGCCGGAACGAGGAAGAACCCACGACACATCCTGCCTGGGACAAAGGATGCGAGGAATGAGAACCGGCCCGATTAGTCTGGCTTTCACCGGACGCAATGTCAAGGTTGAAAGACCTTGCACAACCGCACGCTGCCCAGGAATTGCGTTGTCTAACATGCACGCGCCCTTAATTTTCCCAAGAGCCAAACGCGACGGAATGGTGAAACCCTGATTTCACTCATTGACATGATTAAAGCGAACTCTGGGTGCGGGTGTCGAGGTCTCAACAGGATGGTCCTCGTGTCTCTGAAACCTTGAACGTGTCCCGTCTGTACAGCGTCCAGATCTGGGTGCAACTAGCGTGCAAGAAAACGGTTTGACAATTCACGCCCCCGATCGCCAGTTTTGGCGCGCAAGGACCTTTGGAAAGTCTTACCTCTGAACCATAGGCTGTCACGGCCGAGGTCTCATTCAATGCTTCGTTCCTCTTGGTCGCTGCTGGTAGATCTCCCTGTGGGGCAATTAAGGGGCACAGTTCCATTTCGTCCCCGTACAGTGAGCGCTCGTGGGTTGTCATCTGCGCCGCAAAATGGTTGAATTTGCTGGTTCCCACGAGACTGTTAACCGGAGGGTTGTAGGTTCGAGTCCTACCTGAGGAGCCATTCTTTCAATGGCTTAGCTTACCCCGCAATCACTAGCGCAATCAGTTAAGCCGGTCGGCTGAGAGCCAGACCAACAACTTTCGAATGCGCCAGTCCCATCTCGTCGGTCACAACGTCGCCGTAGATGTTCATTGTCGTTCTGATGTCGCTATGTCTCATCAGCTTCTGTTGAACAGCAATGGGCGTCCCTACGGCGTCAAGCCAACTCCGGTAGGTGTGCCGAAAGGTGTGAGTACCGACATGGCCGATTCCCGCTTCCTTCGCTGCCCGCTCAAGTTCCCGCCAGAATCCTGTATACGAATAGGGTAGACGGCCCAGCTTCAAAGGACTGGCGAAGATCCAGTCCTCTTCGGCCGGGAACTGAGTGGTCTGTTTCCAGATCCTCAGTACTTCCAGAAGTTCCTTGTCGATTGCAAGCGATTTGCGCGACGAATCGGTTTTTACATCGTCCACGATCTGCTTTATTATGCCGCGCTCGATATTGAGCTTGGCACCGAGCCAGTTGACGTCTCGCCACTTCAGCGCAAGCAATTCCGACACTCGCAGCCCCAAGCAGACCGATACCAGAGCCATCGTATTGAAAGGTGTCTTCAGCACGGCGACAAGTTTCTGGAATTGATCGACGGTAAGGCTGCGCGGCTTGCGAATGCGTTTGGTGGCACCCTTGACGACTACAAGGTCGATTGGGTTGCGTGCGATATCCAACACACCGCACCACATTGCAAACTCCATCAACGTGCGAAGCAAATTGCGAACGTGAGACCTGCTTTTTGGTGACAATTCAAGCTGACGAAGCCAAAGCTCAACCGGCCTGGGCTGTACGTCAGTGATTGACTTGTCTCCCCAGTGAGGAAGGATGTGGTTTCTTAGCCAAGAGCGGTACACGCGAGAGGTCTCTGAACGCGAAGGCATTCTTTCGGCTTGATAACGTTGGACTAACTCCTTCATCGTGTGCGCCTGCCCCATTGGTTTGCTGACGACGGTTTGACGAAGCACCTCTGCAGCTTGCCACGCGGATGTCTTTGTTGGTAAGTCGCGCAGCGAGCCAATCAGTTTCGTTCGCCGGACGCCGTTTTCGCAGAAAAGGTAATTCCAAACTCTGCGACGTTTATCGTAAACAACAGATCCCATTTTATGCCGTGCTCGTTTCATGTCATCTCCTTTCGTTAGCGAGCACGGACGGCTGGGCCGAGCTTAACACAGGTTTCCTGTGCATTACGATTGCATCGAGGTCGGAACGCAAGAAGCGCCAAACGCGCCGCTGCGCGCCAGTGAGTGCGTAGGCTTTCAATTTGCCTTGCCGCGCCCAGAGCTGAATGGTTCGCACTTTGAAATTGAGGTACGCTGCCGCTTCTGCTGTGTTCAGCCAAGCCGCGTCTTGCGGATCGTGTGAGGGTCTGTCTGGAATAGTTCGATTGTCTTCTTTCGCTTCCATAGTGGCGGGTTGGACTGGAACTGCGGAGGTTCGGTCAAGGGCGACCGCAGGGAGCCGCGCTAGCGGGCCTGCCCCTTGAGCGGTTCTTCGCAGTTCCGGTTTCGTCGCGAGGGAAGCGAAAGAAGAGGAGGTCTGGAGGGACATTGCTAATGAGTGTTTCATTGCGGCGGCTGGTCCTCGGATTTTGGTTTGTGTTGAGTCTTGCGCGGATGGGCTGAGGCTGGATTTGGCGTTACCTGTTGCTGCGCCGGCAGCGCAACCAAACCCTGGGCCGGTGCCGGGTCGCTTGAGTTGACCCATCGGTACCAAAGAATTCCGAGGGAGAATCCAACCGCGAGAGCGGCACTGCAAAGGACGAGCACGGACCACTTGTATTCGCGCAGAAAGACGTGTGTCAGCTCCGTCGCACATTGTTTGGCGGAACTCGTGACCGTTTGGACGGTGAGCCGCATATCCTCCAGGGATTTTCGCGCGTCCTCGGCTGCGACTCGGTAGGCATTCCCGAGATACTTGGATGAACGATCAAACTCGGCTGCTACTTGTTCGGTTTGTTTGGCTACCAGCGTCAGTGATTCGGCAGTTTCGGGAAGTCCGCTCTCCCTAAAATTCTGACGCAGGCTTTCGCTGAGGGTGGCAGCTATCGTCTGAGGATCGATGCCTTTGGAGACTTCCGCAGGCAGCTGGGTGAGCCGCTCATCAAGTCGTTTGTGGAGAGCGACCATATCCTGGCGGGCAGACTGAATGGCTTTGACGCTTTGGTCGAGAATCGCGGCAAGGTGGCTGCGCTCGCTGGCGATCTGCGCGGGCGCTTGCCGAGTCACGATTGCCAGAAAACCCATAGCGCGCGCAATGCGAAGCATCTCGTCATCGGCGGGCAAGCGGCGCAAGTGCGCCATGTCGCGATACCAGAGAGGGCGTTGTTCGGCGGGAAGCAGTTCGGCGATTTCATCAATGAAATCGCGCTCGCTGCTCTGCTCCTCGACAAGTTTCGGCTTGGCAGTAATGGTTGTCATGGCAACAAGAGGCACTTGGCCTTCTCGATCTCTTCAAAGAGCCGTCGCCGGTAGCTCTGCGCCCGAATCACAAGAGAGGCACGCTGCAGTTCTGGAATATTGATTCGCCGTTCAACAACCTGGCCGAGAGTGATGCCATGTTGTCGGGCAGGATTTTCCAAATCAGGGAGTCGAAATTCCATGCTCAAGACGATCGGCTGGAAGGCACTGCGGAACTGATCGGCTTGCTTGCTGTCTCGCCAGTACGAGAAATCGGGCTGGTGCGTGGTTGCGTTTTCGACCATTACATAGCTAACCCGGTCTTGGAGCCTCGCGGCCCAGTTCAATACGCTTTCCACGCTTGCCGGGTCGGGCGTAACGATCCCGATTGCGGTGAACTCCACTCCCGTAGCTGCCACGTCTTCAAACATGCTGTCGAACCATTCATGGGTCACCTGGCCTGAGCTGGCGCCCATATCGGCAAGGATGATTGGGCTATCCTCCGAAAGATGGTCAATGAATGCGTCCAGGCCCGCAGCCGTGTGAATGTTCACCTTGGTAACAGCGCCGTCATAGTAGTGTTTCAAACTGCCTCGAGCTTTGTTTTCCGTGTCGAGGTCCAGAAGTTTGATCGGGATCTGATGGTCCTGGTACCACTCGGCAAGAGCGAGAACGAAACTGGTTTTACCAACTCCACCTTTTCCGCCCATCGTGAAAATGATGCGTTTGGAGATGTCGGTTCGTTTGGTGGAATCAACGACGTTGAGTGCAGAAGCTTTGGCAGCGGATGGCTGGTGCATGTGGGCTACTCCCTGGTCTTTTGATTACGCTGAAGCCGCAAGGGTTCGTCCGGGTTGTATTCAAAGAGAAGTTTTTTCTTGCGTGTTTGCGGCGGTTGGTCTTTTACTTTCTTAATCTTCCTTGTAATGCCTTCCAGTGCCTTTGGAGTACTTATAACGCCTTCCAGATCCTTCTGAGTCTTATAAGTGCCTATAAGTCTCTTCTTGTCCTTCTCAGTTACGACTAACTCCGCTGCAGCAGGACTGGTACGTTTCATGGTTGACTTACTGCAGGCCAACACGAAATCATTGACGGTGCTCGTGCCGACTGTGAGCCCGCAAGATTCCTTGAGTACGTGAGTGATTTCTCGGTAGCTTCGCCCCCGTTTCCGCATCTCAAGAATTAGCTCACGGTACGGGTCCAGGCGGGAGCGTGGCTCTTTGGCAGGTAGATCGTTGAGTATCGCTTGGAATTTAGGGTCCATGATTTCTCCTGAGTGGAACTCGGCAAGACGCTGGCGACGAACGGATGGTTACTGCTACAGACGTAAACAACAGTCAAAAGGATGGCCGGACATGCCCCGGATGTCCGCCGGACAGATGCCGGATGCGGGCCGGACAGCGAGTCCGGTCGTGTACGCGACGCCGAACCTAACGCGTAGCGTTAGGGATGGTGTCTTATTGCAAGAACGAAGTTGGAGGATGCGCTGATGCTCACCATTCGCGCCATGTCCGACGGAACAGGCTACTCCGCACGCCATTTGCAGCATAGCGACTACTACGCCGAAGGCGAGCGTGTCACGGGCCAATGGCAGGGGCGAGGAGCGGAGATGCTCGGCCTGGCCGGGGAAGTTCAGTCCCAGCAGTTCGAGGCGTTGCGCCAGGGCCTCGATCCCCAAAGCGGCATGTTCCTCCGACAGCGCCACAGCGCAGACCGCACAGCCGCCGATGGCAGCACCCAAAGCCGAGGCCGAAACCTGTACGACTTCACTATCTCTGCTCCCAAGTCGGTTTCAATCATGGCTAAACTGGGCGGGGACGCCCGACTTGTGGAAGCTCACAGGAAGGCCGTTCACGAAGCGCTGAAAGAACTGGAATGCCACGCGGCAAGTCGCATCCGAGTGGACGGAGCGAACGATAACCGCATCACCGGGAACCTTGCATTGGCTGTCTACCATCACGACACCAGCCGCGAACTTGATCCCCAGCTCCATACCCACGCCGTTGCCGCTAATCTGACCTACGACGGCGCTGAGGGCCGTTGGAAGGCGCTTCAAGCCTCTGGTGTCTACGAGCAGCGGGCTTACTTTACGGAGGTGTACCGGAACGCCTTGGCTCGCGAGGTGCGTTCTCTGGGTTACGAGATCGACGACCGGCGCAACTCCAAGGGCAAGAACCTGGGTTTTGAGATCAAGGGCGTCTCGGATGAGTTGCTCGAAAAGTACAGCCAGCGCAGCGAGCAGCGCGACCGAGCCATTGCCGAGTTTGTCGAGAGTAAGGGGCGACAGCCCAGTGACAACGAAATCGCCGTTCTGGTTCGTGAATCGCGGGCCGATAAGCTGATTGAAATTTCAACAGCGGAAGTGCATTCACGCCAAACGGCTCGATTGACCCGCGAAGAGAGCCTAAACCTTGAGCAAATCCGCGAAACAGTCTTGGAAAGACCCCAAACGCAGCGACCAGAACTTGAGCGTGCATATCACTCCCTCGACTACGCCAAAGAACACGTCTTTGAGCGCGTCTCCGTAGCGCTCGATCACGAACTGTTGACGGAAGCACTCCGTCATGGCCGTGGCCGGATTGACTTGTCGGAACTGAAGGGTGAGTTTTCGCTGGCAGAAAGCAATGCCGATATCCTGCGGGCTGGGAAGGAAGTCGCCACACGCGAGAGTCTTGACCGTGAGCGGGATATGATCGAGCGGATCAACCGTGGGATTGGTCAGTTTGAACCTTTAGGCAGGAAGCATGAGTTCGCTTCTTCCACTTTCCTCCGTCCCGAGCAGAAACAGGCAATCGAATCTGTTCTCGACTCCCGTGACCTGGCCGTGAACATTCGTGGTGCTGCGGGCACCGGGAAAACCGCTACGCTGCAAGAGCTGCAGCACGGCCTCGAAGAGAGCGGTCGCGAAGTGTTGGCCGTGGCTCCGACAATGAGCGCAGTGGAAGAACTACAGAAGGTCGGCTTCTCGGATGCCATCACGGTCGAACGGCTGTTACAGAGCCAGAGTGCTCGAACAGACTTGTTCGCGAAAGCACTGATCGTGGATGAAGCGGGCATGGTTTCCGGTCGCCAAATGTCCGAACTACTAAAGCTAGCCGGCCAGCAATCAACCCGAATCATTTTCAGCGGTGACACCAAGCAGATTCGAAGTGTCGAGGCAAGCGATGCCCTTCGGGTGTTGGAAAGAGAATCTCACTTGAAGAGTGTTTCTCTTAGCGAAGTGCAACGGCAGACGGCCCAAGGGTATCGCGACGCGATTCAGGAATTGCGTCGTGATCCTGAGCGCGGCTTCGATAAGCTGGAACAAATCGGGGCTGTGCGTGAGGTCCCTTGGTCCGACCGGGCACAGGCGGTTCAACAAGCCTACTCACAGGCCCAGGCCAATGGGAACGGCCAAACGCGCAGTGCGCTCGTTGTCGCCGCCACACACGAAGAGATTGGCCATATCACCGAGGCTATCCGCGCTGAGCGAACGCGCACAGGGGAACTGGGACAGAGCACCTCCCACCAGCACAACGTACCACTGAACTGGACGAGCGCGGAGAAAAGTGACGTGCGGAACTATGCTGAAGGGCAGGTGCTGGAATTTCATCGGGCGATCAAGGGCGTTGCTAGGCATGAATCGCTGGAAGTCATGGGAGTGGAAAACAGCAGGGTCGTCGCCCGTAATGCACACGGGGAAGAACGCCAGCTCACGGCAAAGCAGGCAAAATGCTTTGAGGTCCATGAGCGCCGCCCCATTGAGCTTGCTCCCAATGACAAGTTACTTCTGATGGCAAATCGGCGTGAGCCGGGTTTTCGCGCTACCAACGGCGAGCTGGTGACGGTTTCCCGAGTTGATGGGCAGGGGCGCATTCATCTACAGGATGGCCGCTCTCTGCCAGAGAATTACAAGCAATTCACTCATGGTTACGCTGTCACGGCCCATCGCAGTCAGGGGAAATCGGTCGATTCCGTTGTCATCTCCGCTGATGGGATGCGGAAAGAGCTGTTCTACGTGGCTGCTTCGCGGGGCCGGGAGAGCATCACTATTGTGACCAGCGATAGAGATCTGCTGCGGGAGTCGGTAGGGCGCTCAGTCGCCCGACAGTCCGCTTCCGAGTTGTCACGCAAAGCTCACGAACCTTCATTGGAAAGGCTGAAACCGTCCTTACGCGAGCGTGAACGCCCCGAACTTCCGGTTGCCCGCGAGCAAGCGCGCGACAGCATACTCGAAAAAGATTCACTTAGAAAGGCTCCCGCTCTCGAAACCGTGCAGGCCATTGACCAGGAAAAACCCAGTTGCGACCAGAAGCAGGAACACGTCATAGAACCGGGGCACTACCTCGGCATGGGCCGGTGAAGCCAGAGCCATAATCCATGCTGCCGGGGCGGGATCATACGATGTTTCCAAAGCGTACTTGTCCGTGGCCTTGAATCGGCCAGTGCGCAACTTCGGTGTGGGATCGGCATGGGTGTAAATCTCGGTTGTCTGCACGCTGGCATCACCGAGCCAGAGCGAGACTTTTCGCAGGTCCTTCGTGGCGTGGAGGATTGTCATCGCGCAGGTGTGCCTCAGAACGTGCGGCGATACTCGTTTCGATCCGAGAGACGGGCAATGCTTTTCGGCCACGCGGACGTACTTCCTCAAAATGTATTCGAACCCGGCGCGAGCTAGGCATCCATCGCGAGCATTGATAAACAGCTCTGGAACTTCCGGCTTAATCGTCATCCGCTCGCAATCGATGGCAAGCGCCGAATCGGCTTCGACAGAACAACAACTCGCTACTGCAGCTTTGCGTACTCCGCCCTGGCTTGTTTCAAGATGGGGATGTTGGGATCAGCGCCTGTCCATAGCGTTAGGAAATCCTGATAAGCGGATTTCGCTTTGGTTCTGTCACCCGCCAGTACGTAGGCCCTGCCCAATTGCAGGTGGGCCAATGCGCCGATGGGATCGCTGATTACGATTCCGCGATGGTCGACAATTTTCTGGAATTCGG
>Ga0187846_10002352_pt1 | contig 10409 bp, 11 predicted proteins | sample TC_taG_FD_161473 | JGI IMG/M metagenome (GOLD analysis project Ga0187846, IMG submission 161473) | Biofilm microbial communities from the roof of an iron ore cave, State of Minas Gerais, Brazil - TC_06 Biofilm (v2) | ecosystem: Environmental > Terrestrial > Deep subsurface > Cave > Wall biofilm... | reverse complement strand
TCTCGCGAGTGCTTTCGCGAAGAGTTCATTGGGTTTCAGGTGTTGGGGCTGCGCACCCGATGGGGAACGCGACGCGCGTGGTTGAAGCGACGATGGATCAATCTGATATCCGCGGGTTGGTTACCGCTATTTCATCGGTCCGTCGCGGGGTTGCCTCGATCTAGTGGCGGGGATCATCGCGGTGGATGCCCACGTAGAACGGCCGAGGGTTCCCCTCATCTTGCACGCGTGTCGCGTTTCCGATCGGGTACGAGCTGGATGCTGGATGAGTTTCTCCTGAGTACCGTGTCGCGGGGTGGCGGCGCAATGGTGTCAGTGCGGCCCTGGCGTATGCCGGGCGACGTTCCAAACGAAGGCCGCCAGTTCGCGGGCGACGGCGACACAGATCTTGTTTTGCGTGACGCCGCGAGCGGTGAATCGGCGGAAGCGGCCGCACAGACGCAACTGGGCACGCCAAGCGATGTCGCGGATGGCCTTGGGCTGGCCCTGGTTGCGCACGACCAATTCGCGGCTCATGCGGGCCGGGTAGCGGTAGGTCCAAGCCGACTCGACCAAGACGCGGCGCACGTGGCCGTTGCCGGTCTTGGTGATCCTTCCTTGCACGCGCGACTCGCCCGTGGAGTACTCGCTGGGCACCAGCCCCAAGTAGCCCATCAGCTGTTTGGGGTGCGCGAAGCGCGAGAGGTCGCCGAGCTCCGCCACCAGCGTGACGGCGGCGACGAAGTCGATGCCGCGCAGACTCATCAGCGCCTGCACGACGGCCGCCCAGCGCCAGCCGGCGACCTGCTCGCGCAGCGCCGCGGTGATGCGCTCGACGCGGTCGTGGGCATCGCGCACGGCGCTGCGGTACTCGGCGTAGGCGAGATCCTGGGCGGGATGAGCAAACGAGACCGTGGCCAGGTAGCGCTCATGGGCCGCCGTCCAGGAGGTCTTGCCGCTGTAACGCAGTCCATGGCGCAGCAGCATCGCCTTGAGCTGCTGGCGCGCCTTCAGGCGAGCTACGACGGCGTCCTCGCGTGCACGCGACAGATCGCGGATCGCCTCGTCGCGCTCGTCGGGGATGCACACCGGCGTGAGGTCGCCGCCACGCAGGTAACGGGCCAGCGTAAGGGCGTCGCGCCGATCGGTCTTGACCCGTTCGCCCGGCTTGCGCGGCATCTTGGCCACTGCGATCACTTGGCAGTGGTATCCGCGGGCCGCCAATTCCCGGGCAAGCGTGTAGCCGCAGGGACCGGCCTCGTAGGCGAGCAGCAGTTGATCGGGTCGGCCCAGATGCGACAGCGCCTTGAGCACCTCAGCCAAAGCCGGTCCTGTGGTGCCGACAAACCGCGGTGCAGCACGCCCCGACTCGGCCACCGCAATCGCAATGGAGCCCACGTGGACGTCCAAACCGACGTATCCAGTGATAACGTTGTCCATGGTCTGCCTCCTCTGATCGTCGCAGACATCGCCGAGCGGCGTTCTGCATGTGGCTCTACGCGTTCACGCGCGCAATCCACGATACGACTGGAGGCAGACCTCCTCCCAACGAATTGGATCGGCCCCCGCCAGTGTGGCAGGGGCCATGTTGTCTAGGGCGGTCTTTCGCTTCTTTGCTAATGAATCTCCCGGCGCGTCCCACAGCGCAAGGCTCGCTCCGCTATCGACCAGGTGCGCGAGCCTATCGATATGGGACTGTTTGAGGTGACCAATTTCCCAGAATGCCTTTGCTGAGGCGGCGAGGTAGATCTCGAGCTCCATTTCGTCCTGAAGCTCACGCTCGCAGGATGCGATCCTCGACCGAATCTCGTCGATTGGAAGATCGGCATCATAGAGATCAAGGATTTCGTTGTAGGTGTCATGTGCGAGGTCGCTCGCAATGATTCCGGGGCCGTCGATCGACATTGGTGTAATACGTCAGTGAGTATCGCGGGGATCTTGCATTGGCGATTTGCATGACCGGTATCGAGTAGATTTGACGTGCAGGCGACATGACTAGGCTTCGCCGTCCAGCGCCTCTCGCCGCGGGCTCGCCGCGCGACAGCTTACGCTGCATTGCAGTCGGCCAACCGTCGCGCCGCGACAGACTGCTCGTGGCCGGCCAGGTCCTTTCGTCTCGGGCAGCTTACGCCGGTTCGCAAGATCGGTATCAATGACCAAGCGGCCGGCGGAAGATCGAAGGTTCGCAATGCCTCGCGTTGCGGTCCCCTCGTCGAGGTCACGGAAACCGGCCGGGATTTTTCCCGACCGACCCGCTGCGGACCTGAGTCTGCGGCGAAAGCCAATATAGTGGGGCGGCGCGATGGTAGCTCAATTCAGAACTTGCGACCTCCGATCTTTTGGCACTGATACAGCCGCTGTCCCGGGTCGATTCTCAGGATTCCGCTGAAGCGATCCACGGTGTATTCCTCGCCGTGAGCGCGCCAAAAGAACGCGTTCATGTAGACCTGGGCTCGGCGTTCAGCATCTGCGGTCGAGTTCAAAGCGGTCACCTCGACATGTCCCGACTCGGCTACTCGAACTTGAAACTTCAGCTCTTCCGGCTCCGACACCTGCGTCTTGCAGGTCAATTCAAACGATTCCCTGAGTGTCTGGGCAAGTCCGTCTTCGTGCCCGGGCACGCTCTGAGGATCTGGGTAGGGTCCACGCAGAACGCGCCAACCCCCAGCCTCCCCGTTGTCGGTTGCCTGGGCGCCCTTTCCTGCAGGGTCGTCCGCTTGACTGCTGGTGCAGCAGATCGATGCTGAGAAGAGCACCATGAGGATCCGAAAGAAGGATTTCACAAGCTCTCGGCACGTTCTATCCAAGCGGACCAGGACCCATGCGCTAAGCATCTGAACAGCGTCGTTGTCTCGCTGCGCGGCTAGAGGTATCAGAAGAGTTCGCATATCGTCCTCGGGGACGCAATTACTGTAGCAGTAACTCGGTAATCGACGTTCCGCAATGCGACGCTCTGCCGACGTTCGCGCCACAACCCGGATACCGGGCGCATTTCGACGCGCTCGACCCGCTGCGGTCAGTCGAGGCTTCGCTTAGTTAGCTGTCGTTCGTCCTCCCGGAGCTAAGACCCGCACGGCACCTTCGCTTTGAACTTTGCTACGAGTTCGTCGAAGCTCTTGACGCCGGGAGGCAGTTCCGGCTTCTCATTGGGGGCAGACTCCTGAGCGTGGCGGTACATGACCGAGCTCTTGTCGTAGGCTTCGCATGCGCTCGCGGGCTTGCTTGCGAGAGCGAATGTGATGCCTTCATTAAATTCGGCGTTCACTGCACGGTCAAGTACACCCGCCTTCTCGAAGGTCCTTGCCGATTTCTCAAAGTACTCCGCAGATTTTTCGAAACGCGTATCGAACGTCACGCTCTTATCGAAGAATCCCGTTTCTGCTCTGTAAACCTTTTCCCAGCGTTCTACAGCTGTGGAGCGGTAAAAAAAGCCGAATTTTCGATACGCTTCAGCGACGCCCAACTGGTCACCATTCTTCTCATATATATCCAGCGCTTCTTGAATCAATCGCTCGGCTGGAAGGGGCCGATCCTCCTTCACAAACAGCTCGTTTGCTTGCCGAAGTTTCGTGGCAGGATCGTTCGAGGCTGGGACTCCCATCGCAGAGCAGCCAACTAATATGACAGGCACTGCCGAGAGAGCAACAAGAAGGCGCAGCATGACAGACTCCCTCCCAGGAATATGAGGCCTGTTGCCCAGACGCCGAAATTTAGCCGAGACGTTGAGGATTTTCTACGCGGGATGTTCGTTGCAGCGGACCTTTCAGGGGCGCATCGAACAGCCGCACCTGGCCGGCCATAAGGGGACCTTGCGCGGACAACAGGCTTTCGCAGACTAGAGGTGACGCAAGCTCGGCGGCGGTACAGCGCGCGATACCCAACTACACGCTATGACAGCGGATTCCATTTGGGGAACCGCCCGACCTGCGCCGGCCATATCCCAATCCTGAAATGCATGTGCCGCACACAATTGCGATGACTGAAAGTACTCCGTAGCGCAGGTCAGCAGCCCAATACCATTGAAGGTTGAAAGCCTGGATACTCTGGGCATCCCATCGATGGAGCGGCGACGTACCCGCTTACATCGTTCAGTCCGCAGAGGAGGGGCGCGAATTGATCCAGATTCACATGATTGACGGAAGAAATTGCCCGATGCCGATGTGCGATGTGTGCGGTGAGCGCATCGAAGATGCGGGCAAGGCGGCGGTCGTTTTCCAAAACTTCACGCCCAATGGTTCACGCCTTGGGGTGCGCTTCGTGCACAAGGGCAGCATCGATGGGCGCACATGCCATGACAAGGCTGAAGCCGAGATCAGTACGGCAGGCGGCAAGCCAGGCTGGGAAGAACTAAAAATGTTTCTAGCAAACTTGGCTTTTAACGTCGGATTCCCAGCCCGCGACATGGCTGCTCACGATAACAACCGCAGCCGCCCCTAATCGAGCAGCGAAATCAGCGAAATCATGTGCAATCCCGAAATCACGCGCACTCGACTCGCTCTTTTTCTGCTGTCAGCAGCCATAGGTCTTCTGGTCAGTGGCTGCGCCAATCTGCATACGAAGCAGTTTTTCGACACCAGGCCCGGAGCTGATGTAGCCGCGAAGGGGCTTTCGATCGAAAAGTCGCGGGCGACCGTTTATTTCATTCGTCCGCGTGTTCCACTGCAGTCGATTCAATATGTTGCTCTACCGCCGGCCTACTTTGGACTCGATGGGCATATGCTTTCGATTATGCCCGTTGGCGCCTACGTGCCGCTATCGCTCCCGCCAGGAAAACATACTTTCACAAAGATGTTCGTCGTTCACGATCTTTCTTTTACTGACTGGAAGATCAAGTGGATGATCCGATCCAGATCGGATCTGGAGGTTGAGCTCGAGCCCGGGAAGATCTACTACATCGGGATGAGCAACACATTTCTTTCCGGACATAATCTCAAAGCCTTTAGCGAAGACGACGGTAAAGGAATACTTACCGAATGCCTTCTCACGAAATTCGTCGACAACCCCGCCACGATCGACGACTTCGTGAATCGCGTCGAAGTAACAATGAACACCAAGCAAGATGGCGAAGCCCAGGAAAGCAGTGGCAGCGCGAAAGTTCAATTGGCACCGGAAGCGGTCGAGGCACGGACTAACTCATCGGCATCGTCCACAGATTTCCTCGAGGGTCTTGCCGCAGTATTGATGGCGGTCTTAATCGTGATCGGTGCGGCCGCATCCGCGCATGGGTCTGAATCCCAAGATGCCCCGCTGCCGCCACCAATGCCCGCGCCTAGCCACTACCTAGCGCCTACGCTACCTCAACCGGCAACGCCGCTGCAGTTCTCGACTGAGCCGACGAACGCGGCCGATCGGAGCGGTGGACAGAACTTTTACGTCGGTACGAACGGAGTCACGTACCACGTCATCGGACAGCAAGTCGTCGGAAGCGATGGCAGTAGCTTCTTAATCGATGGCGCTACGGTTTACGGAAGAAATGGGCAGGTATTTCACCGCATGGGAGATACGCTCGTATCTAGCGACGGACGCGTATGCATGATCACGGGAGTCAGCGTCAGCTGTCGTTAGCGGTGGGCGAGCCTCCAGCATTGGCGGGTTGTCGATGCAAACTTCAGCTTTCCTGGTGGCGAGTATCAAACCGAAGTACCGCTTCGGGTCGCGTGCGTCGAGATGCGTCGGCCTAAGGACCAGGCCACGCGACGGCCGGAGTCGGGGGTATTGCGGGCGCCCGTCGGCCAGTGTCTACTTGGTACTGGAGACCGGGCGCGCCGGACGGTGGATCACCGACTTCGGCAATCTTCTCTGGACGGCCAGGTACGGCCTATCGCTTCAGAAGTGAAATCGGACCAGAAAGCTGACATTGGGAATCTCTCGCTTGATAATTCGAGAGGTTTGATGGCCCGAAGATCAAGTCGGCGGCAACAAACGACATGCCGGGTCGCGCAGTCGTCAGTGGGGAGGAGCGATGGAACAGAGTGACCGAACGACTCCATTGGAAAGTTGCCGAATTCCGAGCGCGCCGTGGGGAGTCACCTTTGCGGGGGTTTTTCGCTGCTGATTGAAGCTTGTGCCTCTCCAATGGATTCGATGACGTGCCTCGGTTCATCCGCAGTTGTAGCTTCGCGCTATTCTGAATATGAGCACGAACGCGTTCGCCAATTCTTGGTGACGGAGAAGAAGTCATTGGTATCGCTGAACAACTGCTCGGATGCCCGACGTCACGGCGCAGAGGGGAATTGCCGCCTGTAGCCGATATATCGACTCAGGACAGTTGTCTGAAAAAGAGCGGTCAATCGCTCTTGATTGCCGCGGTAACGGCCGCGCGATTGCGGGCGACTACGCTGGTGCCATAAAGGATTACAACGAGGCGCTTGCCCTCGATCCATATAGTTCCGACATCTATTCGGATCGAGCTGCTGTTCGGATTGTTCGATCCGAGATCGACCAAAGCCTAGCGGATCTCGATCGAGCGATCCAATTGCAACCAAAGTTCCTCCATCCGAGGTACGGGACGCTTTTTGCGAATCGATCAGCAGCTTAGTTCACCAAGGGCGAATACGACCACGCGATCGACGACGCGACTACAGCAATCGGATATGTGCGTTACGCACCTTCTTATGCGAATCGTGGCCTCGCGTGGCTTGCGAAGGGTGATTTGGAGCGAGCGATAGCTGATTTTGACCTCGCGGCTCAAGTAGCTCCCAAGGTGGCCGTCGTAAGAACCATGCGCGATGATGCCTATGCAAGGAAGATTGGGAATGAAGGACACTGACCGCGACCCGGTACGTCGGCTTGCGGTCGACGGCGATGTCGGCAGCCGGTCCAGGCCGCGCGGGAACTCCGATGCCCGCTTCAGGTTGGCGGCAACGTGCGCATTTCGGCCTTCGCCATGTCCGGAGTGGGTCGGGTCCGCCAAAGGACGGGCCGCTGTTAGCATCGTGGCGTGATGGGCGGCAGTGCAGCGTATTGCGGCAATTTGCGAAGCGACCTCCCGCCCGGCGTATGTTTCTCCGCCTTACAGCGGTTCGGCCTCATGCATTCGACGGAGGACTAATGGAACAAAGTGGCCGTCGGCGATTTCTCAAATCTATAACCGTCCTGGGCGCGGCCGCTACGCCAGCGGCAGTAATCGCGGCCGACAAGCTATCCCAGCACTCCATCGGCGCTCGACATACGGAGTCGGGCGCGGCTCGGATCGGCAGCGAGGTTTACCACTACCTCACGCCACCGGAGGTGGCTTTCGTCGAAGCCGCGATCAGCCACTTGATTCCTGCAGACGAGCTCGGGCCGGGCGCGAAGGAGGCAGGCGTTGCCCACTTCATCGATCAGCAGCTGACCGATGCCTGGGGTGCACACGCGCGCAACTACCGCCAGGGGCCGTGGTCAGAAGGTACGCCGACACAAGGCTACCAATCGCCGCTAACGCCGCAAGAGGTGTACCGGACTGCCATCGCAGAAACCGACCGCAACTGCAACGCGCGGTACGGCAAGACCTTCGCAGCGCTCGAGCCTACGCAGCAAGAAGAAGTGCTGCGCGCCCTGCAGGCGGGCGAGGTCGCATTGGAAATGGTGCCCGCGCGGCTGTTCTTCAACATGCTTTGGGGAAACACCCAAGAAGGTTTTTTCGCCGACCCGATGTATGGCGGTAACCGCGACAAGGTTGGCTGGAAGCTGGTCGGATTTCCCGGCGTTGCTGCTGCCTACACCGACCTGGTCGAAAAGCATAACCGTCCATACCACGTTGTCCCGGTATCGATTCCCGACGTCCAGCAGCGGCTCGTGCGCGTCGACGACCACGGGCATCCGGTGCATGTGCTGCTCGGCGAGAAGGACTGAGGAGCCGTCATGGTTGCGACGAAGCTGAAACCGGTCGATGTCGTTACCGTTGGCGCCGGGCTCACCGGCACGATCCTCGCCAAGGAGCTCACCGACGCCGGACTGAAGGTTGTCGGCCTGGAGCGAGGCAGCTATCGGGATACGCACCCCGATTTCGAGATACCGAACGTGCACGACGAGCTCAAGTACGCCCGGCGCCACGAGCTTATGCAGAACCTCTCGCGCGAGACCCTCACGTTCCGTAATGCCGCAGGTGAAACAGCCCTGCCGATGCGGCAGATGGGCTCGTTCCTGCTTGGTGAGGGCGTCGGCGGCGCTGCCGTGCACTGGAACGGCGCGACTTGGCGCTTCTTGCCCTGGGATTTCGAGACGAGAAGCCGCACGATTGCCCGATACGGGAGGGACGCGCTCGAGGCCGATTGCACTACCCAGGACTGGGGTGTGACGTACGACCAACTCGAGCCGTACTTCCACAGATTCGAGCAGGTTTACGGTATTTGCGGAAAGGCTGGCAATCTGCAGGGTCAGATCCAGGCGGGGGGCAATCCGTTCGAAGGGCCACGCTCGCATGACTACCCCAACCCGCCATCGAAGGAGAGTTACGCAGGGCGACTTTTCACGCAGGCCGCGCAGTCGCTCGGGTATCACCCTTTCCCTCAGCCGAGCGCGAACGTGACTCGCCCGTACACCAACCTCTACGGCGTAAGCATGGGAGCATGCGTCTACTGCGGCTACTGCGAGCGATTCGGCTGCGAGGTGGGTGCCAAGGCGAGCCCGCAGACGGCCGTGCTGCCGGCGTTGCTTGCCAGCAAGAATTACGAGTTGCGCACCCTTTCGAACGTGATACGCGTCAACCTCGACTCCGAGAGGAAGCGGGCGGTGAGCGTTACTTACGTGGACCCGCGCGGGCGAGAGATCGAGCAACCGGCCGACCTGATCCTGCTCACCTCCTACGCTTTCAACAATGTCCGGCTGATGCTGCTGTCCGGCATCGGCACACCCTACGATCCGATGACAAATCAGGGCGTGGTCGGAAGGAACTATGCCTACCAATGCACCAGCAGCGTGACTCTGTTTTTCGAGGACAAGGTATTTAACCAGTTCATGGGGGCCGGTGCGCTCGGGCGCACAATCGACGACTTCAATGGCGACAACTTTGATCACTCGGGGTTGGGATTCATCGGGGGCGGGTACATCAGTTGCGATTCGAACGGCGCACGGCCGATCGACTATCACCCTGTGCCTGCCGGCACGCCACTCTGGGGCTCGGGCTGGAAGAAAGCCGTCGCACACTACTACAACCGCTCGATCAGCATCCGCTCGCACGGCGCGGTGCAAAGCTACCGCGGAAATTACCTGGACCTCGATCCGAGCTATCGCGACGCCTATGGACTGCCGCTGCTGCGGATGACCTTCGATTTCCACGACAACGAGTACAAGATGTCGGACTTTCTTACTGGCAAATGTGAGGAAATCGCCAAGACCGCGGGCGCGCCGAAGATGAACGTGAACCGTCGCACTGGGAAGTACAACATAGTGCCGTACCAGACCTCGCACAACACCGGCGGTGCCATCATGGGCACGGACCCGGCCACCAGCGCTGTGAACCGGTACCTGCAGAGCTGGGACGTGCCGAATGTGTTCGTGATTGGCGCGAGTGCATTCCCGCAAAACGGGGGCTACAACCCAACTGGAACCGTTGGGGCATTGACGTACTGGGCGCTTGACGCGATCAAGAACCGCTACCTGAAGCGGCCTGGGCCCGTTGTGTCCTGATAGGCGAGGTCACCTCGTGTTCTTTTCTCGGCGATGGTCGGCTTTTCGGATTCCTGCGACCGGTGTCCGGAAACTCGCTATGTCAGCAAGTTGATCGGGTGCGGCGCGAGTCGCTGGCTTTCGGGCGCGATCAGTGCATGTCTACAATCCGAAGTATCGCGCACCTGAAGGAAACGATGTGGAGTATGGATTGAACATCGGCCGGACGGCGGACGGCGGAGAGTCAACCTAACCTTAGGTGATCGCCGCGTCCGGCCCTTACCGGACCGTTGAGGCGTGTGCCGACATTTCTTTAGATTTGCGGATTCCTCTGCCGTGACGACAACAGTCCGGCCAGCGGTAATTCGCCGCAATCGGATTCACACTGGGAATCTGAAAACTTGTTAGCACCACTGAAGTGCGGTGCCGCCGTGAAAGGAGGGGCCGATGGGGAGCATCACCGATGCTGTAGTGCATAGGCGGAGGTTCCTCCAAGTCCTAGTCGGAAGCCCCCTTTTCGCATACACCGGGCGGCCTGCGATCTTCGAGCGCGATGGTGCGGGTATGGCTTGGGCTGCCGAGGGTAGTGATCTCCACACCGCGTCCGAGGCGCTCAACATCTTTGACCTTGAGAAGGTGGCGGTCAAAGGCGACTGACGTTCCGCGGGATTGTGGACCAATGCGACCAAGCCGTACGGCCGCTTTGGTATGCCTTCGAAGACTCCTTCGGGTCGGGTGCGTTAATACGACGTCCGGAACGGGTGCCGCACCGCAATGTCAGCCGAGCGGCCCATTGCCGTCGCTCGATTACCGAACCCCCGCTATCCTGCAGAGAGCGGCTG
>Ga0187846_10002351_pt1 | contig 10409 bp, 8 predicted proteins | sample TC_taG_FD_161473 | JGI IMG/M metagenome (GOLD analysis project Ga0187846, IMG submission 161473) | Biofilm microbial communities from the roof of an iron ore cave, State of Minas Gerais, Brazil - TC_06 Biofilm (v2) | ecosystem: Environmental > Terrestrial > Deep subsurface > Cave > Wall biofilm ... | reverse complement strand
GCGTACCTCGGCCCGTAGCGCGCAGAACACCTCGTACTCCCTGGTGTTGATGCGTTCCTGGGCGGTGAGGATGCGGGTCTCTCGGTCCTTCATCTCGGCCGTGATGTACCGCTCGGCCCCCACGAGGGTCCCTTTGCGGACGTAGTCCGCCGGCACCAGATGCTCGTTGGCCTTGCTGACTTCGATGTAGTACCCCATCACTTGGTTGTAGCCCACCTTCAGGCTTCGGATCCCGGTCCGCGCGCGCTCGGCGGCCTCCAGCCCTGCCATCCACTCGCGGGCTGCCTGGCTTCCGTCCCGGAGGCCGTCAAGTTCGGGGTCGTACCCTGGACGGATCACGCCGCCATCTTTGGCCGAGAGCGGGGGCGCGTCCCCCAGGCCCCGCCGCAGAAGGTCGACCAGGTCGGGCTCGATCACAAGGTGCGCGATCAAATCCCTGATCCCGGGCGGATCGAGTTTGGCGAGGACGGGGGGCACCGACGGCAGAACCTCGAGGGTGCTCCGCAACGCAGCGAGATCTCGGGGCGTCCCGGCTTCGTGCGCCAGCCGGCCGGTGATCCGCTCGATATCCCCCAGGGTGCGAAGGCAGGCCCGGAGATCCTCGCGCGCCGGCCCGTCCGCGGTGAAGGCCTCCACGGCGTCCAGCCGCCTCGTGATCTCGTCGAGGTCCAGGAGCGGCTGGGCCAGCCACCGGCGAAGCCGCCGGCCGCCCATCGCCGTTTCCGTCAGGTCGAGGACGCCCAGCAGGCTCGTCCTCGGTCCTCCGTCGTTGGCGGGCGGCCACAGCGCGAGCGCGCGCTGGGTCGAGTCGTCGAGGACCAGGCCGCCCGCGGTCTGGATGAAGCGAAGGCCGCGCAAATGGGGCAGGGGACCTCGCTGCGTCTCCCTGAGATAATGCACCAGCGCGCCCGTGGCCACGAGGGCGCGCGGCGAACCGGGGAGCCCAAACGCGTCGAGCGTCGCCACCCCCAAGTGCTCGCGCAGGATGCGGCCCGCCGCGGACGCGTCGCAGCGCGTCGCATCGTACGGGGTCGTCGCGGCATCCCCGATCGCGACCGCGTCGTGGGGCGAAGGGTCGGGCACCAGCACCTCACGGGGGCGCCAGCGGGCCAGCGCTTCGGCGAGCTGCTGGGGGGTCTGTCCCTGCGTCACCAGAAACTCGCCGGTGGACAGGTCCGCCAGCGCCAGGCCCCACGAATCCTCACCCCATGAAACGGCGGCGAGAAAGTTGTTTTCGCGCGCGGTGAGAAGATCGTCTTCGACGACCGTGCCCGGAGTGACGACCCGTACGACTTCACGCCGGACGAGGGCGCGCGCGTGCCGCGGATCTTCCACTTGGTCGCAGATCGCCACCCGGTGCCCCCGGTCGATCAGGCGGCGCAGGTACGTCTTGAGGGCGTGGTGTGGGATGCCGCACATCGGGATCCGGCGCCCCTTCGCCACCGGCCGGCTGGTGAGGGTCAGCTGAAGCTCGCGCGACACGACGTGCGCGTCCTCGAAGAAGGCTTCAAAGAAGTCGCCGAGGCGGAACAGGAGGATGGCGTGGGGATGCTGGTCCTTCAGGGCACGGTACTGCGCCATCATCGGGGTCAGTTCGGCCATGGGTGGTGTTCTTCGTCGTCCGGCGCGCGGCTCCCCCTTCACGGGTTCGCGCGCGATGCCCTTCGGTTGACGATGATGCGCGGGCGCACGGGCTGGCGCCTCGGCGGGAGGCCCCCGTGACCTCGGCGAATGAACCGATCATGAGCACCGCGAGGAGGTGGCACCGCGGTCCGCGCCGCGAGGGCGCCGCCCCGGTCGCCCCGCCGCCGACGTCCCCGACTCCACCCCCGGTCGCGACTCCGGGCCCGCCCGCGGCCGCGCCTTCAGAAGGCGCCGGCGAGCAGGTGTGGGAGCGGACGCATCTCGAGCAGACGATGTTCGCACTCGCCCGCCAGCACGCCGAGGCCGCGGCCAGGGCGACCCGCGCCTCGCCGGCGGACCGCGAGGGCGAGCAGACGCATAGCCTCGTGGCGCTGTTGATGTCGTTTCTCGCCCTCGAGGCGTTTATCAATATGGTCGGCGGCGACCGGCTCGGCAGCCGCTACCGCCATTACGACAGGATGTCCCCGGAGGGAAAGTGGATGGAGGTCACCCGCCTGGTGAGCAAGACGGGGAAGACATTCCCCGAAGAGGGGGACGACCTCCGCGCCTTGTCGACGCTCCGCGCGTGGCGGAATATGCTCACCCACTACAAAGGCGAGTACGAAGACGTGCAGCAGTCCGGACGAGGAGGGGAAACCCGGGTCGAGGCACTGCTCTCCGCCGAGAACGCCGCCCGTGCGGTTGAGATCGCGCGAAGGTTGTTCGAGGCATTTTACGCGATGGACCGCCGCTCTCCCCCTCGCCAGTTCATCTGGCTGGACGATCGGCCGCACCGGCCGTCCCCGGCTCCACCGGCGAACACCGCCCGGCCTTCCCCCGCCGCTCCAACGGCCGCGGCCCCCATGCAGGAGCCCGGACCCGCGCCCAGTCCTCCCTCGCGGCGTCGCCGCCCGCGCCGGAGGTAGCCCGCGCCCGGGCATGCCGGACCCGGCCCTGGTGGTTATCGCCGGTCCGACGGGAGTCGGTAAGACGCGGACGGCGCTCGCGCTGGCGCGGCTGTTCCCCGCCGAAATCGTCTGCGCGGACTCACGCACACTATACGTGGGGATGGACATTGGCACGGCGAAGCCCTCGGCGCCCGACCGGCAGGCGGTCCCCCACCACTTGCTCGACGTCGCCCCGCCAGATCGGACCGTCACGGTCGCCGAGTACCAGCGCCTCGCCAAGCTCGCCATCGAGGGGATCCGCGGCCGCGGCCGGCTGCCGCTCTTGGTCGGCGGGACCGGGCTCTACATCCGCGCCGTCGTGGATGACCTCGCGATTCCCTCCGTTGCTCCCGACTGGAGGCTGAGGGCGGAGTTTGAGGCGGAGGAGCGCCTAAGCGGAGCGGGGACCCTTCACGGCCGTCTCGCCGTGGTCGATCCTCGGTCCGCCGAACGGATCCACCCCCGGAACCTCCGGCGGATCATTCGCGCGCTGGAGGTGCACGCGAAGACGGGAGTGCCGATGTCGGCACAACAGCGCGGATGGAGCGGGGGTCCCGCCGCGGACGGGCGGGTGTGCATGTTCGCACTCTCGCTCGATCGGACACGGCTCTACGCCCGCGTTCACCGGCGGATCGAAGAGCAGCTGCGGGCGGGATTGGTGGACGAAGTGCGCGGGCTGATTCAGGCTGGGTACTCGACCGACCTTCCGGCGTTGCAAGGCCTTGGCTACAAAGAGATCGCCGCGCACCTCACGGGGGCGGTCTCATTCCAGGAGGCCGTTGAACGGTTCCGGCGGGGGACCCGCCGCTATGCGAAGCGGCAGGTGACGTGGTTTCGGGCGGATTCCCGCTACCGTTGGACGGACGTCGGGGACGACCCGCCCCAGGTGGTGGCGGCGCGAATCCGTGATATGATGGCTAGGTAGCGCCGCGCGCGTCGACGCGCGCGACGTCGCCGGGAGGCCTTGATGGAGATTGCTCGCCGCATGCATCGGATCCCACCCTACCTGTTTGCCGAGCTCGATCGGAAGCGCGCCGCGTTGCGCGAGCGCGGCGTCGATGTGATCAACATCGCGGTTGGCGACCCCGATCTCCCGACGCCCGCGCATATCGTGGACGCGCTCACGCACGCCGCGCACGACCCCGCGACGCACGTGTACCCGCCGTACCAGGGCACCCCGGAGTTTCGGCAGGCCGTCGCGGGATGGTATCGGCACCGATTTGGAGTGACGCTCGATCCCGATCGCGAAGTGCTTGTGCTGATCGGGTCGAAGGAAGGGCTCGCCCACATCCCCTGGGTCTTCGTGAATCCGGGGGACGTCGCACTCGTGAGCGATCCCGGGTATCCCGTGTACGCGACGGCGACCGTGATGGCGGAGGGAGAGCCGTACCCGGTCCCGCTCATCCGCGAGCGTGGGTGGCTGCCCGACCTGAGCGCGGTGCCGGAGCAGGTGGCTCGCAGGGCGAAGGTGTTTTTCCTCAATTACCCCAACAACCCCACCGCGGCCACCGCCGACCTCGCGGTCTTCGAGGCCGTCGTCGAGTTCGCGCGCCGGTACGGCCTGCTCGTGGTGCACGACAACACGTACTCCGAGATCGCCTACGACGGGTACCGCCCGCCGAGCTTCCTGCAGGCTCGCGGGGCGCGGGAAGTCGGGATCGAGCTGCATTCGCTCAGCAAGACCTACTGCATGACCGGCTGGCGGCTGGGGTTCGCGGTCGGGAACCCGGACGCCGTGCAGGCGCTGGCGACGCTCAAGACCAACATCGACAGCGGGCAGTTCACCGCGATTCAGGCCGCCGGGGTGGCTGCGCTGACGGGTCCCCAGGAGCCCGTCCGGGAACGCGTGGCGACTTGGCAGGCGCGGCGCAATGCCGTCGTGGAGGGCCTGCGGGCCGCCGGCCTGGACGTGCCGATGCCGCGCGCGACGTTTTACCTATGGATCCCCGTGCCCGAGGGGTTTGACTCGGTCGGGTTTGCAGGATATCTGCTGGAGACCGCCGGCGTCGTGGTGGCCCCCGGGGTAGGGTACGGCCAGCGGGGGGAGGGGTTCATTCGGATCTCTTTGACCTCGTCCGACGCGAAGTTCGCCGAGGCGATTCGGCGGATCCGCGAACACCTCACTGCGGCGGCCCCGCGCGGGCGCCGATAGGGGAGGGGAACGATCCGTTCGACCGGTGCCCCTCAGGGCCACAAGCTCCGCCGGGGTCTTCACCCGGTGGACCGTCACCTCGACGGCCACCCCCGCGATGGGTGGACTTCCGGACTGGAGCCAGAGCGGGCAGTCCTAGTCGGGCTGACCCACCGCGACGGCGACCCCGGGACGCTCGAAGAACTGGCGCGGCTGGCCCACACCGCCGGGGCGGCGGTCGCCGGCGTCGTGGTCCAGAGGCGCGCCCGGCCCGATCCCGCGACCTTCGTCGGGAGCGGGAAGGTCGAGACGATCCGCGCCAGGGTACGCGAAACCGGGGCAGATCTCGTCATCCTCGACGAAGAACTCTCGCCTGCCCAGCAGCGCAATCTTGAGCGGGCGCTCGGCACGAAGGTCCTCGACCGCACCGCGCTCGTCCTGGACATTTTTGCGCAACGGGCCCGGTCCCGCGAGGGGCGGCTTCAGGTTGAGTTGGCTCAGCTGACCTACCTGCTTCCCCGCTTGGCGGGAAGAGGTGTCCTGCTGTCGCGCCTCGGCGGGGGCATCGGGACGCGCGGACCGGGCGAGACCAAACTCGAGGTAGACCGTCGGCGCATCCGGGCCCGCATCATCGCGCTCCAGCGGGCGATTGCCGCCTTCAGTCAGCACCGGCGGTTGCAGCGCCAGGCGCGGCACGACGCGGCCCTCCCGGTGGTCGCCCTCATCGGCTACACGAACGCGGGCAAATCCTCGCTGCTCAACAGCCTCACGATGGCGAACGTGGAAACCGCGGACAAGCTCTTTGCCACCCTCGACCCGACGGTGCGCCGGGTGGCCCTGCCGAACCGCCGGCCGGTGCTCCTCGTGGATACGGTCGGGTTCATTCAAAAACTCCCGCACGACCTGGTGGCCGCGTTCCGGGCCACGCTGGAAGAGGTGACCGCCGCCGACCTTCTGGTTCATGTGATTGACGGGGGTCATCCCCAGTGGGCCGAGCAGGTGGTGGCGGTGGAGGAGGTCCTCCACGACCTCGGGGCGGCCGAGACGCCGCGGATCAACGCACTCAACAAGATCGATCTCCTCTCTTCGGAGGCACTGCGTGATCGCATGGCTGAGCTGCGGGACGCCGTACCGATCTCCGCTCTCCGCGGGCTCGGTCTCGTCAATCTTCTGCGCAAGATCTCGCAAAAGCTCCCCGAACCGGCTCAACGGGTCAGTCTCGTGATCCCGTACGCGGAGGGGCGTGTCCTGTCCCAGGTGTACTCCCAGGGACGGGTGCTCCGCCGGCAGGACAGGGACGACAACATGGTGGTGGAGGTTGAGCTTCCCCCCGCTGGCTTAGAGCGGTTGCGACCTTACATCTCGGAGGACCGTTAGGCCTTCTGTCCCGCGCGATTTGCTGCGATCACACCGCCGCCAACGCGATCTGAGACTCGGCGCCGCGCTGCCTCATGCCATGGACGATGCGGGTCGGAGGAGGCCGTGCCGATTGGAAGAGGCAGGCCTAAAGCCTTGGGAGGCGTGAGCAAGCTGGCTCGCCGGCTCGGGGGAAGGCGCCGTCGGGGCCTTGAACCGTCGGGTTCTTTGGGCCGGCGGACTCGAGCCTAGGGCAGACGGCGGATCAGGGCGACGACCTTCCCGAGGATCGTGGCGTCGCGTGTCATGATTGGGGTCATCGTGCGGTTCTCCGGCTGGAGCCGGATATGATCGCGCTCCCGGAAGAACCGCTTTACCGTGGCTTCCTCGCCGAGCAGGGCGGCGACGATCTCTCCGTTGTTGGCGGTGGGCTGCTGGCGGACGACCAGGTAGTCCCCATCGAAGATGCCGGCGTCGATCATGCTGTCGCCCCGGACCCGCAAGATGAACGCGGCGTCCTCCCTGACGAGGTCCTGGGGGAGCGGAAAGACATCCTCGACGTTCTCCTCGGCGAACAGCGGATGACCGGCGGCGATTCGCCCGAGGACGGGGACGTTCACGACGCGCTTTGGCGGCTGGCTGGCACCGTCCTTGAGGATTTCTATGGCCCTCGGCTTGCTCGGGTCCCGATGGATGAATCCCTTTTTCTCAAGCGCGGTCAAATGGCTGTGGACGGTGGAACTGCTGGTTAGCCCCAAGGCAGCCCCGATCTCCCGGACCGAAGGGGGATACCCGCGTTGCTGCATGCTGGTCATGAGATAGGTAAGGATCTCCCGCTGGCGCTTGGTCAGCCCCTTCCCCACGGCCCCGCCTCCCCCGCAGTCCCCGGCTAGTGAACGCCGCCCCGGATTATAACACACCCGCCCCTCGGGTGCAAACACGTGTTCGCTAGTCTCACCGCCAAATCCTCTTTTAGAGCAAAGCCCCGCCGTCGACGACGATGACTTGTCCGGTGAGGAAGTTGTCAGAGGCCGCAAGCGCTAAGGCGATTTGGGCGATGTCTTCAGGACGGCCAATTCTTTTCGCGGGTAACTCCCGTGCGCGACGAGAGTTTTCGAGTTCGCGCCCCGCGTGCCACCGGGTCTCAATGAGGCCGGGGGCGATGGCGTTCACCGTGATCCGCGGCGCCAGCGACCGGGCGAGGGACTTGGTCATCGTGTGGAGTGCGCCCTTGCTCGCGGCGTACGGGATGGAACTTCCCAGACCATTGATTCCGGCCACCGATCCGATGTTGACGATGCGTCCCTCGATCATCACCCGCGACGCGGCCCGGATGCAGAAGAACGCCCCCTTGACGTTGACGGAGAAGATCCGATCCCACAACTCCTCGGAGAGCGCGTCTAGGTCTTTGTGATCCACGAACTTGGTGGTTCCGGCGCTGTTGACGAGAATGTCAAGTCGACCCAGATCCCGGATGACCCGGTCCACCATCTGGACGGCGTCACGGTCGCGGGACACATCGGCCTGCACGGCAAGCGCGGCCCGGCCCGTTCCTCGGATCGCATCGACGGTCGCTTCGGCATCTTCGCGGGAACGGCTGTAGTTGACGGCGACGGCAGCGCCACTCTCGGCGAGCGCAAGCGCGGTGGCACGCCCGATGCCGGTTCCCCCTCCCGTGACCAGGGCCACCCGATCTACGAGCGATCCCGCCATAGAGGTGGAATACGGCGCCGTCAAGGGCGCCTCCTGTCACCGGTCGATCCTGATATAATCGGGAAAGATGCCTCCGATGCCGGTCCCGAAGCTGCGCCCGCTGGACCTCGTCGCGGGAGAGTGGAACGGGCAGCAGGTGGTGTACGCCCGCGACCACGAGGGCCTGCTGGGATCTCCGGTCTTGCTCCCGCTCCCGGTGTTCATGGTCGCCCTGCTCCTTGACGGTCGGCGTCACGTTACCGACGTGCAGGCTGAATTCGCCCGCCTGAGCGGGGGCGAGATCCTGTTCAGCGCGGACCTCGACCGGATCATCGGGGACCTGGACGCGCACCACCTGCTCGAGACCCCGGCCCTCGACGCGCGGCGGAGGGAACTCGAAGAAGCCTATCGCGCCGCCCCCTACCGGCCCATGGCCCACGCGGGCCTGTCGTATCCGGCGGATGCGGAAGCGCTCACCGCGGCGCTGCGAGGGTTCATGGATGACCCAGGGTCCCCGTCCGCGGCGTCCCACCCGGACGGCTCACCGGCGCGCGGGATCCTAGCCCCCCACATCGACTTTCGCCGCGGCGGCGCGGCCTACGGACGTGCCTACCGGATGCTTGAGACGATCCCCGACGGAGCGTGTGTCATGATCTGCGGGGTGGCGCACGCCGGCCCCCCGGTTCCGTACGTGCTCACGACGAAAGGGTACGCAACCCCCTGGGGGGTCATCGAGGTGGACCGGCACCTTCTCGACGCGGTGGTATCTCGCTACCCGTTCGACGCGTTTGCCTACGAGGCGGTACACCGCACCGAGCATTCCATTGAGTTCCAGGCGCTCTGGCTCGCCTACCTCGCGGCCGGGCGGCCGTTGACCATTCTGCCGGTCCTCTGCTCGAACCTCGAGGGTCTGTGCGGGCAGGGGCTGCCGTCCGGAGTGCCGCAGGTCGAGGCGTTCATCGCCGCGGTGCGCGGGGCGATCACGGCGGTCGACCGTCCCGTGTACATCGTGGGGGGCGTGGATCTGAGCCACGTGGGTCCCCGCTTCGGCGATGACGAACCGGTTGGGCCGGGCCTCGCGGCAACCGCGCGCGCGGGCGATCTGGCGGCCCTCGAACACGTCGTTTCCGGGGATCCGGACGGTTTTTGGCAGGCGGTGATGGCGGACGGCAACCGGCGGCGCGTGTGCGGACTTTCAGCGATCTACACGGTGCTGCGCATCCTCGCCCCGGTGCGGGGTCGGGTGCTCGACTACCGGCAAGGGGAAGATCCGGCCGGCGGGGTCGTTGGGTTCGCCGCGGCGGTCCTCGGAGAAGGCGGCCGATGCCATGGATGAGGTGATCTTCACGCCGGCAGACTTGCGGTTCGTCGCCGAAACCGCAGGGGAGGGGCGCTACGGCACCGCAGAGGCCCTAGAACTCCTGCGTTCCCGGGAGGGCATCCTGGACGTGATGTTGGAGGACGACCGGTTGGTCCGGCGGCTGCTCGGTGACGAGCAGGCCGCCCTGCAGGTCTCACCAGGCCTTCTGTTCAGCGTCCTGCTCCGCCGGGTGGCCCGCGACCTCAGCGAACGGCCGTACACGCTTGAACGGACGCCCGCGGAGACGGTGGTCGTGTTTGATGCCCCTCGGGTCCGGCGATTCATCGCCGAGCCGGCCATCTGGAACTACCTCGTTGCGATGCTCACCTCGTTCCTCCGAACCGAAACGGTGACGCTGTGGGTGCGGAGGGGCCAGCGCTACCGCCGCCGGCGGTTCAGCACGTTGAACCTTGACGACATGATCGCCCTCGCGAGTCTGGTCGATCGTGAGGAGACGCGCCCCATCTTTCAGCGGATCGCGGACATCGCGTTGTTCACCAGCGGAATTTTCCCCGACTATCTGCGGGCGACCCGCGGGCGCCGTGATGTCGCCTCGACAAAGTGGAGGGTCGTCCCCCGCACGCTCGAGACGTACGAGGAGCACGGACGGCGCTTTTATCGGCTCGCCGCGCGGCCGGAGGCCGGACCGCAAGGACGCGTGCTCACCGCGCTGGCGGAGGAATTCCCGATGGCCCGCAAGTCCCTCGAGATTCTGTCGGATCGCTACCTCCGCTGGGCCCGAGTGCGGTGGTTCCACTCACCGAGCTGAACGGCGCGTCTTCTCCACACTGGCGGGTGTTCCGAGGTGCCGAGGGTTGTCGTGAGTGTCCGCGCCAATCAATCTCTTGTCGACGGGTGCATACGAGGGGCGAATCGGGGTGAGGTATGACACGACGAGTGCGCAGGATTAAGAGACTGAAACAGTCTGGAAAGTTGCGGCGGAGGAAACGAACGAGGGAGCGCAGGATTCGAGCGGCTCAGGCGGCGATCCTCAAGCACGTGGCGAGGTAGGTCGAAAGAACCCAAGCGACAGACTACGGCGGGCGGTCGCCCGCGGCCGCAGCACGTTCCCCAACCCGCGAGAAATCCTTCGCGTCGGAGACGTCCCGCTCCATTTCGATCCGCACGCGCGGTAAATGCGACGGGTAGTGTTGCTGTAGGAACTCGAGGAGCTTTTCCCTGACCAGACACCGCAAATTCCAGAGTGAAGAGGAATCAACGGCGCTCACCAACGCACGCAGCTCGACCGACCGGTCGGTGGTGTTCGTCACCTGCAGCCCCCACACCCGGCGATCCCACA
>Ga0187846_10002350_pt1 | contig 10411 bp, 12 predicted proteins | sample TC_taG_FD_161473 | JGI IMG/M metagenome (GOLD analysis project Ga0187846, IMG submission 161473) | Biofilm microbial communities from the roof of an iron ore cave, State of Minas Gerais, Brazil - TC_06 Biofilm (v2) | ecosystem: Environmental > Terrestrial > Deep subsurface > Cave > Wall biofilm... | reverse complement strand
CGTGGCCGCAGCCAGGGACGCAGCCGGGGACGCAGCGCGACAGATGTTCCTTGATATGGTTCTTAGAGCATTCGGTAAGGAGACGGAGGAATAGAATATGACACTCTATGAGTTCCCCATCGAAATGTCGATGACAATCACCGTCTCGGACAATTCCGAGCCGAGTGCTCGCGAGCAGGTGCGGAATATGTCGACCGAATCGCTGCTCGATTGGACAGATGGCCTGCGCATCACGATCGGGATCGCATGGGAGAAAGAGAATCGCACCACGCGAGCGCTCGACGCCCTCGCTGACGCCCTTCCGCCGTTAAGCGACGTGCTAGCCGCAGTCCGCGAGACGGAGGGTGATCCGATGCCGACAGCGCTCCATGAGGCTCGCCGCGATCTCCAAAATGCGCTGACGCTGTCGAGGATTGCTAACCCGCGCGACTCGCGCAGGAAGGGAGGAGAGGAACGACTGATGAACGAGTTTGATACCATGACTTATGACGGCTTCCGTAATCGCTTGCTTAGTCTGCATTGCATCGATGGACACTTGTTGCCTGAGTTTTCGGCGAACGAGCAAAAGGAATTCGTCCGTAATCCGGTTGAGTATTTTCTCCGCACAGACGCTGCCCAACGTAGGTTGATTTGGCAGGAAATCGAGGCGCGGCAATGAATGAGTTCGACCCCGTCACAGGCGAGATCAGAACGCTTGGTGAGGTCATCGCGAGCTTGCCGGCGCCTAAGCCCGCGCCGCCGCCCAGTGCCAACCTGCTCGCCACAGGCGGCGCCTTGGTGGGGTCGGCCTATACGCACGAGCTCTGGTCTGCGATGATCAAGGCGCAATCCACGATGCGCAATCCCAAGCGTACCAAGCCAGTGACGATCACCAGTCGGCGGACCGGCGAAAGCTATACCTACAAATACGCTCCGATAGAGAAAATCGTCGAGGCCTTGAAGCCCACGCTTATGGCTAACCAACTATGGTATCAGCAAGGGCTTGTGTACCGAGCTCAGGGTCAGCCATTCATCCGCACCTGTGTCTATCATTCGTCTGGGCAATGGACCGCCACGGATTATCCAGTATTCCCGGATGGTGACACCTGGCAAGCGTTCGACGCTGCCGTCACCCGCGCCAGCCGTCGATCGCTGATGCTGGCTTTCGGGATCACCCCCGAGGACGACAATGAAGCCGTCACGAACGACGCTCGAGCCGCCGTGCGGCCAGCTCGCACACATGCGACCAAAGGTCCGCGTTATGCCGGCGCGTTCTCATCGGCCAGTCCCGACGACCAGCAAAATGCCGAAAGCCCGCAATGGCACGATCCCGTTGGTGAGGGGTGGGAAGCGGCCAGCCGAGGAGTGGCAGCGCTGATGGCGTTCGCTGATGGGATCAAACTCACCGAAACGCAGCGGCGAGGGGATCGGTTCCAAGAGCAGCTGAAGACCGCCCAGGCGGTAGATGTAATATCCAGGAGCCGCGAAAAATGAATGCACAGAGAGAGGAACGAAATGACTGCGCTTAGATGCTGGATTGTCGCGGCCTCGTTCGGCAACGCTGAGAATGGCGTCCTTGGAATTGCCAAATGGCTTGCCCCGAACAGCGAGATTGCAACCGCCGCTGTCGCGGCAAAGCTGGTGCAAGAAAGCGGCACTAAGCTGGCTCTTGCCTCGGTGGCGGTGTTGGAACTTAAAAAGGAAGATATGCAGGCCGCAATTGCACAGATAGACGCGGCTGAGACGGTAGCCGCGCCCGAGAAGGTGGTGCAGCTCGTCGCTACCCCTCCGCCGCTTTAGTGGTAGGCGATTAAAATGGCAAAAGACGAATTGCCTCCCTCGATCCTGGAATCATTGCGGCAATTGAGAGTTGTGATTGACGCATTGGAACGGCATCTCGGCACGAGAAGACTAGTCGTCCGCGCCTGCTCGCTGTGCGGCAATTACCCGTGCTCATGCGACGGCGGCACGGAGGAGGGGCGTGCATGATGGACACTATTCGGTGCGCCATGATCGTGGTGTTTCTCAGTCTGGTGGCATGGGGAGCGGTGTGGGGAGCGGTCGCCTATGTCCTGAGCCTGGCTCACAGTTAGGAGGAAACCAAATGGCACTATCTAACATCTTCCGGGAGCCTCGACGTGAGCTTACTGAAACCGCTGTCGGCCTGTTTGTTGCCGCCCCATTATGTTGGGGATGGTATCTGGCAGCGGATAGTTTCGCCAGATCAGGCGCATGCGGCCAGGACTGCGATTCCTACGCCGAAGGGTTTGTCGTAGGCATTATGCTTACGGGTATCGTTGGGGTCATCGGGATTGCGGTAATCCTACTCTGCGCCTTTGGCATACACACCATGGGCGAGGGTATCTGCAACGCACTGGAAAGGCGGGGGGTCCATCTTCGCCCGAGGCGACGGCGCTAAAAATGGCAACTCGCAAGAGCCCCTGGGGCTCCATATCGGACCTGTTCGGCCAACTCGTAGGGCCAGCACCGCTTTGCCCCGATTGCGGTGCACCGAACAATGGCTATACGGCAGTTAATCTCGGCGGGGCCTCACCACAACACGGTGATATAGCAGTCTGCGCCCATTGCGCTGCACCTGTGCAGTATTACGGCAAACCATTGGCGCTGAAACGGCTCGAAGGCGATGATTTGATTCTGGCGCGCACCGATCCGCTGTTTCGCTTTGCCGAGGAAATGGTGAGAGCTCTGATGCGCTCGACCCGCACCTAGAATTCCATGCCAGTTGCAAATCCGTGCGTTTGCAATAGTGGCAATTCCTTGCGCAACCGTGCACCGATGTCGATGCGCCAGAAGGGGTTAGCGGGGGTGGAAAATGACTCTAACACGCGATAGGCAGATTTGGCTGCTGCTCGCACTGTGGAGCCCGTGCCGGTGCCTATCCCTATGTAATTCCCTGCTGTCATCAGCTCGCCTTCTGCGCTCCCCGCCATCATCTCAGTCGGATGCCATCCCGACTGTTGATGATCGCCGTATAGAGGTATCCCCACCACATCCTCATAGTCCCGAGGGGGATGCGGATAGGGCGGGGTCGCCATGACGACGCCGACCGCTACCTCATTCATGCGGTGGGCACCGCGGGTGTCCTCGCCGGCCGCCAGCGCCGCGAGGAATTCGAGGGGATCGCACTCGAACAGGTCGGTTTCAATGTTGAACGCTGGCCACCCCAACCGCATCGTCCATTCGAGTGGCCACGCGGTTTCGTTCTGTATGATGCAGTTCACGTCCACATTGCCGACATACCCGATGCGCGCCAACTCGTCCTCGAAGGGCTTGAGCACCAGGGCGGCAAGCTTGCTGCGCCGCACGTATCGCATAACCGTTCCGGATTCGCCGGTGTTCTGCCCGAGGTCGCCGGCAAACATGCGCTTGTGCTCGAAGTTCTCCTCCCAGCCCTCGGCAAACCCGGCCGGCCCGAACCAGGCGCCGACCGCGAACTCGATGCCCTCGATCTTCTCTTGAAGCAGGAACGGACAAGGGGGTCGCCCATGCTTCTTTTTCCATTTGCGAAGCTGCCAGGAAGGATCTTCCGGTACGCCAGTCTTGGCGCTCAACGCCTTGTCGGCCGTATCGCTGCAGGGCTTGCTGTAAAATACCTCACCTTTCCGTTCGACAAACCGGATTCCGTCGTCGTAGTCGGAAAACTCGCGGTATGGCGGAACGGGAATGCCGGCTTTTCTGAAGACTATCATGCCCTTGTTGCGATCGAGCTCCCACGCCGCGCTTTCTTGGCTGCCGCCAATCACTGGAACGCCACGCCGCCGAATTATGTCTACCTCGGCCATATAGACGCCGTTCGATTCAAGGATCACGAGATCGGCCCAACTCACGTGCGGCTGCCATACCGGCACGAGATCGACCAGGCCCTTGCCGATCGGGCGCGTGCGCGGGTCGAACTTTCTACAAAAGAACTTGACCTTGTGGCCTACCCGTTGCGAGCGGAGCGCTAGGTCAAGCAGGCCGTCGCCTGAGTCACAGATAAGGAGAACACGCATGCCTTTGTATTACATCAGTTTCGCGAGCGACAAGACAGGATTCCTCGGCGCGATAATTACCGCGGCTTCGGTAGTGACTCAGTTTGGCGCAGCGCGCCAGAGAGGCTCCGCAGAAAGGACTAATAAGATGCGGGTAGCAACCTTAACCCCTCAGGGGAAGCAAGTAATCAGTTCGATGCCGATGTTGACTGAGTTCCAAAGTAACTACTCGGTGGTTTCAACCACCGCTGATGCCGGTGCGGTCATACAGTTGGAAAGTGTCACCCGTGGACTTGCGTTTGTTCCTTTGATCAAAGATCAATTTCTCCGATGGAACCCAGATAGCCAGCCGACATTTGTAGCTGTCTCCGACGCCACTCTCTTTCAGCAACTAGCATCAGATTGGCGCGCTGAGCGGGGTGCCACATCATCGGTCACGCGAATGGCGATGTATCCGGCGTATCAGCGGCTCATTGGAATGGGCGAGAAGGCTGTTCCGCTTATCCTACGACAGATGGAGAACGAAGGCGATGATCCTGATCATTGGTTCTGGGCGCTTCAGTCGATCACTGGCCAAAACCCTGTTACGGAAAAAGCACGCGGGGATATGAGGGAGATGGCTCGAACCTGGCTCGATTGGGCATACATGGCGGGTTATGACTGGTAGCTGGCCACCCAGCATTACGCGCGAGGAGACCGTAGACGCCTTTATCCAGGCTTATCGATTGCTTGGATATATCGAATGCGCAGACGAAACAATTGAGGATGGGATTGACGAAGATGGAGAATCATTTGTGAATCGATCGCGAGGCGACGGTAACACGAAGATCGGCCACCGAATTGATCAATGAGGTGATAGCGCTCCGCATATCGCTTTCGAACTGCGACTGCTGAGCATGCCGCTCGGCATCGAGTCTTTCCAAAGCAGAAAGCCGCGCCTCGTCGGCCGCCAGCCGAGCTGTCATCAAGGCGTCCGCGGCTATCGATAGCTCGCGCCCCTCAGAAATATTCTTAGACAGATACCAAGTGGCCGAGCCGATCGTCACTGAGCCGGCAAGCAGGGTCGGGATCAGAATAGCGAAAATCTGCAACCAATGTTCACGGGTCAAGCGCCCATTCTGCATGCATGTGCCCTCACGGCCCCGGCATCGGCGGAGGGGCGGGGGTCTGCGGTCGCCGCATGGTTGGTTGCGAGTTCGTCGTCACCGTCTGTCTTGCCGGCACAGAGTGTTGCGCGGGATCGCGTACCTCCTCGGTCCGCGGCAGAGTACCCAAGGCCGAGGCCCGGAAGATCATGCGAATTGTGTCTCTAGTCGCCGCCTGCTTCGGGCCGGGGCGCAATCCTTGTGTCAGTACACGCACGGTATTGGGGTGGGAATAGATCCACGACAGGCCCTCATAATAGGCCGTGCGCGCCAGTCGCCCGCCCGCGAGGGCACCGCCTACGGCACCTAGCGTGCCTCCCACACCGGCCCCGATAGCGCCCCCTGTAACGCCCCCAGCTAACCCCGGCAACCCAAGCACCGCAGCACCCGTGATCGCTCCGCTGCGGGCCCATGCCATGCTTGCCAAAAGGGGCGTATTCTTGATCTTGCCGGCGATCAGGCCGCCTGCCATTTGGTCGTATAATACAGGGTACATCGCTCGGATCTGCCGGCCGAGAAACCTCATATCGTCAGCCAAGCCGTCAGGAAATAAGATCTGCTGTTGCTGAGGGGTGTATCTCGACAAAGCCTCGTCGATCCCAGCCCCGGACATCTTTGAGCCAACACCCGTAGTCGTAGGCTCGACAGCTTGGTGCAAAAGCTCTTTAAGCGCCTGGATGCGTATCGCTCGCATTTGAGGTGAGGCTGGGCCAAATTCTTGTTGCGCTGTGATCAGCCTTTGCTCTTGCCCTGGACGAACAATCCACTTGATCGCCTCGTCAGCTTGCTGCCCCGGCTTCGATAGAGCAAAGAGATAATTGTCCCGCATATACGCATCGAGCCGCGCCTGCCGCACTTCGAGCGTTCGCATGGTCGCGCCGAACGAGTCCTGCGCCAGCTCGTTTGCCGGAATCTTCTGATTAAACGCCGCCAGCCGCTGCGAATAGAGTCGCAGATCGCGCGCCATCGGGCCGTAGGTAACATCCAGCAAACCCCCGAGATCGCGATCTCGTATTTCACTCGCCAGCCGCCGCGACATCACCTCACCGGTCTGGGGCTCTTTCGCTGAGGCGAGCATCGCCTGCCAATCGGCACCGGCCACTCGGTTCCACACCGAGGGCGGCAACATCTTTTTGATCTGTTCGGCTTGTTGCGTTTGCCCTTCTCGGAGAACGGTGCCCGCGACAATCTTTGGGTCAGGCACGATGCCGTCCTGCACATCCTTCGCCATCCTGTTGATCGCAAGGTTTTCAAACTTGCGGATGCCCTCGCGATAGAAAGCGTCACCCCTGCGCAACAGAGAGACGGCCGGCGCCACCGCGGGGTCGGTCATTGCGAGGTCAAATGACTGATCGACCGCATCTCGCAGAAGCGAGAATTCCCGCTCCGGAATGGTTCGTAAAATGTCGGGGGAAAACGCCCAATCTCCCAACGTGGAGCGGATACGCTGAGCGTCCCGAAATCTAATACGCTCATCCAACTTCGTCAGTTTGATTACGCTATCGAGAACCGTGGGATCTTCAAAAATCGGCCTCCCCGGTTGTGCTGGGCTTTCTGCTGTGGCCGCGGTTGCCTTGGTCTTTGGCATGGCGTCGAGCAACGCCTTGGCGGCTCTCATCATCGGGCCAGTCGGAATTACCCCGGTATTGCCTACGATCGGATCGATCTGCCCATAAATTTCTGCGGCTTGGTTTGAAAACGCCCGATGTGCGCTCTTGAACGCCTCGGCGACATCCGCCCCCAACGCCCCCGGCTGTGCCATACGCTGATTGATGTTGGCGAGTTGCGTATCAAGAGATTGCTGCGCCTTTGTCTGTAACGCCGAGACGGCCCCTTCCATCTGGCGGACGTTGGAGGTGACAGCTTTCTGCACAATCTCGCCCGCCTCGCGGGAGGATATCGCCGAGGTCGGGTCGAGGATCTGCGTTACGATTTGATTGGTCTCTTCCGGAGACATATGCAGCGATTCGACAATTCCTCTCAATCGACGCTGAACAACTGGGTTGTTTCGCTCGGCGAGCCAATCCATGCCGAGCCGCGTCGAGATGTCGATCTTTTGAATTGGCGAGGCCAAACCTGGCGCAACCGACCGCAGGGGCGCGGCCCCTCCAAGGCGTTCGATGCTCGCCGCCATTTGCCTGCCCTCGGGGGTCACGCCAGCCAGTTTCTCTCTGAAAAACCGACCCGCAGCAGCAGGCAGTCCGATAATCATTTGCCCGAGCTTTTCCCCAGCCCCCATCTCGAGCCCAGTCATTCCGATCTCTTGAGCTTTCCGCCCGAGAGTAGAGGCTGACCTCCCAGACAGGATTTTCGCCATTTCGGTAGCGGTTTGCCCCATCGCGCCGCCGACCATTGCGCCCGGAGGCCCCCCAATCGCTGCCCCCATCGTAGCGCCACCCAGAATCGGGGCCTCAGCAGCAAGGTATGACCCTATACGCCCGGCAAGCGAGCCGCCCGACGGGTCCACAAACTTGCCAGCTTTGTCCTTTATGAAAAATCTGCCCCCTTGATCGGTAAACACATTCTCCGGACCATAGGTTTTATCGAGATACAGCTTTCGATCCTCAGCGGTACTTGCCTGCTGCAGCGCCATGCGATCGAGAAAATTAGTGCCGGTAGTGTAATCAACACCCACCGCGCGGCCACCCGGAAGATTTTCAGTCTGGAAATGTGTCATGCCCTCGCGTTGCCGCGCGAGACCCGCTTCCGGAGACAACGGCGAAGGAGTCACACCGCGGCGCTGCAGTTCTTGATCCAACCCCGAGGTCGCGGCCGGCGGCGGCTGAGCGCCTATTCCGCGTCGTTGCAGCTCCGCATCGAGAGCGGGGTCAACAGGCATTTTTCATTGCCCGCCTTTTTGCTGCTGGCGTAACTCTATCAATTCCTCGGTGGTCATGGACCCATAATCGGGCGCGGCCTCTTCCGGCGTCAGCTTCATCCGGCCGAGAATGGTGCGCTGCTGTTTCGCCTCGCTCCGCAACGTGTTGGCGATATCGTTCAACGCCGAGAGCGTGGTCGAGGGTGCCGTCAACGCTCCGAGCGCCGGCACAATTGCATCAAGTTTGCGTTGCGCCAGACCGCTGTAATAACGCGACCCAAGCAGGGTCTTTTGCAGTTTCGCCTGAAGCATGTTGATCCGGTTTGCGAATGCCGCGACATCAGGGTTCTCGGCTTCGTGTATTCCGGTCCATTCTGGGGCATTTTCTTGTATCGTTCCTTTGAGGCGGCCAAGTGCCCCTTTGGTGCCTACAAGCGCTGGATTTTTCGTAACCATTTTAGCAAGCTCGTCCGCATTACGGGCGAGTTCTTCCTGATCACCGATCTGCTTCTCGGCTTCCATCTGCTTTTTTTGAATGCTCTGCGCGCTCTTTGTCTCGCGCCCGGCCGCCACGAGATCGTGATAGCGCTTGGTCTCTGCCTCGGTGGTCGCCCGCTGGCCCGCCTCAATATCGTGATAGCGTCGGGTCTCGGCTTCCATCGTTTGTTCGCGCTGTGCGGTTTGCTCAGCTCGCCCGGATTCAATCCCTAACCGCCTTTCCTCAATGCCGCGTAGCCTATCGCGATCGGCTTGTTGCTCGCCGAATTTGAACATTTGCCATCGCTGCTGAAAATCTTCCTTGGCTTGCTGGTGCATCAATGGCATCAAATCGAGGAAGATCATGCCCTTAACCTCGTCGGGCAAGCCCGGCGCCCGCTGCTCGATCAGTTTCGCCAGCATCGAGATATCGAGCATTCCCTGCAGCGGCTTGGGGACTGAGTGCACTACCGCCTGTGCCCCCGCTTTCGCTTGCGATTGTTGCGGCTGTGGCAGCGAGTTTATCGCAAGCTGGATGTGGTTCGGGTCGGTAAGTCCGCGAGCGTTAGGCTGAGTGAATGGAAACGACAAGCCCGCGCCCGGCGCTGCCCCGCGCACCGCGCGTTCGGCTTGCGGGTTTGCGAATGAGAGGTCGGCCGCATTTCCCCGCTGATGTTCGGAGAGCCCCGGTGGAGCCGCCATAAAGTTGCGACCCTGCCCCGACCGGGCGTAAATTTCCGCTTGTTGCTCCGGAGAACGATAGGCTGAGTCGACGCGAGTCGCTCTCTGCACGTTGGCAGGCAAGCCGCTCATCATGCCGCCGAACGCCGATTTGAATTGTGGCGACTCCCCTGCCCAATTCACCCCCGGCGCAAGGTTGGGCTGAAACGCCCCCGCGTAAGACGGCACGCTCGGAAGCGGCGGTGGCAACGCCTGACGCTGAACGTCGTTCGGACCGTACCCAGAAAGCGCGCTCGTGGCGTCCTGTGCGCCGGCTTGCTGCCCCCCGGTAGGGAGCCCACCCGAGAATAAGCCGCCGATTCCCGCCAATGCCTGCTGGCGCATTTGCTGATTTCGGAGGTAGTTCTGTGCTTCGAGGATTTGCATCTGACGCAGGCGCTGATTCTGCGCGAGCGCCGCCGAGTAATCGGCGCCCTGAGAAACAGCGCCGAGGCCCGCTAGAGCCCCAGGAAAGCCGCCAAGCATTGGCGGCTATAATATCGCGCTATGCGTCGCCTGCCTAGCCGGGTCGTGCGTCGCTCAGCAATGCCGCGCCCCGCCTACCCGTGCCAAGCCCCCCTTTTTTTGCAATGTCACACCCCGCCGCGAGCTGCCGGGGCAGCTCTGCCTGCCGCGCCCAGAGATGCCGTGCTCAACTGAGCCCCATCACGGATCGCCTGCCATGTCGAGGAGCGCCAAGCGTCGCGTAGCATCGCCGCGCCTGCCTAGCCCCGCTACGGATTGCCGGACCTTGCCATGATCTGCCCTGCCTGCCATGCCACGCGCCGCCTGAGCACGCCGGGCCTTGCATCGCCTGCCCTGCCCGGCCTTCCCCGGCCATGCGTTGCCATGCCTAGCCGACCGTGCCTGGACGGAATGAAAGATACGCTTGACACCGCCCGGCTTGCAATATTAGATTTAGCGCTCGATCGGATTGGATCGGGAAACCCAAGCCGGAGGAATATCATCATGGCATACAAAAAGAGTGCGGGCGTAAAGGAGGCGACAGCGACAGAGCGAGCGCTGGCCGCGTCTTATCGGGCGATAAGGGTCGCGGAGCGGGTCAAGGCGGCGACTAAGGCGCCATCGGATCTCGTCGAAAAGCCGGAAGCCCCGGCCGCGACCATCATCATCACGCCGCCCAGGTTTCTGCGAGCAATGCTGCAGATCCGCGGAACGAGTGCATATGTGCAGCACAAGTTCTCGGAGAAGGCGAGGAAAATAATGGAAGAAAACATGGCGGCTGGTACCCGCGGGAAGAACGTGCGCCGCGCCAAAGC
>Ga0187846_10002349_pt1 | contig 10412 bp, 10 predicted proteins | sample TC_taG_FD_161473 | JGI IMG/M metagenome (GOLD analysis project Ga0187846, IMG submission 161473) | Biofilm microbial communities from the roof of an iron ore cave, State of Minas Gerais, Brazil - TC_06 Biofilm (v2) | ecosystem: Environmental > Terrestrial > Deep subsurface > Cave > Wall biofilm... | reverse complement strand
CGTCGAGGGGGGAGGGTAGCTCCTCGAAGTCGCACTGGACAGGAACCTTCCGCGTGCAAGCACTCGAAGGCCCCGCCAGTCGCTTGCCAGTAGCAGGCGCCACTTGCGCCAGTCAGCTGGCGCGAAGTTGAGCAGAGTAGTTGTGGCAGTTTCTCAGGCGGGATGTCCCTAAGGCTGCGCGCGAAGTCTAGTAAGGTAAGCTCAAAGCGAGCCCTCAAGCGGGGAGGGCGAGCGCGCGGACTCGTATCTCGGAGCAGTGCCATTGGAAGGGCTGCGACCCACGCGTCTCAGAAACGCGTCTCGTGCTACCTCTCCACGCTAGCCAGTCATCTCAATTTGAGTCAATAGACCCCCCGGAAAGACAGTGCCGAATCCGCTAATTCATATTCCCGCCATCTCAACGTGACACAAGAAACCCCCGCCAAGGCGTTGCATGAGACGGCTTCCGTGATGAGTGTTCCAGGAGTTGGGAGGTTGGCGCACCCGCGCCAGTCTGTAATTGACGGCCCTCTAACGACTTAGTCCGATTCACCTCTACTTAGGACACATCGGCCCCAGCGTACCCCTAGGTGGCAGCGGTCGTGCATTCCATCGTGAGGAAGTATTCGCGGCAAAGGAGGCCGCGAGATCATGAAGACACGGAAGGTGTTTCAGTGGCTGAATGTGGCTGCAGTTCTATTGGGCGGTGCGCTGGTAGGGCTACCCGTCTCGTCGGCTCAACAGGCTCAGGCGACAGAAGAGGGCTCCCGCAAGGTCAAGAGCCGAGTTGCCCCCAAGTACCCCGAGCTCGCTCATAAGCTTCACCTCAACGGAAAGGTGCGTCTCGAACTCGTCGTCGAGCCCGATGGTCGCGTCAAGACCGTGAATGTTCTCGGGGGACATCCCGTGCTGGCCGATGCGGCTACCGAGGCGGTCAAGGATTGGAAGTACATGCCCGCAAGCGGAACCACAACCGAGAACGTGACCATGGAGTTCAAATCAGCGGACAACAATAATTAGCCGCTGCTCGAAGGGCCTGAAGGCGAAACGGCCAGTGCCAGGAGGATTTGTTTCATGACTATCGGAAAGCAGCTCTACGTCGGGTTCGGAATGATCCTGGCGATTCTCTTGGTGCTATTTCTTGTGAACATCCCCGTCATGCTCCGGCAACACGCGGTGAGCGCGCAGGCTGCGTCGGCCATCGAAAACAAGGACATCATAGACGGCATCCGCTATCAGATGATGCAGAACCGCCTGAACCTGCGCAATTATCTATTCAGCGGTGACCGTCGGGAGCTTGATTCCTTCAACGAAGGGACTTCCGCCGGCAACAACCTGTTCACTCAAGGGCAGCAGAGGACGGACTCGGCCAACCTGCGCTCAGCGCTCGCGGAAGTGGGGCGCACCGAACAGAGTTGGATGGAAAACTTTGCCCGCCCGTTAATCGAGAAACGTCAGCAGGTTGACGCGGGAGACGCCACGGTTTCCGACCTGCAGATTTTCTACCTCAAGAGCAACCCAGGATCGTATATCAACCGTTCCAGCGCTCTGTTGGAGGACGCCAACAAAGCCATTCATCAATCAGTTCAAGACTCCAGCGCCTCTTCGTCCTCGGCTGCGAGAATCGGCGGAATCATCAGCATGCTGGGCACACTGATCGCGGTCGTGCTCGGGATGGCAGTGGCGTACTACACGTCGCATTCGATTACTTCGCCCCTGCAACACTTGAAGCTAGCTTCGCGGCAAATCGCCGAATCCGGAGATTTGGACCAAACCATCGATATTCGGCGGGATGACGAACTCGGTGAATTGGCTGCTACGTTCAACAATATGTTGAGCTACCTGAAGGAAATGGCGGCCGTCTCCGCGGCCGTCGCCGAAGGTAATCTGGCCGTAGATATCTCTCTCCGCTCCGAGCGCGACACGCTGGCTATCGCTTTCGCGCAAATGGCCAAGGGACTCCAGGACTTGGTTCGCCAGGTGCGCGACAGCGCATCGCAAGTGGCCAGCGGCGCGCGCCAAGTCGCCAGCGAGTCCGACGATTCGGCCAAGGCCAGCGCCCAGGCCGCCTCGGCGATCGAAGAGGTATCCAGCACCATGCACGAGATGAGCATCAACGTGCAAAATGTCGTCAAGAACACGCAAATGCAGGCTTCGAGCGTCGCCGAAACGTCCGCCTCCATTGATCAGATGGTGGCTTCCATCCAGCGCGTCGCCGACACGGCAAAAGTTCTGCTCGACATCTGCCAGCGCTCCCGCGAGGAAGTCCGCTCTGGCATCCAGACGATGGAAAAGGCGACGGACGGCCTGAACCGAACCAATACCTCGATTCAGGAGTCGGCGCGCGTCATCGGCATCCTGGGGCACCGCGCCGACGATATCGGCAAAATCATCGAAGTGATTGACGACCTGGCCGAGCAAACCAATCTGTTGGCGCTCAACGCGGCCATCGAAGCGGCCCGCGCCGGCGAACACGGACTAGGTTTTGCGGTCGTCGCCGATGAGGTCCGCAAGCTCGCGGAAAAATCCTCCCAGTCCACCAAGGAAATTTCCGAGCTCATTCAGAACATTCAGCACGAAGCCCGCGTGGCCGTGGAAAACATGCAGAAGAACACGACAACCGTCCAGGAAGGGCTCACGCTGGGGCAGAACCTGAGCGCGGCCCTGGGAAAGATTTCGGGGGTCGTCAGCGAGGTTTACAAGTTCGCGCAGGAAATCGGTGCAGCCACGCACGAGCAATCCAACGGCTCCACTCAAATCGCCAAGGCCACCACGCGCCTGAACGAAATCACGCATGAGATCAATTCCTCGGTCGAGGAACAGGCTTCGGGCGTTCAAGCCGTGGTTCGCGCCATGGAAAAGATGCGCGAGCTCGTTCAGCAGTCCACCTCTGGCTCCGTGGAACTCGCCGCCGCCGCCGAACAGATGTCCAAGCTCTCTCGCGGCTTGCTCGAAACCATGGATCACTTTGTCCTGAGCCAGTCGGGCGGAACCGGGCGCCGCACGCAGCGCCTTCGTTCGGGAGAAAAATCCAGGCGGCCGGACTTCGAGCGCGAGGCAGAACTTGTCCACTCCTGACACAGGCCGGAAGCCTCTTGCAGAAAAAGAGCTTCAAGTTGTCGGGTTCCGGATTGGGGAGGAGACCTTTGGCGTCCCCATCGCCCACGTCCGGGAAATTATTCGCGTGCCACAGATCACCGCCCTGCCGAACGCTCCGGAGTATGTCGAAGGCGTGATCAACTTGCGGGGAAAGATTATTTCGGTGATTGATTTGCGCAAGCGGTTCGGTGAATCCAATCCCCAGCCCGGCCGCAAGAACCGCATCCTCGTCGTCGAGCTTCAAAACCGTATCGTTGGCCTGATTGTGAATTCGGCCTCCGAGGTCTTGAAGCTTCCCCCTTCAGAAATCGAGCCCCCCAGCCGGGTTTTTCCTGACGGCGAACTCGAGTGCGTCACTGGTGTGGGGAAAATGAACGGCTGCCTGGTCATTCTGGTGGACCTGGGCAAACTCTTGCACGCCGGGGACCTCCGCCCACTGCATTCGGTGGGAGAGCCGGTGCCCGTGACGCCATAGATTGCGCCGAGGGATTTAAACGAAAGCCGCAGCCTGCGGGGAATTATGGTCACGCATACAGCCCAGATTCAGCTCTCGGAAGCAGAGTTCAAGCTGCTCCAGACACTCGTGTATCAAGAGTGCGGCATGCATTTTGACGAACGCCGCGCCCATTTCCTGCAGGACCGCCTGCAGCGCCGCCTGAAGGCTTGCAACCTGGACTCGTTTTACAGCTACTACCGCCTGCTGACCAGTCGCGAAGGCAAGCAAGAGCTGACGGTGCTCCTGGAAAACCTGACGGTCAATGAAACGAGTTTCTTCCGCAACCGCCCGCAGCTCGATCTGTTTCACAAAGTGCTATTGGAAGAACTGCTCGCGCGGAAGCAAGCGGCCCGCGACTGGACGCTGCGTGTGTGGAGCGCAGGTTGCTCCACCGGGCAGGAGCCTTACACGGCCGCCATTTTGATCTGCGATGCGTTGGCTTATTACTACCTCCGGAATCCGCTCCCGTTCGAAATGCCGACCCCCAAGCCGCTGGTCCCTCCGCCGTGGCGCGTTGAAATCATTGCTTCTGATATGAGCTACGCAGGCCTCCGCGCCGCTCAAGAGGGCGTTTATTCCGAGATGCAGATGGAGCCGGTGGACTACACCACCCGCCTCCGTTACTTCGAGAAATTGGGGGATCGCTACGCCGTCAAGAAAGGGCTGAAAGAACTCGTACACTTCGATTTTCACAATCTGAAAGCGGAATTCCTGCCCGGGCGCAACGACGTCATTCTCTGCCGCAACGTCATGATCTATTTCGATGAGCCCGAGCAGAAACGCCTGGTCGCCAAGCTTTATCACTGCCTCAATCCCCATGGCTATCTGTTGGTCGGCCATGCGGAGAGCCTCTTCGGCTTGAGCAACAACTTCCGAATGATTCACGAAGCCAATGGCACCGCGTACCAGAGATTGGAAAAGGACGCCACGTGAGTTTCTTTTCCGACGATCTCGCCTCTGAGCTCCGTGCCCTGTTTTTCGAGAGCGCGGAGGAGCTCCTGCAGGCCATGAACGAAGCGGGCCTGGCGTTGGAGGCGCATCCAGACGACGCCGAACCCCTGCGCCAAGTGCGCCGCGCCGTTCACACGCTCAAGGGCGATTCAGCCGCTTGCGGGTTTCGGGAAATGAGCGATCTCGCGCACGATTTAGAGGATGCGCTGACGCCCGAACTGGCGGGCGCGAAAGGCAGCGCCGTCGCGGAGCTGATTTTCACTGCCGCCGATACATTTCACGCCATGCTGGTCGCGCTGCGCGGCGGGCTGGAGCCACCTTCCGGAAAAGCCCTGCGCGAGCATATCCAGCGCGTGCTGGCCGGCGCACCCTACGCCGCCCCAGCTTCGTTGCCCAAGCCTGCGCTCCGGTTCGACTGGAACGAGTCCGAGTTAGACCGCATCGACCAGGCCCTCGAGCAAGGCCAATCGGTATTCAGCGTCGCTTTGGACTTGAACCCGGCGGCCTCCATGCGCGCCGCCGCACTCCAGTTGATCCGAAGCGTCCTGCTGAAATCGGGAGAGGTGCTCGCGTTTCGCCCCGAACTGGGCACGCCACCGGAAAACGTTTCGGTGGTGGAAGCCGCTGTGTCCACGACCCGCAGTGCGGATTCGCTGGCCGAGACCTACCGAATTCCCGGAATTGTTAATCGAGTGGAGCTCAAACCGGTTGAACCACGGGCTATCGAAAGCGCGAATTCGGATCCCACTCCAGCAGAAGAGATGTTCGAATTGTTGGAGCGCGAAGCCGCCGGCGTCGCCTCGCAGTTTGAGTCAAGTCCGGCGTCCAACAATAACGCGTCCCTGCCGCTGGCCGCCTCTTCCATTTCCGAGAACTCGCTCCGTGTGGACGCGGAGCGGATTGACGCCGTGCTGAATCTTGTCGGCGAATTGATCATCGCCAAATCGATGCTTCAACGCACCATCGTCGAGTTCGATCGGCGGTTTAACCGTGATCCCCTTTCCGTGAAGTTCGGCGATGCCCTCGCGTTTCAATCGCGCCTGCTGGACGAGCTTCAGCTGGCGGTCACGAAGATTCGCATGGTGCCCGTGGATCAGCTGTTCCGCCGTCTGCCGCGCATCATTCGGGATGTCTCGCGCCAGTGCGGAAAAGAAGTGGCGCTCGAGATTTCGGGGCAGCACACGGACCTGGACAAGGGGATCCTCGACGCGCTGGTTGAGCCGCTGATTCACATCGTCCGCAACTCCATTGACCATGGCATCGAGCCTGCCGGGGAGCGCGCCGCCGCCGGAAAGCCCCCCTGCGGGACCATCCGTCTCAACGCCTACCACCACAGCAACCAAGTGGTGATTGAAGTGGCCGATGACGGGCAAGGAATTGACCGCGACCGCGTCATCGCCAAAGCGATCGCTTGCGGGCTCCTTCGCAAACAAGACGCCGCCTCGCTCGACCAGGATAAGGTTTTCAACCTGATCTTCGAATCGGGGTTGAGCACCGCCCATAGCGTCACGGAAATCTCCGGCCGCGGCGTCGGAATGGATGTCGTGCGCAGCGTGCTCACACGCTTGAAGGGCACGGTCCACGTCAGCAGCCGGCCGGGCGCCGGCACAACCTTCCAGCTCCGCGTGCCTCTCACGCTGGCCAGCATCAAAGCGCTGATCTTCCGCGTCGCCGACCGCCTGTACTCCGTTCCGCTGGATTCGGTGCTCGAAATCGCGCGGGTCAGCGAATCGGAAATCCACCACGTCGAAAATCGTGAAATCCTGCGCTTGCGCGAGCAAGTCATCTCCGTCGTTCGCTTGCACCACGATCCGGCGCGAGCCAAGACAGAACGCACGCAAAGATTGTTTGTTCTCGTTGTCGGGGCAGCCGGCCGCAAGTTCGGCCTCGTCGTGGATGGGCTCATGGGCGAGGAAGAATTGGTCATCAAGGCGCTGGACGATCGCCTGGCGCAAAGCGAGTTCGTCAGCGGCGCTTCCATCCTGGGAGATGGGACCGTCGTGCTCATTCTGAACGTGCCGGCCGTCGTCTCCCGTGTGGCCAAACGCGCGCCGCTGGGGGCCATCGCATGAAGTCTCCTGTGAGGGTCCTGGTCGTCGATGATTCTGCCTTGATGCGGAAACTCATTTCGCAGATTCTTCAGCGGGACCCCTCCATTCAGGTGGTGGGCACGGCCATGGACGGGTCATTCGGGTTGAAAAAAATTGACGAGCTGAAACCCCAGGTGGTGACGCTCGACCTCGAGATGCCCCGCATGGACGGCATCGAAGCTCTTCGCGTGATCACCCACAAATACAAGATTCCGGTCATCATCGTCAGCGCACATTCCAACGAAGGCGCTTCCTCGACCTTCCAGGCTCTTTCCCTCGGTGCATTCGATTTCGTGCGCAAGCCGGTGGACGCGGCATCCGGACATCTGGAAGAGATCGCCCGCGAACTGACGCAGAAAATCAAAACCGCCGCCCTGCTGGGCGCGCCGCGCGCCATTCCGCAACCTCTGGTTTGTCCCCCGCGGGCCAGCAAGCCTGCGTTTCGCCCGCGTCGCGGCCCCAGCCGCGTCATCGCCATCGGCGTTTCCACCGGCGGTCCCAATGCACTGCAGCAGGTGTTGTCCAATCTCCCTGGGGACTTCACCGGGGGCATCCTCATCGTCCAACACATGCCGGAAGGCTTCACGGAAATGTTCGCCCGCCGCCTCGATGAATGTTGCAGTATCGATGTGCGCGAGGCCAGTTCCGGGGACCTGCTGCTGGCCGGAACGGCGCTGGTGTGTCCCGGCAACCGTCACATCACGGTGCGTCACACCTCTCGCGGCGACTTCGTGGCTTTGACGGATCGCCCGCCGGTGAATGGGCATCGCCCGTCGGCGGACGTGCTCTTTCGCTCCGTGGCCCGCGAGGTCGGCGCCCTAGCCATCGGCCTCCTGATGACGGGCATGGGCGAAGACGGCGCGCAAGGCCTCGGTGAGATTAAGGCTGCGGGAGGTTTCACCATCGCTCAGTCTCCCGAGACGTGCGTGGTGGACGGCATGCCGGGCTCGGCGATCAGCCGGGGGCATGTAGTCCGGGTGGTTCCCTTAGAAGCCTTGGCCAGCACGCTCCAGACGCAATGTCTGGCTCACGAGGCTCGATCGCTCGAGGAAGAAGACTCTCCGGTCGCCCACGACGGCGGCAACGATTGATTTAGGAAGGAGCAAGCCATGGAGCACTACCCATCGCTCACACGGAAGAAAGACCAGCAGCCCGTGCGCTGTCTGGTCGTGGATGATTCCGTATTCGCCCGCAAGAGCCTCTTGAGGATGCTCGAATCCTTCGGCGCGCAGGTGGTGGCCGAGGCAGTGGACGGCACGATGTCCATCGCGGAGTACACCCGGACCAAGCCGGACGTCGTCTTGATGGACATCACGATGCCGCAAATGGAAGGCATTGAGGCCGTCGAACGCATCATGGCGCAAGACCCGGACGCGCAAATCGTCATGGTCTCTTCGGTGGGTTACCAAGAGAATATCTTGGCCGCGCTCCAGAAGGGCGCGCGCCACTTCGTGCAGAAGCCCGTGAAACCCGAAATTCTCTACGAAATTCTTCGTTACGTCTTGAACGAAGCCGGGGTCACTTCGCTTTCTCCGGCAGGGGCGGTGCAATCATGAGGATGGATCTCATTCAGCCGTTCTTGAATGCCGCGGACGCCGTTCTCTCCGAGGCGCTTGGCAGTCCGACTCAGATTGAGGCGGTTGCCATGGACGAGCAGGTTTACCAGCGCGCCGGACTCGCCGCGCTCATTTTGATTGAAGGTGAATTGCAAGGCCGCGTCATCCTGGACATTGATGAAGCCACCGCGCAAAAGATGACCACGGCCGTCGTGAGCACCACCGCGCCCTCCGAGGCGGAGGTCCGCGACTCGGTCTGCGAAATCGCCAACATGATCATCGGGAATGCGGTCACGCTGCTCAACAATGACGGCTTCCGCTTTCGAGTTCATCCTCCGGCTATCCACGCCGGATCGGAGGGATTGGCCGGGGCGCGCGATACCGAAGCGCTCGTCATGCGTTTCCAAACTTCCTGCGGGCCCGTCACCATGAATGTCGCCATGAGGTATGCGGCGAAGGAGCAGCCCGAACCGGTGGGCCAGGCGAGCCGCTAATCCTGTTGTTCGTGAGGTCCGTCCGAGGTTATTTCCTCGGCGGTGAGATATTCGGCGCCGTGGCGGAAGATTCCCGCCGCGAATACCTTCGTGACGTGGACGATTTTAGCGGGGATGAAGATGTTGGAGGCGCCCTTCACGTAAGGCAAGGCGACATCCACTCGTTCCCCCTGAGGAAAGGGCCTCCGGCTTCGGAAACACAGCCCCCCGGCGGATAAATTTTCACAGACAGCTATCTCATCCGCAAAGCCAGGACGCCGGATGCAGGCGTTCACCCTCGAGGAAATTCGCTTCTTCCGTGGTCGAATGACATTCCCGGGCTCTGAGGAGGCCGGCGGGGGAAAAAGCTCGGAGATTTCCTCCGGTGCATGCTTCCAGAGTGTCGGCGCGCCGCAGCCACGGCAGGCCCGCGCTACCGTTCGCATGGATTCGAGATCCTCCAGTTGCCTTTCGTCCAGGCGAGCCACCTCGTGACTACCGCACCGGATGCACTCGAGCAGCAATCGAGCAATCCCTTCCGGGCTTTCCCTGGGATCAGGAAATGTGATGCCCCACAAATTTGGGCCATGTGCTTCGAACGCCACGCTGTAACTGCCGCCATTCGTCTCGCTTCCCACTCGTTCCACCACCCTTGCCGCCGCTTCGACGGGTTTTCCGGCTGCGTCCGGCCGGGTGAGCACCAGCTTCGCTCCCGGGACCAGTTGCCGGGCGAGCCGAATCACAGCGCCTCTGCGGTTCACGTGCACCGTCTGGGTCTGTTCGGCAAATTCCACACCCGCTGCGTCCGCGCCACGCACGCCGACGCGCAGCTTCACATGCACCCGTTCGCTCTGGCGTCTATCCAAGGACCCCACCGGTGTCGCTGCCACACCAAATGCCCTAACCTCTAAGCTAACACACGCCCCGCGTTGGCGCAGTTCCAGATTCGTGGTGAGGTTCGCTCTCGGGAAACATGCCAGGCAATTTGCCGATCGCGGCTCTCTCGGACGCGTTGGCGCTAGCGGATCGCGGCGCGCCCAGGCTGAAGAGCCTGTGCTACCGCACAAGGCCGAATCTGGACCTTGGCGGCAGGGAGTAATACCGGCGAAGCGCTACCAAACTGTTCTCGTAATAGATTGAAGCAATCGTTGGTGTCCGGGGGATTTGAATGCGTAATCAGGCGAAGCCCAAATTAATCTACTTCTTCTTTTCAATAATCATCACGCAGATTAGAGAGCCAAGAAACAACACTCCAACCAGGAGGATGGTGACAATTGCGCTGTTTTCAGTTCGCGAAACTCCTTCGGTGCTAAAGGAGTTTGCGAGCATCTGTTCGAGATTCAGGACAAGTATCACGAATACGAATAGAATCATTGAAATGAAATTCAGTCTGCCCACGTTGCTCGTGAATTCATACTTAAAGGCCATTTTCAAAGCCGCGAGCGCCTCTTTCATTGTGTGGTGAAGAAGACTGGCCGACACTATCGCAGAGATTATGAAGAATGCGGCGATTAGCAACAGTCGATAGATGGTCATGCTCACGGTGACCTGCCCCCTGTTTTTGGTCCAGTCATAAGTTAGCACTCGGGGTTTGGATTTGAATCTCCTGGGCGACGTGAGGGACGGACCCGCCGTCGCCGTGGCTGTGGGAAAGTGGGAATCCCGCGTCTTTGGCGGGATTTCCAAGCGGAGAGGAAAACCTGCTTTCGGTTTTCCTCGGAGCGGCTTTTCCACAGCCTTTTTCCCCGCCCATTTCGACCGCAAATTC
>Ga0187846_10002348_pt1 | contig 10414 bp, 6 predicted proteins | sample TC_taG_FD_161473 | JGI IMG/M metagenome (GOLD analysis project Ga0187846, IMG submission 161473) | Biofilm microbial communities from the roof of an iron ore cave, State of Minas Gerais, Brazil - TC_06 Biofilm (v2) | ecosystem: Environmental > Terrestrial > Deep subsurface > Cave > Wall biofilm ... | reverse complement strand
GGCTACGGAGCTTCAATCGCACAATGCCGGAGGAAATCAATCGTGTGACCACCGACCATCTTTCCGATCTCCTGTTTTGCCCAACGGAAACTGCTCGCAAGCATGTGCACAACGAAGGCATCACGCAAGGTGTGGAGGTAGTGGGAGATGTCATGTATGACATGCTGCAGCAGGTGCAACCGAAGATCAATGCCCATGCACAGACACTCTTACCGGCTTTGGAGGTTACACCACGAGCCTATGTGCTGGTGACCATCCATCGCGCTGCCAACACCGATGATCCGGCAGCCATGCGCGAAATCGCTGCCGCACTGAATAGACTGAAGATGCCTATAATATTCCCCGTCCATCCACGCACACGTGCCTGCCTCGAACGCTATAGCATCACCTGGATGAAACATGTGCGATTGATCGAACCTGTTGGATATTTCGATATGCTTGTGCTAGAACGTGCAGCCCATTGTGTTCTCACGGATTCGGGCGGAATACAAAAAGAGGCATTTTTCCTGGAGGTGCCCTGTGTGACGCTGCGGGAAGAAACAGAATGGCCTGAAACGGTCGATGCCGGATGGAATGTGTTAGTCGGTAGCCGCCCAGAAGCTATTCTCGCTGCGATCAGCCTGGCCAGGCCCGCTCCATCAGGACAGTATCCCTTTGGGGAGGGGGACGCTGCGATGCGCATTGCACGACGTTTGTCGCCTCAATACATAACGAATGCGAAACAAGGAATGATATCATGACACATATTCTCTTTGTCACTCCCTACTACCCGCCAGAAAAGGCGGCTCCAGCGGTGCGCATCAGCGAAACTGCGATGCTCCTTGTGAAGCGAGGGCGCCAAGTAACGGTGCTAACCACGGTTCCCAACTATCCAACGGGTATTGTACCTCCAGAATATCGTGGGCGGATAGTGCAAGAGGAAGTTTGCAATGGAGTGCGCGTGGTGCGCGTGTGGAGCTACATTAGCCCGAACAAAGGCTTTTTCCGTCGCATTCTGGCACAACTTTCCTTCGGTTGTCTTTCCCCCATTCTGGGATGGAAAGCGATAGGCCACCCGGATATGGTGATCGTCGAATCACCACCGCTCTTTGATGCTATTGCCGGGCGAATACTGTCTTCGTACAAAAGATGCCCCCTCATCTTTACTGTTTCTGATCTTTGGCCCGAGTCTGCGGTGCAGTTGGGAGTGTTACGCAACCGCATACTCATTCGACTTGCAGAGCGGTTGGAGTGGTCAACCTATCAGAGGTCGAGTTTGGTGTGGGCAGTAACGGCGGGGATTCGTAACGTACTCATCGAGCGCGGTCTCCCACCAGAAAAAGTGTTTCTCTTGACCAATGGAGTGGATACAAAGAAGTTTAGACCCCTACCACAAGCACAGGCTCGCGCTGAGCTTGGCTGGGATGATCGCTTTACAGTACTTTATGCAGGCACACACGGGTTAGCACACGGTTTAACCACCGTCCTAGATGCAGCAGAGCGGATGCGCGATCAAGCAAGTATACGTATCGTGCTTGTTGGCGATGGAGCCGCAAAAGCAGAATTAGTTGCTCAGGCACAGCAACGTAATCTCACGAATGTGCTATTTTTAGAGCCACAGCCACATGAGCAGATGCCATTGTTGCTGGCGGCGGCTGACGTATGCCTGGTACCTCTCAGGAAATTACCGCTGTTTGAAGGTGCACTTCCTTCAAAGATGTATGAGGCGATGGCATGTGCACGCCCGATTGTGTTGGGTGTCGAAGGGGAAGCACGCCGACTTGCAGAAAAAGAAGCAGGATCGGCAATTGCTGTGGAACCAGAGAACGCAAATGCACTGGCATCCGCAATCCTCTACCTGTATGAACACCCCGAAGAAGCTGAACTTTTCGGGCAGCAGGGGCGTGCATTTGTGGAGGCGCGCTTTGATCGCCACCAGTTGGTGGCGAACCTTGATTTACGTATTATCGAGCCGCTGAAAAAGAGAGAGTCTATCTCTATGTTGGCAACACCCAATCCCACTTGATCGGACGATACATGCAAAGAATTGAAGACCGCGACCACGGACAGCAAGTTTGAGGAAGAGGAGTAGAACTGAGCATGCAATCTGAAGTCGAACAAGCCATTTCGGTCAAGGCCTCAATAAGTTTATGTGAAGCCAGGACGGCCGAGCTCAAACTGGAGCCGCCAGTACCGGCAGATGTTTCACCGCTCTATCCCTACTGGCATAGGGCGATGGATGTTAGCTTTGGTCTCATCAGTATAGTATTTCTGTTCTTGATACTGCCTATCCTGGCCTTTCTGCTTTATCTTGACTCACCAGGTCCCATCTTCTACACCCAGGAACGTGTAGGCTATCGTGGACGAAAGTTTACCATGTACAAGTTTCGTTCCATGCGTACCGATGCAGAGCAGGTAGGACATCCAGTATGGACCACCGAGGGTGACACACGAGTGACGCGAATCGGACGCTTCTTGCGTGCCACGCATCTGGATGAGTTGCCGCAGGTGTTCAATATTTTGTCTGGTGAGATGAGCCTGATAGGACCACGCCCCGAGCGGGAAGAATATGTCGCCGAACTGGAACAGGCCAATCCACTTTATCGCTACCGCCTGACCGTCAAGCCTGGGCTGACTGGCTGGGCGCAGGTGAAGTATGGCTATGGGAGGACAGTCGAGGAAGAGCAGATAAAATTGCACTATGATCTCTACTACATCGAACATCAATCATGCGCACTCGATATGCGAATTCTTTTGAAGACAATCCTGGAGGTATTGCTCTACCATGGAAAATAATTGCCTCTCCCTTCCGGAGAGTAAAGGTGAGAAACCTCCTCGTACAACCTTTCTCCCGTTTGCCCTGCCGCATATTACACAGGCAGAGATTGACGAGGTAGTAGATACCCTGCGCACTGGTTGGTTAACGACCGGTCCCAAGACCAAGCGCTTCGAGCGTGAGTTTGCCGAGCGCGTTGGTACGCCGCATGCACTCGCCGTTAACTCTGCGACTGCTGCGATGCATCTCGCGCTTGATGCAATTGGCCTGCAACCTGATGATGAAGTGATCGTGCCCGTCTACACCTTCACAGCCACTGCTGAGGTCGTTGTGTACTTTCGTGCGCGGCCTGTCTTTGTCGATGTTGATCCTGTTACCTGCAACCTTGATCCTGCTCAACTGGAGAACCATATCACATCGCGCACACGAGTGATCATGGTGGTACACATAGCCGGGTTGCCTGCCGAGATGGACGCTATCCTTGCCATTGCTCAAGCATATAACCTGCCTGTGATTGAAGATGCGGCCCATGCTTTCCCTGCAAAATATAAAGGTCGGACGATTGGCTCTATCAGTGATCTGACCGCATTCAGCTTTTACGCGACGAAAACGTTATCTACAGGTGAAGGTGGTATGCTCACGACGGCAAACCCTGCATATGCCGAGCGTGCTGCGCTCATGGCTTTTCACGGCATCAGCCGTGATGCGTGGAAGCGCTATAGAGCTGAAGGCTCCTGGTACTATGAGGTGGCGCGGGCGGGTTACAAGTATAACATGACTGATCTGGCTGCCGCTCTTGGCTTACATCAATTGGCCCGTAGCGAGTGGTTGCTTGAGCGACGTCGAGCCATCGCGCAACGCTATACGGAAGCATTCTCACAAATACCTGAACTTGAGACTCCGCCTAGTCCGGCGCATGTAGAGCATGCCTGGCATCTCTATATCTTGCGGCTGCGATTAGAACGTCTCACCATTTCACGTGACGCATTTATTCAAGCGCTTACAGAAGCACAGATTGGGACGAGTGTGCACTTTATCCCCCTTCACTTGCACACCTTCTATCGCGACACATATCACCTGGTTGCCGGTGACTTTCCGGCGGCCCTGCATGCCTATCAGCGAGCGATCTCGCTGCCTATATACCCGAGCATGACTGAAGAAGATGTTGAAGATGTTATTATAGCAGTTGAGCAGGTCATTGGAGCACACAAAAGATGAAAAAGGCCAATGTAGTGCGTAATGCGGAAAGATGGATGCTGGTTCTGAACTGCATCAGGATGGTACCCTGGATTAGAGCGTTTAGCTCTCTACGAGAGCTAAACGCCGCAGACCTCCTGGAACGCGAAGTAGTGTCTCTCCAAATCTCTAAGGCACATCCTACCCTGAAAGGGCAGGTCATTCTTGTTACGGGAGCAGCGGGATCAATTGGCTCAGAACTGTGTCGGCAATTACTTAACTATGAACCGAAGGCTGTGATTGCTCTGGATACCAATGAAACGGGCCTTTTTGACCTCGCTGAGAATCTATGTTCTCACTCATATGCAGCACACCTGCGTCTACACATTGGCGATATTACGGATGTGCGGGGAATGGCGCAGCTTTTTGCGCAAGAGCAGCCGCATATCGTTTTCCATGCAGCCGCCTACAAGCATGTGCCGTTACTTGAGCAATTTCCTGAGCAGGCCATACGCACGAATGCGCTCGCAACCTATCACTTGTGCTGCCTGGCCCAGGAACATGCCGTGGCTCGCTTCATTTTTATCTCAACCGATAAAGCCGCTGAGCCAACCAGTGTTATGGGGGCTTCGAAGCGGTTTGGCGAAATGATTGTACAAGCACTGGCAAAATCGGCAAACGGCATCACCTGCTTTTGTACAGTGCGTTTTGGCAATGTAATGGGCAGCCGCGGCAGTGTCATTCCTGTTTTCGTTCGGCAGATCGAGCTGGGAGGCCCGATTACGGTGACAGACCCCGACGCCACACGTTATTTTATGACCATCCCTGAAGCCTGTGGACTCGTTATCCTCACTGCTGCAGTAGCAGATCGCGGAGGGCTCTATCTTTTGGATATGGGCCATCCTGTACGGATTATGGACCTGGCCATAAAAATGACTCGCTTGCGTGGCTTGCGTGTGGGACGCGATATTCCTATTGTCTATACTGGCCTACGCCCAGGCGAACGCCTTCACGAGACACTTGTGGCAGCAAATGAAGAACTCATTCCCACGGCTTATCAGAAGGTCTTTTGTATCACCCAGAGCGACGACCTGCCGACACTCACTACCGTTACCCAATGGATACATACCCTGGAAGCTAGTCTCTATCATGAGAGTGGCGCTCAGCTGCGCGAGCATCTGTTTGAGATTGTTCGGAGAAGAGAATTGGAAGTACTAATTGATTGATTACATGTGCGCTCCGCAATAAAATGACCCTACATAAGGATAGGCTATCAGCTTGCAACTCCTCAGCAAGGAGAAATAAAGCATGACATTTGAACAATATTGGGCTATATTGACAAAACAATGGAGGATCATCGTCGTCTGCTTCGTGGTGGTTGGAGTAGGGGCATACATTGGGAGCAAACTCATGACTCCACTTTATCAATCAACAACACTCGTACGAATTGCAATTCGTTCAGGAAACAATCAAGCAGACTATAATAGCTTGCTCGCCAGTGACCAGCTTGTGCAGACGGAGGCAAAGTTAGCGACCAGTAATCTGGTGCTGCGTGAAGTTGCCTCACATTATCCGGGTTTGACGGTGCAGCAGCTCGCACAAGAAGCGACCTCGGTGCCCGAACCCAATACACAGCTCTTTGAGATCGATGTACTGGATGCGAGCCCGACACGAGCGGCCAATCTCGCCAATGATGTTGCTGCAGTGTTGATTAAGCAGCAAGCTCAGGAAACACAGCAAGACAACAGTCAGGCACAGCAACAGATTCAGCAAGACCTCCAGCAAACACAGCAGCAAATAGACGCCATTACAAGCCAGATAAAGGCACTCCAGTCCAAACCAGGAAACGAGGCGAAGGTAGGTATCCTGGAAATCCGGTTGAATGCTTTGCAGCAGCACTATGGCCAGTGGCAGATACTATTAGCTCAGCTTGAATTGACAGAGGCAGAAAATGGCAATATCCTACGCATTGCTCAGCCTGCACAACCCTCTCTAGCTCCTGCGCGGCCCTCTGTACTCCTCAATACTGGCCTTGGATTATTGGCCGGCTTATCGCTTGGCTTTGTGCTGGCGTTGCTCTTTGAGCAATTAGACACACGGGTCCGTACTTCAGAAGCTCTTACCCAACTCCTGGAGTGGCCCGTCCTGGCGACCATCTGGCGTCTAAAATCCTCTGAAAAAGAGGGAGAGCTTGTTAATCCACCGGGACACGGCGTCAATGTCGAATCCTACCGCATTCTACGTACTAATATCGGGTTTGCGGGACTAGACAAGCCGCTACGTTCACTTCTGGTGACGAGTGCAACTCCACAGGAAGGCAAAAGCACCGTCGCAATTAATCTCGCCATTTTTATGGCCAAGGCAGGGAAGGACACACTGCTCATCGATGCGGACCTGCGCCGTCCGACGCTGGACGAGAAATTTCATCTTTCCGCAGACCGAATGGGTTTGAGTAATGCCGTCATGGCCTGCTCTCATCTCCACTTTGCTCAGCCGGACATATCTTCACCGCCCACACAGCGATCGAATACAGCTTTTCCCGCCAGCTTCTCTCTTGATCCTTACGTATATTTCGTGGATATTCCAAACTTGCGTGTTATGCCTTCGGGGTTGTTGCCGCCCAATCCTCCAGAATTGCTTGACTCAAAGGCCATGGAGCGTTTTCTCAAAGTAATTGCCGACTGCGGGGCAGAAGTGGTTATCCTCGATGCCCCCCCTCTGCTGGGCCTATCGGATACGAGCATTCTCGCGCCAAAAGTTGATGGAACACTCGTTGTGGTCGACATCACACGCTCCAACAAGAAGAACCTCACGCAGTTGAAGACACGACTAACACAGGCGGGAATCCATGTCCTTGGCTGCGTTGTGAACAAGCAGCGTCATAGGGGCAAAGACACAGCCTATTCCTACTACTATCGCACCGAAGAAGTGAATCACAGCATGCAAGATGGGAACGTTCCTACTGTTCCCATTGCTGTGGTGCATCCAAGACTTCCAGACGAGCAATGAATACATTCAAATGGATGTTCTTTAGTCTTTAGATAACGGGAAAGATAATTAACGTGGATATAGAAGAGAGGCAAACACTGCCGCTACAAAGCGCAGATCTTCTCTCTGAACAGACGTATCACCCGATGAATAGTGGAGAGAAGCAAAGAATACGAGTACGCAGCGGGAGGCGGAGGTCAAAGCGACAATCAAAGAAAAAACTGCAGGTGCTTCTCCTCATCTCATTATGCATATTCATAGGTGGATCAGTCTTTGGCGTAGTTGAATACTTGACGTACAGTGGCATGTATCACAGGGACAGGGCTCTGGCGCAAGCTGGGACAGAACATCTGCGCCGGGCCGAGTCTTTGCTGGCCACATTGCAAGCAAATCCTCTCGACGCCGCTGCTGTCAATCAGGCGCAGCAGGAGTTTGCTGCCGCCGAGCCTATTTTTGTCCAGATCGATGCCGACCTCAAGCCGTTGCCAGGGATAAGTACATCCATACCTATATATGGCGCTCGACTGAGTGCAGCATTGCACCTGGCCTCCGCCGCTATTGAGCTGTCCCGTGCCGGGATCACTGGTTGTGATATCCTGAATATACTCATCTCGCGGCTTCATAATCCTTTGAACATCCGGCAGGGACAGGGCCTCACAATGGCAGACCTGACCACCATGGGACAGGATTTTCATCACATCGAGACGGCTTTCAACCTGGCTATCGACGAGATCAACCAGGTACACTCAACGGATTTAGAGTTTGACCCCCACCTTGGTCAGCTCTTTGCCACCTTCCAGAAAGAGCTACCGACACTACAAGCATGGCTTGTAGGGGTTGACAAGTTACTCCCCGCTCTCCCGGCGCTGCTTGGCGTTAGTACATCGACGAACTATCTCATCGAAGTGCTAGACTCGACTGAGTTGAGGCCGGGCGGTGGATTCATAGGCAACTACGGGATCGTCACTTTTTCAGGAGGACGATTAATAAATGCTCACATCACGGATGTCGATCTTCTTGATAGGCCCTTTGAGGCCGCTGGCAAGAGGATTCCACTTCCGCCGCAGTATAGCTGGTTTAACCTGACGGGAGGTGACTGGAGTTTGCGCGACTCTAACCTCGAAGCGGATTTCCCGACCTCGGCACGGGCAGGTGAGCTGAACTATATGCGCGAAGGTGGCAATGTTCCTGTTCAAGGAGTAATCGCCATTACTCCGGCATTCATCGGGCATGTACTTGAAATTATCGGGCCTATCGACGTTCCAGAATATCACGAGACCGTGACCGCTCAAAACCTGATTGACCGAATCCATTTCCATCAACTTGGGCGAGCAGGTGAAGGTTCCGATGTTATTCTCTCACCGGATGGGCATTCATCCCTGCGGAAGCGCTTCACGGAACTGCTGGCCGAGCACTTGCTGACCCGTGTGCGCCAGCTTGCTCCTTCAGCGCTACCCAGATTCGTGCAATTGTTGGTCAGCGCGGTGCATACAAAGGACGTGCAACTCTACTTCAACCAGGGAAGTGCAGAACATCTGCTGCAACTGCTGCACCTGGATGCAGCGATCCAATCACCCACCGGTGATAGTCTGCTGGTGGTCGATGCCAACATTGCCGGGAATAAGGCCAATGAGTTTATCATCGCTACGCTCGTTGACAAGGTAACAGTGGATACGGCGGGCAATGCAGAGCATCACACAACCCTTACGTATGCCTGGACCCTGTCCGGCCAAAACTATGGTTCGCCCATCTATAAGGACTACGTACGGGTTTATGTTCCCGCTGACAGCACATTACAGGCACAAGATGGCTGGCAGCCTCGGGGCAGCGGCCAGGTCTTTGGCCATGAGGTGTGGGCGGGTTTCTTCAGCCTGACCTATGGCAAGACCCGTTCCATCAGCTTCACCTGGACGGTTCCTGGTGTGGCCAGCAAGGATGCCAATGGTTGGCACTACCACTACCTCATTCAGCGACAGGCAGGGATGCAGCGCATGTCAGGTCTGCAGGTGATGTTGCCAGCATGCGCGACGCTGACCAATGCATCCGGCGCGAAAATGTCAACTGGTAAGCAAGGGGCGATGTTCACCCAATCCCTAACAGAAGACGTGAATGTAGAGGTCGATTATGTTTGCTAGTCAGGCATAAGCAGCCAGGAAAAACGATGAGCAGTAAAGTACGGAGTGATAAATTCATGCAAGATCGAGGAAGAGGAAGATTTCTTCCCTCCTCATATTTTCCTGTGCTGCTCGTAGCGACCATCATGGCACTGCCGTTAGGGGTAGTGCTCGGAATACTCAACCCGCTCTACGGCGCAGAAATCGCTGGTGCCCTCCTCATTGCCTTCATCGTTGCCCTCCGACAGGATCAGTTGGCAGCGGTGCTTGTAATAGCCGTTCACCTGTACGTTGATTGGTATTTAGGATTGAGGTTTGCTGCACTGGAAATAGCGCTGGCTCTGCTCTTGATCTTCTTTCTGGCTCGTTCTCCCCAGCATCCGTGGGTGGGCCCCCACGCTTTCTGGCTCTGGATGCTGCTTCTTGTGCTTGCTATTTTTCCAGCGATCGCGGGTATTATCTGGTCCGATAGTTTCACTTATTATCTTACTATCATTTTTGGCGCCTTGATCACATTCTGGCTAGGGGCAGTTATCGCACAAAATGGAGCTGGTGTTCGGCGCTTCTTCAAAATTCTTGCTGGCCTTGGTACTCTACTTGCTATCCATTCCCTTATTCAGGTCGCGACCGGTACGTTGTTGTTGGGGTCGGCACGCTATGATCAATATCTTGCGCAAGTGTCAGACTTTGAATTGTCTGCATCCACGGTCCATCGCGCTGGATCATTCTTCGTCAACCCCGACTGGAGCGGCACCTTTTTCGCTATGATGCTCTTTGTGCCCGTTGGACTCTTTTTTGAAAGCACCTCACTCACAGAAAAAGTCCTGTATTGCATCGAAACGTTTCTCATGACATTGGCATTGCTTTCCACCTATAGTACTGGAGCGTGGGTAGCCAGCATTGCAGGTGTGATTATCTTTTTGGCACTTGTTGGACGCATGCACTACCGTGTTCAGCTTCTCTTATTCCTCATCACTATCTCACTGGCAATATTTGTCGCATTTCCGACGCAGGCTGGCCTCCAGCTGCAACACGCAGCAGACTCTAGTAGTCTATCAGTGCGTTTAGGAGCATGGCAGACTGCAATACAAGTGATCTATGCTTTCCCACTCACGGGATTTGGCCTGGGCCTCTTTACCTATCTCGCCCGTGCTGAATCTTATCGTGTACTGGCACAGTATAGGCCTTTAGCACACCCGCACAATGCGTACCTGGAATTGGGCGCTATGGCTGGCCTTCCCGTCCTTACCATATTTGTGGCTCTCCTTTTATTGGCTCTGTGGTGGGCTCTACGTAATTGGGCTGCGGCTGGTGTCCGAACTCGTTCTCTACTTGGCGGAGGAATAGCCGCTGTCATAACTCTGAGCGTCAACAGCATGAG
>Ga0187846_10002347_pt1 | contig 10417 bp, 7 predicted proteins | sample TC_taG_FD_161473 | JGI IMG/M metagenome (GOLD analysis project Ga0187846, IMG submission 161473) | Biofilm microbial communities from the roof of an iron ore cave, State of Minas Gerais, Brazil - TC_06 Biofilm (v2) | ecosystem: Environmental > Terrestrial > Deep subsurface > Cave > Wall biofilm ... | reverse complement strand
CTCCCGATGGGCAATGGCTGGGATTCTTCGCGGGCGGGGCGCTGAAGAAAATTTCAGTCAGCGGAGGAGCGGCGCTAGGTCTCGGCATCGCTTCTGATCCTGGCGGAGCCAGTTGGGGCAGCCGGGAGATGATTGCCTTCGGGTTCGCACCCAACTCAGTTATCCAGCAAGTGCCGGACGCCGGTGGCGCCTCCCAACCGCTGACTCACTTCGGGAAGGAGGAGGCCAGCCACCGCTGGCCGGAGTTTTTGCCCGACGGCAAGGCAGTGCTGTTTGCTGAGGCACCGACCGGACTCACTTTCACCAACGCGCAAGTTGCCGTCCAGTCGGTCGGGACAGGGGAAAAACGGATCCTGGTCTCAGGGACACAGCCCCGCTACGCTCTTTCAGGGCACCTGCTCTTCGCGCGCGGCGGAACGCTGATGGCTGCGCCGTTCGATCCTCAGCGCCTCACAATCACCGGCACGGCAGTCCCTGTCGTCGAGGGGGCTCTGGAATCGACCTCGGGAGCCACCCAGTACAGCGTCTCTGCTACGGGCTCAATGGTCTATATTCCGGGTGGCTTCCAATCGGCCCGGCTCCGGTTGGCGTGGATCAATCGGAACGGAGCGGAGCAATCCTTAGCTGCCCCTCCGCGCGCCTACATCCACCCCCGGCTTTCCCCCGACGGAACGCGATTCACCGTGGGGGTCCTGGAACAGGATTCTCAAACTTGGGTTTATGATTTGTCCCGGGATACGTTGACCCGGGTGACGTTTGAGGGGAATTACAACCCTATGTCCGCCTGGACGCCGGATGGCAGGCGATTAGCGGTTGAGTCAAACAAGGCTGGAATCCCGAATCTTTTCTGGCAACTAGCCGACGGCAGTGGCGGGTTGGAGCGATTGATAACCAGCGAGAACATCCAGGTTCCTATGTCATGGTCTCCAGATGGTCAAAAGCTGGCTTACATTGAGGTCAATCCCACCACCGGATATGACATCGGGGTCCTGCACATGAACGACTCTTCCTTAAGCTCAGGGCAGGGCCGCAAGGCGGAGCCATTCCTCCGCACGCCGTTCAGTGAAGTGGCGCCACGGTTTTCACCGGACGGTCGCTGGCTTGCATATGTCTCCGACGAATCAGGGCGATATGAAGTTTACGTGCAACCCTATCCAGGTCCTGGAGGGAAGTGGCAGATCTCGACCGAAGGCGGCGGAGAGCCGGTGTGGAATCGCAACGGGAAGGAACTGTTCTACCGCAGCGGGGACAAACTAATGGCTGTTGATATCACCACTCAGCGTGGCTTTGCTGCGGGCAAGCCGCGCTCGCTGTTTGAGGGACGGTACGAACTGCCTCCAGTCCCAATCGACAACTACGACGTCTCGCTGGATGGCCAGCGCTTCTTGATGATCAAGCCGAGCGAGCAAACTGCGTCCCTGAACCAAATCGTCGTGGTGCAGAACTGGTTTGAGGAGTTGAAGCAGAAAGTTCCGGCAGGTAAGAAGTGAGGAATCAAACGGGGGAGCAAAACATGGCTCATACGAAATGGAATGGATGGAGAAATGTGTCGTGGTGCATCCTTTCGCTCGCCGTTGGATTTTTGTGTTTGACGGCTACGGCGTGGTGCCAGACGAGCACGAAGGACTCCGAGTGGCCCACTTACGGCGCGGATTTGGCGAACACGCGCTACCGGCCGCTGGACCAGATCAACGCCTCTAACTTTAACAAGCTCGCCGTGGCGTGGCGATTCAAGACCGACAATTTGGGCACGCGTCCCGAAGGCAAGCTGGAAGGCACGCCGCTCATGGTGAATGGCGTGTTGTACGCCACCGCTGGCACGCGCCGGGCCGTGGTCGCGCTCGACGCGGCCACGGGCGAATTGCTGTGGACCCACAGCGAGCGCGAAGGCCCGCGCGGCGCGGCGGCCCCGAGGCAACTTTCCGGCCGCGGCTTGGCGTACTGGAGCGACGGCAAGGAGGAGCGCATTCTGTACGTCACGCCGGGCTATCGCCTCATCGCGCTCGATGCCAAGACAGGGGCACCGGTTCCCAGCTTCGGCACAAACGGCGTGGTGGATTTGAAAGTGGGCGTGATTTCGGGCGCAGGGCAGCAAATTGATTTGGTCGCCGGCGAAATCGGCCTGCACTCAACGCCCATCGTGGCCAAGGACACCGTCATCATCGGCTCGGCGTTCCGCAGCGGGGCCACGCCAAAGAAGCACGCCAACTCCAAGGGCCTTGTGCATGCATTCGACGTGCGCACGGGCAAGAGCCTATGGATTTTCCGCACAATCCCTGCGCCGGGTGAATACGGCAACGACACTTGGCTCGACAATTCGTGGTCCGAGAACGGCAACACCGGCGTCTGGACACAAATGGCGGTGGATGAGGATTTGGGGCTGGCATATCTCCCGGTGGAACTGCCGACCGGCGATTACTACGGAGGCCATCGTCCAGGAAAGGGCCTATTTGGCGAGAGTCTGGTCGCGGTGGACCTGAAAACGGGTCAGCGCAAATGGCATTTCCAGTTGATCCATCACGGCCTGTGGGACATGGACATTGCTTCGCCGCCCATCCTCACCGACATCATGGTGAATGGACGGACGATCAAAGCTGTCGCTCAGCCCACCAAGCAAGACATCCTGTATGTATTCGATCGCGTCTCCGGCCAGCCGATCTGGCCCATCGAAGAGCGTCCGGTGGAAAAGGGCAATGTCCCCGGCGAGTGGTATTCTCCCACGCAGCCGATTCCAACCAAGCCGCGCGCGTACGCGCGCAACGGCGTCTCCACCGACGATTTGATTAACTTCACTCCTGCCCTTCGGGGAGAAGCTCTGGAGACCGTTTCGAAATACAAGATTGGCCCTGTCTATACCCCTCCAGTAGTGAGCAAGGCCGAGGGGCCGCTCGCAACACTCACGTTGGGAACGGCCAACGGCGGCTCGAACTGGCCCGGCGGCTCGTTCGATCCCGAAACGCACATCCTGTACGTGCATGCGTGCAACGCTTGCCTGGTTCCGCTCAGCCTGGTTCTTTCGCCGGGTCCGGAATTTTCGGATATGAAGTACGTCTCGGGTGTTGCGGGACAGACAGTCACTGCGAAGCCCGGCGCCGGCGGCGCGGCGGGCGCAGATGCGCCACAGGCTGTCGGCGATGATGCTGGACCTGCATTGAACTTGAAAGTGCAGGGCCTGCCTCTGATCAAGCCGCCCTACGGCACCATCTCCGCGATCAACATGAATACCGGCGATATTCTCTGGCAAATCGCACACGGCGACACGCCGGACGAGGTTCGCAACAACCCCGTGCTGAAGGGGCTGGACATCCCGCGCACGGGACAGAACGGAATCATCGGCATCCTCACGACGAAAACTCTCATCATCGCGGGTGATCCGCTCGCCACAACCACGCCGTCGCACCCGAAGGGCGCGCTGCTCCACGCCTACGACAAGGCGACAGGCAATGAGGTGGGCGCCGTCTATCTTCCCGCGCAGCAGAGCGGTTCGCCGATGACTTATATGCTCAACGGCAAGCAGTACATCGTCGTCGCCGTCAGCAGCAATTCGTATTCGGGCGAGTACATCGCGTTCACCCTGCCCGCCGCCAATCGCTGACGGAAGGTTTGCGCGCCGCGGCCGAGCAGCTTTCCACGGATGCCATTTACAAGGGGCCCGGGGAAGGACTATTCTGCGCCAAACCTTTTCGCAAAGGAGGCAACCATGCCCAGGAAATACATCGATTGCAGGGAGTTTCCGAGCGACAAGAACTGCTCACTCGCCATTTCGGGCACCGAGGAGGAAGTTCTCGACTTGGCGGTGCTGCACGCCGTCAATTCTCACGGCCATCAGCCGACGCCGGAGCTGCGCGCCCAGCTTCGATCCATGCTGAAGGACGTGCCAGAGGCCAAGGCCGCAGCGGTATAGATTGCGATAGCCATAGTAGCGCAGCCTTTATCCCGCCTATCGGCGGGCAGGCCTGTGCTACCGGACCGTATTCACTTCGAAGGGAGGAACTATGACGCGTCAAGCGAAGCGAACTACATTCGTGTTCGGAGCCATCCTCGCGATGCTTTTTGCCTGGGAAGGCAGGGCGTTCGCTCAGGCCGGCGGGCCGCCCAATTCCCAGCCCAATCCCTATCGCGCCATCGAGAATTGGGGCCAGCTCCCCCAAGGCAGGACTTGGGGGCAAACGTCCCAGCTCGACGTGGATCGCAACGGAAACGTGTGGGTGGCGGAGCGGTGCGGAGGGGACTCCTGCGCTGGCCGCAGCGAAGCGCCCATTCTCGAATTCGACTCCTCGGGGAAGCTGGTGAAGAGTTTCGGAGCGGGAATGTTCGTCGTGCCGCACGGAATCCGCTTGGACAGGGATGGAAACGTGTGGGTCACTGACGGCCAAGGAAAGGACGGGAAGGGCCAGCAAGTCTTCAAGTTCAGTCCAGAGGGAAAAGTCTTGATGGCACTGGGCAAGGCGGGCGTGGCCGGCGATGGGCCGGACACATTCAACCGACCGTCCGCTGTAGCCGTCGCACCCAACGGCGACATCTTCGTCGGCGACGGACACGGCGGGGATTCGAATGCCCGGATCGTGAAGTTTTCGAAAGATGGGAAATTCATCAAGGCGTGGGGGAGGAAGGGTTCCGCGCCCGGCGAGATCTCGACGCCCCACTCAATGACCTTCGATTCCCAAGGGCGGCTGTTCGTCGCCGATCGCGGGAACAAGCGGATTCAAATTTTCAATCAGGATGGGGAGTTTCTTGCCGAGTGGAAGCAATTTGGCATGGCCAGCGGGATTTTCATCGATAAGAACGACGTGATCTACGTCGCCGACAACGAGTCCAACGCCACCGCGAACCCCGGATACAAGCGGGGGATTCGCGTTGGCAGCGCCAAAGACGGCTCCGTGACCGCGTTCATTCCCGATCCTGAACCCGATCCGGACCATACGGCTTCCGGCGCTGCCGAAGGAGTAGGCGCCGACGCCGCGGGGAATGTCTATGGCGCGGAAGTCGTCCTGAAACGGCTGGTCAAATACGTCAAGAAGTAGGTGGACACATCGTCCGGCGGGAGCGTTTGGAAACCGGAGCGCTCCTGCCTCGGCTTCAGTCCAGTGCGTCGCTTGTGAGGACGCGATGAGCCTCCCTCAGGTTCCTTCTGACGGGGTCCCCACTGTCCCTGTCAAATTTCCTCCGCATTTGTGATACCTTACCCGCGTCATGCAACTCACTCTCGAGAGTCAGAAGATCGAAGACGTCGCCGTCATTCGCTGCGCGGGCCGCCTTGTCACGGGCGAGGAGGTTCATTCGCTGTCCCTCGAGTTCGAGCGGATGACGCAGACGACCAAGAAGATCGTGCTGCACCTTGCTGAGGTAAATTTCATTGACAGCGTCGGGGTGGGCGCTTTAGTTCGAATGCTGGGTGTGCTCAGGAACCAGCACGGTGCTCTGCGTCTCTGTCAGGTGTCTCCCTTCGTTCTAAAGGTGCTCCAGGCGACGAACTTGGACCGCATCTTTCGCCCTAGCGCCACAGAAAAAGAAGCCCTCGAGGCATTTGCGGCGCGGCTGCCGTCCCCGGAAGAGGTTCCCTCGGCTTCCAAAACGAGAATCGTCTGCATTGACACCTCGAACGATCTATTGGCGTACCTGAGGGCATTGCTTCAACGCTTGGGGTATGAAACTTTTACGACGCGGTATTTGACCGACGCCTTGACCTTAGTGCGCGCGGCCAAGGCCAGCGTGGTGATTTGTGGCCCGGGAATGCGCAGCAACGAACGAGCGATGGAAGAGTTTCGCCGGAGTGCGTCGGGGGTGCCGGTTCTGGCGCTACCCCCAGATTTTGCCACTTCTGAAGCGAGCCAGGCGGGAAGGGACCTGGTAAGCCGCATCCAGTCCGTGCTGGGCGGCCAGCCGTAATCTACAGGGGCTGCTTTCGCCCTCTTCCCACCAGGGCGAATCCCGGTTAAAATAGGAATGGATGAGACCGAAACGCGGGCCTCGCATCTAAGCAAGTATGGACAGAGCAGACCAAACTTCGTTTCCCACGCAACCTGCCAACCCCGGCGCGGCGCAGGTCCCCGCCGGCGCTATCCTGGATCGCTGGTCTGAAAAGGAATGGGACAACGGCGTCCAAATCGACCAGATGGAGGAGCTCGAGTCGCTGGCCGTCCGGACCCGCAACAACATTTACGAGATCACGATTTTGTCAGGGCGAAGCGGGGAAGTGATGGTGCGCGGCGGCCAGTTTTTTCCGAAATTTACTCCCGCTAAGCTTTGCGGCGCCACCCTGGGCGGCTCGTTTCTAAAGATGCGCGGGATCTACGTGGGATTCCGGATCGAATTTAACCTCGATGGGCAGCGGATTATCACCTCGCCCGTGGAAGCCGTCGGCGTAGTTATCTGAAGCCAATCGCCCTTTAACTCACATAAATTCAGGGTTTGACCCAATGCGAACGGGTTATACTGTGCCCGTTTCCCTCGAGCCGGAACCCCATGGCGATTGCAACGGGCACACGCCTCGGACCCTACGAATTCGGCGCGCAGATAGGCGCGGGCGGGATGGGGGAGGTGTACCGCGCGCGCGATACTCGCCTGCAGCGCGACGTGGCCCTGAAAATCCTGCCGGCCATCTTCGCCGCCGACCCGGCCCGCATGGCCCGCTTCGAGCGCGAGGCCCGGCTGCTGGCTTCGCTCAATCATCCCCACATCGCGGCGATTTATGGCGTGGAAGAGTCGGACTCCTGCCGCGCGCTGGTGATGGAGTTTGTGGAAGGTCCCACTCTAGCGGATCGCATCGCGGCGGGACCGGTACCGATGGACGAAGTGCTGCCGATGATGAAGCAAGTGGCCGAAGCGCTCGAATACGCGCACGACCATGGAGTGATTCACCGCGACTTGAAGCCCGCGAACATCAAGGTGAAAGCAGACGGGACGGTGAAGGTGCTGGACTTTGGCTTGGCGAAGGCGCTCGAAGAGGAGCAGACGGAGGCGGACCTGCGGAACTCGCCGACGCTGAGCGCAGTCGCAACGATGCAGGGGGTCATCCTCGGCACGGCCGGGTACATGTCGCCGGAGCAAGCCAAAGGAAAGACAGTGGACCGGCGGGCGGACATTTGGGCGTTCGGCGTGGTCTTTGTTGAATTGCTTACGGGGAAGGCCGTTTACGTAGGGGAGACGCCTGCGGAGACGCTCGCGTCGGTGATGATGAAGGACCCGGGACTGGGCGGACTGCCCGCAGGAACGCCGCCAACAATTAGCAATTTGCTAAAACGGTGTCTCGACAAAGACCCTCGCCAGCGGCTTCAGCACATCGGCGAAGCCCGCATCATCCTCGCAGAGGTTCTTTCCGGCGCCGCGCCTGCCGAGCCAACCGCAGGCCCGAGCAAGGGCCGTGAGCGGCTGCTCCTTTGGAGTGCGACGGGTGTTGCCGCCGTGCTTCTTCTCGCGTTGGCCGCAGTCTCCTTGGTTCACTTCCGCGAAACACCGGCGGCACAGCGCCGCGTCCAGTTCCAAGTACCGCCGCCGGAAAAGGCGGCGCTCGAAATGTTCAAGCTCTCTCCGGATGGGCGGTACATGGTGATCATTGCGAATCAGGATAGCCACAGCAAGATGTGGCTGCGCCCTCTGGATTCGCTACAGGCCCAGGCCCTGCCGGGAACCGAAGACGCCTTGTATCCGTTTTGGTCTCCCGACAACTCTTTCATCGGGTTTTTCGCTCAAGGGAAGCTGAAGAAGATCGCCGTGGCAGGAGGGCCGCCGCAAGTACTCTGTGATGCCCCCGCTGGAAGAGGGGGGACATGGAATAGCGACGGGGTGATTCTTTTTGCGCCGAACATTGGGGGAGGGCTGTATCGGGTGCCTTCAGCGGGTGGAGTCCCCCAGCCCGTGACGCGGGTCGCGGATTCCAGCTCGACGGATTCAGACCGCCTTCCGGAGTTCCTTCCAGGCGGCAGACGTTTTCTCTTTATGCGATTCTCTGATCAAACAGAGGCAGCCGGTGTGTATGCCGGCTCGCTGGATGGGATGCCGCCCGTGCGCTTGCTCCCCGATACGTCCAATGCGACCTACGTCCCTCCAAACTCTCCCGGCGGGACCGGATATTTGCTGTTCCGGCGAGAAACCACGCTGATGGCCCAGCCATTCGATTCGGAACGGCTCCAGGCAGCCGGCGAGATGTTTCCTGTCGCGCAACAGGTTGCCACGGCCGTGAACGTCGGCACCGCAGCCTTTTCCGCATCCTCAAGTGGGGTGTTGGCATATTGGTCAGGGGGAGCAGCCGAGAACCGGCAACTCGTCTGGATGGATAGGGCGGGCAAGCAGCTTGGTGTCGTCACGACGCCGGCGTTCGTTTCTTCGGCCAAGCTTTCGCCGGATGAAAAGAGGCTTGCGACGGCCATCCGAACGAACCAAAACACGCGTGATATCTGGGTGCAAGACTTGTCCCGAGGAGTGACTTCCCGATTTTCATTCTCGGCAGGGAATAGCTCCTCTCCCGTTTGGTCCCCGGACGGCGGCCAACTCATCTTTTCACAGGTTAGCTCGGTCGGTACGGCGTCCTCTATATATGAAAAAGCTACGAGTGGGGCAGGCAAGGAGGAGCTGCTGTTCCATGGCGGAGTCAATACTTTTGCGTCGGACTGGTCCCCGGACGGCAAGTTTCTCGTATATTCCGCGTACTCTAATGAGACCAAGGAGGATCTCTGGCTGTTGCCCCTTGAAGGCGAGCACAAGCCGATTCCATACCTGCAAACCGCGTTCAACGAAATCAATGGCCAGTTTTCGCCAGATGGGAGGTGGATGGCCTACACCTCGGATGAATCCGGGCGGCAGGAGGTTTACGTTCAGGCGATCCCGGCGACCGCGGCTAAGTGGCAAATCTCTTCGGCAGGAGGCAGCTTCCCCAGATGGCGGCGGGATGGCAAAGAGTTGTTTTATCTCGGCGCGGACCAAAAGCTAATGGCCGTCCTGGTGAAGCTGGGTGCGGCGGTTTCCGAGGGCTTCGAAGCCGGCACCCCTCAGCCGCTCTTTCAAGTCGAGACACTTTCTATTTCTCAGTCCGTTTTCCCCTATCAACCTGCGGCAGATGGCCAGCGGTTTATTGTGAACGTCCGCGCCCTAGAAGGGCTCGGCGAAATACCCATCACGGTAGTGCTCAATTGGCAGGCTGGGCTGCAGAAATAATCTTTGCAACGAAACACTGCCGAACGGAGACGAAATCATGAAAACTTCGATTCGGGTCGCGATATGGATTTGGGGTTTTCTGGTGCTGGGCGGCGCCTTATGGATGCCGGCCCACGCTGCGGCGCAAGCTGCGCCGGAGCGCGTGACGCACGAGCAAGTGGACCGCTGGATGAAGGAGATCTCGAATTGGGGGCGGTGGGGCAAAGACGACCAGCGGGGCACGCTGAACCTCATTACGCCGGAGAAGCGGCTGCAAGCGCTGCGGCTGGCGCGCGAAGGAGTTTCCGTTTCGCTCGCGCACACGCTGGAGAAGGAAAAGTATCCGGACAATCCGCGGCCGCTCGGCCAGCAGATGACTCTGGACGAGGGCGGGCACGCGATGGACCTGTACACGATCTGGTACCACGGCTCCACCATCACGCACATTGACGCCCTGTGCCACTACTCGTTCGAGGGCAAGAATTACAACGGTTTTTCCAAGCAGCAATACATCAGCGAGTCCGGCTGCGGCGTCCTGGGCGTCGAAAACCAAAAGAATGGAATCATGACGCGAGGCATTATCGTGGACTTGCCGCGCATGAAGGGCGTGCCGTACTTGGAGCCGGGTACCCCGGTGTATCCAGCGGACCTCGAAGCCTGGGAGAAATTCGCGGGCATCAAGATCGGCAGCGGCGATGCGGTGTTTCTACGCACCGGCCGTTGGGTGAGGCGCGCCAAGCTGGGTCCGTGGAATGTGGCGGCAAACGCGGCTGGTTATGATGCGTCGGTGATGCCTTGGCTCAAGCAGCGTGATGTAGCGCTGCTCGGCACCGATGCGGTAGCCGACGTGCAGCCGTCGGGCGTCGAGGGCGTGGCGCGGCCCATCCATTTGCTCGCCATTGTCGCCCTGGGATTGCCGCTCGTGGATGTAATGGACCTCGAAGCCGGCGCTGACGAAGCCGCTAAGCGGCATCGGTGGGAGTTCCTGCTCACTGTCGCGCCGGTTCCGGTCCCCGGCGGCACGGGCTTCCCCATCAACCCCATCGCAACATTCTGATGGCATCCTTACAGGCACAGCAAGCCGAAGTCTTGGAACCAGTGATGCGGGGCATCCCGGAAGGCTGGTTGCGGATGGGATGCGACCTCGGGCGCGATGACGAGAAGCCTGTGCATCGCGTCTGGGTAGATGCATTCGAGCTGGCCGCGCACCAAACCACGAACGCAGAGTACCGCTGCTTTGTTGCAGCGACCGGCCACGCTAAACCGCCCCTATGGGGCGATCCCA
>Ga0187846_10002346_pt1 | contig 10424 bp, 7 predicted proteins | sample TC_taG_FD_161473 | JGI IMG/M metagenome (GOLD analysis project Ga0187846, IMG submission 161473) | Biofilm microbial communities from the roof of an iron ore cave, State of Minas Gerais, Brazil - TC_06 Biofilm (v2) | ecosystem: Environmental > Terrestrial > Deep subsurface > Cave > Wall biofilm ... | reverse complement strand
GCGATCTCGTGCGGCACGCCACATGCATCGAAGCGCCCGTGCTCGAAGCGGCCCAACTGGACCGGGCAATCGATCAGCTCGGCATAGTCCCGCGCGAGGTATCCGCCGCATTCACCGGCGCGCGTTCCTCGCGCCGGTGAAAGACCGGTGAGCAGCCGCCAGTTGGCGACGCGCGCCGCGGCGGGCGGGAAAATGTCGAGGCGGCATTGCTCACGTTCGCGTCCGAGCGGGGCTACGAACAGCGCCGCACCGTTGACAAGGCCGATCTCCGGGTCCAGGTACGAGGCGCGCACGGACAGGTCGAACGCGTAGACCTCGTACGCGAGCGTCACTTCCTGCTCATCGGTGCGAGCGCAGCGCCAGGTGTGCTTGTCTACCTTCTGCAAGTGCAGCTTCCGGTTCCCGGCAAGGGCGCTGACCCGCACGACGTGGCGGGCGAACTCGCGGATCATGTAGCTGCCAGGGTTCCACGCCGGCAGCGCGAAGCGCTGCCCCTGCGGATCGGGCCGCTCCACGGTGACCGTCACGTGGAACAGGTGGGCGCCGGGATCGGCCGGGCGCAATGCGTAGCGGACGGTCATTGGCGCTTCAAACGAGCGATCACCCAGAGCACGAAGCCGATCACCATCACGCCGAAAGCGACCTGTAACGCGTGTTGCGATCGGGCATATTGCAGGCTGTTCCAGAACAGAAAAGCGCAGGTACCCACGAAGATCAGCGGCACGACAGGGTACAAAGGCACGGAAAACGGGCGCGCGACGTGCGCATACTTGCGGCGCAGCACGAACAGGGCGATGCCGGTAAGCATGAAGAAGAACCAGAAGACGGGCGCGGTGAACTCGACCATCGTGCGCACCTCGTCCTGTTCGTAGGCGGCGAAGATCACGAGCGCCAGCGTAATCGCTCCCTGGACCAGAAACGCCGGCACCGGGACGTCGCGCGTACGGTTCCATCGTCCCATGAAGGACACGATCGGCCAGTCCAGCCCGAGCGCGTAATTGGAGCGCGCACCGACGATCATCGTGGCATTGCTTGACGCCAGCACCGAAAGGCATACGACGGTGGTGATCAGGGTCTGCCCGAACGGGCCGAACGCGCGCGCAGCGACGTCGGCTGCCGGAGCCTTGCTCATCTTCAGGCCCTCGAAGCCCAATCCAGCGTCCAGTGCAGCCACGAACACCATGTACAGCGCCGTGATCACCGCGATCGCCGCCAGCAGCGCGGTCAGAATGGCGCGATGACCTCCGCGCAGCTCCGCCGACACGTAGGCGGCCTCGTTCCATCCGCCGTATGCGAACAGTACGAACACGAGCGACAGGCCCACCAGCGGCGCTGCTGTCGATTGCGCAAGGGGCGGGGCCGGCGGTGCATGCACCTGAAAACCTCCGAGCGCTACCAGCGCCATGCCCACGATCAGCAGCAACGTGATGAGGTTCTGGGTACGGGACGATTCCTTCAGACCGAGGATGTTCAACGCCGTCAGCAGCATGACGACCAGCGCTGCGTACACCGCCGACGAGGCGTTGCCGAGACGCACAATGCGTGAGGCGTAATCGCCGAAGATGTACGCGTGCACCGCAGTCGGTCCGGTCGTCGTCACCACGACGCGGGCCCAGCCGAAGAAAAAGCTGAGGTCGCGTCCAAACGCGCGGGTCAGGAAGTGGTAGTCACCGCCGGCGTGCGGAAAGGTGGTGGCCAGTTCGGCGTAGCACAGCGAGCCCACCAGCGTCAGAACGGCTCCGAGCGCCCAGGCCCCGAACATCCACTGGGGCGAGCCGGCGGTGGACGCAACCAGCGGCGGCAGTGCGAAGATGCCGCCGCCGATGACGATGCCGCATATGATCATCGCGGCGTCGAACGTCGACAGGACCGGCAGCGGTGTTCCCGGCGCGGTGCCGGTCACGCGGCGCTCAGGTCGAACGGAAGTCGCCGCAGGCGTTTGCCGGTCAGACGTGCCACGGCATTTGCCACCGCGGGGGCGATCGGCGGTGTGCCCGTCTCGCCCACACCGGACGGATCGGCGGTGCTCGGAACGATGTGGACACTGACCCGCGGCATTTCGTCGAATCGTAGCACCGGGTAATCAGGGAAGTTACTCTGCTCGACGCGCCCATTCTTCAGCGTGATCCTGCCGTACAGGGCCGAGCTCAGGCCGAGAGCGATCGCGGAATCGACCTGCGCCTCGATCGTCAGCGGATTCACCGGCAGGCCGCAGTCGATTGCACAGGTGACCCGGTGTACCCGTATCCGACCGCGCTCGATCGACACCTCCGCGACATGGGCCACGACGGAGCCGCGGCACGCGTGCATCGCGATCCCGTGCGCGCGTCCGGCCGGTAGCCGGTCGCCCCAACCCGAATTGCGGCGCGCGAGTTCCAGCACGCTTCGCTGGCGGACGCTGTTCGGATCGAGCAGCGCCAGACGGTACTCGATCGGGTCGCGGCCGGCTACCTGCGCCATCTCGTCGATGATCGTCTCGATCACGAACGCCGTATGGGTGTCGCCGACCCCGCGCAGCCAGAGCACCGGCACGTTGACGTCCGGGTGCTGCACTTCGATCCGGATGCTCGGTACACGGTACGGTGTATCGAGCAATCCGTCGACCGACATCGAGTCGACACCGTTTCTGGGGGACGGTTCGAACACCGTCCCCTTCACGATCGACTGGCCGACCAGGCAGTGGCGCCAGGCGACCGGTATCGCTTCGCGGTCCAGGCCGACCTGCACCCGGTACAGGTGCAGCGGGCGGTAATAGCCGCCTCGAATGTCGTCCTCGCGCGACCAGATCACTTTCACGGGCGCCTCGATGCCAGCGCGCCGCATCGCCTTGGCGACGTTGACCGCCTCGAGCACGAAATCCGAATTCGGATTCCCGCGTCGCCCGAAACCGCAGCCCGCCAACAGCGTGACGATCTTGACCTGTTCGGGCTTCAACCCGGCCGCCTCGGCCGCACGCTGCTGGTCGAGCGTCTGAGACTGGGTGCCGCTCCAGATCGTCAACGAGTCGGCCTTCAGATGAGCCGTCGCATTCAGCGGTTCCATCATCGCGTGCGCCAGGTACGGGAACTCGTAGTCGGCCTCGATCCTTCGGTCGGCCCGGTCCAGAGCCCCGGGGTCGCCGTCGGACCGTGCGACGATTCCGGGCTGTGACAGCAGCGCGCGGTACTGCTCGATCTGCGAGGCAGTAGTCGGACCGGCCGGCAAGTCCCACTGGATCTCGAGCGCATCGCGCCCCTGGCGAGCCAGCCAGTAACCTCGTGCGACGACCGCGATGCCGCTGCCACCCCGGTCGAGCGGGATCGGCAGAACCGCTTCGACGCCTGGGACCGCGCGGGCCCTGGTCTGATCGACCCTGGCGACCCTGCCTCCAAACACCGGCGGCCGCGCAACGACTGCAACCCGCAGCTCCGGCAACTGCACGTCGATCCCGAACTGCGCGCTGCCGTCGACCTTCGCCGGCGAATCGAGGCGGCGGGTCGGCCTTCCGATCAGCGTGAACGCCTTCGGATCGGATTTCAGCTCGACCTCGAGCGGCACCGGCAGGCGCATCGCATCCGAGGCCAGCTCGCCGTACGTCGCGGAACGAACCGTACCCCGCTCCCGCACGACGCCGCGACGGGTCGTAAGGGTTTCCGGCGCAACGGACCAGCGCTGCGCGGCGGCGTTCAACAGCATCATCCGCGCCGACGCGCCGATCGTCCGCATCTGCCGATAGCTGATCTGGGTCGACGCCGAGCCGCCGGTGCCCTGCCGGCTGCGCCCGGGACTGGCGTACACAAGGTCGGCCGGCGCGTGCTCCGAATGAACCTTGCTCCAATCGCAGTCCAGTTCCTCGGCGATCAGCATCGGCATCGAGGTCAGCACACCTTGGCCGAATTCGAGCTTGCCGACCACAATGGTGATCCGATCGTCTTCGCCGATCCGGATGAAGGCCGCCGGCGGGTAGACCTTGGGCGCAGTCGCGGGCGCCTCCTTGGCGAGGGCGAGCTGCCCGCCGCGCAAGCCTCGGCTGCCCAGTGCGATCGCCAGCATCAGGCCGCCGCCGGCCTTCCCGGTCGCCTTCAGGAACTGCCTGCGCGTGACCGCCACCGGGAGTCCGCGGACGAGCGCGTCGGCAAAGGAGGAGGAGAAAGTGGTGGCGCCGAGGAGGCTGGCCGGAGGTTGGTTCCCGGTCCGCAGATCGATCGGTGCTCGCACGACGGACGTCTCGCTACGCTGCCAGCGCCTGCGCCGCATCCTTGATCGCGGCACGGATGCGACCGTACGTGCCACAGCGGCACAGGTTGCCCGACATCGCCGCGTCGATGTCGGAGTCGGTTGGCTTGCGGTTCGCTTTCAGCAGGCCGATCGCCGACATGATCTGGCCGGACTGGCAATAGCCACACTGGACGACGTCATTGCGGATCCAAGACTGCTGTACCGCGCGTCCCACCGGATCTGCGGAAGCCGCCTCGATCGTCATGATCTCACCGCTGGCCGCCGCCGAAACCGGCAGCTGGCATGAGCGCACGGCATTGCCGTTGAAGTGCACTGTGCACGCGCCGCAGGAGGCGACGCCACAGCCGAACTTGGTCCCGGTCATTGCCAGGTCATCGCGCAAGACCCAGAGCAGTGGTGTACTCGGATCGGCATCGACCGAAACCGTCTTTCCGTTGATCTTCAGTTGCAGCATTCAGCCCCTCCGTCGATTGCGGCGCCAGCGATCCGTGTTTCAACGATTGACGTTGACGACCACCCGCCCGACGTTGCGGCCGTCGAGGATATCGCGTGCCACATCGAACGCGCCGGCCAGCGGAACTTCGCGAATGATCGATTCGAGCAAGCTCGGATCGAGCGCCTCGGCCAGCAATCGCCAGGCGGCCTCGCGCCGCTCGTGCGGCACATAGACGCTGTTGATGCCGAGCAGATTGACTGCGCGCAGGATGAACGGCGCGACCGTGGCCGGAAAATCCATGCCCTGCGCCAACCCGCAGGCTGCAACCGCGCCGCCGCTCTTGGTCTGCGCACAGGCATTGACAAGCGTGTGGCTGCCGACCGAGTCGATCACTCCCGCCCAGCGCTCCGATTGCAAGGGTTTGCCCGGCGCCGAAAGCTCCTTGCGGTCGATCGCTTCGCTTGCGCCCAGGCGCTTCAGGTATTGCGCTTCGGACGGCTTGCCGGTGCTGGCTGCAATGCGATAGCCGCGCGCGGCCAGCAACGCGATCGCGATCGAGCCGACGCCGCCGGTGGCGCCGGTCACCAGGATATCGCCGCTGCTCGGCTGCACGCCGGCCCATTCGAGCGCCCCGACCGCGAGCGCCGCGGTGTAACCGGCCGTACCGATCTCCATCGCCTGGCGCGTAGTGAACCTGGACGGCAGCGCCACCAGCCAGTCGGCGCGAGCGCGCGCTTTCTGCGCCAGCCCACCCCAGTGCTGCTCGCTCAGGCCGCAGCCGTTCAGTACGACTTTCTCGCCGACGCGCCAGCGTGGATCGTCGCTGGCGGCGACACGTCCGGCGCAATCGATTCCGGCCACCATCGGCCAGCGGCGCACGATCGGCGAACGGTTGGTCAGCGCCAGCGCGTCCTTGTAATTGACGGTCGAATACTCGACCTCGAGCAGGACCTCGGCACCGGGTGTCTGGCGGACGAGCTCGTCTTCCGAGATCGAGCGGACCGCCGCTTCGAACCGCTCCCCCTCACGAGCCAGAAAGATCGCCTGGAACATCGTGTGCGCCTCCCTGCGTGTGCTCTTCGGTATTCTGAACCGGGGCGCTCTGTTCGTGGCAGAATACTTCGACGATAGCGCGGTAATCTGAGGGATACGAACGGCTTGAGTTCGTCGGTCATCCCCCTGCGCCAGTCGGCGGTCGAGTCGGCGCTCCGGAGCGAAGCGTTCGAACGGCTGCCTTGGCCCGCAGTGTGCCTGAATGCATCAGCCCAGATCCTGGCGGCCAACGGAGCCTTTGCGGCCTTTGCGGGCCTGGAGCGCGCGTCCCTGGTCGGCCGGCACCTGTCCGAGATGGTCGGGTACGTCCGACATCGCGATTTCGCGCGGCGCTGGGCCGCCCTGTGGAGTCGCCTGCTGGAACACGAATCGCTCGAGCAAAGCGCCAAATTGCGCACTGCCGACGGCCGCACGTTGATTCTGGACGCGACGTGTCGGCCGAGCGCGCTTCACGGCGCAATGCGCGCAACGCAATCGCTCGCCTGACCGCGCTTTCGGGAGCCAGCGCCGAGGTCGGTTTGCTGCTTGGTCCGAACCGCCGGATTCTCGCGATCAACGGCGCGGTGCGCGAGGTCCTGGGAACTTCAGGCCCGGAGGCGCTCAGCGTTCCATTCGACTATCTGATCGACGAGGCGAGCGCGCGCGAGTTCGTCGCCATGTTCGACCGCGCGTGCAACGCTGCCGGGCGCACCCAGCCCGCGCTGATCGCGACGGCGCGCGCGGCGGACGTCCTGGGCGGGCCGCGCCGCCTTTCGATCGAGCTGACCAGCCATCTGCATGACCCACGCGTGCGCGGCGTCGTGGCGCGCGTGCGCGACGTGAGCGAGCAAAACGCGCTACGCAGCGAGTCCGCCGCGCTGAAGCAGCGCCTGCGAGTGTTCGCCGAGCTGGCGGCGGATCTGACGATGCTGCTCGATTCGTCCGGGCGGATCGCCTACCAGGCGCCATCGATTCGCGACTGCCTGGGGTTGGCGCCGGAGGCGACGCTCGGGAGGCAGGCGATCGAGCTGGTGGTGGAAGAGGACCGGCCGCAGCTCGGTGAAGCGATCGCCCAGGCGCTCGGGGGCGACGAGGAGGCGCGCCGGCGCAACTGCCTGGTGCGCGCACGGGCTTCCGGCGGCGAAGTCCGCTCTTTCTGGGTCGGCGTGCACAACCTGCTCGCCGACGAGACGCTGCGCGGACTGCTGGTGACGGCGCGCGATGTGACCGACATCGCGCCGCAGGGGGCGGAGGCGCAAGCGCACAACGTGCGGCGCCTGGAGCTGCGCGACCGCCTGCTGCAGTTGACCACGCAGGTGCGAGGCGAACCGTCGCAGTCGCTCGCGAACGTTTTGCGTGCGGTCGCCGATGCGCTGCGTTGCGGGGCGGTCAGCTACTGGAGGATATCGCCCGACGGCGACGGCATGAGCTGCGACATGCTCTACTCGTACGCCGAGCGCCGCTTCGTGCCGGCCTGGAGCACGGTGCCGTTCCCGGACACGGCGTTCGCGGCGATGCTGGCGCGGCTGCGTCAGGCGCGCCCGATCGCGCTGGCCGACGCGGCCGGTTCCGAGCTTGCGCGCGAGCTGCTGCAGGACGCGCGCTGGGGCCAGGTGCGTTCGATGCTGATCGCACCGGTGCTGCTCGACGCCGAAGTCATCGGCGCGGTCTGCGCCAGCCATGCGGCGCGTCACGACTGGGACGACGACGAGATCGATTTCGTTTCCACCGCCGCTCTCGCGGTCGCGCTCACCGAGGAGGCGGCGCGGCGCCAGCGGGCCGAGAGCCGGATCGAGGAACTCGATTGGTACGACCCGCTGACCGGACTGGGGAACCGCAAGCTGCTGCGCGAGAACCTGCGCGACGCGATCGTCACTTCCAGCGCCGGGCGCGCACGCCTGGCGGTGATGCTGGTCGACCTGGATCGGTTCCGGGAGATCAACAACTCGCTCGGCCACCTGGTCGGCGATGCCTTGATCAAATCGGCCGCGCAGGTGCTGAAGGAGACCGTCGGCGAGCAGGGAACGGTCGCGCGGATGGCGAGCGACGAGTTCGTCGTTGTGGTGGACCACTTCGCACATCGGCAGGAGATCGCACTGCTGGCGGCGCGCCTGGCGCAGGCGCTGCACCGCTCGGACCTGCTGCCGAGCGTCGATATCCAGATGTCGGCTTCGATCGGCGTCGCCTTGTTTCCCGAGCATGGGCGCGAAGCCAGCACCTTGCTGAAGAACGCCAACGCTGCGGTGAAGCAGGCCAAGGTCGACGGCCGCAACCAGGTGAGCTTCTTCAACGCGATCCGCTACGAGCGGGACGCGCGCGAGCTGCAGCTGGGCATCGACCTGATGAAGGCAATCCACTCCGATGCTCCGCAGTTCGTGATCGAATACCAGCCGATCGTCGAGATGGCTGGCGGGCGCGTGGTTGGGCTGGAGGCGTTGATCCGGTGGCACCATCCGACCCGTGGCGTGCTGGGGCCGGATCGTTTCATCGAACTGGCGGAGGATAGCGGGCAGTCGGAGCGTCTTACCTACTGGGTTGTGAATGAGGTCTGCAGCCAGATCGCGCGCTGGCGCGAGGCGCATCCCGGCTTCGACATCCCGGTCGCGATCAACGTGGCCGGCCATGAGCTTGGCTCGAACAAGCTGCCCAAGCTCGTTCGCGAGGCGCTGGCACGCTTCCGCATCGAGCCGCGGATGATCACGCTGGAGATCATCGAGCGCACGCTGGCGCAGACGGGAGAGGTCAACAACGACGTGATCGTCGAGCTTGCTTCGATCGGAGTGGGGCTCGCCCTGGACGATTTCGGCACCAAGTACTCGACCCTCCCGTACCTGAAACGAATGCCCATCCACTCGATCAAGATCGATCAGTCGTTCGTGCACGGCATCCCGGACGACGCTGACAGCCGCGCGATCGTGCACGCGATGCTGGACGTCGCGCGCCACTTCCGCCTCAAGGTGGTCGCCGAGGGCATCGAGAAGCCGGAACAGGCCGAGTACCTGCGCGCCCTCGGCTGCGAATACGCGCAGGGCTTTTTGTACTCACGGCCGCTGTCGGCGGCGACCATTCTGCAATACCTGGGCCAGGAAGGCCCGGAGCAGGTCTCGTAGCAACAAAGGACGGACATGGAACCGCTCGTACTTTCGGAAACCCGCGGTCGCGTCGGCTGGGTGACGCTGAACCGGCCCAAGGCATTAAATGCGCTGAGCGACGCGCTGATCGATCAGCTGGTCGCGGCTGCGCAGGCTTTCGACCGCGACACCGGCGTCGGAGCGATCGTGATCACGGGCAGCGAGAAGGCGTTCGCTGCGGGCGCCGACATCTCGGCGATGAAGGACTGGTCCTTCGTCGACGTGTTCCGGGACGACTACATCACGCGCAACTGGGACGCGCTGCGTCGCATCCGCAAGCCGCTGATCGCCGCGGTCTCGGGCTATGCGCTCGGGGGCGGCTGCGAGTTGGCGATGATCTGCGACCTGATCATCGCCGCGGATAACGCGCGCTTCGGCCAGCCCGAGATCAAGCTCGGCATCATTCCCGGCGCCGGCGGCACGCAGCGGCTGCCACGCGCGGTCGGAAAGGCCAAGGCGATGGACATGGTGCTGACCGGTCGCAGCATGGATGCGCTGGAGGCCGAGCGCTCCGGGCTGGTGGCGCGCGTGGTGCCGGCGGCGCGCCTGCACGACGAAGCCTTGGAAGTTGCGGCGACAATCGCCTCGTACCCGCTGCCAGCGCTGCTGGCCGCCAAGGAGGCGGTCAATCGGGCTTTCGAGGCATCGCTGTCCGACGCGGCGATGTTCGAGCGCAGGCTGTTCCACGCTCTGTTCGCCACCTCCGACCAGAAGGAGGGCATGGCGGCTTTTCTGGAGAAGCGGCCGCCGCGCTTCCGCAATTCGTAACGTCATGCGGGACAGCGGCAGCGAAAACGGAACAGGTTTGGCTCGGAACGAACCCACGCGCCTTGGAAAATGTCTTTGTTTCCGAGGCCTTGCCGCTGTTGCTCGGTCTCGATTGGGTGCCGATCCAGAGCGTCGGCAGCACCGGTCGCCTTGACATGGAAATGGCCTAACCCGATAATCCCCCTTCTTTGTTGCTCCCGCGCATATGCACTGCAATATGCGCCGGAGTACATCGCTCTTTAACAATCAAACAGCCGATAAGCGTGGGCGCCCGATGACAGGCGCAACCGTCGCGTTCGTGCGTTCTCTGGGTGCAGGATTCCGGGGATGGCGCGCGCGGCGGCTTGCTTGGATCTATCGAAGGTGCTCACGCCAATTGAAGTATCCGCTTCAATTTCCGCGAGCATGCGACCGTACCGAAGTGAAAGCATCGGTACGAGCGCGCAGGACAAAAACGGAAGAGTTTGATCCTGGCTCAGATTGAACGCTGGCGGCATGCCTTACACATGCAAGTCGAACGGCAGCACGGGGGCAACCCTGGTGGCGAGTGGCGAACGGGTGAGTAATGAATCGGAACGTGCCCGGTAGTGGGGGATAACCAGTCGAAAGACTGGCTAATACCGCATACGACCTACGGGTGAAAGCGGGGGACTTGCAGCAATGCGGGCCTCGCGCTATCGGAGCGGCCGATTTCCGATTAGCTAGTTGGTGAGGTAAAGGCTCACCAAGGCGATGATCGGTAGCTGGTCTGAGAGGACGGCCAGCCACACTGGGACTGAGACACGGCCCAGACTCCTACGGGAGGCAGCAGTGGGGAATTTTGGACAATGGGCGAAAGC
>Ga0187846_10002345_pt1 | contig 10425 bp, 10 predicted proteins | sample TC_taG_FD_161473 | JGI IMG/M metagenome (GOLD analysis project Ga0187846, IMG submission 161473) | Biofilm microbial communities from the roof of an iron ore cave, State of Minas Gerais, Brazil - TC_06 Biofilm (v2) | ecosystem: Environmental > Terrestrial > Deep subsurface > Cave > Wall biofilm... | reverse complement strand
TGTCAACGCTTCGACGCTGCCCTCGCGAGCAGCTCCGCATGACTCGGGGCCGGCATGGGTCGCTAGCCCTTCACCGTATGACTCTTTCATTCACAACACCTCGCCGGTTTGACCGGCGCACAGGAGAGTTCTCGATGGATATTCATGAATACCAGGCCAAGGAGCTGCTCGCTGGCTTCGGCGTTCCGATTGCGCGTGGGAGCGTGGCCTACAGTCCGGATCAAGCCGTCTTCGCAGCGACGGAGCTCGGCGGCTGGCATTGGGCGGTGAAGGCGCAGATCCACTCGGGCGCACGCGGCAAGGCCGGCGGCGTCAGGCTGTGCCGTACGTATCACGAGGTGTCGGAAGCCGCCAAAGGGATGCTGGGCCGGCGCCTCGTGACGGCGCAAACCGGCCCGGAGGGAAAGATCTGCCAGCGCGTCTATGTGGAAGTGGCCGAGGCGTACGAGCGCGAGCTGTACCTCGGCCTGGTGCTGGACCGCAAGCTGCAGCGCATCCGCGTATTCGCTTCGAGCGAAGGCGGAATGGAAATCGAGGAGGTCGCAAAGAAAACGCCCGAATCGATCCACCAGATCCAGGTCGAACCGGCCGTCGGGCTGCAGCCGTTCCAGGCGCGCGAGCTGGCCTTTGGTTTGGGGCTGAACATCAAGCAGGTCAGCCGTGCGGTGGCGGCGATCCTGGGGTGCTACCGCGCTTTCCGCGATCTGGACGCGACGATGGTCGAGATCAACCCGCTGGTCGTTACCAAGGACAACCGCCTGCTCGCGCTGGACGCCAAGATGTCGTTCGACGACAACGCGCTGTTCCGCCGCGCCGCTGTGGCGGAGATGCGAGACAGCTCGCAGGAGGATCCGCGCGAAGCGCAGGCGAGCCAGCACGGATTGAACTACGTCGGCTTGAGCGGGGACATCGGCTGCATCATCAACGGAGCAGGGTTGGCGATGGCGACGATGGACATGATCAAGTACTCCGGCGGTGAACCTGCCAATTTCCTGGACGTCGGCGGCGGCGCTTCACCCGAGCGGGTGGCCGAGGCGTTCCGGCTGGTGCTTTCGGACCGCAATGTGAAGGCGATCCTCGTCAACATCTTCGCGGGGATCAACCGCTGCGACTGGGTAGCAAGGGGCGTCGTGCAGGCGGCAGCCGGGCTGAAGGTTCCGCTGGTCGTGCGGTTGGCTGGGACCCACGCGGAGGAGGGTAACCGCATCATCCGCGAAAGCGGCCTTCCGATCGTCAGCGCCACCGATCTGGCCGATGCCGCCACGAAGGCGGTCGCCGCGGCGCGCGGTTGACAGGGGAACCAACCCACGAGCGAAGCGAGTGGACTACCGCGCGTCAGCGCGAATTGTTCGGGTTTTTTGAGGGCCAACGAATGAGCATTTTGATCGATGAAAAGACGCGCGTGATCGTGCAGGGTTTCACCGGCGACAAGGCGACATTCCACGCGAAGGAAATGATCGAGTACGGCACGCGCGTCGTCGGCGGAGTCACTCCGGGAAAGGGTGGCCACAAGCACCTGGACCGACCGGTGTTCGACACCGTGAAGGAAGCGGTGCAGGCGACCGGTGCCGAAGCCAGCATTGCCTTCGTGCCGCCGCCGTATGCCGCTGATGCACTGATGGAGGCGGCCGATGCATCGTTGCGGCTGGTGTGCATCATCACCGACGGCATCCCGGCGCAGGACATGATGCGCGTGAAGCGCTACCTGATGCGCTATCCGCGCGACCGCCGCACGATCGTGGTAGGTCCGAACTGCGCGGGCATCATCAGCGCCGGCCGCGCGATGCTGGGAATCATGCCGGGACACATCTACGGGCGCGGCAAGGTCGGGGTCGTTTCGCGCTCCGGCACGCTCGGCTACGAAGCGGCGGCGCAGATGAAGACCCTCGGGATCGGCGTCACCACCAGCGTCGGCATCGGTGGTGATCCCATCAACGGCAGCTCGTTCGTGGACCATCTGGCCCTGTTCGAGCAGGATCCGGAGACCAAGGCCGTGATCATGATCGGCGAGATCGGCGGCCCGCAGGAAGCGGAGGCGTCGGCCTGGATCAAGGAGAACATGCGCAAACCGGTGGTCGGCTACGTCGCCGGCCTCACCGCACCGAAGGGGCGCCGCATGGGGCATGCAGGCGCCATCATTTCGGCCGAGGGCGATACCGCCGCCGAGAAAAGCGAGATCATGCGGTCGCTCGGCCTGCACGTAGCACCCAGCGCCGCGGAGCTCGGCTCGACCGTGGCCAAGGCGTTGGCGAAGGCGCCCTGAGGGCGGCGCTTCGCCCGCGAGGCAATGATCAGCGCAGCCGCCGCGGACGATCCGCTTGCTGCCGGCGCGGGCGAGGCGGGAGCAGCGGACGGGTTTTCGCGGTGGGAGCTGCTCGCGGCGCTGCTCGCGGAAGTGGTCGAGCGCTACGAGCCGGTGGCGGCGCGCGTGCTGCGCGGACAGGCCACCACCGAGAATCTGCCGCCGCGACTGTTGGCGCGCACGCTGCAGGCGCAGGGAATTCTGTTCCAGCTGCTGGCAATCGCCGAACAAAACCGCGACATGCGCAATCGGCGCGAACTGGAGCGCGAGCACGGGCACGCCACCGTAAAAGGCACTTTCGCGTCGGTGTTCGAGAAAGCCGCCGCCGGCGAAGTGCCCGCCGAGGAGGTCGGCGAACTGCTGCGGTCGATCCGCATCCGGCCGGTGATCACCGCACATCCCACCGAGGCCAAGCGTGTCACCGTGCTCGAACGACATCGACGCATCTACCTGCGCCTGTTCGACCTGGAATCGCCGCGCTGGACACAACGCGAGCGCGAAGACCTGATCCGCTCGCTGCGCGACGAGATCGAGTTGCTGTGGCTCACCGGCGAACTGAAGCTGGAGAAGCCGTCGGTCGCACAGGAGGTCGCCTGGGGTTTGTATTTTTTCAACGAGAACCTGTTCGACGTCGTGCCGCAGATGCTGGCGCGGGCGCAAGGCGCGATCGAGCAGGCTTTCCCGGGCAGCGCCTTGCAAGTGCCGCCTTTTTTCCAGTTCGGCTCGTGGATCGGCGGCGATCGCGACGGCAATCCGTACGTCACCAGCGAGGTGACGCGCCACACCGTTTGGTCCAACCGCCTGGCCGCGCTGAACCGCTACCGCCAGCGCGTGAGCGACCTGATCCGCAACCTGAGCATCGCCGAGCACGCGCTGGCGCTGCCCGCCGCCTTTCTCGACGAAGTGCGCGGGCGGCTTGCCGAATTGCCGGACGGAGCTGCCTTGGCCGCCCGCAACGCGGGCGAACCGTTCCGCCAATTCCTGGCGTCGATGCTCAGCCGGGTTGAACGGACCGCCCGCGACTGTCAGCATCAGAGGCCGACACTCGATCCGGCCGGCTATCGCAACGCCGACGAGATGATCGCAGACCTGGACCGCATGATCGAAACGCTGGCCGAAACCGGCGCCGGCGCCCTGGCCCGCTCGGTGCTGCTGCCGTTCCGTCGGGAAGTGAGCGTGTTCCGGTTCTGCACGGTGCGGCTGGACGTGCGCGAGAACACGGTCCGTATGAACCAGGCGCTCGCGTCCATCTACCGCGCCGGCCAGCCCGGTCGCGAACCGCCGGGCACAGACACGGACGAATGGAAGCAGTGGCTGCTGGCGGAACTGGCCAAGCCGCGGGAGGCTCCACTCGAAACCGAGCTGCTCGCGCCCGAGGCCGCCGAAACCCTGCAGACGTTCCGCACGATCGCACAGGCGCGCCAGCAACTCGACCGCGAAGCGTTCGGCGCGCTGATCCTGAGCATGACCCACAGCGCCTCCGACGTGCTGGGCGTCTACCTGATGGCCAAGCTGGGCGGTCTGTTCTCCGACATGCGGGCGGTCGAGCGCTGTCCGCTGCCGGTCGTGCCTCTGCTGGAGACGATCACGGATCTGCGGCGCGCCCCGGCGATCCTGAAGGAGCTGCTCGCCGTTCCGCTGGTGCAGCGCAGCTTGCACGGGCAGGGCGGAATACAGGAAGTGATGATCGGTTACTCCGACTCGAACAAAGACGGAGGGTACTTTGCCGCCAACTGGGAGCTGGCCAAGGCGCAGACCGCATTGACCCGCCTCGGCCGGGAACATGGCATCACGATCACGTTCTTCCACGGTCGAGGTGGATCGGTCAGCCGCGGCGGCGCGCCGACCGGGCGGGCGATCGCCGCCGCCCCGGCCGGTTCGATCAAGAAGCAGTTCCGTGTGACCGAGCAGGGCGAGGTCGTCTCCTTCAAGTACGCCAACCGCGGGACGGCGGCGTATCAAGCCGAGTTGTTGGCGGCTTCGGTGATCGAGCATGCCCTGGTGTCGGAGCGGGAGCGCGAACTGATCCCGGTGCATGAGTTCGACGAAGCGATGGAATCCCTCTCGGGCCTTTCCTGGACGGCATACCACGACCTGATGTCCACTGAGGGGATGCTCGACTATCTGACCGCCACCAGCCCACTGGAGGAGCTGGCGATGCTGAACATCGGATCGCGCCCTGCGCGCCGAACACAGGCCAGGACTCTGGCAGACCTGCGCGCGATCCCGTGGGTGTTCGCATGGACCCAGAACCGGCACATGATTCCGGGCTGGTACGGCCTCGGCAGCGCGTTGCGAGCGTTCCTGGATGTACGGGAGGCCAGGGGGCTCGATCTGCTGCGCCGGATGTTCCGCGATGCGCGCCTGTTCCGCACCATCATGGACGAGGTCGAAAAGACGCTGCTGCAGGTCGATCTGGGTCTGGCGCGTTCCTACGCGGAACTGATGGCCGACAGCCGGCTGCGCCAGAACGTTTTTGGCCGAATCGAACGCGAATACCTCCTGACCTGCGAGATGGTGTTGCAGGTGTCCGGCGACCGCGAGATCGCCGAGCGTTTCCCTCAGTTCCGCCGCCGCCTGCTGCGCCGGTTGAAGACCTTGAACCAGGTCAGCCGCGAGCAGATCGGACTGCTGCGCCAGTTCCGCGCCGGCGCGGATGACGAAGTGCGAAACGCGCTGCTGTTGACGATCAACTGTGCCGCCGCTGGTTTCGGGGCGACCGGTTGACCCGGTCGGGATCACGATTTTCCATTTGAGGAGAGACACCTTGAGTTTCACGATCATCGAGCAGGCCAGGCCGCGCCTGCACCGTTCCGAGCTGGCGGTGCCCGGATCGAACCCGGGAATGTTCGAGAAGGCGGCGCGCTGCGCGGCCGACATCGTGTTCCTCGACCTGGAGGACGCGGTGGCTCCGGACGACAAGGAGCAGGCCCGCAGGAACATCGTGCAGGCGTTGAACGAGATCGACTGGGGCGGCAAGACCATGATGATCCGGATCAACGGCCTGGACACGCACTACATGTACCGCGACGTCGTCGACATCGTCGAAGCGTGCCCGCGCCTGGACATGATCCTGATTCCGAAGGTCGGGGTGCCACAGGACGTGTACGCGCTGGACGTGCTGGTGACCCAGATCGAGGCGGCAAGAAAGCGCACAAAGCGGATCGGCTTCGAGGTGCTGATCGAAACCGCGCTCGGCATGGCGAACGTCGAAGCGATCGCGCAATCGAGCAAGCGGCTGGAGGCAATGAGCTTCGGAGTCGCCGACTACGCCGCGTCCACCCGCGCCCGCACCACCGTGATCGGCGGAGTGCATCGCGACAGCGGTGTGCTCACCGACAAGGACGAAAAGGGCAACCGTCAGTATTTCTGGACCGACCCGTGGCACGCCGCCCAAACCCGCATGATGGTGGCATGCCGCGCCTACGGCCTGCGACCGATCGACGGGCCCTTCGGCGATTTCGGCGATTCGGACGGCTATGTGGCGGCCGCCAACCGCGCCGCCGTGCTCGGCTACGAAGGCAAGTGGGCGATTCACCCGTCCCAGATCGAGCTGGCCAACCGTGTCTTCACACCCTCGTCGGGCGAAGTCACCAAGGCGCGCCGCATCGTCGAAGCGATGGCGCAGGCTGCGCGCGAAGGCAAGGGCGCGGTTTCGCTCGACGGGCGCCTGATCGACATCGCGAGCATCCGGATGGCCGAGGCACTGCTTGCCAAGGCGCAGGCGATCTCGGGCCCGCCGAGCGCGTAATCATCTTTGGCCTAGCTCGATTTTCCGACGCAATGCCGGAAACGCCTCCTGTTCCAACCAGCGATGCAGACGCATAGTGATTCTGTCCGCATGCCTCGCGTGGCCTTTCAGCCACTCCAAGACTGCCGCCTCATCAAACCACCAAACTCCCTTCTCATCCTGGAAGAAAGATTGCGGCCCCAGGCGAGACTGTAGCCGGCGAAGCATCCGGTCGCTGGGCTTCTGTCCGGTGACACCGAAGACGTCCGCCGCTGCAATCCGGCACCGACCATCGCATGCTTCGATACGCAGCAGCCGATCATCGAAAAAATGGCGCGTTCCGTTGAAGTCGCGCAGCGCCAACCACTTTGGGAAAAAAAGCCACGCTTCGGCACGATGGACTAACAACCAAGCTACGTATCCGCCCAGGATCGGGGTGCAGATTGCGAATCCGATGACGGGTCCGTATACGAACCACGCCATCGAATACGCCACGCAGTAGAACGCTAGTGCCAGCGCGACGGTCGCGATGCGATGGTTGCGTTCCGCGCGGTCGCCCCAATGATCAGCGTTCATGTGCGAATCGTCTTCCTAATCGTGCGCTGATGGCGGCAGTTGCGCATCGATGCCGATGAACCCGTTGCGGTTCGGCATCCGGATGCGTGGAAGACTGCTCGCATCGATCCGCTCGTCGAGCGACACGATCCGGTTCAGGTACAGCACATACGCGCTGACCGCGTAGATCTCGTTGTCGCTCAGCGTGGCCGGTGCATCCATCGGCATCGCCCGTCGAATGTAGTCGAACAGCGTCGTCGCATACGGCCAGTAGTTGCCCACCGTCTGATCGGGCTCCGGGTCGGTCAGCGCTCCTCGGCCGGCGAGCGTGCCTCCGGAGCCTCCTTCGCCCTCGCTGCCATGGCATTTGGCGCAGCGCTCCTGATAAATCGACCGCCCTTCGGAGGCGTTGCCCTGTCCGGCCGGAAGCCCTCGGCCGTCCGGATACACGCTCAGGTTCCACCGCGTCACGAGCCCATCGTCCGCTGGTTGCCCCAGGTGCGGCACCAGTGGCGCTTTCGCTCCGTCCGCCACGAGCGGCTGTGCCGGGGTCGGTGCCGCCGCCTGCTGCGCGCAGACTTCCGCGCCGGCGCTCGACAGCACCGCCAGCAGCAGCAGTGGTCGCGCGCACCCGAATGCGGATCGCGCAGCGCGCTCACGAATAGACGTGCGTGACCTCGCCATCCTCGTCGACCTGCCAGCACACGATCGCGTTGTAGTGGAAGTAGCCGTTGCGCCCGCGTTCGGCAATCAATACCGAACGCTCCGGTTGGACGTAGCCGCTCTCGTCGATCGCTCGGCTCTTCAGCACCGTCGGTGCTCCCGGCCACTGCCATGCCATTCGAAACCGCGTAAACGCGAACGGCAGCACCGGTTCCTGCAGGCGCGCCGTTGCCCAGTGCGCGCCTCCGTCGGTCGAAACCTCCACAGCCCGGATGCGTCCGCGGCCGGACCAGGCCAGCCCCCGGATCTCGTAGACACCCTTGGCGTCGAGTCTGTGCCCCGGCGAGGGCGTCGTAATGACCGACTTGGCGTCCATCACGAACGTGAACATCCTGGCTTTCCCGGACGGCAGCAGCTCGGTGTACCGAGCCGTCTCATTGCGGGCCATCACCGGCTGGTCCGCGACTTCCAGTCTGCGCAGCCATTTGACGTTCAGTACCCCTTCCCAGCCGGGGACGATCAGGCGCAGCGGATAGCCGTTTTCGGGGCGGATCCGCTCGCCGTTCTGATATAGCGCCAGCATGCAGTCGTTGCGCGCTTTCGCCAGCGGCAGACTGACCTGCACCGCGGCCGCGTCCGCGCCCTCGGCGACCAGCCACGAGGCGGAGGGGTCGACGCCGGCCTCGTCGAGCAGCGGCCCCAGCGGCACGCCGGCCCACTCGCTGCAGGACGCGAGCCCGTGCAGAAAGCCGGCGCGCGTCTGCTGTGGCAAGCGGTGCCAGCCGGCGTTGCTGTTGCCACCGCATTCGATGAACAGCGCTTGCGAGCGCAGCGGGTAGCGCGCAAGGTCGACGATCGAGAAAGTCAAAGCCCGCCGCGTCAGGCCGTGGATCAGCAGGCGATGCTGGTCGATCGGGATCTGCGGAACGCCGTTGTGGTGGCGCTCGAAATGCAGTCCGCTGGGAGTGATCGTTCCCTCCAGATCGTGCAGCGGCGTCCAGGAAACGCCGTTGCCCGCGACCGCCCGGTTGGCCGAGATCCAGCGCAGCACAGACCGCTCTTGAGCAGAGGGTTGCCCGTAGTTCGTGAAAGCCGCACCGGGTGTGCGCATCCAGGCTGGCCGCGCTGTGTCCGCTGGCAACGCGTCCGCAAGCGCTGCAGGCACATCGGAGGAAGTGATCAGGCCCGCGCCGGATAGGGCAAGGCTCCTGCGAAGGAAGCCGCGCCTTGCGGATTCGTCCCTCTCGTCCATTTTCCTCGCTTCCTCACTTCCTAACTTTCTCACGATACGCTGCCGCGCAGCACCAGGATGTTGCCTGCCACGCACATCGCGATGCCGCCGAGCATCGGCGCATCCCAGTTCAGATTCTCGAAGAAAGTCGACAGTGCCAGCGCGACGATCGGGATCGCCACGCCGGTGTAGCCGGCACGGTCCGCTCCGATCCGGCCCAGCAACGTCAGGTAGGCGACGAACGCGATCACCGACCCGAACAGTGCGAGGTAAAGCAGGGAGGCGACATACGGCAGCGATCGGTCGAACAGGAACGGCTCTCCGTCCAGCAGTGCGTACGCCCCGGTGAAGATCGCGCCGTACCACATCGCCCAGGCGTTGGCCTCGATCACAGGCGGTTGCGGTGATTGCGCGTCGCCGTCATGTTGCCGAGCGACGAGACCACAGCGCCGGCGAGCGCGAACAGCACGCCGAGGCGTCGCGCCGGCGACATCGAGAACTGCGCGACTTCCGGCCAGAACACCAGCGCCACGCCGGTCACACCGAGGATCGACCCGAGCAGGGCTGAGCGTTTGACCGGAACCGAGAAGAACAGCCACATTCCCAGGATGTTGCAGAAGGTGGCCAGCGAGAAGATCACCGCCACCAGGCCGGAAGTCAGCGACTGTTCCGACACGTACACCAGGACATAGTTGATGCAGAACAGCAGCAGACCCTGCAACGCCAGCCACAGGTGCGTGCGGCCTTCGAACCGCAGCGACAGGCGCTTGAAGCGCGCATACACCAGCAGGATCAGGGCGGCGGCCGCAAACCTCCACGCGACGGATACAGCCGGGGGTACCACGCCGAGCTGGAACTTGATTGCCAGCCAGGTTGACCCCCAGATCACGACCGAAACGCCGTATAGCGCCAGGTCGCTCATCCTTGGGCAGCGCCGCCGGGCCTCCACTTGATGCTGCAGCCGATGCTCGGTATCTGGTCGCCCGGTACCGGTCGGTCGGCCAGTACGGCATCCACCGCTGCACGCAACTCGGCGCCTGTCACCCGCACCCCGTTGTTAGGTCGGCTGCCGTCGAAGCGCCCCCGGTAGACCAGATGGCGGGCGGAATCGAACAGGTAGAACTCGGGAGTGCAGACGGCGCGGTAGTCCCTGGCCGTCTGCTGGCTGCGGTCGAACAGGTATGGGAAGGTGAATTCCCATTTTTGCGCTTCGAATTTCATCTGCTCGGGGCTGTCCTCCGGATAGGCCTGCGGGTCGTTCGAATTGATCGCGACCATCGCAAGGCCGCGCGGCTGATACTCGCGCGCGAATTCGACCAGACCGGGTCGGATGTGGATCACGTACGGACAGTGGTTGCAGATGAACGTCACAAGCAGCGCACGCGCCGTGAGGTAATCGTCGGCGGCGACGGTCAGCCCGGAAACGACATCCGGCAGAGCGAAGGGGGGTGGGGTTGTGCCCAGCGGCAAGTCGAGGTTGCTTTGTACGGCCATGATCGCCTTCCAGATTCGTTTGAGGAATACAGTGCAAGTTGCTGATTATGCTACATATTTCTATGGCGAGGATTGCACGCAGATCGATCCGCTAACCGCGGCGGTATGCCATTTTGCTATAGCAGCTAGCGCCAGCCGGACCTTGGATCGGGGCTCGGACGCCTCGACAATAGGATCGCCGCCAAACCATCATCCAACGATGATGCATCTGCCTCTCGAGATTCCGTGGATTCCGTAGATCCCATGCACTGGCGCGTCGGCCTGGTAGGGTACGGCGAAGTCGGAAAGATCCTGGCCGAGGACTTGCGCGCGCGGGATGTTTCCGTCGCGATGTACGACCTGAAGCTTCAGGACGAGACCGGCGCGCCAATGCGCGAGCACGCGCGCGCGCATGGCGTACGGATCGTGCAGACCCACGAGCCGCTGGCAGCCGAGTCCGACCTCGTGATT
>Ga0187846_10002344_pt1 | contig 10428 bp, 8 predicted proteins | sample TC_taG_FD_161473 | JGI IMG/M metagenome (GOLD analysis project Ga0187846, IMG submission 161473) | Biofilm microbial communities from the roof of an iron ore cave, State of Minas Gerais, Brazil - TC_06 Biofilm (v2) | ecosystem: Environmental > Terrestrial > Deep subsurface > Cave > Wall biofilm ... | reverse complement strand
GCCGATGGTCTGTTTTGTGAACGCGGCGAGCGTCGATCGCATTATCTTTTCGATCTTCAATGGCTTTAACGAGAAGTGGAAGAACCGCACCCTTCGACTTTTCACACAAGCAGCTTGACGTCACCACTACCGCCCATACTTTTGTCATTTCATTACTCGTCCGGTAATCTCTTCGGTCAGACAGCCACTACACAGAAGCTGTAGCGGTTGTTCGACGCAACCATTGATGCAGCCGTCGCTACCTTTTCTGCCTGGTGTCCGCGTTCCTCGCAACGAAAATTCCCACCGATGAAATCTAGTTCCTAGCGTCACACCTGGCCACGGACAAACCGTTTTTTCTTAGACGCAAAACGATTCCGGCGCCAAAACGGAAATTGTTCTGCCGGTTATTCGCGCCGTCGGGAAATTTGGTCATGAAGTATTCAGCCTGCACAGGACGGACCGCGAAGTACCTGGATACTCGGAGATCGATGCCTTCTCCTACCGTCATCCCGAACGCGCTTACCGGCCCAAGGGTAACTCCATCCGCCGCCCATACGCCTCCGAAGAGCACCTGGGCGAATGCCGTGACGACGTGCCGCCTTAGGCTGACTCTAGGCCCAAATAAATACGAAACCTGGTATGTGGTATCACGACCTTTGCGCGCCAATCGGTAGCCGCTGAGTTCCCCCACGATCCCAAACCGGCTGTATGGGTTGTACGCAGCCTGGCCACTAATGCCGTTAGCGTTGAACGATTCAGAAGGTGGGACGCCATTGATCCTTGGACTGGCGTTATAACGGACATAGTCATAACCACCGTACAGCTCGATTTTGGGAGTCTCGATCTCTTGTGCTTTCGCGCGGGGCAGGAACTCGAATAGGACGAGTAACAGAACAACCGCACCAGATCTAATCATTGCTCAAACCGCTCCTTGTTTTTCCTCCTACCAACAAAAGCTCGCGAAACGGAACCTGCCTCGCAGCGACGCGGTCAGCTTGCGGGGAATCATCGCGGCTACGCCACACGCAGCACCACTTTCCCGACGTGCTGGCTGTTGTGGATATAGCGGTGGGCCGCAGCGGCCTCTTCGAGCGGAAACGTCTTGCCGATGACCGGCTTGATTTTGCCCACGCTGTATAGCCGAAAGAGTTCGTCCAATTCCTTGCCCAGGATCGCGCTGCGAGTTTCAAGGTGGCCGAGATGCACTCCGATAATGGCGATGTTGTCTGACATGAGCTTCAGGGGGTGGTAGCGCCGCGTGGCGAGGTAAGCTTTGGCAGCGCGCCACAGGTTGCGCTTTCCATCAGGCCCAGCCGCCGCGGAGAAGCCGAAAATGACGAGCCTCCCCATCGGACCGAGACAGCGGTAGCTCTTGGTGAAGGATTTTCCACCGATCGGGTCCATCACCATCTCGATGCCTCCCGGGACCGTGCGGCGAACAACATCCGCAAAATCCTCGCGCGTGTAATCGATGGGATAGTCGACGCCGATCTGACGGAGAAATTCCTGCTTGGCCGAGCTGGCTGTGCCGAACACTTTGAGGTTGTGCGCTTTCGCCAGTTGCACTGCTGCGCCCCCTACACCGCCGGCGACGCCATGAACCAGGAGGTGATCGCCCGGCTGCAAATTGCCCATGACAAACATAATGTGGTACGCGGTGAGGTAGTTCAGCGGAATTGCCGCGGCCTCTTCGAAGGAAATTCCCGCTGGGAGGCGAAAGATGCGTTCCGCTGGGACAGCGACTCGCTCGGCGTAACCGGAGAACTTGGGGAGCGCCGCGACGCGCTCACCGACCTGGAGCGACTTGTCACCACGCGAGCCTGCTGACACGCGCTCGAGTACTCCGGCCACCTCGAGTCCGGGGACGAAGGGGGGCTTCGGCGTGTCGGGGTAAATCCCCATACGTTGCATCAGGTCGGCAAACCCCACACCCACGGCATGGACGCGAACAACCGCCTCGCCGGGCTTGAGTGTCGGCTCGGGAGACTCGCGAACTTCGAAAACTTCGGGCGGACCGTACCGTCCTATGACCATCGCGCGCATCTAATCCCTCCTGTCACGAGAAATAACAACATGAATACTCCTTCTGATTGACTATACGGACGCTTCTGCAGCCGTCGACTCGACCCGAGGGGCAGCCGCCACCTTAGGCCCACTTGCCGTTGCGATAGACTCCTCCCACCGGATCATTTTCATGTCGAGCACGAAGATGGAATAAAGCACCGGGACAATAAAGAGAGTGACCGCGGTCGCCAAGGTTAGCCCGCCAATTTGCGCATAGCAGAGCGCCTCCCAGAGCGGACCCCCGTGCAGCGCCAAGGGAAACAGCGCGAGCACCGTCGCTCCGACCGTAATGAGGACCGGGCGGATGCGCAAGATGCCAGCGTCGATGAGCGCCTCGCGAAGTGGCTCGCCTTGTTCGTGCCGGGCCTCAATGAAGTCGAAGAGGACAATGACGTGGCTCACGATAATGCCAATGAGACTCGTAATTCCAAGGATGACCATGAATCCCATCGGCATATTCATAAGCCAGACCCCACCGAGAGCTCCGACCGCTCCAAACGGGATGCCGGCGAAAACGATCAGTGGCTTAATGGCGTTGTTGAATTGGAAGACAAGCGCCAAGTAGATCGCCAGCACCGACGTAATTACCACGGTGAGCGATTGCAGTTGTCCTTTGATCTGCTCCTTTAGCTCTCCGACAATTTCCATACGGTAGCCTGGCGGCAGGTTTCGCTCGAATTCCTTTATTTTCGGCATGAGTCGAGTCGTCACTTCGGAAGCTAAGTGGCCAGGCTTGGGCAGACCCGAAACGGTGATGGCACGATACTGGTTGACTCGCCGGATGAGCGCTGGTTCGGGAGAGTATTCGAGTTTCGCAATTTGACCGAGCATAACCTTATTGGGGCTCTGGCCGGCGTACACGTACAGTTGGTCTAAGGCAGAAGCAATTTCGCCCTGGCCGTAATCCATCATCTGGACAATGGGGATGTTCTTGCGGCCTTCGCGCAAGGTTCCGATAGGAACGCCCCTGACAGCGGAGTAAGACGCGAAGGCGATGTCACGATTAGAAAAACCCATGAGGCTGGCGCGGTCCTGGTCGACCTGAAGCCGCGTGCGCAGCGAATCGTTGCCCCAATCGTCGCGGACATTGACTGCGAAAGGAGACGAGCTAAGGATCGTCTTCAATTTCTCTGCTTCGGCTCGGAGCACTCGCATATCCTCGCCCAGAACACGAATCGAAACGGGAATCAGCGTGGGCGGACCGGTCTCGACAGTGCGCACATCGATTCTTGCGCCTGCCACTTTTGCCGAAAGAGCTTCTTGCAACGGGCCAACAAGCTTGTTGGTGTCTTCGCTGCGTGTGAACTGTACGAGTAGCTGTGCGTAATTTGGGGCAGGCGCTTCCGGCGTAACCGAGAACCAGAACCTTGGTGCGCCACCGCCAATGAATGAAGTAATGGACGCAAGCACCGGGGCGTCCTCCGAAGAACTCTTGTGAACGCGATCGAAATTTGTAGTTATGTCTCGCATCACCCTTTCCGCTTCGCGTGTAGCGCGGTCGGTCTCGGAAAGAGGGGCGTCCTCGGGGAGATGGATATCCACGTACGAAATATAGAAATTGTCCCTGGGGAAGAACTGCTGATGAAGTCTGATGGCGAAAAATGCACCGAGAACAAGCGCCGCCGAAGAATAAGCCAGCACCTTCCATCGGTTCCCAATCGCAAAGCCAACCGCCCGGCTATACCATTTGCCGAAGCCACGCTCCCGAAGCGCATTTGCTTCAGGCTCGGCCTTGGGTTTGAGAAGATAGTAAGAGAGCAGGGGAATGAACGTCATTGAGACGAGCCTGGAAGCGACCAGGGAGCAGGCGATCGTGACCGGCAGGCTGTAGATATAACGCCCGACGTCTCCTTTCAACAGGAGAAACGGCAAATAGGCTGCGATATTGGTGATGGTGGCATAGAGGATTGCTCTGGAGAGCTTGGTTGGCCCTAGCCAAGCAGCGACGGACCGGCTCTTGCCCTGCGCGAGCTCGCGTTTGATCGCGTCTCCGGCAACTACCGGGTCGTCCACCAGCAATCCCAACGCGATGATCAGCGAGGCGATTGACATCTGTTGAATGTCGAGGCCGAGAACCTTCATAAAGCCGAAGGTCATCGCCAGCGTGACTGGAATCGAGATCGCCATCAAAAGGGCGGATCGCCACTCCCAGAATCCGACGAGAGAAACCAGCACGACGAGAACAATTGCCTCGATAAGGCTCCTGTTGAACAGGTCGATCTTCTCCCGTACCTGGCGTTTCTGGTCGGAGGTTGTACCAATTTCGAGATCGGGAGGAAGCGATCGGCGAATATCGGCAAGCCGCGCTTGTACAGAAGTGCCGAAGCGATCGATTTGTTCTCCCTTCTTCATCTCTGTGGAGATTGTGATCGCTCTGCCTCTCAGCCACTTCCCATTCTGGTCGCGCCAGGTGTAATAGGAGAGGAACGGCGCTGGATGTTGATAGCCACGGCGGGCTATGGCGAGATTGCGAAGGTACAGAGGCGTCCCGTTTTCGGCCTGGGTGAGAACAACATTGTTGATGTCATCTAAGGTCCGCAACTCTCCCGTCTGCTGAAGTTCAAGATCGCGGCCGCCCGCGCTTAGAGTTCCTGCCGGGAACGTCGTATTACGGTTTTGCAGGATTCCAGGCAGCGCCGGTGGAGGTACCCCGAAGGCTGCCAGACGGGTTTGTGAAGCCTGAATCTCGATCTGCTCTTCGAGCAGACCAAAGCGGGTAACGCGCGAGACCTCCGGAGCGACCTTGATCGCTTTTTCGATACGGTCCGTGAAGTCGTCGAGTTCGCGGTAGGAGTATTTGGGGCCCGCATGTCGGCGAAGAGTTTCCTCAATTTTTGCTTGCGGCGCTATGACGATAGGATCCCAAATATCAGGATGGACATCCGCACGTTGTGGCATCTGTTCCCAAAGGCGCTGAATCGCACGAGACCATTCGTTCGCGGGCTGGGTTGTTGACAGTCGGATCGCTACGAAGCTCTGGCCTTCGGTCATCTGAAGTCCGGTGCCAAGCCCGTGGTCCTGGATTTGCGCCCGGAGTAGGTCGGCTGCTTCGCGCAGAAATGAAAGGTCCACCCCACTGGAGCTGCAAAGGACGACAGCCAATGCCGAAGGACGCGGAGAAATTCCTTTTGTAATCTCGGGCGCAAGTAATTGGATTTGCACATCGCTGGCGGGAGGGCTGGCGACCGTAAGCATCAGCGCTGAAGTCTCGCCGAATTCTTTAATGTATTGAATCGGCCCGGCACCCTCGGGGAGATCAGTAATTGAGTCCAGTTTGACCTTGAAGTCGTCGAACTCTTTCGCCGTATCGGTCACTCTGTCGTCCACCTCGGTATAGACAACCGACAGCCCGGAGCGGGAAATCGATTTGACCTCGGAGAGCCGAATGTTCTGCGCGAGCTTCTCTTCGATTTTCCGGGTGACCAGTTGCTCGACTCTTTCCGCGCTTTGACCCGGCCAGGGCGTAATCACGGCGACCTGGCGCACCGGAATATCCGGGTCTTTCCTCTTGGGCATCACTCGATACGCCCAAATGCCCCAGGCGAGGACCGCGGCGAAGAGAACCCAGGAAATGTGGCGGTTTTCCACGAAGAACCGCGCGATATTGTGATAAGACGGTGGCGCCTCGGAAGCGGAAGCCATCATGGTCTCCTCCGGTCGCAAGGTCCTACTCGATTTCCCGGACCGGGTCGCCGGGTCGCAGCAGATTTGCGCCCGACACGATGATTCGCTGCCCAGGATTCAGTCCGTCGAGAACTACCACGTAACTGCCGGAGAGCGCACCGGGGCTAACTAGAATCTCTTTGGCATACGTCCGGCCGGCCCTTTCCTCAGTTCCATAAACCAGATAACGATCAGAAATCGGATCGTGCACCAGGGCGTCTACTGGGATCTGTACCTGGCGCCTTCCGCTGGTCTCTTCGGCTTGGACGGAAGCAATCATCCCAGAGCGGAGTCTAAGACCCGGATTGACAACCGACACTTCGATCTGAAAGGACCGCACTCTAGGATCTGCGGCGGCCGCTAACGATATGACGCGCCCGTGAAAAGTCTCGCCTGGGAAAGCGTCTACCGTGAAGTCGAGAGCTTGACCTTGCCGGAAGTTATGCAGAGCCGAGTCCGGCACATTGAAGAGGCCCTTAACCAGACGCAAATCGGCGAGAGTAAACGCCGGAGTGCCAGCGGCGACGAGCGCGCCGATGTCCACATGCCGCTCGAGGAGAATGCCGCTAAAAGGTGCAGGCAATTCCGTATCGCGGAGAGCAATCTCAGCTTCCTGGAGCTCGGCGGAAGCGGAAACTGCCCGTTGGCGCGAAGCCGCTAGCGCCGACTTTGCGGCGTCGACTTTGGCTCGCGCAATGTCGCGTGTGGCTTTGCTTCCATCGTACACAGGTTTGGTGATGCTCTCCTGTTCCCAAAGTTTAGAGATGCGCTCGAAATCCAACTCCGCCTGCTCAAGTGCGGCTTGAGCCTGGGCGATCTGTGCTTCGGCAGCATAGACTCCGGCACCCGCTTCGTCACGGGCGCCGCGCGCCTTATCGGCGACCGCCTGATAATCCGTACGCCGCAATCGAGCCAGCACCATCCCAGCGGTTATCGGGGCTCCCGCTTCCAAAGGCCGGATGTGGCCGTCGGCTCCTTTCGTCTGGTGCAGTTGAACAATGTAGCCAGGGACCCGAAACGCGAGATCTACTTGCGCGTTAGGAGCGATGATTGCCGAGTATTTTGTGGGTTCCGGGTCGCTCGCGAGTTGAACAGTAACCATGCGGGTGGCTTTCGGTGTGCCGCCGCCCTCGGTGGCTACTTGACGCGTCACGCACCCTGCGGCGGCCAGGAGTGCGTCCAGGCCGAGCAAAGCGTAGGTGATGAAACGCGTGTTCACTGGTCCTCTCCAATCGCTTTGTCGAAATCTGCCTGAGCTGTTGCTAAATCGAGAAGCGCCTGCGTGTAGCGATGGTCTGATTCCGAAAGGCTGGATTGAACCTTCAGAACGTCGCTGAGCAGCGCCACCTTCTCGGTGAATTGATTTGTGGTGACTCGCAGTAATTCCCGCGCGGCCGACAGCAACATTCTTGCCGCTTCCACTTCTTTACGCGCTTCCACGAGACGCCGATACTGATGGCTCACATCGACAATTACCAGACTTTCTGCGTCTTTGAGTTCCAACGAGGCCTGCTCCTCGGCCCGATGTTTCTCCTCGACCTGTTTGCGTTTTCTTCCCCAATCAAAAACATCCCAGTTCACCTGGATTCCGACGAAGCTCAAATTACTTGGCAGCTCATTGCTTAAATTGGCCGTCGCTAGAGTTGTAGCAGAAAGACTTACCTCTGGAATTCGCTCCGCATTGGCGATACGACGAGCCAAGTTCGCCTTCTGGACTTTCAGCCTGGCGAGCCTGATCTCCGGCCGTGACTCCATCGCCCCGGCGCAGGCCTCTGCCAGGTCAGGCAAATCAAAGTTGGCGGCGCTAAGAGGATCGACCTCGAACGGCGTATCCACATCACGCCCCATCAAGCGATTCAGATGTTGCTTCTGTGTTTGCACCGGATCTTCCAGCTTAAGCAGTTCATATTCCGCCTGGGCCAGTTGCGCCTTAACCTTCAAGGCATCCGCTTGCAAAGCAACCTGCTGGAGCGTGTCGTGATTGGTATCGCGATCCAACTGACGCAGAAAGTCCACCGTCGCCCGGATGCTCTTTTTGCCGCTTTCTGCTTGCAAAATTCCGTAGTAAAGGCGGCGAACCTCATTCACTGTTGATTGCCGTTTGGAGCGGACTTCCTCGTCCGCCGCCTCTACGCCCACACGCGCGAGTTGGACTCCGAGTCCAATTCTGTGCTGTTGCGAGAGCGGCTGCGCGACGTTTGCGAAGAAGATCCCTGCAACTCGCAGAGGACTCTCTAAGGTCGTCGTCCTCCCGGGAATCGGGCCAACACTCGGGTAGGTACCCAAAGAGCCTTTCTCGAGGGTAAGACCCAAACGAGACAGGGGTTGTGCTCCGAGAGCGGTCAACGAGAATGTCGGGAAGCGGTACGTTCGCGCAACGCCGACTTCGTCGAAGGCTTTTTGTCGCTCGAGTTGCGCAACCCGGATCGAGCGGTTGTTGTTTTCTGCCGCCTTGACAGCTTCGTCCAGGGTTAGGACCTGGGACTGTGCTAGAACGCGCCCACAAAAAGGTCCTATGAACCCAAGGGCCATGAGCACCGGTTTCACTCCTCGCATAGCCTTCCACCGCCGTCAATAAGAGGCATGCCTGGGCTTGACGACGTTCCTAAGTATCCCCTCGCGTTGCGGGTCGAGCCCAGGGCTTCGACTAACCCAGCATCATCTGCGCCGCAATCCAAAGCTAGACGGCGCAACCAAGCACGGTCCAGGATGCAGGGTTGGGCTTGCTCGCACCGGCTAGATGCCTGTTCGTAGAAGCGTTTTACCGTCTGCCAGTTGCGCCATCGAATTCTCCCATGCCCATCAACTTGGATAAACATAGATGCGCACTCGGGATCTTTAGTCGCGCAGGCATCAGTCTCCGAAACGCCTTTTTCGTTTGCAGTTCGTACGAAATATGAAGGGGCCAGGTGGGGGCTGCACTTAGGTCTGGACGGTATTGGCCGATCCGCCGAGCTGACGCCCTCGGCGATACTCGCCCGGAGTCATCCTAAGATGTCGTTTGAACACCTTTATGAAGGCGGCCACGGATTCATAGCCCGCAGCAGCCGCAATGGCCCTCAATTTGTCGTTGCTTGAGCGTAGACGTGTGGTGGCGACGTTTAGCCGCAGGCGAGTAAGATAGCGAAGCGGTGGCTCACCCACAAGCTGGGTGAACCTGGTTGCGAAAACGGACCGAGAGAGGGCCACGCGATGGGCCAGAGAAGCAACCGTCCACGGTTCTTGCGGATGCTCGTGGAGGAGCGCTACCGCAGGACCGATGTGTGGATCTTGAACAGCGGCCAGCCATCCGGACTCCGCTGCCGCATGGTCCTGGTCAAAGTACGAACGAACTGCCTGAATGAACAAGATGTCGGCCAGCCGCGTGACAACCGCCTCCGCGCCGGGGCGGTGTAAGTTCAGTTCCTCCAGGATGTGTGCGACGGTCGCCCCCAGCCAGGGAGCTGCCTCTCCCTCCTTGCCTTTCACATGAATCAGAGGGGGAAGCACGGCCAGAAGGGGGTCCATCGGACCGTTCTCGAACTGCATCCCTCCGCACACGAGCTCGCTGACGGGTCCGTTGCCTCCAGCGGAAAATGCTCCTCTCTTGTCCGGAGCACTGCGCTTGACCAAATCGAAAAAACCCTCGACCGGCGTGGCCCGTGTGTCCCTCATTAAGTGGGCGCGACCGCGCGGCACAACCACGAAATCTCCGGCAGACAACTGTATCGCCGCCACACCTTTGACTTCCAGCCAACACGTTCCGCGGACGACGATGTGAAACACGGTACCCTTACGCGTAATGCTAAAGCCCCACGGAGCGTGAAGCTCCGGTAGAAAGTAGAAGCTCCTACGCAAGCGGATCGAGCGAAGCAGTTCGGCGAATAAGGCTTCACGCCAGGAGTCTGGCGCGGCCTTTGATCCACAATCTTGCTGCGACTTTGCCTCAGTCGTCATCTCTACGCATCAACCTCTGCCCCTCACTCTAGCACGGCGTTCAAGCGCAGGAACTGTATTTGGGCACCAGACAGGCCACGGCGCTGGCCACAAACTGAAGCGCACCAGCTTGAGGCAGCGGCAAACGCGGCTCTTCTGGAATCTCCGCCGCCCACATTACGAGACTTCAAAAAATACTACGGCTTCTCCAGGGACACGCTACGAAGGCGTTTCCCCACCCTATATCGAGAGTTACAGGAAGTTTTAAGAAGGCGGGCGGCCTTCTCGGAAACAGTTCGTCGCATCGCCGCCGATGTGCTGATGGCCGGCAAGTACCCATCACGCAGGCGAGCTGCTGGCACTTAGGGGCGATTCCGAGCTTAGGGGCGAACATTCGATTTTTCGTGAGGTAAAGCCCTAAACAGCGTAGTGCCGCGCGAAATCCTCGAGAGGATAAGAATTCCCAGGCAGTTCCAGCGTCTCTTTCGCTTGGCTAATGGTCAGACTATCGAACGTTATGTAGGCGTGGACTTCTTCCGGTGGAACGGTTACATGAGCGGCGCGCCTGTGGTCTTTGCCGAGCCTGGGGATGAGCCGCTTCTGGGTGTCACTGCCCTGGAAGCCATGGGACTGCAGGTTGACCCCACCACGCGGAGTCTCAAGCCCACCGATTCTCTCCTTCTTTGAAAGGGGCAGCCACCGCACTCACGCTTGCCGAATATCGAAACTCCCTGACCATTCCGCCCACCGGGGAAGCCCGGTCCTCCCCATTCTGACGGGGACGGGAAAAACCCACATAGCCCC
>Ga0187846_10002343_pt1 | contig 10429 bp, 7 predicted proteins | sample TC_taG_FD_161473 | JGI IMG/M metagenome (GOLD analysis project Ga0187846, IMG submission 161473) | Biofilm microbial communities from the roof of an iron ore cave, State of Minas Gerais, Brazil - TC_06 Biofilm (v2) | ecosystem: Environmental > Terrestrial > Deep subsurface > Cave > Wall biofilm ... | reverse complement strand
CCTGCCGGGCGGCGAAGTGTTCACAACCCCGGAACGAGTGGACGGTACTTTTGTCATCGACGGCGTGGTGGGCGACTACCTGTGCGCCAGGTTTGGCGACCTGCAGAACCAACCTCTCCTCATTCGCGTGGAGGCAAGCCGGCTGGTCGAGGCTCACAGCGACAACCGCGAGCTGGAAGAAGAATTCTGGAAATACACCCACACCGATGAGGAAAGTGACCGGGTAGGCGAGTTCGCCATCGGTACCAACATCGCCCTCGACCATGTGATCGGGAACATCCTTCAGGACGAGAAGATTCCCGGCGTGCACATGGCCTTCGGCAACCCTTACGCCGAACACACCGGCGCTGACTGGTACTCCTCCACCCATATTGATGTGGTGGGCACCAAGTTCGACATCTGGGCGGACGACCAGGAGATCATGCGCGAGGGAAAGTTCCTGGTTTAGTACTGGAGTTTGGGCATCTGCGGGCGTAGCCCGCCTTGGACTGCGGTGGCGCAAGCGCCCGCCTTGCACGTTGGACATGTAAGAGGCCCGAAGGGCCGAACTAACAGAGCCCTGGGCAACTGGCCTGGGCTATGGTAGCTCGCCCCTTTGGGGCTCGATATAAATCCGATTCTTGGGAAGCGGAATCGACAGCGGGATCAACCGTTGGTAGTGGCGCGCGGCACACGGCGTCGCCGATCTCGTCCGCTTGCTGCGGAGTGGTAGCCACGGTCAGGGGGTTGGCTGACCGTGGGCTTTCCGGTCCTCCATGGTCAAGAACCCACGGTCAAAAACAGCCTGGCCGTGGCTACCGGTGCCATCCCGAAGAACGCGGTAGACGGTAGACCGTATACAGTAGACAGGGATTCGGACGTCGCTGGACAAAAACGAACGACTAGAGCCGGAATCTCGCGTGGAATCAGCAGTATCCATTTTCGCTCGTACCATCCCGAGAAAAACGGTAGTGGTAGCCACGGTCAGGGCTTTGCTGACCGTGGGCTTTCGGTCGTTCGTGGTTCAAAAACCCACGGTCAGAAAGAACCTGACCGTGGCTACCAGTGCCATCGCAGAGAAACCGGCAGACGGTAGACCGTGGACGGTAGAAAGGGACCATCTCAAAGAAACTGATAGACAATAGTAGGCGGTATGCGGTACATCGTAGTCTGGCGGGCCACCGACGATGGTGCCTGAACTGCGCGACCGCTTCAATGCGAACTTCACCGCACAGAAATACCGCACCTTCCTGGCCCGGCTGGACGAAGCTTGCGGCACTCACATCAAGTTTCGCAATTCTGAGACGCCATGCTTCTATCCCAAATGCCTGCTCGATACAATGGCGAGTTTCGGCGAGGAGCTGATCCGCCAGTTAATGAGTGATTCCGCGTATCTCGCCGCTTCGCGAAGTGTTATCCCGGCGGAATTCAACGTGGCCGGCGAGTCACCACATCCGGAGTTCATCCAGGTCGATTTCGGGTTGGTACGCGGCGCCGACGGCCACATCGAGCCGAAGCTGGTCGAGATCCAGGGTTTTCCCTCCCTCTATGCATATCAGAACGTTTTAGCGAACGAATACATCTCCGTCTATGGGCTTGACCGACGCCTGAAGTTTCTGCTTGGCGGACTGGAACCGCAGTCCTACGTTGCGCTTCTGCGCCGCGCCATTTTGGGAGACTGCGATCCGGAAAGCGTCGTTCTAATGGAAATCGATCCTGCGGAGCAGAAGACCCTGCCGGATTTTCTGCTGACGGAAAGACTGTGCGGCGTGAAAACCGTCAACGTGATGGAGATTCGCAAGGAAGGTCGGCGTCTCTTCTACAATCGCAACGGCAAGTTCGTGCCCATCCACCGCATTTACAACCGGGTTATAGTGGACGAACTGATCCGCAAGCACAAGACGCTGCCCTTCAGCTTGCGTGACGACTTGGATGTGGAATGGGCCGGCCACCCGAATTGGTTCTTCCGCTTGAGCAAATTCTCTATCCCTTACTTGCGCCACCCTTGTGTCCCGCACACACGGTTCCTGCACGAACTCGACGCCATTGCCGGCAACCCCACCAACTACGTTCTGAAGCCTCTGTTTTCTTTCTCGGGCATTGGGGTTGTCATCGACCCCACAAGGGAGGAGCTGGCGGCCATACCCCTTGAACGTCGCTCCCAGTATATTCTCCAGGAACAGCTCGACTTCGAGCCTCTGTTCATGACCCCCTTCGGTCCCACCAAGGCCGAAGCGCGCGTCATGTATATCTGGACCGACTCCCTGCGCCCAGGTCCGGTTCTCGTGCGCATGGGTCGCGGCAAAATGATGGGCGTCGATTACAACCGTGACATGGAGTGGGTGGGCTCATCCGCCGCGTTGTATCTGGGCGAGTCTTAGTGCTATGCAACAGCGGACGTTGCTCGTTTGGCTTCCGGCTTGCCTTCGCGCACAATCTCGATACTGCCCTTGAAATAAGCGCCGTCTTCGATGGCGATGCCAGCAGAGACGATATCGCCTATAACCCTGCCGGTCTTGCGAATCTCCACTCGATCCTTGGCCGAGATTCTGCCATCCACCGCACCCTGGACTACGACCTGCCGAGCATGAATTTCGCACTTCACTTGGCCTTCGGGGCCGATGGTCAGACAGTGATCGTGAAAGCTGAGAGTACCTTCACACTGTCCTTCAATAAGAAGATCCTCTGTTCCTGACAGATCTCCCTTGACAAGGACTTGGCGGCCAAGAATCGTCTGAACTCGACTACGCGGAGTCGGAGTTATCGTCACCTGTGATTTGTCGCTCGTACGCTCCTCGGGTTGAGGAATTTCCGGCCGCACCGGTGTCGGTTGAAGGTCTCTGGATGTGACCGAAAGGGCTGGCAGCACCTCCGGATCCTCGGTCGAGTTCGATCGGGGCTTCTTCTCCCACAACATAGTAGCTCCTTCGGCACAGGGACTGCTTGGCGGACGTACCCGATTCCCCTCCACCCGCCTGCCCTGCCTGTGCAGAATATTACATCAATGACAATAGAAATGCAATTATCTGTGCGAAAGAGTAAAAAAGGGTCGTCTGCCAAGTGAAGCTGCTATCGCGCCCATGCCTCGATTGAGCGGGGGGTGGGATTCCATCTCACGGCAAGTACTTCGCGCAGGCCCGAACGCGTCAGTACGGTCTTGACCATGCCCGTTGGGATAAGCCGCTCCATCTCGCGGTTAGACAACGGCGGATACGGGAACGGTTTTTGGCCTCCCACTTGGGCACCTAGTTTGGTGAGGGTCTGAAGATACCAAGTAGTATCTGCTCCTTTTGCCAAACAAGGTTCGCGCAAGAGAAAAAAGAGCACCCCGCTAGGCTCCAGATAGGAATATATACGGTGAACCACGTCAACCAGGGCCTCACGCGGAAGCAGGTCAAGGAGTTGCCAGCAGAGGGCGATTGAAAGGGAACCCGGGGGAATCATCGGCAACTCTGAGAGCAGCCGGTCGGTTCGAAACAAGGGCACCTTACCAGTGTAATCCCACAAGCTGCCGTTGGTACGGCGAACGAGAGAAAGGAGATCGGCGACATACAGTTTGGCGCCCCGCTCCACGAGAACATTCACCGTCGACTCTCGAACCGGGCCGCAGTCCAACACGCGCGGCCCGGGCTTGTCTCGGAGTCGTGCCCAGAGCCAATCGAGACTTCCACTTATCCTGGCCTCTCCGGTTCCCAAACCCAACTCAACTGCGTCTTCGCGGTCAGTCGTCGGCACACTCAAGGCTCAGTTCCGGTGATCAAGTTGACGCCTAAGTACCAAGCTTGAGTCCACACACGCCACGGGTCAGCGTGCTCCAGTGCCGCAAGTTGACAGCCTTGGCCCGCAACGTGAAAACCCGGGGCTCTCTAGGATTCGGAACACGAGGCAATGATGGCCCGAGGTGCCTCCTGGGCCTTTTCACGTACTACCTCAATACTACCTTTGAAGTACGCTCCCTCTTCAATGGCAATCGCGGCCGCAACCAGATCACCCACCACATGACCGGTCTTGCGGATTTCGATCCTGTCGGCGGCAGAAATCTTGCCAACCGCCGAACCACTGATGATAACTTGCCTCGCACTGATGTCCGATTTCACCTGGCCTTGAGCAGCAATCGTTAGGCTGTGATCCTGGAGGCTAATCGGTCCTTCGATTTGCCCTTCAATAACCAGATCATCTTTACCCGATAGTTCGCCGCGCAGCACCAGAGATCCACCCAGGCAACTGGCGTGGTTGTTGGAGGTTACCGGCACCGAAGGTCTGAAGGTTGCATCCGTCATAGGGTCTCCCATTGAGGAATACCGGCAGCTGCGGGTAAAGGGTTTTGAGTTTCTTCCTTTTTCCTGCCGTTAGGTTCCGACTTCTTATCCCACCACATGACCGAACCATGGAAAAGTCAGCGCCCGCATCGCAACAGTTGTTGCCCATGGAATAGCAGAAATTTTAATCTCGGTCGTCCCGAAAAGCAATTGCTACCTTTCCTATCTTTCACCACCTTTCACAGGTGCTAAGTTCGGCCGGTTTTCACAATTTCCCCGCACTCTCTGTTCGCGCTGTCCAGAAATTTCTGCCGGGGGGCGTAGCCTTTCCCTGGGAAATGCTGGGCATGGACGGCCATATTGTGTGAAAGAACTTTCCCGTTTAGCCGAGTCACAAGTGCCTTGAGGCGGCAGGGTGGAACCCGGTCAGGCACGGGAGCCTGGGAGCCGGATGGCGCCGCCGGGGCGGGAGAGGGATTCTGCCTTTTGCTCTGAGAATAGGGACACATAGGTTCTTTTCCCAGCCTCAGCGGCATCAAAGGATAGCAGCCGGTCCGGGTTTTCCCCGCTGCCTGTTTTATACTGGCGAAGCGATTGGCAGAATACTTGCCCAAACACAATGCGGGCTGCCAGGGAGGGGGGGCAGCCTCCCCTAGCGGGGTGAGGACGCTCTATGCTCACGGATAAGGTTGCGCAGAAAGGCACCACGAATCCCGGAAAGCTCGAGAGAGTCTTTCAGTGCTACGTTATGGCCGGTCTCTTTTCCACCTCGGGCGTCGATGTGCTGCTGGTCATGACACTTGTGTTTCTGCTTTTTGCTTCGGCGTGGCAAACCGTTGTGTTGTTTAGCCGCGGCACACTGGCGGCGTAAGCCGCCGCTGCGCCTTTTTTGGACCATTCTTTCCTCGCCTTCCGTTACCGAAGCCGGATTAGCTGCCGTTCCATCAGAAGATAGTACTCGCCGCTTGACGACTGGTTATCGGATAGAATGACCTGTTGTGCTAAACGCTTCTGCCGGTCACGTTACAGCATTGTTTTTGACAGGTCGCGAGAGTTAGGCCAACACTCGTCTTTCGTGAATGAGCCCGGCAACTTCACAAATCTCTGCAGAACTGCCTCGCCAGACCACATGTGTCCCGTATGAGGAACCCCCCCAGCCCTTGACAGGACGACTGCTCTCCCTCGACGTCTTTCGAGGCATCACCATTGGCGCCATGATCCTAGTAAACGACCCAGGCGACGGGGACGCAGCCTATTGGCCGCTCAAACATGCGCGCTGGAATGGCTGGACGCCCACCGACCTGATCTTCCCGTTTTTCCTGTTCATAGTGGGCGTCGCCATGGTGTTCTCGTTTTCCTCGCGTCTCAAGCGTGGCGAATCGCGCTCTCGCCTTTGCGCTCATGTGTTGAAACGCGCCGCGATTCTGTTCGCTCTGGGAGTCCTTCTGAACGGCTTCCCAAACCAATATCATCCGGGCAGTATCCGAATCGAGGGCGTGCTGCAGCGTATCGCCCTTTGTTACCTGTTCTCGTCAGTGCTGATATTGTGGTCAGACTGGCGGGGGCGAGTGTCCGCACTCGTGGGCTGCCTGATTGGCTATTGGGTGTTGATGCGCTTTGTTCCGGTGCCGGGATTCGGTGAGCCCACTCATGCCATTCCCTTGCTCGATCCGGACCGCAACCTTGCCGCTTGGCTGGACCGCAAGCTCTTCATGGGTCACCTTTATGAGGGTGTCCGCGATCCGGAAGGTGTGCTCAGCACCATCCCTGCGATTTCGACCACCCTGATCGGGGTTCTCGCGGGTGAATGGCTGCGCTCGGGCGCGAGCGCCTGGCGCAAGGCAGTTTGGATGCTGGCGCTGGGCGTGGCTGCTGTGGTGGCGGGTAAAGTCTTCAACCCTTGGTTCCCGATCAACAAAAAACTTTGGACCAGCTCCTACGTGCTCTTCACAGGTGGATCTGCTTTGATTGGCCTCGCCCTTTGCTTTTGGCTGCTCGACATCAAGCGACGGCGCGGCCGATGGACAATGCCGATGGTTGTTTTGGGCACGAATGCCATCGTTGCCTACGTCTTTTCCGAGTTACTGGCGAAGGCGCTGGATGCAGGGCGCGTGCACTTGTCCAGCGGGCAAATTCTTAGCGGGCAGCAGTTCATATACCAGCGTCTCTTTGCGCCCCTGGCGAACCCGGCACTGGCATCGCTGCTTTATTCGCTCGTCTACGTGCTGGTGTGCTGGCTGGTGAGTTGGATGCTGTACCGGAAGCGCATCTTCATCAAAATCTGATCTTGTAAGGAGGTCGTGATGTCGACCATACTTCATCGTCCGCAACCGCCCCCTCCTCCAACGCCGGCCCGGCCCTCAAGTAACATAGTGGCCATCGTGCTTCTCCTGTTGGCGCTGATTGTGGTGGTCTCGGGCATCGTTATCTGGGGAGGGCTGCGTTATCTCTCCCGGGGCGTCCGGGTGCATCTTAACGAGGCGAACGGCAAACAGGTTTCCGTCCAGACGCCCATCGGGTCGTTCGAAGTCAAGAAGGACGTGAACGAGGCGCAGTTGGGCCTGCCTATCTACCCCTGCGCCACCCGCCTCAAAGGCAAGGATTCCGCCACTATCAACATGACCTTCGGTGGCGAGCAAGGCGTCCACGTGGTAGTGACCAAGTTTGAAACCAGCGACGAGCTCAACAAGGTCCGCAGCTTCTACCAGGACCGGGTGGGCGGTGACGTGACCAAGTTCACCGAAAAAGACAATGAGGGTAAGACAGTCTTTGAGATCAAAGGCAAAAGCCTGGAAAGGATCATTACCCTCAAAAACACGGGAGGCGGAACCCGCATCGAGCTGCTGCGTGTCGACCACGGGCGAGAAGAGGGCACCAACTGACGAGCGGGGCACCAAGCACACAAATCGCGGCGCTAACATGTGCGGTATGTCAACAGTGGCTACCCGGTGTTCGAATCTAGACCCTACTGCACCTGCCGGACCTTCTGGGTCCCGGCCACAAGCCGCGCGAAAATGTACTTCTACCGTTTGTGCGTTGTATATTTCGCGGACGGTGAGATGCCAGAGAGTTGGTCAGGTTCATGTTGTTCGGCTTCGCCGAGCTTCCCATCCTCTCCAGGGGAGCCCCTCGTTGCTGCACACGATACTTAGGCCAAAACGGAACATGGCGTACAAGCTGTCTCGCCATTTGGCAGGGAGAAGTTCTCGTTCCAAAGTGAGAACCCCAGTGTTCTAACCCCAGGTCCGGACCCGTCAGGTTGACCACTTCCCCGGGGCGAGCATGGCAGTCATGCGCTCCGGGTTCTGGATTTGCTGTCCGGCCATCCAAGCGTCGGCGCCTGCAATCAGTTTGCGCCCCTCGTCCCCGGCCACCAGTTGGCCTTTACGGCGGCGCGCAGCAGCAGCATAGAGCGACATATCTGCGGCCTGGAAGCCGATTTCGGCGGCGCTCAGCAGAGCCAGGGCGTCATCTACCCTTCCGTCGAGGCTAACAACCCCGGCGCGGATAAGCTGAGCAAGCGGATCACCCCAGGGCATGCGCTCGCGTTCGATTCTTTCGGCATCATCCTGGGCGGAGCGGCGAAGTCTTCTCCGTTGATACGTCTGTCCAGCGCAGTTCGCGGCCACGGCGAGGGCGGTAGCAGCGCGGTGGTGTAGCGATTCGATGAGAATGTATTGAATACGCAGCAGGAGCGAGCGGCGAAGCGCGGGCCAAAATCTTGCGAGCAATTCCCAGGCCTTGAGAGCTTCCCCGGCGTAAAGCGCGATCTCGACCTGCGCGATCATGCTCCACCAGTGCTGAATATGAAAGCCTTGGGCAGACCAGCGTTCCATGGCCTGGGTGACCTGCGACTGGGCCTGCTCCGGTTGGTCCGCCGCCAGCGAACAGGCGTGCGCAACTCGAGTACCCAGGGCGGTGGCTTCGTAGAGGTCTCCACGCCTCTCAGCGTCCTGCAGCAGCACTGGGACGCGGTTTATGAGCTCACGAAACTGGCCCATGAAAAACAAAGAAGCGCAGCCCATCAGGCGCGCGGTTCCGAGTTCCCAAACGACGCCTGTACAACCCTCGAGCAGGATGGCTTCGCCCCTTTCGAGGAGCTCCCGGGCATTCTTCCACCGGCCCTCGAGGAATGCGGCCATCCCTGACACCAGGGTGGCGAGTCCGATGGCGTGGGGGTGATGACAGGCTTCTGAGAGCTCGGCTGCTTTGCGGAGCAAGCTCTGGGTGTGAGGCTGGCTGCGCCCCCCGGAAAGAGCGTGGTAGCCCGCTTCCACCGACAAGGCCCGAGCAATCCGGTACTTTTCCCCGGCACTCAACGCGGAGAGCAAATGGCGCGCTTGGAAGTCGGCCGCGTGAATGGTGTCCACCATTCCAAGCCCCTGGGCGACCGACCAGCACGTATCGATCCGCATCAATTCGTCGGCGGGGACTCGGCTGGCGTCACGCTCCCGAAACCTCAATCCGCGCAGCCTCACTCGCGCGCGACCTAGGAGAAGCGACAAAAGGGCGCGCCAAGGGGCCGGCGCAAGCTTCATCCCCACGGCATCGAGGACGGCGCGGGTTACGACAAGCCCTTCATCTATGTGGCCGCTCATCAAAAGCTGGGAGGCGGCGCGACGTTGCCATTCGAGCTTTTGCACCTCGCTGGCGCCCTCGACGGCGGCCAGATACGCTTTCGCGGCCTCAGCGCCACGGCCCGCATTGCTGAGCGCATCACCCAGCTTAACCTGCAGGCCTCGCACCTCAGTCGGCGGGCTGGAGCTGAGCCCCAGCGCAAGCTGATAGAGACGGGCGGCGCGGTCGAAGGCGAGTGCCTCCGAGGCCTGATCCGCCGCCGTCACCGCATACCGGCCCGCCTTCTCGGGGTTCCCGGCTCCCAGGAAGTGCATGGCCAGTGCCTCGGGATTCGCCCGGCTCGAGGCCTCCATGACTGCGGCCAAGCGAACATGATGAGCACTCAAGATCTCCGGATCCAGTTCGGAAGCAACGACTTCTCGGATGCGATCGTGGTACATTTCGATCTCATCTCGACCCTCAGTTTTTCGCATTCGGACCAGATGGCCAGCGCGCAAGACGGCCAACGCCGCCTGGTCTGGCACTGGCAGTTGAGCGGCGCGCCGGGCGACGTCCAACTCAATCGGTTCGCCGGCCACCGCTGCAACTTCGAGCACGCGCCTCGCCGGTTCTGGCAACCGCGAGACGCGAGCCCGCACCACCTGATCCAGCAAGATTTCTGTCCCCTCAGCAAACTTCTCCCCGGACAATGCCAGTTCTCCGATGAAGAAGGGGTTGCCTTTCGACTCGCGCGCAATCGCCTCGCTGAGACTCGCGCTATCGAGACCTGTCAGAGCCCTGGCTAGCTCCCTCGCCTCGGAGGGAGTCATCGCCTCCAAGGTCAATTGCCTCACCTCAGCGGCTGGGCCCGCTTTGTTCTGCCACCCCAGCAGGGCCCTTAGGAGCGGGCTGGTCTCCGCTTCTTCCTGTCGATAGCAGGCGACCAGCAGCAGAGGGGGCGCGGCAGGAGGCCGTATCAGCTCCGCGAGCAGATTGGCACTGTCCGCGTCTCCCCATTGCAAGTCGTCGATGAAAACTACATAGTGAGTCTTCTCAGCCAGTCTCGCCAGCAGTTCCCGGAGCGCGGTGAAAGCGCGCCTTCGCAATTCCCGCATGTCGGCCACGTCGGCGAGTTCAAGCCGAGCCCTTCGGACCCCTTCGAGGCGACGAAGAACCGGGAACAGACGCGCTAACGCCGTCGTGTTGCCGGGCAGCAGTTCTGCAGCCTCGGCCAGTGGGAGACCTTTCAAGTATTGAGTCAGGGCGTCCACAACGCTGTCGAGAGCTTTGTAAGGGACGGATTCTCGCTCGTAGCAGCGCCCTTCCAGCACCAAGACCCTCTCACGCTGCCGTAACTCTCGCAAGAAATGTTGCACCAGGGTCGTCTTGCCGATTCCAGAACTGCCATGGATGAAGACCGAGGCCGCCTGGCCCTGTTTCACGGTCTGGTAGGCTTCCTCTAGGGCCCGCAAGTGCTGTGCCCGACCCACGAACACGGTCCCAGGCATTGCGTGAGCCTTGACCGGGATCGCGGCAACGGACTTGTCGGCGACCTGAAGACGCCGAAGGATCTCACGGCCCGCAGGTCTCGCCTGAGGATCGCGACGCAGAAGCTCGTGGCACAGAGCGTCCAA
>Ga0187846_10002342_pt1 | contig 10434 bp, 9 predicted proteins | sample TC_taG_FD_161473 | JGI IMG/M metagenome (GOLD analysis project Ga0187846, IMG submission 161473) | Biofilm microbial communities from the roof of an iron ore cave, State of Minas Gerais, Brazil - TC_06 Biofilm (v2) | ecosystem: Environmental > Terrestrial > Deep subsurface > Cave > Wall biofilm ... | reverse complement strand
GCTGGTGCGCGTGCTGCCCGACTACGAAGGACCGCTGCTCGACACCTGGGCCGTCTACCCGAGCCGTCGGCACCTGTCGGCCAAGGTGCGCCTGTTCGTCGATCATCTGGTCGAGTCGTTTTCCGGGCGCGTTGCCGCCGGTTTGCGGCGCTGAGCCCCTGCCGTATCCACGTCACCGTGGCCTCCGTGCCCTTGACAAGATTCAAAAAAAGTACGAACGTTCGGTTTTTTCCGGATAACCGCAAGGCCCCTGCCCGTGACCACGACTGAGGTTTCATCGATGCCGGCCCACGCCGAGCCCGACTCGAGCGCGGCGCGCACGCCGCGCAAGGGACAGGCCACGCGGGCCGCCATCATCGACGCGGCGTTGGCGATCGCGCGCCGCGAAGGTCTCGAGGGATTGACCATCGGGGCGCTGGCCGAGCGCCTTGAGATGAGCAAGAGCGGCGTGTTTGCACACTTCGGTTCGCGCGAGGAATTGCAGCTGGCGGTGTTGAAGCAGTACGCGGAGCGCTTCGTCGATGCCGTGCTGCGTCCTGCGGTGACCCGCCCGCGCGGACTGCCGCGGCTGCGGGCGGTGCTGGAGAACTGGCTGCTCCATCTGGCCGAGGAGATCGAGGCCGGCTGCATCCTGATCGCCGGCGCCAGCGAATACGACGACCGGCCGGGACCTCTGCACGATTCGCTGGTGGCCATCATTGAAGGATGGAAAGGCGAGCTGTTGCGCGCGATCCAGCTGGCACAGAGCGAAGGCCACCTGGATCGGCGGGCCGACGCCCAGCAGATGGTGTTCGAAATCTACGGCCTGATGCTGATCCTGCACCAGGACGCGCGGCTGCTGCATTCGAGCGACAGCGTGCAGCGCGCCCGCGCCGCGCTGGCGCGCCTGATCGATGCCGCGCGGCCCCGGCCGAGCGGCATGCGCGCGGCCCGGCGCCGCACCCACTGAACCCTTCCAGGAGAGTCACGATGCCCGTCTACAAGGCCCCTCTGCGCGACCAGCAATTCGTGCTGCACGAGGTTCTGCAGGCAACCGACGAGCTGCGCCGGATGGCGCCGTACAAGGACCTCGATACCGACACGGTCAACCAGGTGCTGGAAGAAGGCGGGCGCTTCTGCTCCGACGTGCTGCTGCCGCTGAATCTGAGCGGCGACGAGCAGGGCTGCCGGTACGATCCGGCCAGCCACGACGTCAAGACCCCGGAGGGATTCCGTGCCGCGTTCGACCAGTTGCGCGAAGGCGGCTGGCAGGGACTGACGGCGGAAGCACAGTACGGCGGTCAGGCGCTGCCGCATGTGCTGCAAATCGCGTTCGACGAGATGCGCTGCGCGGCCAACCAGTCCTGGACGATGTACTCGGGGCTGACGCTGGGCGCATACGAGTGCCTGGCGGTCAACGGCACCCCGCAGCAGAAAGCGACCTACCTGCCCAAGCTGGCTTCGGCCGAGTGGACCGGAACCATGTGCCTGACCGAGGCGCACTGCGGTACCGACCTGGGGCTGCTGCGCACCCGCGCCGAGCCGCAGCCGGACGGCAGCTATCGCGTCACTGGTCAGAAGATTTTCATTTCGGCCGGCGAGCACGACCTCGCGGGCAACATCGTCCACCTGGTGCTGGCGCGGATGCCGGGCGCGCCTTCCGGGACCAAGGGCATTTCGCTGTTTGTCGTGCCCAAGTTCCTGCCGCAGGGCGAGGGCGAGTCGGCGCAGATCGGCTCGCGCAACGCGCTGTACTGCGGCGGCATCGAGCACAAGATGGGCATTCATGGCAACTCGACCTGCCAGATCGTGTTCGAGGGCGCGACCGGCTGGCTGGTGGGCGAGCCCAACCGCGGCCTGAACGCGATGTTCGTGATGATGAACGGCGCGCGGCTGGCCGTCGGCGTACAGGGGCTGGGCCTGACCGACGCGGCCTACCAGAACGCGGTCGCCTATGCCAAGGAGCGGGTCCAAGGCCGCAGCCTGGCCCCAGGCCACCACTCCGACAAGCCGGCCGATCCGATCATCGTGCATCCGGATGTGCGGCGCTCGCTGCTGACCGCGCGCGCATGGGCCGAGGGCGGGCGCGCGTTGACCTACTGGCTGGCGCTGATGGCAGACCAGCAGCATCACCACAAGGATGCGTCCGAGCGCGAATTTGGCGCCGACATGATGGCCCTGATGACTCCGGTGGCGAAAGCGTTCCTGACCGACAACGCGTTCGATGGCGTCTCGCAGTGCCTGCAGGTGTTCGGCGGCCACGGCTACATCCGCGAATCGGGCATGGAACAGCTGCTGCGCGATACCCGCATCAACATGATCTACGAAGGCACCAACTCGATCCAGGCGCTCGACCTGCTCGGCCGCAAGGTGTTGATGGACGCGGGGGCGAAGCTGCGCAGTTTCGGCAAATTGGTTCAGCAGTTCGTCACCGAGCACGGAAGCTCGGTCGACATGAATGAATTCGTCACCCCGCTGGCCGACCTGGGCGACAAGGTGCAGAAGCTGACAATGGAAATCGGCATGAAGGCGATGGCCAATCCGGAGGAGGCCGGCGCCGCCGCGGTCAGCTACCTGCGCGTGATCGGGCACCTGGTGTTCGCGTACTTCTGGGCCCGGATGGCGCGCGTGGCGCTCGATCGGGCCGCCGGTGGCGATCCGTTCTACCGCGCCAAGCTGAGCACGGCGCGGTTCTATTTCCAAAGGCTGCTGCCGGAGACCGCTTACCATATCCGCGCCGCGCGCTCGGGCGCGAAGAATTTGATGGAGCTCGAGGCGGACCTGTTCTGAGCGAGCTTGCGCTGCCGGGCAACCGGCCGGGAGAGAAAGAGCAATGAAACAACATCCGATCAGGAAAGTCGCGGTACTGGGCGCCGGCGTCATGGGCGCGCAGATTGCCGCCCACTGCATCAACGCCCGCGTGCCGGTGCTGCTGTTCGATTTGCCGGACCAGAAATCGGCCGATCGGAACGGCATCGTGCTGCGGGCCATCGAGAACCTGACGCGCCTGAACCCCGCTCCGCTGGCGCTGAAGGAAGACGCCCAGTACCTCGAGCCGGCCAACTACGATCAGCATGTGGCGCGCCTGGCCGAGTGCGACCTGGTGATCGAGGCGATCGCCGAGCGGCTCGATTGGAAACTCGAGCTGTACCGCAAGATCGCACCACACATCGCCCCGGGGGCCATCCTGGCGTCCAACACGTCCGGGCTGTCCGTCACCAGCCTGTCCGATGTGCTGGATGTGGCCTTGCGGCCGCGTTTCTGCGGCGTTCACTTCTTCAACCCGCCGCGCTACATGCACCTGGTCGAGCTGATCCCGACCGCTCGCACCGAGGCCGACGTGCTCGATCTGCTGGAGACCTTCCTGACCAGCGTGCTGGGCAAAGGGGTGGTGCGCGCCAAGGACACGCCGAACTTCATCGCCAACCGCGTCGGCGTGTTCGGAATGCTGGCGACCATGCACGAGGCGGCCAAGTACGGGCTCGCCTTCGACGTGGTCGACGACCTGACCGGCACGCGGCTGGGACGGGCCAAGAGCGCGACCTTCCGCACTTCGGATGTGGTCGGGCTGGACACGATGGCGCACGTGGTGCGGACGATGCAGCAGGCGCTGCCGGCGGCGCGCGACCCGTTCGCGCCGCTGTACGTCGTTCCGCCCGTGGTGCAGGCGCTGGTGGACAAGGGCGCGCTCGGACAGAAAAGCGGCGCCGGTTTCTACCGGAAGGACGGGCCCGTCATCAAGGTGCTCGATCCGCGCAGCGCCGACTACGTGGAAAGCCGGGGCAAGGCCGACGAGCTGGTGGTCCGGATCCTGAAGACGGAAGACGCCGGCGCGCGGCTGAAACTGCTGCGCGAGACGGATCACCCGCAGGCGCGCTTTTTGTGGTCGATTTTTCGCGACATGTTCCATTACATCGCGGTGCACCTGGGCGATGTGGCGCAGAGTGCGCGCGACATCGACTTCGCGCTGCGATGGGGCTTCGGCTGGGAGACCGGACCGTTCGAGACCTGGCAGGCCGCCGGCTGGCAGCGCGTGGCCGAATGGGTCAGCCAGGACATCGAGCGCGGTGAGGCGCTGTGCAAGGCGCCGCTTCCCGACTGGGTGTCGCGCGGGCCGGTGGCGAAAGCCGGCGGCGTGCATACGCGCGAGGGGTCGTGGAACCCGACGCGCGCACGCTTCGAGCCGCGCGCCGATCTGCCCGTCTACGCGCGACAACTGCTGCGCGCGCCGCTGGCCGGTGAAGGGCTGCCGACAGGTCGCGACGCGGGCGTCACGGTGTTCTCCGACGATTCCTGCCGGCTGTGGCGCTTCGAGCAACCACAGGTCGCCGACGTGTTGATTTTCTCGATCCGTACCCGGATGCGCGTGCTGGGTCCGGGCGTGGTGGCCGGACTGCTGCGCGCGGTCGATCTGGCCGAGGAGCAGGGACGGGCGCTGGTGATCTGGACCGAGGGCGAGCCGTTCTCAGTCGGTGCCGACCTCAAAGCGATGCTGCCGGTCTTCATGAGCGGCGGGCCCAAGGCGATTGGCGCCGAGGAGGCGAAGCTGCAGCAGGCCTTCATGCGCGTGAAGTACGCGCAGATTCCGGTGGTAGCGGCGGTTCAGGGGATGGCCTTGGGCGGCGGCTGCGAGCTGCTGCTGCATTGCGCGCGCCGCGTTGCCTGCCTGGAAAGCTACATCGGCCTGGTCGAGATCGGAGTGGGCCTGATCCCCGGTGGCGGCGGTCTTAAGGAGGGCGCACTGCGCGCCGCCCAGGCCGCGCGCGCCAGCGGCGCGACCGACCTGGTGCCGTATCTGCGCGCCTGGTTCCAGAACAGCGCGATGGCGACCGTTTCGAAATCGGCGTTGGAAGCGCGCGCCATGGGTTACCTGCTCGACAGCGACCCGATCGTCTTCAACCCGTATGAGCTGCTGTGGACCGCGGTCGGGGAAGCGTTCGCGATGCAGGCGGTCGGCTATCGTGCGCCACTGCGCGTGCGCGAGTTCACGGTCGCGGGGCGCAGCGGCGCGGCCACGATCAAGTCTCAGCTCGTCAACCTGAAGGAAGGCGGATTCATCAGCGACCACGACTACCTGATCGCCGGCTCGATCGCCGAGGTGCTCACCGGTGGCGACGTCGAAGCCGGCTCGCAGGTCGATGAGCAGTGGCTGCTGGATCTGGAACGACAGCACTTCGTCAAGCTGGTCGCCAATCCGAAGTCGCAGGAGCGGATGATGGGCATGATGCAGACCGGCAAGCCGGTGCGAAACTGAACGAAGGATACGAACATGACGCGTCAGGTGCAGGATGCATTCGTAGTGGCTGCAACGCGCACGCCGATCGGCAAGGCACCCAAAGGGATGCTGCGCAGGGTGCGGCCGGACGATCTGCTGGTCGCCGCGATCCGGGCGGTCGTCGCGAAAGTCCCGTCGCTCGATCCGGCCGCGATCGAGGATGCGATCGTCGGCTGCGCTTTCCCGGAGGCCGAGCAAGGCATGAACGTCGCGCGCTCGGCGGCCCTGCTGGCGGGGCTGCCGGATTCGGTGGGCGGCGCCACCATCAACCGCTTCTGCTCGTCGGGGCTGAACGCGGTGGCGATCGCGGCCGACCGGATCCGCGTGGGCGAAGCCGACGTGGTGCTGGCCGGCGGCGTCGAATCGATGAGCATGGTGCCGATGGTCGGCAACAAGCCATCCTTCAATCCGCACATCTTCGACAACGACCACAATGTGGCGATCGCCTTCGGCATGGGCATCACCGCCGAGAAGGTGGCCCAGCGCTGGAAGGTATCGCGCGAGGCGCAGGACGAGTTTGCGCTGGCATCGCACCAGCGCGCGATCGCGGCCCAGCAGGCGGGCGAGTTCGGCGACGAGATCCTGCCGCTGGAGATCGTGGACAAATCGCCGAACCTGGCTTCGCACGAGTTGGAGGTGAAACAGCGCACCGTCCGGTTGGACGAAGGGCCGCGCGCCGACACCAGCCTTCAGGCGTTGGCCAAACTCAAGCCGGTGTTTGCGGCCAAGGGCAGCGTGACGGCCGGCAACAGCTCGCAGACCTCGGATGGCGCCGGCGCGCTGATCCTGGCCAGCGAGGCCGCAGTCAAGCGGTTCAACCTGACGCCGCTGGCCCGCTTCGTTTCGTTCGCGGTGCGTGGAGTGCCGGCCGAGATCATGGGGATCGGACCCAAGGAGGCGATTCCGGCCGCGCTGCGCAGTGCGGGATTGAGGCTGGCGGATATGGATTGGATCGAGCTGAACGAGGCCTTTGCCGCTCAGTCACTGGCGGTGATCGGCGACGTCGGACTGGACCGCGCCAAAGTCAATCCGATGGGCGGGGCGATCGCGCTCGGCCATCCGCTCGGTGCGACCGGCGCGATCCGCTCGGCCACCGTGGTGCACGCGCTGCGCCGCCGCGGCTTGAAATACGGCATGGTCACGATGTGCGTCGGCACCGGAATGGGTGCAGCCGGCATCTTCGAGCGCGTTTGACGCCTCGCCGGGTGCAGACATGACGATCCTGACCGAGACCACGGAGGCGGTCGCCCGCATCCAGATCGCGCGCCCCGAGCGCAAGAACGCGATCACGATGGACATGTACGCGGCACTGGCCGATGCGCTGGTGGCCGCCGAGGCGGATGCATCGGTCCGGGTGGTGCTGCTGCATGGGCAGCCGGACGTGTTCAGCGCCGGCAACGACGTCGAGGACTTCCTGCGCGCCCCGCCGCTGCCGCAGGATGCGCCCGTGTTCCGGTTCATGTCGGCGCTTTCGGGCGCCGCCAAGCCGGTGGTGGCCGCAGTGAACGGGGTCGCCGTCGGGATCGGCACCACGCTGCTGCTGCACTGCGACCTGGTGTACTGCGCGGACGATTCGCGCTTTTCGCTGCCGTTCGTCAATCTGGCGCTGTGTCCGGAATTCGGCTGCAGCCTGCTGCTGCCGCTGTCGGCCGGCTACCACCGCGCGGCCGAAAAGCTGCTGTTGGGCGAGCCGGCCTCGGCTGAGGAGGCGCTCGAGATGGGGCTGGTCACCCGCATCCTGCCCCCGCACGAAGTGCTTGCACATGCGCGGCGCCAATGTGCCCGGCTGGCCGGACTGCCGCCGGCGGCGCTGCGCGAAACCAAGCGGCTGCTGAAGGCGGGCTGGCGCGAGGCCACTATGCGCACGATGGCCGACGAGAACGCGACCTTCACCCGCCTGATGCGCAGCCCCGAGGCGCGCGAGGCGTTCAGCGCGTTCATGGAACGGCGGGCCCCCGATTTTTCGAAGTTCGCGTGAGGGCGGTCGCGATGCCGCTGCGATCCGCAGTCTCGATCGAGGCCCTGCAGCACAAGACCCGGATAGGGCTGCCGGCCCTGCTCGGGCTCGAGGTCGTCAGCGTCGAGGAGGGTGCGCTGCAGATGCGCGTCCCGATCGAGGAGCCGCTGATGGCACCCAACGGGTATCTGCATGCCGCCAGCGTGATCGCGCTGGCCGATACGGCGTGCGGATTCGCCTGCCTGGCGCACTTGCCGGAGGGCGCGGAGAATTTCACCACGGTGGAGTTGAAGACCAATTTTCTCGGGACGGCGACCAGCGGATCGCTGTTGGCGCGCGCCCGCCCGCTGCACCTGGGACGCACGACCCAGGTGTGGGATGCGACCGTTTCGCACGCCGAATCGGGGCGCACGGTGGCGGAGTTCCGCTGCACCCAGCTCGTGCTCTGGCCGAAAGCACGCTGACCGCGGCGGCTCTTGCCCCGTTCTGAACCGACTTCTGCGGAACATCGAGATGAACCTGAAAGGAAAGACACTCTTCATCAGCGGCGGCTCGCGTGGCATCGGCCTTGCGATCGCGCTACGGGCCGCCGCGGACGGAGCCAACGTCGTGATCGCCGCCAAGACGGCCGAGCCGAACCCGAAATTGCCCGGAACGATCCACTCGGCCGCGCGCGAGATCGAGCAGGCGGGGGGCGCCTGCCTGCCACTGCAGGTCGACATCCGCGACGAGGCGCAGATACTGGACGCGGTGCAGCGCGGCGCCGAGCGCTTCGGCGGCATCGATATCGTGGTGAACAACGCCAGCGCCATCAGCCTGACCGGTACCGAGTCCACCCCGGTCAAGCGCCTCGATCTGATGCTGGGCGTGAATCTGCGCGGGACCTACCTGTGCACCCAGGCCTGCCTGCCGCACTTGAAGCGCTCGGGCCAGCAGGGGCGCAATCCGCATGTGCTGACGCTGTCGCCGCCGCCCACGCTCAAACCGGAATGGTTCGGACCGCACGTCGCCTACTCGATCGCCAAATACGGCATGAGCCTGTGTGTATTGGGCCACGCCGAGGAACTGCGCCCGTTCGGCATCGGCGTCAATGCGCTGTGGCCGCGGACGGTGATCCTGACGGCGGCGCTGCAGATGATCCCGGGAGTTCGGCCCGAGCAGTGCCGCCGCCCGCAGATCGTGGCCGATGCCGCGTATGCGATCCTGACCTCGAATGCCGGCACCACGACTGGCAACTTCTTCCTGGACGAGGAGGTACTGCGCGCCGCCGGCGTCAGCAACTTCGATTCGTACGCGGTCGTGCCCGGCACGCACGATCTGCTGCCGGACCTGTTCGTGTGAACGGCTTCGTCGTCGCGGGCAGCCGCCTCGAGTGACCATGGCGCTGCTCGCGACTTTGCGCAGACTGCTGGCCGGTTCGCGAACGCCCTCAGCGGAGGGTCCCGATCGCGCCGGCGTCGTGTCCGGATCCGCCGAACTGCGGCCCGGCGAGCCATCCGCGAGCGAGGCGAAGCCGGGCACCCGCACCAACGCCGGCGGCGGGGCGGGCAGACTCCATCCGTTCGAAGAAGATCCCGACCAGCGCTTCACCGCATTGATCCTGGGGGTGGGTGAGCTGCGCCGCGTCGAAGCCGGAACCAGCGAGCGCCGTGTCATCGACAGGATCGGCGAGTTGGCTCAGGGCAGCCTGGACCCGACTCTGGTGCCGCGGCTGCCGGTCGTGCTGCCGCGATTGATCGGGCTGGTCCGGCGCGACGACGTGTCTCCGCGCGAGCTGGCCGAGAAACTGTCGCACGACCCCGCTCTGGTGGGCGACGTCGTCCGCCTCGCCAATTCGCCCCGCTACCGCACCACGCGCGATGTCGCGAGCCTTCAAGAGGCGGTGATCGCGCTGGGGCAGCGCGGTCTGGCCCAGCTCGTAACGAATGCCGTGATGCGGCCGATCTTCGACACCCGGCATGGTCGCTTCAGCCGAGGCGCCGGCACCACGCTGTGGGAGTTGACCGAGCGCTGTTCGCTGGCCTGCGACGTCCTGTGCGCCGACCACCCGGACCGGTTCCATGCGTACCTGGCCGGGATGGTGGCCAATATCGGCTTCATCGCTGCCCTGCGCGTGCTGGACAGCGAGTATCCGGATGCGCAGCCGCCGGATAGCGAGGGCTTTCACGTCGCCCTGAGCGAAGCGGTGGCAAAGCTGTCCGGGCATATCGCCCGCCAGTGGGAGTTCCATCCGGACGTATGTCGCGCCGTCGCCGCACGCGCGCTTCGCGGGGATGAACCCGCACGGGACGATCTGACGCGAACGTTGCATGCCGCCGACCGCATCAGCAAGTGGCACGTGCTGGCACCCGGACTGACCGGTGCCGCGCTCGCCGCCTTGGACGGGTCGGAACGGCGCTGCTACCTCGAGCTCGAGCGCGCCTTCGGTTGAGCGCCTGCGCCGACGTCAGGCCGCCGAAGGCTTGCCTGAGCGCGGCTGTTCCCGGATCGGGCGGATCGGGCGCACCTCGACGCTGCCGACTCTGGCTGGAGGTATCTTGGACGCGATCTGGATCGCCTCGTTCAGGTCACGCGCTTCGACCAGGTAGAAGCCCGCCAGCGTCTCCTTGGTCTCCGCAAATGGTCCGTCGGACACCGAAACGCGGCCGTTGCGCACCCGCACCGTTGTGGCGGTCCGAACGGATTCCAGGGCTTCGGACGCAATGCACTGACTGCTCGCGCGCAAGCCGGCATCGAAGGCCAGGCACTCGTGATCGTCCATCGCGGCGACCTTATCTTCCTCCCCGTACACAAGGCACAGGTATTTCATGTCAGCCTCCCAACAGCATTCATCTGAGCCCACGCACCCCGTTCATCCCCGTAAACGCGTCACCCCCGGCACCCTGGAATTGTCGACCATAGACGTGTAGAAGTTGGTCGAATGGGCGGGGGCCGATTCGACATCGGCCGAGCTCGCCATCCCCTTATTGCGGTTATTCGTTCGCGAACAATCGCCTCGATGATCCATCTGCCGCGACCCCGAAAACTGCTGCGGTGGGCGGGTGTGCTGGTTGCGGCGGCCGTCGTGTTGCTGGGCGTCAGCGGGTACGTCGGCTCGAGTTTTGCGATCGGCGAGCATCCTCACTGGCACCAACTGACCGGCAGCCCGAAAGACTACGGCCTGCCGTTCGAAGTGGTCGGCCTGCAGTCGATCGACGGTATCGCGCTTAAAGCGTGGTGGCTG
>Ga0187846_10002341_pt1 | contig 10439 bp, 7 predicted proteins | sample TC_taG_FD_161473 | JGI IMG/M metagenome (GOLD analysis project Ga0187846, IMG submission 161473) | Biofilm microbial communities from the roof of an iron ore cave, State of Minas Gerais, Brazil - TC_06 Biofilm (v2) | ecosystem: Environmental > Terrestrial > Deep subsurface > Cave > Wall biofilm ... | reverse complement strand
CATCGCGCGGCGCGCCACCGGCTCGAAGTGAACCAGGCCCGGTTGCGCCGGCTGCAGTGCGATCGGGGGCGGCTCCTCGTGGCAGACGCTGTACATCACCTCTTGGGTAGACCCGACGAAAGCGGGTCTGGCGGCCAGCATCTCGTACATCACCGCCCCGGCAGCGAACAAGTCGGCGCGATGATCGACCAGGCCCCGGCGGTACATCTCGGGGGGGATGTATCCCGGCGTTCCCATCACCACCGCGGTCTGGGTGAGTTCGGAATCCTCGACGCGTGCAATTCCGAAGTCCGCGACCTTTACCCGCCCGTCGCTGATCAGGATCAAATTGGCCGGTTTGATGTCGCGATGCCAGACGCCGCGCTCGTGTGCGTGCCCCAGCGCCTCCAGCAGCTGCACCATCACGCTGACGATTTGGTCCGCATCGAAGGCGGCCTTGTGCGCGAAGTAGTGGCGCAATGTGCGGCCCTCGACGAACTCCATCGCGATGTAGGCGCAGTCGGTGGCTTGCCCGAACTCGTACACGCCGACGATGCCCGGATGCGTCAGGCGCCCGGCCGCCTGCGCCTCGTTGCGGAAGCGCGCGCTCAGAAGGTCGCCGGAGGCGTCCTGCTGCAACAGTTGTGAATGGATCGTCTTGATCGCGACGGTGCGCCGGATGTCCGGATCGAACGCCTTGTAGACGGCGCCCATCGCGCCTTTTCCGATGACTTCGGAGACGACGTACTTGCCGAAGCGTTCGGGATGCTCCACGCAGGTCCTGCCGGGCGGTCTGCTCCGCTCTTACTCGCCGAGCATCTTCATCGCTCCGACCACGCTCTTGCGCATCCGGCCGAAAGCAGCGGCCAGGTCGGAGATCTCGTCGCGCGATGTGCTGGCAAACGGCGGGGCATCGAGATCGCCCTTGCTGACGCGGTCCGCTAGCGCCGACAGCTTCGTGACCGGGCGGATGACGATGCGCCACAGCATCAGGTTCAACAGCAAGCCTGCGGCGATGAACACGCCGGCCACCGACAGCATGAAGCGCCGGAACGCCGCGTTGGCGCGCGCGGTGGGAATCGCGCTCGGCACCGAAATGAGTTGAGCGCCGATCACCTCGTTGTACTTCCACCCGAAGCCGTTGGCGGTGCCGTACTGCGCGATCAGCGTCGCGGGCGCCGTTTCGGCCGAGGTGTGGCAAGCCAGGCAGGCCGGATCGACGATTCGCAGCGGCCGCGCCACGTAGAAGGACGGTCCATCGGGAGTGATCCGCTCGCCGGTGATCTCCTTGCGGTCGGCATTGCCGCGGAACGCCTGGATGATGTCGGCTTCCCAGTCCACCGCGCGGTCGCGCGGATTGGTCGGGTTCAGCGCCGCCTCCTTGTACGAAAACTCCGGGTGGCGCTTGTGCATGTCGGCGAATACCTCGGTTGCTGCGTACGCCGGCACCGTCTGCGGCAGGAACAGGAATTTCATCTGGATTTGCAGCAGCGGCCGGATCTGGGCCACCGTGTAGTTGCGCTGGGCGATCGCCGACTCCAGCAGCAGGCGGGCATCCTGCGACACCTCTTCGCGCGCGTTGCGCTGCAGCTCGTCCCACGCGACGTAGCCGATCGACGCCAGTCCCAAAGCAAAAAACGCCAGGAACGCCAGGTTGAACTTCGCCAACAGCTTCATCAGGCCTCCTCCCGGCGGTGGCGCGCTGGGAACGTCAATGCAATGCGCATCGGCCACAAGTTTAAACAAAAGGCCGAAATCAAGGGCTGAAATCAAAGGGTTAAACAAGGCCTGCTGAAGCTGAAACCGGAAGCTTAAGTGGCACGGTGACCAAAGACACTACCTCGCCGCGACGTGCTGCAGCACAGTGGCGCATCGGTCTGCGGCACGTCTGTACAGGAAGACAGATAGACAAGTTGACAGGGCAGACAAGGAAGACAGGGAGCTGGGAGGCGCCTGAATGAATCGCTGGACCGTCGCCTTGGGCGGGATGCTGCTGATGATGTGTCTGGGCACGATCTATTCGTGGAGCCTGTTCACGCAGCCGCTGATCGCTTCCTTCGGGTGGTCCACCACGACGACCACTTTCGCTTTCTCGCTCGCGATCTTTTGCCTGGGGCTGGGCGCGCTTGCCGGCGGCCGCTTGCAGGATCGGATCGGGCCGCGCCAGGTCGCGATCGTCAGCGCAGTTTTGTGGGGCGGGGCAAACGCGCTCGCGGGTCTCGGAACCCCAACCCTCGGCGCGGGCTGGCTCTGTCTGACGTATGGAATGGCAGGCGGATTTGGGGTCGGTATGGGCTATGTGACGGCGGTGACGGCGGTCACGAAGTGGTTCCCCAACCGGCGCGGCCTCGGCAGCGGGATCGCAGTTACCGGTTTCGGCTTGGGCGCCGTGATCTACAACCTGGCAGTCAAGAGTCTGCCTTCGTTCCGCGAAGCGGCAGCTGCGGCTGCGCGCTATGCGAAAGAGGCCCATGCCGGCGGCATCACGCGACTGCTCGGTGCCGGCCAGATGCACGCGGTGATGAATGTGCTGACACTGTCCGGCATCGCATTCGTGCTTCTGGGACTGCTGGCAGCGTCGCTGTTGGCGAACCCCGCGCCGCCTGCGTCGCTCAAGTCGCCCGCTCCGGCCGCGCCTTTCCGCGGGAGAACACGGGCAGCTGCGGTCGGGCACTCGTACACAACCGGCGAGATGCTCGCGACCCGGCAGTTCTATCTGCTGTGGGCGACGCTGTTCCTGAACGTCACCGCCGGAATCATCCTGATCAGCAATGCGCTGCCGATTCTGCAGGAGCTCACCGGTGCTTCGCCGGCAGCGGTCGCCGCGGCGTACGGGGGTGTGGCGCTGTTCAACACGTTCGGTCGTTTCTTCTGGGGAGCGCTTTCCGACCGGATCGGGCCCACCCGCTCGTTCTGCCTGATCTTCCTGGTGCAGGCGGTTGTGTTCTCTCTTCTGGGCAGCGCCCACACGCTGACCTGGGCGCTCGTCGCGTACGCCATTGTCCTGCTCTGCTACGGAGGCGGCTTTGGAACGATGCCGTCGATCAACGCCGACTACTTCGGCACCCAGCACATGGGGGCCAACTACGGCGCGCTGCTGACTGCGTGGGGCGCGGCCGGTGTGGTGGGTCCGCTGTTCGTTGCGGCAGCGAACGATGCGCACGGGGCCTTTAGCGGCGCGCTGCCGCTGGTAGCGGTCGTGCTTGCGGCGGCGGCGATCCTGCCGCTGATGACGAGGAAGCCGGCGCTGCGCAGGGGCAGCAGCGCGCCGATTTTCCTGCCGGGTTTCACGCCGGGCTTTGCACGGCTCGATGCGACGATTGCCAAGATGGCGGCCGTCGCGCTCCAGCCTTCCGAGCGGCGTCGCTACGCCGCCGTGCGCGCGAGCTGACGGCAGACTCGGCCGAGGGCTGGAGGCCGGCCTGTCCCGCGCTCCCTAACTGGCGGCGGACGACCGCAGAATCTCCAGCGCCCGGATCACCGCGGGGTCGTCGATCGGCGCGGTCCGCCCGACCAGCGGAGGATTCGAAGCCGGCGGCCGATCATTCGGCGGCGACGGCTTCGCAACGACGATGTCCGGCTCGACTCCCTTTCCGTCGATCGGATCGCCGTCGGGCCGATAGATGCGAGCGGTCGTGATCCTGATCGCGGTACCCGCGCCCTTGATCGGCACGATCGTGTCGATCGATCCGAGGCCGAAGCTGTGCTCACCGACCAGGATGGCGCGCTTGTGGTCTTGCAGGGCGCTGGCGATGACCTCCGCCCCGGAAGCGGTTTGCCCATCGATCAAAACGACGATGGGTGCCGACTTCAGCTCGGGCAGGTCGGCAAGCGGGTCGTGCGCCCGCCCCTTGATGTAGTTCTGGGGATCGGCAAGATAGCGTTGATTGCTGTCGGCGCTCCTGCCTTTGGTTTCCGCCACCAATGTGCCGGGCGGCAAAAAGGCTGCCGATACGGCAATGGCGGAATGAAGCAAGCCACCGCGATTGTTCCGAAGATCCAGGACGATTCCGCGGAAAGCTTCGTTGTCCTGTCTGCGCAAACGGTACATCTGCTCCGCAATGAGGTCGGGCATCCGATCGTTGAGCTGCGAGCACCGTAGGTAGATGACGCCAGCCTGGAGCCACTGCCCCTCGAACGATTTGACGTGGATCTCCTGCCGTGTCACGGTCACGTGCAGCGGCTCGCTCTGTCCGGCCCGCTGCAGCGTGATCGCAACCGGCGAACCGGGTTCGCCACGCATCAGATCGATGATTTCTCCGAGCGGTTTGCCTCGGAGGTCGACGTCGTTGATCGCGGTGAGGAGATCACCCGGAGCAATGTTGGCGGATTCCGCCGGCGCCCCTTCGATCGCGCCGACGATCCTTGCTCCTTCGGGAGCGCTTGCCAGTTCCAGGCCGATTCCACCGCGCGCCGGCCCCTTGCCTGTGAGCTCGCCGAAATCCTTCACATCGAGGAATCTGGAACGACCGCCGAGGCTAAAGATCATCCCTGCAATGCACGAGTCTGCGGCGGCGCTTGCCTCGGGCGCCGGCAGCCTCGCCAAAGCCGATTCGATCTGCTGCACCGAATGCTCGCCGGTATCGGCTCGGACCTCGGCCCCGGCGGCGGCAGGCGCCGGCAGCTTGCGCAGACAAGCGTCGATCAGCGGCTGCGTTTCGACCGGATCGACGTAGCTGCTCCCGATGTAGCCGAGCACCTCCTTGACTCGCGACGCTGGAATTGCCTTGCTTGCGGGAGAGGGGCCGGACGCGCACCCTGCGATCGCAACCGTCAGGCCGCACACCAGAGCCCGCGCGATGAACCAGCAAGCCGCGTGTCGGATCCGCATTTCCATGGCTGCCTCCGGAGCGGGAGCGCCGATCAGGTCACGCCCGCCTGCGCAGAAATACGTGAGTCGCTCGCTCGCCGGCGACGTGCTTGACGCATTCGTAGCCGAGCGCGCGCAGGTCGATATCCCTCAGCAGGTGCTCCCCGGAGCCGAGCAGGACGGGTCGGAGCGCCAGATGCAGTTCGTCGATCAGGCGCGCCTGCAGATACTGACGGATCGTTGCCACGCCGCCGCCGAGGCGCACATCGCGCGTGCGCGCCGCTGCGCTCGCCAGCTCCAGCGCCTTGTGCATGTCTTGCGTGACGAAGTGGAACGTCGTGCCGCCCGCCATCACGAGCGGCGCCCGTGCATGGTGGGTGAGGACGAAAGCGGGCGTGTGATACGGCGGCTCCTCGCCCCACCATCCCTTCCAGTTGTCGTCCGGCCAAGGGCCTCGCACCGGGCCGAACATGTTGCGCCCGAGGATCCACGCACCGATCCCGGCGAAGCCTTGCTCCGCCATCGCGTTGTCGACTCCCGTCTCCCCGCCGGGCTGGCCGTGCATGCTGCGCCACACGCGCGTGTGGAAGAACCACTCCATCAGCTCGGGGCCGTTAACACCGAGCGGATTGTTCAGATCCTGGCTCGGCCCGGCGCCGTAACCGTCGATGGAGAGGGCGAAGCTGTGGACGCGCAGTTTTGGCATGGGGAGCGTGCTCCGTCACTTCGGCCCATCTTAAGACTCGTTGGACCTGTGGGCGATCCCCTTCGATGTACCGGGGACGGCGTCGGCGCTAAGACGAAACTTTGTCCGATAACCTGACATCAGCAATACGTCGTCACGCCGCTTTCAACTGCCAGCGCGCAGCGAACGGAAGTGGTGACGCACGTAGCTGACACGTCGAGGCCTTTCTTAAGGGTACCGGTCGACCCACGCCCGATCATGCACGCAGCTTGCTACATGCGTTTCAACGGGGACAATTCGAGTACGGTGAGCTTTGATCCTAAAGGGGGTGCATCCTGATCCCGCGCCGGGCAGCGCCAAAATGTGCATCCCGACGAAGGGACCACACAACGACGATTGCATTAAGAAGGCATATGAGAACTGCAAGAAGTACGACTTCTTCGGGAACAATTGCTGCCATTGCGCTGAACAGGCGATAAAGGCATGCAAGCAATCCATTCCGGTTAGCGCTTGGCCAAACTGGCCGATTAATCCTGGGTCACAACCCGGGGAACCTGGATACACGCCGCCTCCGCCCACACCGGCACCACAATTCGGTGACCCTGGCTTTGTTCCGTGATGAGGTCATCAATGCTTAGGGCGTTCACGGCAGGGATTGGCGTGCTGCTCGCCGCCCAGATCTTGTACGTCGGTGTTCTGGCGAGGATTAACCACCACGAACTCCTGCGGTCCGTGTTACTGGCTTTCCCGTTCGCAGCGGCGTTTCTTACCGCCTGGCTTGCACCCCGGCGGAAGATGCTTGCCGGCCTCTCGATGGCGGTTTTTGGAGCGGCGATCGGGGTTGCCGCTTCATTTGTTTACGAGCGGCTGGGCTTCGTTGTCGATGAAATCGGGGGCTTGGCTGCGACGTTTCTTATCCTCCTTGCGTACCAGGGTGTCTCGTGTGTACTGGGGAGCGGTCTTGCGATATTCGTTTGGCGACGATATCGCGCCGCGATTCCCAGCAATTGACATCGCGGCCGCGTTACCGCGCGTTCCGCCCTCTCAGATTTGTGCGAGTCGAGACAGCTTGACGTTTGACCTGCACTCTGTCGCGCCGTCCCGCACCGTCCCGCACCACCTACTACAGAACTCCGTCAAATTCCCTACAGATTCCCGTCAAAAGAACGCTGGACGAAGGCAGGATAGCGCGTGCGCCGAGAACATGAGATGCGCGCGGCGGGCGCGCGGTTTCTATAGGTGCGGTGTGCGCCGCGGCGGCGTCGGCCTAGCTACTGGACTTCTTCTCCTTGAGCGTGACGAAGCCGATGGGACGCTTGGGCGGATCGGGCGGGGTCATCAGTTGGCGGATGGCATCCAGGATGTTGGCGATAGCCTGGTCGTGGTCGGCGAGCTTGCGTGTCAAACGCCGCTCCAGATCGACGAGGCGCCGCGCCAGTTCCTTGTTGCCGGCGAGCAGATCGCGCAACTGCACGAAGGCGCGCACCACGTAGACCGACACCTCCACCGCGCGCGGCGTCTCCAGCACCGTGGCGGCCATGATCGCGCCGTGCTCGGTGAAGGCGAGCGGCAGCTTGCGCCGGCCGCCCCAACTTGATGTCGCAAATTGGGGAAGGGTAAAGAAAGTCTGTTGATGCCGAACTCGCTTGAGGCGGCTTCTGCCTCGGGCATTGGCAGACGTTTGGGAGTAATTCGCATGCATGAACTCCAAGCATGCGAAATCTCCCTGTTGTGGCGCTCGGGTTCGGAGGTTTGGTCCGAGACGTCGCCAGTGTGTGGAATGCGGGCGCACCTGGACGATTCGGCCCAAAAGGCGAGGTCGCCCGCGTCATCGGTCGCAGGCATCGATTCTGAGCCGCGTCCTTGTGGACGGATTTACGCTCCGGCAGCTCTTCTCGAGACGCCCAGGGGTGGAGCTGCCGGCGTATCGGTATCGCTTCCGCCAGGCGCTTCATCGGTTTGTCGCCCGTCCGGCCTCGCCGACCCCCCTCAACTCGAAGCGCTCCCCAAAGCGGGCGAGCAGGCGCTTCATCGCCCAATCGGCGAACAGGAACCCGACCATCAAGAGCACCCCGAATTCCAGGATCGTCTTGTAGATGTGATTCATCACGTAGTGGCCGAGCTCGTGGCCCATAACCGCACGGATCTCGGGTAGCGAGGCGCGCAGCAGGTTGTCGTTCAGCCGTACCGCTGCGGTTCCGAACGCTCCCGACACGTTGGCGCTGACGCGCGTGGTCTGGCGCGATGCATCGAACTGGTACACGTTGTCCACCGGCACGCCGTCGGCCTTCGCCATTGCCAGCACCGCCGCCTTGATCTGGGGGTCCTGCACCGGTTTGTAGGTGTTGAACAGCGGGTCGATCCAGATCGGCTCGACCAGTCGCTCGCCGAACCAGGGTCCGAATGTCTGCGTTGCCATTCCGTACTGATGCTCGCGAACGAAGCCTTCGTAGATCGACAGCGGCAACCCGATTACGAAGCTCGCCAGCGTGAAAATAGCTCCGTAGATCGCATCGCGGAAGAACGCCAGGCGGCCCACGCGCTGCGCCCAGTCGCGCATCCGAGCCGAACGCCGCCCGCCCAACAGGATCGCCGCGATCGCGATCCAGACCAGGTAGTTCCACAGCAGCAGCCAGTAGCCGCCCTCGAAGTACGCATTGGCGCGAGCTACGGTCGCCGGCGGCAGGCGATCCAGGTACGCCTGCGTAGCCGCATCGGCGTCACGCGGCAGTGCCGCACGCCACGCGTCGTCGACCGGCGTGACCTGGAACTGCGGGTTTTGCGCCGCGGCAGTTGCCGCGCCAGGCGAGACGATCGTCAACGCAAGCAAAGCTGCAGCGGCAAATTTCTTCAGGTCCATGCACACTCCCGGAGGATAGAATCGCGCACAGGCAGCCGGCGGCGAATCGGCACCGAGTAACAAACAAGGGGGAGCGCGCGATGATACGGGAGGCTTGTTGAGCGCGGCCCAACCGTCGGGTCGGTCTGCTCCCTCCTGGGCTCCGATCTGGATCGGCCTGGTCGTTGGTCTATTGGTCGGAGCGCTGTTCGGTCACGGAACGTTCCTGCTTACCGCCCTGATCGGAGCGGTCATCGGCGTTGCGGTTCGCGTGTCCGGCGCCGCCCGCACCGAGCAGAAGGGTCGGGAGCTGGAGCAGCTCGAATCGCGCGTCGCGAAGCTGGAACGCGAGGTCGCCACCCTGAGGGCGCAGGCGCCGTCGGCACAGGCCCCTTTGAAGCCGCAGCCGCCTGCGCCGGCGGTTGCCGCCGAATTGCTTCGACCGCCTGCGCCGGCAGGCATCCCCGAACCGCAGTGGCAGCCCACGCAGCCGATCCAGGCCGCTGCGCCCGCACCCACACCGACACCCATCGTTCCGTCAGGCGCGCCCCCGAGCGAAGCTGCCTTCCCGCCAACCCAGCCGGTCTTTCCGCGCGCAGCCGAAGTCGCTCCCGAAATCGATCCAGTCGGGCGATTCGGTACCGCCGCGCGCGACTGGCTGCTCGGCGGCAACACGGTTGCGCGGGTCGGGCTGCTGATCCTGTTCGTCGGCATCGCCTTCCTGCTGCGCTACGTGGCCGAGCACACGCACGTGCCGATCGAGGCGCGCCTGGCGGGCGTGGCAGCCCTCGGGGTCGTCTTCCTCGCAGTGGGCTGGCGGCTTCGCACTCGGCAGCCGGGATTCGCGATGACACTGCAGGGAGGCGCGATCGGCATCCTGTATCTGACCGCGTTCGCCTCGCTGCGCGTCTTTGGCGTGTTGCCGCAGGCTGCGGCGTTCGTGTTCATGGCGCTGCTCGCGGTCTTGTCGGGCATCCTTGCGATCCTGCAGGACGGCAGGGCGCTGGCGGTGCTGGGTGCGCTGGGCGGTTTTGCCGCTCCGCTGCTGGTCTCGACCGGCGCCGGCCATATCGAGGTTTTGTTCGCTTTCTATCTGCTGCTCGACCTCGGAGTGCTCGGCGTCGCGTGGTTCCGCGCCTGGCGCGAGCTGAACTGGATCGCCTTCGTGTTCACCTTCGGAGTCAGCGGCCTGTGGTCGGTGCAGCACTATTCGGCGGACGACTTCGCCATCGGTCAGGGTTTCCTGCTCGCGTTCTGGCTGCTGTTCCTGTCGGTCGCGCTGATCAGTGCGCTGCGGCAGCCTACCGAGCGGCGCGGCCGCTTCGATACGACGCTGGTGTTCGCACTACCGCTGGCGGTGTTCGGAATCGAAACTCGCTTCACGCACGGGCTGGAGTTCGCATTCGCCGCGCTGGCGGGCTCCGCGGTCTATCTGGCGGTTTCGGCCATGCTGCTGCGCCGGCGCGAGGCTGCTTTGCGGCTGCTGATCGAAGCCAACTTCGGGCTCGGACTCGCGTTGCTGACGCTGGCGGTGCCGCTTGCTGCGAGCGCGGAGTGGACCGCGGCTGCATGGGCGCTCGAAGGCATCGCAACGGCCTGGATCGGCCTGCGCCAGAGGCGCGCGCTTCCCTTGTTGGCTGGCATCGCGCTGCAGGCGCTGGCGGCTGCATCGCTCGCAAAGGCCGTCATCACGGGTCAAGCCAGCCTTGCGGCGGAGTGGTCCGGCGTCACGTTGAATCTCGCGGTGCTGGCCGGCGCCGCCCTCGTGGTGGCCGCTCTGCTGCATTCGCGAATCGCCGAGGACTGGGACAGCCCTGCCGGCCTTCCGCGCGTATGGATGGCGTGGACGATGCGGCTGATCGGCTGGGGCTGGGCTGGCGTGCTGCTGTGGCAGCCGCTCGAGTACCCGGGCTATGTCTACGCATGGTGCGCACTAGCGCTGGCGCTGGCGGCCGCGGACCGCCGCTCGCAGCCCTCCGAGGATTCAATCGCCGGGGGTGCAATCGCTGAAGTTTCAATCCTTGGCGCCGAATGGGTCGCCTCGAGCGCATGGGTCATCGCTGCTCTGGCCGCCGCGCTGGCTGCAACACCGCCTCACCTGGAACACCCGGCGTCAGTGCTGTTCG
>Ga0187846_10002340_pt1 | contig 10439 bp, 14 predicted proteins | sample TC_taG_FD_161473 | JGI IMG/M metagenome (GOLD analysis project Ga0187846, IMG submission 161473) | Biofilm microbial communities from the roof of an iron ore cave, State of Minas Gerais, Brazil - TC_06 Biofilm (v2) | ecosystem: Environmental > Terrestrial > Deep subsurface > Cave > Wall biofilm... | reverse complement strand
CTGGGAAATAGCCCCATGAACTGGGCTCGGATTTACCCTATCGGGAATTCGTTCCTCTGCTTAATCTTGGCAAATTCTGAATTTGTAGAAAACGATTCCGTATCTGCCGAGCGGACCAAGTAGCATGTCTCGAACCATGTCGCATGCGAGTTGTTGTACAGAAACACGGACACTATTACTAGATGTCTTTCATGAATGACCACAATTTGCCATTGACGCGATTGTTAGAAAGTTTATAATGCCGTCACGTCTGGCGTAGGAAATCGGAAGTCTATGCACGGCGCAATACATTCTGCGGATGAGAGGATCAGCGTTCTCGTTGCAGAGGCAAGTGTGATCAGCGGGCAGTTGATCGCTGGGGCGCTAAAGCGGTGCCGCGACAAGTTCAAGGTTTGCGGGTCGACGTGTACGTACGCGGATACGGTTCACCTGCTAGAGGAATACTCCCCTCACGTAGCTGTCATCAGCACCGAGCTTCAGGACGGACCATTGACCGGATTCAAGGTCTTGCATCAAATGCGCGCATGCTGCTCTGAGACTGCTGCCGTGATGGTGATGGACGGCGATGACCGGGAACTTATCATCGACTCGTTCCGAGAGGGTGCGAGAGGAGTTTTCTGCCGTCGAAGTCCGCTGAAATCTCTGTCGAAGTGCATCTGCACCGTGCATAAGGGGCAATTTTGGGTCAGTACCGAGCAGCTTGGATTTCTCCTTGAGGTAATTAAGCGTCTCAAGCCGTTACAGCTTCCCAGGTCTCAGGACATGAAGCTGTTGACAAAACGCGAGGCGGAAGTGGTTGGCTGGGTCGCTCAAGGGATGAAGAACTCCGAGATCGCCTCGGAGCTCCACGTGGCCGAGCACACCATAAAGAATTACCTTTTTCATATTTTCGATAAGCTTGGTCTGTCGAGTCGGGCGGAACTCGCTCTCTACGCTGTGAGCCGACAAGAGGACAATCCAGCCGATACTGAGCCGGAATTGCGGAGATAGTGTGGGGATCGGACACACTGTAGCGCGAGTTCAGCCACTCCATCTGTGACCTCATCTCTGCAGTGCACGAAGCCGTCTCGTTTCTTGATGACGGTAGTTTGGATACGGTTCCATAAGGTTGAGGGTTCGGCAGCAACAGCAAAGAGGAAATAAGCCATGCCAGCCCGGAGCATAGACCACCCCTCCTTCGAATGGATCGGCAATTTGAAAATCTCCTACGCCGTGCATATAATTTCTTAAACCGCCGCCTATCCTCCTGGCTTCCAATCTGCGGGAAAAGCCCACGAAGGCAGCGTAGTTGACCCGTCTGCAACTGAGGGCACGCGGAAATATGCTTGACCGAACTCCGGGGACTCGTCCTCGTGCAAAACCTAACCATTGCGGCATGGCCCCACTACTCCAGCGGCGGCACGCTGACGGCAGCGCTTATTGACTCGCCTTTCGACCCGACCTAAGATTACGGCACTGAGCTGGATTACCTCCACAATCGTGTGGGTCTATCGGAAGAACCTGGAACGTGCGGTGCCTTTACACGTCCACGAAATCGAGGCGGCCACTGGCCCGAAATCCTGAATTGGTGGAGCCGACTGTCTGCGAATCGCGCTCAGCATCCCCGCGTGGGCGTCTGGAACAGCACTGCCCTCCGTCCCCTAATAAGGAAACGGTTTTGCTCCAGACGGCTCAGATCTTGTGTTAGCCTTACACAATTTCGCTTGAGGAAGTCAACTTTGCGCTTCCCCGTTGTCAAACACTGAACGGAGGAAACCGCTATGCTTGGAATAAACTATTTGGCCGTTGTTGTAGCTGCTGTGGCTGCGCTTGCGGCGAGTTCCGTGTGGTACATGGTCTTCGGCAAAGCGCTGATGGAACTGCTCGGCACAGACCCAGGCGCCACGGTCGATATAAGGAAAGTGCCGGCATGGAAGAAGCTCGCTGAGTTTGTTCGGGGGTTCGTCGTCGCCTATGTGCTGGCGCGCTTTGTCGTGCTTCTTGGGGTCGCCGGCTTGATAGGTGCCTTGCGGCTTGGATTCTGGACCGGTGTTGACTATTTCTCGCCAATGAGTCATGAGTGACCGCACGGGATCGCTCACCGGGCCGACCAGTTCCGCAGTCTAGATCCGTTTGATTGTCGCGAACCAGGCCAGTGCGCCGTCGTCGTGGTATCTCGTCTGAATCCGGTCCGGTTCGATGGCGGCGACATTCCATCCATTGCTGGGGTTGAACGCCGCTCTCAGCTCTTCCTGACTGATGGGGTGCGGGCCAGTATCGGGACCATCGTCACTGAAGCACAACACATACAGGGTTCCATCGTGCTCGGTCACCGACGCTAGACTCGCCACGTATCCTGGTCGCTCGTCGCCGTCGAAGGTGTGGAACAGTCCGCAGTCCAGCACCGTCTCAAACATGCGCCCCAAACGCTCCAGCTGGAACGCGTCAGCCGCAGCGAACTCAACCTCGATTCCACAGGTCTTGACTATTCCTCCGAACAGCTTACTTGTACCCGAGGTCGCGCACTAGTTGCAAGGCACTAGCTCGCCTGCCAAATGCATCGTGCTTACTGGCTGAGATTCCTCCGTCAAACCCAGAGCCTTTGTCGCCCCTGCATTCGGCACTTCATGTTTTTCCTTCTGCGCAGCCAGGAAAACGGGCGACTACCGCTTCGCCATCTGCTGCGCCATGTGCAGCAACAGCTTTCGGTCGTGTACCTTTATCCGCAGCAGGAACCGCAGCAATTCGTTCCAAAAGCGCGCTTCTTTTTTCGATCGACCCCAAGCGATCTCAGCCGCCATCGCGCGTTTCGGAAGTTTGGACAGCTTGGGCGGCTCTTTGCCGTCATAAAAGAGTTGATAAAGGGGAACTTCCAGGGCTCGGGCAAGCTTCTCCAACGTGTCTACGGAGGGAATGGTATGCCCGTTTTCCACGCGGGAGATGTAGACACGGAGCAGGCCGCACCGCCCCTCAATGTCGCCCTGGGACAGGTGCTTCGCTTCACGAATGGCGCGTATGCGGTCGCTGATAAGCATGCAGGGATTATGTCACGAATTTGTGGGGGGCCTTCACTAAAGAGGGTGCTGGCCCGCCGGCTGCCGATCAGTCGTCTTCGTCCGTGTAGGACTCCAGCACGACCGCGATCCGCTCGTACAGCCGGAACCACTCTTTCTGCAGCTTCTTATCCTTGGCATGGTTGGCTTCCGCTGCGACATACCCCGCCAGCTCGTCCAAATCATCCAGCGTGAAGCGATAGACAGGCGGCTCGTTCGGCCCCGGCATGATGCGCATACGGCCCGTCAACTCCTCGTCGGCGAAGCTATGCTCCAGAATCAACTCGCGCTCGCGGTCGTCGAGCTCCAGGGGAACCTTTTCGTCAGGTCGAATCCGCTTTCGATCCTTCGGCGGTGCCCCAGAGGCCGTCAAAAAAGAGCGCACGAGCGACGCCCCCTCCGGCGCCTGATCCGTTGCGGCATTGGGTTGCGGCGAAACGGGCATCGTCGCTGTCTTTTTAACGGAGCGGAACTTCTTCTGCAGTTGTCGGTTGATCGCATCGAGATCAAACGCCTCTGGGGTGAATTCTCCGCCGATCCACTCCAGACGTTCGACATGTTCCGGGTGGTCGGAGTGCGCGATGGCCTCCAAGAAGTTTTCGTAGCCGGGTATCCCTCCCACGTCTTCCGGGGGACAGGCACGCGCCCCCGTCAGGCAGGCCGGGTACCGAACGTCCTCTTGCCGTGGAATGACTTTTTCGATGACGAGTACGTGCTGCCAGTAGTCGCCAAAATCGTAGTTGTACGCAAACTGCGAGCCTTCGGCCGACACTGTGTCACCCAGTTTATATTTGCGTTCGTCTTTCGTTTCGCAGGGGCCGACATGATCTTCGTTGGATACCCCGTATCGCCGGCCCTGGATGACGAACTCATGGAGGTGCGAATCTTCCCAGCCCATTACGCATTGCAGGATTCTGTGGAGCTTTGCGAGCGTGATATCGCTTCTCACCAGGATGCGCCGCCAGATGGGCGGCTGCGAGTCGCGGAGCGTCACCTTCATTTGGTAAACCTCAGCTGCTCTCGGCATTCGCGCGGGCATCGGCATCGCGAGGCACTTTTGTAGCACCCACCTCCGAAAAGCTCAAGTGATGAACGTAAGCAACGCAAGAGAGAAAAGGAGGCCGCGAGGGCGGCCTCCGATGAGTTGAAACGGGTTGGTCAGGAAATGCAGCGGGTTAATTCGATGCAGCACCTACGGTCAACCGGCCTTAAGTAACCGCAAGTAACTCCCTGTAAAATCAGTGGAAGGGTGCGTCGTCGAATTAGGTTACCGTACCATTCAGTACCAAATTGGCAGCGGGGCAGGAGCTGCAACGCCTTCAAATACGGGTCTTTTTATAATGTTAGGGAAACTTCGACCCCCACCCCGGGACCGTCAGGATCAGGCACGGCGTTGTAGCGAGTTTTGTACCAAACAGGCAAAAAAACCCACAAACGCCCAGGAGCAAACATAAGTTAATTTGCCCGTAAGTGTAATAAAACAGGAGCCTACCGAAGAATCCACTAACAAACTACAATGACCAGAATTTACTTGAAAGGGCGATGTGCTAACCGTTGCACCATGGCGCCACAGTGCGCTCGCGAAGGAAACAGACCGTTGGAATTATAAGGGAATCTGCCGGGGACAGGAATTGGAAAAGAGAAAAGAGGAACTGCTGGATTGGGCGCCGCGACGACCGATGAACCCGTTCTCGCTGCGGGGGAAGCCTTACACCGTGAAGGAAGTACCGCAGCCGCAGGTGCGGGTCGCCGCGGGGTTATGAAACACGAAACCTTTTCTCATCAAGTCTTCCTGGTAATCAAGCGTGGTGTTGTCGAGGTAGAGGTAGCTCTTCGGGTCCACGAAGATGCGCGCGCCGTTCTCCTCGAAAACCTTGTCGCGATCGCGCGCCTGGGTCTCGAGACGCATCGCGTAGGTGAGGCCGGAGCACCCGCCCCCCTGCACGCCCAAGCGCAGCCCGCCAGTTTCGGGCACGCCTTCCTTCGCCAACAGCTCGTGGATCTTCGCCGCCGCCTTTTCGGTTACATGAATCATCGTCGCTAGCCAGCCCGCGCCCGGGCGACTGCTGCTCGCAGGTCGCGCCGAGACGCGGGATCCCTTCTCAATTATTCGTGAGCCGCAGCCTTCTTCACCAAAGCAGCAGTGCTATCCAAGCCCCGGCGCTCGATGACTTCCTCCGACAAAACAACGCTAGGAATCACGGCAGAAAGGCCTGCAGCGAGCTGATGGATCGCCGCAGCGATCAAATCGTTGCGGATGCGCAAGGACTTGAGAAACGCACCCACCTGCTGCAAGGCATCAAACCAGCGGATGCCGCGAGCGCCTCCCTCTTCCTTCGCATACGGGGCAAAGGTAACACCGAAGCGAGCCCGGTTTCCGCGAAGCGATTGATGAATTCCGATTGTGCCTTCTAATTGCATGAAGCTACACCTCACTCAGTTTTTGAACTCATTTTGCTCACGTTCACGCCTTCTTTCGCTGTGTCGTAGAGAGGCGAAAGCTCGCGCAAGCGTCTTACCGTCTCGACGACGCGCGCCACTACGTAGTCAACTTCCTCCTCGGTGTTGAAGCGGCCAAGCCCGAAGCGGATCGAAGTGTGCGCGAGGTCTTCACCCACACCGATGGCCTTCAGCACATAGCTGGGCTCGAGCGCGGCCGAAGTGCAAGCCGAACCGCTCGACACAGCCACGTCGTTGATTCCCATCAGCAACGATTCACCCTCGACATAAGCGAAGCTGATATTGATGCTGTGCGGCAGCCGGTGGGCCACCGAGCCGTTGATAAACGTCCCATCGAGCTTGGAGATGATCCCGTCATTCAAGCGGTCGCGCAGCCGGCGGAGGCGCTCGCTTTCCCCCGCCATCTCGGCCTGGGAAATTTCACAGGCCTTGCCCAGACCAACGATGCCGGGAACGTTCAGCGTTCCGGAGCGCATGCCGCGCTCGTGCCCGCCACCATCAAGGATGGCGGAGAGCTGCACGCGGGGGTTCTTGCGCCGCACGTAAAGCGCGCCGACACCCTTCGGCCCATAAAGCTTGTGGGCGGAAATCGAGAGCAGATCGATGTTGTCCTTCTGCACATCTACCGGAATCTTGCCGACCGCCTGCGCGGCATCCACGTGGAAGAACACGCCTTTTTCCTTGGCAATCCTGCCAATCTCCTCGACCGGTTGGACGACGCCGATTTCGTTGTTGGCATACATGATCGTAAGCAGGATCGTCTTGGGCGTGATGGCGCGGCCCAGGCCGTCGAGGTCGATCCGCCCATCCTTCTCCACCGGTAGATACGTAACCTCGTAACCGCACTTTTCCAGGCGCTTGCAGGTGTCAAGCACGGCCTTATGCTCCGTTACCTGCGTGATGATGTGGTTGCCCTTCTCGCGGTACATCTCCGCGACGCCCTTGATCGCGAGGTTGTCCGACTCGGTCGCGCCACTGGTGAAGATGATCTCCTTGGGAGTAGCGTTGATGAGCCGGGCGATTTGCGCGCGGGCGTTTTCCACCGCCTCCTCGGCTGTCCAGCCGAAGACGTGGCTACGGCTGGCCGCGTTGCCGAACTTGTCCTGGAAGTAGGGCAGCATGGCCTCAAGCACACGCGGGTCCACCGGCGTGGTCGCGTGATTGTCCATGTAAATCGGAAGCTTGACGCCCATCCTTGCGCTCCTCAGGCTCGCAACTCGACGACTTCGGACGGCGATTCGTCAGTCATCTGGGAAATCGTCACTTTATTCAGCACTTCGAGGATGCTGTCGTTCACGCGCCGCAACGGTTCACGCACGGTGCAAGTGGACAACTGGCCGCACTGTCCCCGATGGGTGACGCAAGACGTGATGAACAGCGGGCCGTCAATCGCCGTGATCACATCCAGGGCCGTAATTCGTGATGCCTCCCGAGCCAAGGTGTAGCCGCCGCTTGAACCATGCCGCGCCTTCACCAAACCGTTTCTGGCCAGCTTCTGAAGCACTTTGGCCATGAGGGTTGCGGAGATTCCGTAAGCCTCAGCGATGTCACTTGCGCTGGCGGCACCTCGATGTCCAGGCATTGCTAGATGCTTGAGAGCAATCAGCCCGTAGTCAGCTTTCTTCGATAACTTCAGCATAGAGCCATATGCGACTAATCTAGTCGCATTAGATGCTACATCACTTCGCCTTTGAGGTCAAACGAGGCTCGCTAAGCCGATACAGGTCAATGGGTTAGAAACAGGAGAACTGAACGGTCTGAGCGCTACGCCGCTTTTAGTTCCCTGAGGAAGGCTTCCAGCGATTTAGAAAGTCTGCCACGTCCGATATACCGATTTTGTAGGAATTCTCGAACTCCCCCTGCCGCTGGCTGAAGAGGAGTTTTCCGTCGCTCCCCAAGACGACGAGACATGGAATGCCCTTCTCGAGCGGCACTTCAAAGCGCTGGGCGATATCAAGGTTCTTGTCCTTCTCGCCGATGTTGATGTGGACGACTTTGTAGTTTGCGTAGACCAGCTGGGCGAGTTCCTTGGAGTGAAAGGTGGCGTCCAGGACGTGACAGTCGTAACACCAGTTAGCTCCAAAGACAACCAAGACGCGCTTGTGTTCCTTGGCTGCGGCAGAAAGTGCCGCTGCCAAGTCTGCCGGGGCCTCTTCCGGCTCGGGATAAAGATGCGGATTGGTAAGGGCAGGTTGGGGAAGCCGAGGCGGCGTGGCCGGTGGGGCCAGATAGCCCCGCTTGGTTGCTATGATCCGCCATCCCTGGCCGGTATCGGCCCAATACTGGACTGCCGAGCCAATCAATTGTTTCGGCCCTGACGGCGAATCAACAGTCGCATCGATGTGCAGGTTGAAGCCCTGAATGCCAGGGCGGGGCGAACTAATCTCGAGGATATTGACCTTCAAGGAGGACAGTCCTCGGCCCTTCAGCACGGACCAGAATTGCGGCTCCGCGGTAGGATCGGAAGTCTTCCCATCCGGAGAAACCGTCACGGCTGGTGGTGCGGTTGAATAGAGCCCGGAAAGAGCGGCACGGTCACCCGCAAGAACGGCCGCCTTCCATTTTTCGAGCGGCTCGAAGGCCGGCGCCGAGGGTGCCTTTGTTTCCCCGGCCAGAGATTTCGGAGATGAAGGGTTGGGCGAGTTCCTACCCTGGGATTGGGAGTATGTCCGGCACTGCGCTGGGGCCGAAAATAACAAAAGAACAACCACGAGAGAACTTAACCCGCTATATCGCATTACATTGCCTCCCGGCCCACATCGCGCAAGCAATCATTCTAGCCTACTGCGGCGAGCTTGGAGGGCAATTTGACGGGGCGGGGACGGACATTCTGCGCTAGAATGGCCGCTCGAAAGCACATGAAATCGGTTCTTGCCATCTACCCGGGATCGTTCGATCCGGTCACAAACGGCCATTTGGACCTGATCGAACGCGGCGCGAAAATTTTCGACCGGCTGATTGTCGCGGTCTTGCAGAATCTCGAAAAGGAGCCGCTGTTCGGTGCCCGGGAGCGGCTGGAGATGTTGCGCGAGGTGACGCAGAAATGGCCGAACGTCGAGATTGACATCTTCGACGGTCTGCTGATGGATTACGCCCGGCAGAAGAAGGCTCAGGTAATCCTCCGCGGCATCCGAGCCATTTCCGACTACGAGTACGAATTGCAAATGGCTCTAATGAATCGCAAACTCGAGCCCAACATCGAGACTGTCTTCATGATGCCCGCCGAGACGTACAGCTATTTGAGTTCGCGCCTGGTGCGCGAAATTGCCCGGCTGGGCGGGTCGGTGCGGGATCTGGTGCCTCCGATTGTTCAGGAGCGGCTCCGCGCGAAGGTGCACTAGCCAATGGAGGAACATGCAGCTCGCTGAACGCGTTGAAAGAATTTCGGTTTCCGCCACCCTGGCGGTATTGATGGAAGCCGAGCGGTACAAGGCCCGCGGCGTGGACGTGGTGGACTTCGGTCCGGGCGAGCCCGATTTCCAGACGCCGGAGCGCATCAAGCGTGCTGCGATCCGCGCGCTCGACGAAAACCGCACGAAATATACCGCCACCGCCGGGATCTCACCCTTGCGACAGGCTGTTTGCGACTGGCACGCGCGCGAACTGGGCTCGTCCTACCAGGCGAGCGAGTGCATCGTTACCGTCGGCGGCAAGCACGCGATTTTCAACGCCGTCAATGCTCTGGTGAACACAGGTGATGAGGTATTGATCCCTTCGCCCTACTGGGTGAGCTATCCGGACATCGTGAAGTATGCGGGCGGACGCCCGGTCTTTATTCCCACGGATGCGGCAGACGGTTTCTGCCTGCGCGCCGAGCGGGTCGAACGGGCCATCCATCAGCGCACGCGCATTGCGATCGTGAATTCACCGAACAATCCCACCGGCGCGGTGGTCCCACCGGATGAGTTCGCAAAGATCTTCGACGTCTGCAAGCGCCGCGGGGTGTGGCTGCTCTCCGACGAATGCTATTCGCATTTCACCTACGGGAGCGCGAAGCCCTATTCAATCGCCAGCCTGCCCGGCTCGAAAGAGCACGTCATCATCGCCGGCTCGCTCTCGAAGACGTTCGCCATGACCGGTTGGCGGCTGGGCTACGCTCTCGCGCCCGCGCCGCTCGTCGAGGCGATGACAAAACTGCAAAGCCAGTCCACATCGAATCCGAATTCCATTACGCAGTATGCGGCGCTCGAAGCGTTGACCGGCCCGATGGATTCCGTGGCCACAATGCTCGCGGAGTATGCGCGGCGCCGCACGCGAATCCTCGAAAGCCTGAGCGCTATTCCCGGCATCACCTGCGCGGAGCCGCAAGGTGCTTTTTATGTGTTCCCGAACGTCGCAGCTTGCCTGAAGAAGAACGGAGCTGGCAGGGTGACCGACAGCGGTGAGCCGGATACTTCCACTGTGGCGCGGGAACTCCTCGAACGGCAACACGTAGCTGTCGTTCCCGGAGAAGCATTCGGCGCGGCGGGCTTCCTACGGATTTCCTACGCCACTTCGATGGAAAGGATCGAGGAAGGCCTGCGGCGCCTCCGGCAGTTTTTCGGTTCTGGTTCGTGAACGAAGAGCGCAACAATCTTTTTCCGTCCCGCCTCGAACCCGTTTTCGTGCCGCGTATCTGGGGCACGCGCAAGCTCGACGCGCTATTCCCGCAAGAAGCTCCGCCGCGCGAACCCATCGGCGAAGTGTGGCTGACCGGGACCGAATGCCGCTTTGCGGACGGACCCTTTGCGGGGCGCACACTCGGCGAGGCGTGGCCGGCGATGCCGCCGGAATGGGCCGGCCACCGCATTGGCAAGGATGGCCCGTTTCCCGTGCTCGTTAAATTCATCTTCCCGGACGACAAGCTTTCTGTGCAGGTACATCCCGGGGACGATTACGCGCGCCGGCACGAAGCCGCCATGGGCGGAATGGGCAAAACGGAGATGTGGTACGCCGTGGCGGCGCGCC
>Ga0187846_10002339_pt1 | contig 10446 bp, 6 predicted proteins | sample TC_taG_FD_161473 | JGI IMG/M metagenome (GOLD analysis project Ga0187846, IMG submission 161473) | Biofilm microbial communities from the roof of an iron ore cave, State of Minas Gerais, Brazil - TC_06 Biofilm (v2) | ecosystem: Environmental > Terrestrial > Deep subsurface > Cave > Wall biofilm ... | reverse complement strand
GAAGGATGTCCGTGGTCGCCGCAGGACATTTGACCGGAGTGGATGGTCGGCGCGACGGTGCGACGGCTGGCGACGCGACCGGAGCCCGCGGGCTGCAAGGCGGAAATTCCGGTTCATAGCGCGAAGAGTGTGGGGATGTCCGGGGGGACGTCGCGGAGTAGGCTCGGCTTTCGCAACCGGTTGGCGGGGGCACCGATCACGTGGGGCGTGTGCGAAATCCCCGACTGGGGGTACGCATTGCCCGCCGAGCGCGTGCTGGGCGAGATGGCCAGCCTCGATCTCAGGGGCACCGAACTCGGGTCCTACGGGTTCTTGCCAGCCGCCCCGGAGGAGCTCCGGGCGCTGTTGCACGGGCACGGCCTCCGCTTGGTCGGCGGTTTCGAGTTTCTCATCCTCCACGACGCAGCGCGCGCCGGGGAGACGCTGACCCAGGCGGAAGGGGCGGCGAGGCGGCTGGCGGCCTCCGGCGGCGAGGTCCTGATCTCCGCCGCGGCGACCGGTATCCCTGACCTGTCGGGACGGCTGGACGTCGATGCCGGCCAGTGGCGACACATGTTCGCGATGCTCGAGCACATCGACGCGATCGCACAGGAGCACGGTCTCCGCCACGCCTTCCACCCCCATGCCGGCACGCTGGTCGAGATCGACGCGGATGTTCGCCGGGTGCTTGATGGCTCTGACGTCGACCTCTGCTTTGATACCGGCCACTTGGCCATCGGCGGCACGGATCCCCTTGCGCTCGCGCAGAAGGCCGCGGGCCGCGTCGGCCACGTCCATCTGAAGGATGTCGACCTCAACGTAGCAGCGCGCGTGAGGAGCGGCACAATCAACTTCCGGCAAGCGGTGCAACGCGGGCTCTTCCGCCCGCTCGGGCAGGGCCACGTGCCCGTTCGGCAAATCGTCGACGCGCTCGAAGCCGCGGGCTATCAGGGCTGGTACGTGCTGGAGCAGGACACCGCGCTGACCGCAAAGCCCTCCGACATTGAGAGACCAAGGGCGGACACCCGGGCCAGCCTCGCGTATCTGCGTGAGCCCGCCCGAGATCCGAACGCCGAATGAAGAAGCTGGGGATAGGGGTAGTCGGCTTCGGCTGGATGGGGCAGACCCACAGCCGCTCCTACCGGCGGATCCCTATGCACTTCCCGGAACGCGCCTTCGAGCCGGAGCTGGTGGTGTGCGCCGACGTCGTGCCCGCCCGCCGGGAGGAGGCGCTGCGCGCGTTCGGCTTCCGGGAGGCCATCCCCGACTGGCGGGACGTGATCCGTCACCCCGGCGTGGACGTGGTGACGATTACCGCTCCCAACTCGCTGCACGTCGAAATCGTGGAGGCGGCCGCGGAGGCAGGCAAGCATATCTTTTGCGAGAAGCCGGTGGGCGGGACGCCCCAGCAGACGGCGCGGGCGGAGGCCGCGGCGCGACGGGCGGGTGTCATCACGGGGGTCGGCTACAACTTCCGCTGGGCCCCGATGATTCAGTACGCGCGGCGGCTGATCGGGGAAGGGCGGCTCGGCAAGATCACCAACTACTGCGGACGTTTCTTCTCGATGTACGGCAGCGACCCGCTCGGCCTGCTGAGCTGGCGGTTTCTCCGCGGCCAGGCCGGGTACGGGGCTTCCAGCGACCTGCTCAGCCATTCGATCGACCTGGCGCACGTGCTGGTCGGTCCCATCGCGCGGGTGGTGGCGACGGGAGAGACGTTCATTCGAGAGCGGCCGCTGCCGAAGCCGGGGAGAGGCACGCACTACGATCGAGGCGCCCCCGATGACCCGACCGGCTCGGTCACGAACGAAGACTACGTGGGCGCCCTGGTCGCGTTCGCCAATGGGGCACGGGGCGTGTTCGAGGCTTCGCGCACGATCCTCGGCCCGGAGAGCCAGAACGCATTCGAGATCTACGGCACCGCGGGGGCCCTGACGTGGGATTTCCAGCGCATGAATGAGCTACAGGTCTACATGCCAGACAAGGCCGCGAGCCACTCCGGTTTCACGACCGTGTTTTCCGGCGACCGGTATCCCCACCACGGCCGCTTCGTGCCCGGCGCGGCCAACGGGATTGGCTATGAAGAGCTCAAGGCCATCGAGGCGTATGAGTTCCTCTCTTCGGTAGCGCGCGGCGAGCCGGCCCGGCCCAGCTTCGCCGACGCGCTCGAGGTCGTGAAGGTCCAGGATGCCATGCTCCGCTCGTGGGAGCACGGCCGCTGGGAGGATGTCGGCCCGGTGCGGGATGCCGCTCCGTAAGCATCGCGGCCGTAGGCCAACGAGGAGGTCGCGGGGATGAAGGAGACGGTGACCCTGACCATGGCCCAGGCGCTGATCCGCTTCCTGGCCGCGCAGCACATGGAACGGGATGGGATCGAGCGGCGCTTCTTTGAGGGCTGCTTCGGCATCTTCGGACACGGGAACGTCGGCGGGGTCGGGCAGGCGCTGGCCGAGCGTCCCGATCTTCTCATCTATCATCAGGCCCGCAACGAGCAGGCGATGGTGCACACCGCGTGTGGCTTCGCCCGCATGCGCAACCGGCTGGCGACGCTGGCCTGCACCGCCTCGATCGGGCCCGGCGCCACCAACATGGTCACCGGCGCGGCCCTCGCCACCATCAACCGTCTCCCGGTCCTGCTGTTGCCCGGCGACGTCTTCGCCTCCCGCCGGCCCGACCCGGTGCTGCAGCAGCTGGAGGTCCCCTGGCGGGGGGAGGTCACGGTCAACGACTGCTTCCAGCCCGTCTCCCGCTACTGGGACCGCATCAACCGCCCGGAGCAGCTCGTCCCCGCCGCGCTGGCGGCGATGCGCGTGCTGACGAACCAGGCGGAGACGGGGGCGGTGACGCTGGCGCTGCCCCAGGATGTTCAGGCCGAGGCGTTCGACTACCCCCAGGACTTCTTCAAGCGCCGCGTCTGGCACGTTCCCCGCCCAGTTCCGGACGCCGCGGCATTGGACCGGGCGGCGCAGATGATCCGTGGGGCACGGCGGCCGGTGATCGTCGCCGGCGGCGGCGTCATCTACTCCAAAGCGACCGCCGCGCTCGGGCGGCTGGTTGGCCTGACGGGGATCCCGGTCGGAGAGACGCAGGCGGGAAAGGGCTCACTGACCTACGATCACCCGGGTGAACTGGGCGCGATCGGGGCCACCGGGACGTTTGCGGCCAACAAGATCGCCGCCAGCGCCGACTTGGTGATCGGCGTCGGCACGCGCTGGAGCGACTTTACGACCGCGTCCAAGACGGCCTTTCGGGCGGAGGACGTCCGGTTCATCAACGTCAACATTGCGGAGTTCGACGCCCAAAAACACGCCGGTCTCGCGCTCGTCGGCGACGCGCGGGCGGCGTTGGACGCCCTCGAGTCGAGGTTGGTCGGCTGGGCGGTGGAGCCCGCCTACCGGGAGCTGGTGCAGAGGCTGCAGGAGGAGTGGACGCAGGAAGTCCACCGCCTCTATCATCTCGGTCACACCCCTCTCCCCGCACAGAGCGAAGTCCTGGGCGTGGTGAACGAGTTCTCAGGCCCGCGTGACGTGGTCGTCTGTGCGGCCGGCTCGATGCCGGGGGACCTGCACAAGCTGTGGCAGACGCGGGATCCGAAGGGCTACCACGTCGAGTACGGCTATTCGTGCATGGGGTACGAGATCGCGGGCGGGCTGGGGGTCAAGATGGCCGACCCCACACGCGAGGTCTACGTGATGGTCGGCGATGGGTCGTACCTGATGATGGCACAGGAGATCGTCACCTCCATCCAGGAGGGCCTCAAACTTACGGTGGTGTTGGTCGACAACGAGGGCTTTGCCTCGATCGGTTCGCTCTCCCGCGCGCTGGGGACGCACGGCTTCGGCACACGCTACGTGTTCCGGCGCGGCGGAGCCCCGCTGGCCGACGACGTGCACGGTGAGGCTGAGGCGCTCCCGGTCGACCTGGCCTTGAGCGCCGAGGGTCTGGGCGCCCACGTCATCCGCACCGCCAACGTCCAGCAGCTCCGTGACGCGCTGGTCGCCGCCAAAGGGATCGACCGCACGGTCGTCATCTACGTCCGCACCGACCGCTACGCCAGCGTGCCCTCCAACGAGAGCTGGTGGGATGTCCCGGTGGCCAAGGTGTCGGAACAGGAATCCGTGCGAGCGGCCCGGTCCGCCTACGAGGAGGCGGGGCGTAAGAAGACCTGGTACGTGTGACGCGGGGAGAAAATTGGCGCGAGGATGCGGTTCGTCCGCGGTCCCTCCGCCGGCGCGAAGGAGGCTCGATCCCGGTCACCCGCGCGGGGCTGGGGAGGCGATCTTACACCGGGTCGTCTGTTCCCAGGATCCGCCCGGGGCGAGGTCGAGATTCCACCGAAACACCAGCACCGCCCCCTGGTAGTTCCGCTCGAAGCCCCCTTCCGAGTTGGAGATGGTGATCAGCGGGAAGCTCCAGACGGACGCCGGCGCCGAAAGGTGAAACGTTAGGGAAAGCCCCGAGTGCGCTTCGGTGACGGCCACGCGCTGGGCCGCCTGAAGCTCGCCGGGTTCGTGCAGCGAAAGGCGCCGCCCCTCGGCCTCGACCCAGATCTCCCCCGGCGCGCCGAAGACGCCGAGCCCCCACTCTTCCCCCCACGCGGCCCGCAGCGGCGTCTCACCCTCCCAGCCCACCCGGGTGGCGTGGACCAGCCCGTGCTCGCCGGCGGCGATTCCCAGCCCGCGTTCCACCGCGGCCTGGCCGGTTTCCACCTGGGCCCGTCGGTTCAACCACACCCATGCCTCGCGCGACGTCTGCTCCAGCCGCGGTACGTACGCCGCGGTGGCAAACCCACCAAGCTCATCCTGTTCGTCCCGCCACATCCGGTCGAGCGTCGTGTCCGCGGGCATGAGGTGGACGCGCAGGCTGGCCCGCCGTGTCCGGTCGTAAATGAGGTGGCGTTCGAGCCCGGGCTCCTTCACGCGAACCGCGGTCGTGTGGATCGACACCGCGCCGTCGCTCCCCGCCCCGCCGGCTTCACCCTCCGCGGTGGCCCGGCGGAGGTCGGTGTGGTAGCCTTCCGGCCGCCGGGTGAGGACGTTTCCGAGATGGCGGCGGGCGGGGCGGTAATCCCACTCGATCATGCTCCCGCCACGGGCGGGATCCACGGTCAGGACTAGGACGTCGTTCGCCAGGCGGACGTCCGCGCGGCCGTCCCCGTCCAGATCGGCGGTCTCGGCCACGGCGAACGGATGCGGGCGGCGGGCGGCGTCCGCCGCCGCCTCCGCGGCGATCAGGTGGCCGAACGCGGCGCCCCGGATGTGCGGCAGGTAGATCCCCCCAAAGACGCCGTGCCAGTACGGGCAGTTGCACTCGCCGGTCCAGAGGTCGTCCAGCGCGCGCGCCTTGTCCGGCCGCGAGGCCATGGCGTGCACCTTCGCCCCCGCGCGCAGCGCCAGGTGGTGCATCGTGTTGACCTCGGGGTACTTGACGAGAAAGTGCCGCCAGAACCCCCCGCGGACGAACGGCACGATCTCGCCGTGCCCGCCGGCCGCGAGGTCGTGCTTCAGGTGCGCCAGGTGCCCGGCTCGGTCGGCGGGCAGTGCCCATTCGGCCATCTCGTCGTACGTGGCCGTCGGCAGGTAGATCCGCCCGCCGGCGTCGTGCGCGCGGCGGTAATCGCCCGGCGGCACCACCTCGATCCACGGGGTCGCCTCCAACGCGTCGAAGAAGCGATCCACCCACCCGTGCTCCCAGCAGTGCGCGTACGTGCCGGGCCACAGTCCGAACTTTTCCCCGTCGTCGCCCATGAGGGCCAGGTCGAGCGGCGCCTCACGGCCCTCGGGGCGGAAATCGGTCTCCGCGAGCGTCCGCAGGTACGCGATGACCTCGTCGACCGAGGCCCAGGGGATGAGATAGCGCAGCCGCTTCAGGCTCGGGAAGATCGCCAGCGGGACGCCGTCCTCTTCCGTGATGTAGTAGCCGAGCAGGCGGTCCTCGTCGAGGCCCACGGCGTGGAAGTGGGTGTCGTCCACGATCGTGTAGCGCACGCCGGCCTCGCCGAGCGGCCGGGCGAGGTGCGGTTCCCACACCCGCTCGGCGAGCCACAGCCCCTCGGCCGCGTAGCCGAACTCCTCCGCCACGACACGGGTGAGCTTCCTGATCTGCGCGACCTTGTCCGCGTCGGGGATGATGGCCAGGATCGGCTCGTAGTAACCCCCCGTCAGTATCTCGACCTGCCCGCGGGAGACCAACGCGCGGACGCGCTCCAGGATGTCGGGCCGGTGCGGCCGCAGCCAGTCCAGCAGGGGGCCGGAGTAGTGCAGGGCGAGGCGGATGCGGGGATGACGCTCGAGGGCCGCGATCATCGGAGCGTACGCGCGGTCGGTGGCCTCCGCGATGATGTGGTCGAAGTTGCCGACGGGCTGGTGATTGTGGATGGCGAGGGAAAAGGAGATCGGGTGCATCGACGATCAGCCGCCCTCGCCGCCGCCCGCCCCGGCCGGGGCGTGCTCGGTCACGCTGCCGGCGGGCATGTAGATTGCCACGAGCGCGAGTCCCACGAGCACCAGCCACAGGCCCAGGACGAACGCGCTGTGGAGCGCCTGCGCCAGCGCCTGCCGGAACGCCTCGTGCCCGGCGGGCGTCAGGCGGGCCAGGAAGCCGGCGTCGAGCACCACCTGCGGATCCGCGATCGGCGCCTCCCCGGCGAGGCCGGGCTGGCCCCGCAGCCTCGCTTCGAGCGAGCCGAGGAGCACCGCCCCCTGCAGGCTGACCCCGATCGCGCTGCCGATATTTCGCAGGAAGATGTTGATCGAGGTGGCGAGGCCGCGCAGCGGGGGGGCGACCGCGTTCTGCATCGCGATGATGAACATGGTTGCCGTGAGCCCCATCCCGCTCCCGAGCACGGTCATCGACCCGAGCACGTCCTGAATCTGCGCGTGCGCGGTGAGGCGCACCAAAAGCAGGAACCCGCTCACGAGCACGACCATGCCCGCCACGGTGACGGGCCGGTAACCCCACAGCAGCGCCAGCCGCCCGCCGAGGATGCTGGAGAGCGTCCAGCAGACCATGAACGGCGTGAGCACGATCCCGGCGGTCGTCGCGCTCGTGCCGATGACGCCCTGCACGAACAGCGGAATGTACACGATCGCGCCGAACATGCTGGCGCCGAGCAGAAACCCTCCGATGGCGGAGACGCTGATGATCGGATCCCTGAACAGGTTGAAGGGCAGGAACGCGTGCGGGATGCGCAGTTCGATCTGGACGAAGAGCGCGGAGAGGATGGCACAGAGCGCCGCGAGCCCGGCGGCGGTGAGCGACCACCAGGGGAAGGCCTGCCCGCCGGAGAGCAGGAGCAGCAAGAGGACGATCGCCGCCCCGGACAGCAGAGTGATTCCCGCGTAGTCCACCTTCCCCGGGCGGGCCACGATCGGGTCGGCGAACGCGAACGCGATGATCGCGGTCGCGATCAGCCCGACCGGGACGTTGAGGAAAAAGATCCACCGCCAGCTGACGTGGTCGGTGAGAAACCCGCCGAGCACGGGGCCGACGATCGCCGCCAGCCCCCACACCCCGCTGAACATGCCCTGGATGCGCAGGCGCTCCTCGACCGGGTAGAGGTCGGCGATGATCGTGAGCGCGATCGGCAGGACGGCGCCGCCGCCGATTCCCTGCAAGAGACGGAACAAGACCAGCTGGTCCATCGTGCGCGAGACGCCGCACAGCATCGACGCCCCGATGAACCCCAGGATGCCGCTGAGGTAGATCAGCTTGCGGCCGTACAGGTCGGCGAGCCGCCCGAAGATCGGGGTGGTCGTGACGAAGGCGATCTGATACGCGGCGAACACCCAGGAGTACAGCGCCAGCCCGCCCAACGCGCGCGCGACCGTGGGCATCGCCGTGCCGACCGCCGTCTGGTCCATGGCGGCGAGGAACATGCCCAGCATCGCGGCGACGGTGACGAGGGCGCGGCGCGTCACGACAGCCCCCACCCCAGCCGGCCCGGCACCATGATCCCGCGGGGATCGAACTGCGCGCGGAGGCGGCGCATCAGGTCGAGCCCTCCCGGCGGTTCGCCCCACACCGGGAGGCGAGGCTTGAGCGCCGGTGGCGCCACCTCGACCACGGCGTAGCCCCCCACCTCGGCGGCCGCCCGGTCGAGCGCCCCCGCGATCGCGAGCCCGTCGTCCGCGGCGCCGGCGGCGTAGATCAACCCCACCCCGGCCCGTGCCAGGATCTGCACCATCCCGGCGGCCGTCCGCACCGTCCCGGCGGCGCGCGCCAAGTCGGCCCACCGTCCGATCGGTCCTCCCGCCCGGCACACCACCGCTCCCGGATGCGTCGCCGGCGACGGAAACTCGGCGACCGCGCTCCACAGGGCCGCGTGCACCGCGCCGTCGAGGACCTCCATCGCGCCTCCGCCGACGAGCCGTCGCATCTCGTCGACGTGCCGGGCCCGGCTCTCGGCGAGCCCTTCCGCCAGCAGCAGCACCCCCCACGATCCTGGCTGGGGGACCGCCATCCCCGCGGCGGCGGCGAGGTGCGCGAGGGCCGCCGGGTTCGCGGCCTCCAGCGCCGAGGGAAGCAGATACGATCGCATGACCGAGGTGGTGAGCGCGTGCGCGGCCGCGAGGTCGGGCAGGGTCACGCAGACCGTGACCCCGTCCCCCGGACGCGGCGAGATCTTGAACGTGGCCTCGGTGATCACGCCGGCCGCCCCGAGCGATCCGATGAACAGCTTCGTCAGGTCGTATCCGGCGACGTTTTTCACGACCTTCCCGCCCGCCTTGATGACCTCGCCGGTCGGAAGCGCGACGCGGACGCCGATCAGCATGTCCCGGATCGCGCCGAACAGCAGCCGCCTCGGCCCGTTGCGGTTGGCGGCGATCAGGCCGCCGAGCGTCGCCCGCTGCCCGCCCGGAGGATCCAGCGGGAGCCACTGGTCGTTCCGGCCGAGCTCGGCCTGCAGAGTCGCGAGCGGCGTCCCGGCTCGCACCGCCGCCACGTAGTCGGCGGGCTCGTAGTCCACGATGCCCACGAGCCGCGTGGCGTCGATCACCAAGTCCGCGCGCGCCGGGACGCCGCCGAGATGCTGGTGCTCGCCCGCACCCCGGGGAAGCACACCCGCCCCGCGCTCGGCGGCGGCCGTGAGCAGGGCCGCCGCTTCTTCGGCGGTCCCGGGCCGCGCGGCGGCGCCCGGGCTGACCCCATCCACGGCGTACGGGGCGAGCGCCGCGGGGTCGGTCACCACCTGCTCGGGGCCCACGATCTCCCGCGCCCGATCAGGGAGGCGGAGCGTCATGCCGGGCGGACGCCACCGGACGCGTCCGCCTCGGCGGCGGCGTAGGATTGGTCGAGGAGGTCGATGAGGTGGTGCACGTGCATGGGCAGCCCGTGCGCGCGGATCCCGGAGGCGATCTGAAGCATGCACCCCGGGTTGGGAGCGACCACGAGTTCCGCCCCGGTCCGCTCGAGCGCGCCGACCTTTTCCTCCAGCACCTGCCGCGAGTACCCGGGCTGCGTGAGGTTGTAGATGCCGGCGCTTCCGCAGCACCGGTCGGCGCCCTCGAGCTCGACCAGCTCCAGTCCGGGGATGCGCCGCAGCAGCTCGCGGGGCTGGCGGCGGATCCGCTGGCCGTGGATGAGGTGGCACGGGTCTTGATAGGTGGCGCGCGCCCGCACCTCGCCGAGCCGGCCCACGAGGCCCAGCTCGGCCAGAAATTCGGTCACGTCCCGGCAGAGGTGACCGTACCGCGCCGCCCGGTCTGCCTGTTCCGGGTCATCCCGGAACAGCACCTCGTACTCCTTGCTGGCGCTCCCGCAGCCGGCGGCGTTGATGATCACGGCGTCCACGCCGGCGCCGAGGAAGGCGTCGATGTTGCGGCGGGCCATCGCGCGGGCCTGCTCCCGCTCGCCGCTGTGCAGGTTGAGCGCCCCGCAGCACGTCTGCGCCGGGGGAACGACCACCTCGCACCCGTTGCGCTGCAGCACCCGGATGGTCGCCTCGTTCAGGTCGGCGAACATGAGGCTCATCACGCATCCGCTGAGCAGGCCGACCCGGGCCCGGCGCGGTCCGAGCGCGGGAAACACCTCCTGCGGCGGTGTGAAGAACCGGTCGGGGATCGGCGGGAGCAGCGCCTCCATCTCCGCGAGCCGGCGGGGGAGGAGATGCCACGCGCGGGCGAAGGCCTGCAGTCCGCTGCGCTGGTAGAAGCGCAGCAGCGCAGCCCCCCGCCGCAGGCGCCCCGGATACGGCATCAGGTGGCGGAGGGCCAGCAGCGTGATCCTCCGCGCCAGGGGCGAGCCGGACGGGCCGATCTCCGCCCGGGCGGCTTCGATGATCGTGCCGAACTTGACCCCGGCCGGGCACGCCGTTTCGCACGCCCGGCATCCGAGGCAGACGTACACGTGCTCCGCGAACCGGCCGTCGATCGGGATCCGGCCTTGGGCCGCCGCTTCGACGAGGTGGATGCGCCCGCGGGGGGACGCGGGTTCCACGCCGAGCAGCCGGTAGGTCGGGCAGTGCTG
>Ga0187846_10002338_pt1 | contig 10447 bp, 10 predicted proteins | sample TC_taG_FD_161473 | JGI IMG/M metagenome (GOLD analysis project Ga0187846, IMG submission 161473) | Biofilm microbial communities from the roof of an iron ore cave, State of Minas Gerais, Brazil - TC_06 Biofilm (v2) | ecosystem: Environmental > Terrestrial > Deep subsurface > Cave > Wall biofilm... | reverse complement strand
GCGGTCGGCGACTACGGCGTGGTCGAGGGCGAGTTGAATCTGAACATCATCGAAGCGATGCGCCGGCATGGCATCGAGATGCCGTTTCCCCAGCGCGAAGTCAGACTGCTGGGCGCGCTGGGGCCTCCTCCAGTCCGCTAGCCGTCAGGCGCAGGGCACTGCCGAAATTGGCTGCTACAAGCTGCCCGGTGCTGGCCACCCCAGCTGCGGACCCACCGCGCGCCGGCATCGACCCAGGGCCTTCAAGGCGGCGAGCACGTCGGACGCGATGCGTGCCAGGTCGTCCAATTGGCCGGGGTTCCGGACCAGCGAGCCGATGACCGCGCCGACAGCGATGCGGCCACCGGGCTTCATGCCGATGACCGCGGCAGGCGGCACGATCCGCTCGGACGGGTCGGCGATGGCGCGCAGCACCGCAAACGGTCGTCCCGCCTTGCGGGCGATGCGGGCGGCAACATGCGATTCCATGTCGGCGGCCACTGCACCGGTCGTCAAGTGCAGCTGCAATTTGTCGGCCGGACGAATCAGCGGCGCATCGACGCCGGCCAGCGGTCGCGCTTCCGCTTCGCCCAGCGCCATGCGGAGCCGCCGGCTCCACTCGGCATCGGTCGCATAGCGCGCTCCTGCCCCGATCACTTCGTCGGGAATCACCACCGTTCCGGCCGCCCGGCCAGGCTGCAGTCCGGCCGCCAATCCGAAACTCAACACCGCAGCGGCGCCGGCCGACAAGGCACGCTCGAGCTCGGCTTCAAGTCGGGTCGCATCTCCGCCGGCGGCAATCGTCCGCCCGGCTTGTGCGGCTACGCGCGCTTCGGCCAGCAGTCCGGTGACGACCACCAGGAAGGGCGGCGCCATCGATCGATGGCTACTACATCCCGATACGCATCGACCCGCGCTCGCCGGCCTTCAAGTTGCGGTAGCGCGCCAGGGCCCACAAAGGGAAGAACTTCGCATACCCGTGGTAGCGCAGGTAAAACACGCGCGGGAAGCCGGTCGCCGTGAAACGGGTCTCGGCCCAGAAGCCGTCTGAGCCTTGGGTGCGCTGCAGGTAGCGGATACCGCGCTCGACTGCCGGGGCATCGACGCGGCCCGCCGCCATCAGGCCCAGCAACGCCCAGGCTGTCTGCGACGCCGTGCTGGGCGCCGGCTCGTAGCCGCGGTAACGCAGCTTGTAGCTTTCGCCGTCCTCGCCCCAGCCGAAGTCCGGGTTCTGGATCGATTCGAGCCAGTGAACCGCCTGCTGCATTTCCGGCGCATCCGGTGCGACTGCGGCCGCATTCAGCGCGCTCAGCGCGGACCACGTCCCGTATATGTAGTTCATCCCCCAGCGGCCGTGCCAGCTGCCGTCGCGCTCCTGCGTACGCTTCAGGAACCGCAACGCGCGTCGCAAGGCCCGCGAGCGCTGTGGCCCGTCCGGCAGTTGCGCCAGCATCGAGACACAGCGCGCGGTGACGTCCGCGGTCGGCGGATCGAGCAGCGCGCCGTGATCCGAGAACGGGATGTGGTTCAGGTATTCGTAGACGTTGTCCGCGTCGAAGGCGCCGAAGCCGCCGTTGCGGCTCTGCATGCCGAGCACCCACTCGACCCCGCGCGCGACGGAGTCGCCGAATTCGGGCCCAAAAGGCAGACCCGACTCGCGTACCGCGCGATCCATCGCCATCACCACGACGGCCGTGTCGTCGATATCGGGGTAGTGCGGATTGTTGTATTGGAAGGCCCATCCGCCGGGACGCACCTTCGGGCGCATCACCGCCCAGTCGCCGACGGTATCGAGCACCTGGCGCGATGTCAGCCACTGAAGTGCTGTTCCGGTCTGCCCGATCGCCTCCTCGCCACCGACCTCCAGCAGCGCATGTGCGGCGAGGGCGGTGTCCCACACCGGCGACACGCAGGGCTGGCAATAGGCCTCGTGGTCCTTGACGACCAGCAGCTGTTCGACCGAACGGCGCGCAGCGGCCCGGTCGGGGTGATCCGGCCGGTAACCGAGGGCATCGAACATCATCACCGAGTTCGCCATGGCCGGAAAGATCGCTCCCAGCCCGTCGGCGCCGTTCAAGCGCTCGGTCGTGAACTGGACCGCGCGTTCGATCGCGCGCCGGCGCGGTCCGGCCGGGAAATGCGGCTCGACCACCCGCAGGACGCGGTCAATCGTGCGGAATACCTGGCCCCACGGGAAGCGATGGTGTTCGCCGATGGGCCATTGCTGCACCTGCTCGGGAGGCGTGCAGAAGAGCTCGGCGATGTCGACCCTTCTCGGATTGCATGCCTGCGGACGCAGCGCATTCAATACCGTCAGAGGCACCAGTACCGTGCGCGCCCAATACGAGATCTTGGCGATATGAAACGGGAACCAGCGCGGCAGCAGCAGGATCTCGACCGGCATCACCGGCACGCTGCGCCATGGCATGGCTCCATACAGCGCCAGCAGCGCGCGAGTGAAGACGTTGGTGCGTGCCGCCCCGCCGTGCGCCAGGATCGTCTCGCGCGCTCGCCGCATATGAGGCGCGTGCGGATCGTCGCCGATCATCTTGAGCGCGAAGTACGCTTTCACGCTAGCCGAAACGTTGAACCGCCCGCCTTCGAACAGCGGCCAGCCGCCGTGCTCGGCCTGGATCCGGCGAAGGTACACGCCGATCCGGCGTTCCAGCTCGCAGTCCGGCGCCTCGCCCAGCCAGTGCACCATCAGCACGTACTCGGCCGGGATCGTCACATCAGCTTCCAGCTCGAACACGAAGTGCCCATCGGGCCGTTGTTGAGCCAGCAGCGCCCGGGTCGCCTCGTCGATCGCATGCTGCAGCGAGCTGGGTTCGAGCAGCGCCGACGCTGGGCCGCTTTTGGGCTCGTTCAGCCGCGCCGACATCCGCAGCACGTTGGACTGCTCCGATCGGCGCAGTCCATCGGCCTGCACCGACGCGCGCATCCGCGTCACAGCGCGCGACAGGCGCACCAGCTGGACTCCAACTTTTCGAACTGCGTTGCTCGCCATCAGAACACTCCGTGGCGCAGCACGCTGAGCAGCAGTCGGGCCTTGCTGAGGCTGACGCGTCGGCGTGGCGGTGCAAACCCCTGCCGCTCGGTCCTATCCAGAATGTCGCGGTACACCGATGCCATCAGCCGCGGCGAACGCACGACCGCTCGCCGGCACGAGGCCATGATCCGCGCGGCCTGATCGAAGTGTTCCCTCGCTCGTGCAACGAGCGGGGCGCAGGCCGCCCCAATATTCGGGTGCGCCACCGCCGCGCGTGGGTCCGTGGCGGCAATGCCAGCCGTCTCCAGAGCTTCGCGCGGCAGGTAAAGGCGCCCGATCGAGGCGTCTTCGTCCAGATCGCGCAGAATATTGGTCAACTGCAGTGCGCGCCCCAGGTGATGCGCCAGGGGCTGACCCTGCGCCGGCGCTACGCCGAAAATCCGTACTGAAAGGCGCCCGACCGCGCTGGCGACGCGGTCACAGTACTGGTCCAGGGTGGCCCAATCGGGGGCGCGGATATCGCGTTCAGCATCCATCATCATGCCGTCGATGATAGCGTCGAAGTCCTGCTGTTCCAGGCCGTAGCGCTTGACAATGGGCGCGAGAGCCCCTAAAGGCTCGGGGATGTCGCGTTCCCGATACAGATCCGCGATGTCCTTGCGCCAGCGCGCCAGTGCCGCCATCCGCTCGGCGCGTGGCCCGTCGCTGTCGGCGATGTCGTCGACCGCGCGGCAGAATGCGTACACCTGATACATCGCTTCGCGCTGGTGGGACGGCAATATGCGCAGCGCCGTGTAGAACGAGCTGGCGCTCGCGACCGGCACCGATGAAGACCCCGGCTGCGGCACCGATTGCGCCAGCCCGCCCGTCACGCTCCACCTCGACGCGCGCGCTGGCCCGGCGCGACGTGCAGTCGGCGCGCCAGCTCGAGGCTCACCGCGGTGCCGGCCAGCCAAAGCGCTTCGATCCGGCTCAGGTGCACGCGCTCGCTCAGCGGATCGCGTTCGAGCAACCACGCGTTGAGCTTGTGTGCAACGGCCGCGATCACGGCCGTCTCCACGCCAAGGCGCAGGTCTCGGACGAATTGCGGAAGCTGCGCGGCCTGCGGCAATAGCGTCGCATTCCGGCGAGCGACCGCCTGCAGGCAGGCGCGCAACTGCGGCGTGGCGCTCGCAGCGTCGAGCGCTTCCACCGTGGTGCCATGCTGCGCCAGCGCGTCGAGCGGCACGTATACGCGATCGAGCGCGCGGTAGTCTTTCGAACAGTCCTGCAGGTGATTGATGACCTGCAGCGCCGAACATAACGCGTCACTGGGTTCCCAGGTGGCGCGGCTTTCGCCGTGCACTTCGAGGACGAAGCGGCCCACCGGCATGGCCGAATAGCGGCAGTACTGCATCAGGTCGTCCCAATCCCGGTATCGGCGCTTGCTGACGTCCAGCCGGAACGCTGTCAGCAGGTCCAGCGCGTGCTGGGCGGAAAGTCCCCGTTGACGCAGTTGATCGCGCAGCGGCAGTGCGGCCGGATCGCGGTCGGTCTTGCCGAGCAGCGAAGCCTCCAGGCCATCCAGCAAATCGAACTTCTGATCGGGCGGAAGCCTCGGGTGATCGGCCACATCGTCGGCGGCCCTGGCGAAGCGATAGTAGGCCAGGATCGGCGCACGCAAGGCGGGAGCGATCAGGCGCGAGGCGACCGGAAAGTTCTCCTGCGTCTTGCCGGTACCGTAGTCTTCACAAGTTTTCATTGAAACCGTCTGAGTTGCTTCATCTCAACGCCTGCGCTCTTCCCTTCCACAGGCCGCCGTGGCCGCGGGCGTGCTGGAACGCGCTGTCGAGCGTGAATCCGAGGTAGACGGCCGCGATCGCCGGCAATGCCACGCTCCACGCGGGTGACAGCCGGTAAAAGCGCACCGTCGGCCAGAATACGATCGCCATCAATGCCCAGGCAGCGGCGGCTATCCAGCGGGCGCTGCCCGATCCGAGCGCAACGATCAGCGGCGCAGCCAGGTAAGCGAGCGCCAGCCCTGCGACTGTGGCGGCCAGCCACCACGGCGAGAAGCGCAGCTGCGCGTAGGCACTGCGTGCCACCATCCGGCGAATGTCCCCGAACGAGGGATAAGGACGAAGGCTGCGTACCCGTTCGGTCAACCCCAACCACACGGGGCCTTGACGCTTCAACTGCGCGGCGAGCGCGCAGTCGTCGATCAACGCGCCGCGGATCGAATCGATTCCGCCGGCGTCGGCCAGCGCGCTACGCCGCACCAGCATGCAGCCGCCCGCGGCCGCCGCGGTTGCCGCGTCACGGCGGTTGACCCAGGCGAACGGATACAGCATCTGGAAGAAGAAGATGAACGCCGGCACCAGCGCACGTTCCGCCAGGCTGCAGCATCGCAGTTTTGCCATCAGCGAGACCATCGCCAGCTCTCCCGCCTCGGCACGCCGCACCAGAAGGCGCAACGTATCCCGGGCGTATCCGATGTCGGCGTCCGTCAGCAAAAGGTATTCGGGAGGCGCCGGCTGCGCCTGGGCCCGTGCGATGCCCTGCCTCATTGCCCACAGCTTGCCGGTCCAGCCCGGTGGCAGCCCGGCGCCTTGGATGATCGCAAGGCGGTCTGGCGCAGCGGCCGCGAGGCCCTGCGCCACGGCGACCGTGCCATCGGTGCTGTTGTCATCGATCAGGATCACTGAAAACTGGCCCGGATAGTCCTGCCCTAGCAGCGAAGGCATCGAGTCGGGAATCATGTCGGCTTCGTTGCGCGCGGGCACGACCGCGGCCACCGCGGGCCAGCGCGACGGCATGGCGTCGGGCAGATCGCGATCGTCCCGAATGGATCCGGTCCAGAAGCGGCCCCGGCCCAGCAAGAGGTGGGCCCAGGCGGCCAGCGCGACCACCGCCACAGCGGTCTGTGCGGAAGCTGGACTCATCGAATCATGCCTGCCTGCCGGAACCACCCGATCGCGTCCTTCAAGGCTTCTACGATCGGGCGCGCACTGTAGCCGAGCTCGGATTGGGCCCTAGCGCTGGTGAAGAACATCCGATACTTGGCCATCCTCAGGCCGTCCAGTGTCGCGAACGGCTCCCGGCCGGTGAAATAGGCGATGGTCTCGGCCGCGAGCGCGATCGGGTAGACCGCGGCCCGCGGCAAGCGAACGCGCGGCGGCGGCCGACCGATCAGGCCGGCAATCATCTGAAGCATCTGCGCCAGCGTGACGTTCTCCCCACCCAGGATGTAGCGCTGGCCAATCCGCCCGCGTTGCAACGCCAGCAGGTGCCCGCGCGCCACATCGTCCACGTGTACCAGATTCAGGCCCGTGTCGACGAAGGCCGGCATCCGTCCCGAGGCTGCCTCGACGATGATGCGTCCGGTGGGCGTGGGTCGCACATCGCGCGGGCCGATCGGTGTCGACGGGCTCACGATGACGACCGGCAGGCCGTCGTCCGCCGCCATCTTCAGGGCCAGCGCTTCGGCCGCCACCTTGCTGCGCTTGTATGCGCCGATGGCGGCATCTTCCGACAGCATGATGCTCTCATCGGCCGGCGCTCCGTCCGCAGTCAGCCGCAGCGCTGCCACACTGCTGGTATAGACGATGCGCTCGACGGCGGCGGCGCGCGCCGCCTGCAATACGACGCGCGTGCCTTCGACGTTGTTGCGGATGATCTCGTCCGGATTGCGCGCCCACAGGCGGTAGTCGGCGGCCACGTGAAATACGTAGCGCGCGCCATCCGCGGCGCGGGCAACCGCAACCGGATCCCGCATATCCCCCTCGGCGATCTGCAACCCCGCCAGATCCAGGTTGGTCCGAGGGCTGGTCGTGCGCACGAGGGCCCGCACGCGGTGGCCGGACGCGAGCAAGGCCCGCGCCACGGCCGATCCGACGAAGCCCGATGCGCCGGTGATCAGAACGAGATCCACGATTGATTTTGCCTGCCGATCCGCGGCGGGGCCGAAGCTTAGCCGAACGGATCGGGCGATGGACGCCGCGGTGGAACACTGGTCCAATCGGGCGCGGCAGGGTAGGGCGCAAGGGGGCGGCATGGAGGAATTCTCGGGTGGATGTCTGTGCGGCGCCGTGCGCTATCACGCCACAGGGCCGCTGCGCGGCGTAGTCGCCTGCCACTGCAGCCAGTGCCGGCGCCAGGGCGGGCACTTCGGTGCCTATGCGACGGTGCCACTGGACCGTTTCCGTCTGGAGCAGGACGCGGCGGTGACGTGGTACAGGAGCTCGGACAGCGCGCAGCGTGGTTTTTGCCGCGTATGCGGGTCGAATCTGTTCTGGCAACCGGTCGACGGCGCGGACATCAGCGTCACGGCCGGAACGCTGGACAGCACGAAGGGCCTGTCCATCTCCGAGCACATCTTCTGCAAGTCCCGGGGCGACTACTACGAAATCAGCGACGGCAAGCCGCAGAAGGACGACTGGTAGGCAGGCGGCTAGAACTGCGCCAGATCCGACGCCTTGATCCGTCCATCGTGCAACGCGCTCGCGACCAGCACGCCGGCCGCTCCCGCTTCGCGGCAGCGCTGCAGGTCCAATGCGTTGCGCACGCCGCCGGCGGCGTACAGGCGCGCGCGGGGTGCCAGCCGGCGCAGCGCCGCGATGTGGCTCAGGTCCGGGCCACGGCCGCTGCCGACGCGCGCCAGATCCATCGCGATCACATCGGGCGGCCAGCGCGTCAGGCGTTCGAGCAGCGCGGGCTCGCCGAGCAGACGCTGGCCGCGATAATCGACCGACAGCACGGCATGCGCGCAAGCGGCAAACAGCTGGTCGGCAGCGTGCGCGGTCAGAGTTTCCGAGGCGAGCACGGGCGTGCCGCGCTCCGCAACCGCGGCCAGGTCGTGGCCATCGCGGATGCCGGCATCGATCCAAAGCGTCAGGCCGGGCGCGATCTTTCGGACCGCGTCGATCGTGGTCAGCTGCCGCGGACGGCCGAGCAGGGCGTCCACGTCGGCGATGTACATGCGCTGGAACCGGTGCAGGCCGAGCAGTGCCGGCACGATGTCTTCGATCCGGGCCGAGGCGCTCAGCTGCGAGTGGATCGGCCGATAATGCGCGCGATCGCCGAGGCGGGCGTGAACGACCAGGCCTCCCATCAGATCGATGACGGGGATCACTTCGCAGGAGGCATCGGCGGGGGCAGCGTGCGCATTCATGTGTTCGAGTTTATCTGCGGGGGTGGTCTTGCCGGTGCGCCGCTGCCACAGCGGATGGCCCGTCAGGCCGACCTGATGATGTGCGCGGTGGTGACGGATCTGCTCGCGTTGCCGGGCGTCGAGGTCTCGTTCGCTCGCGACACGCGGCTGCCGCTGCCGGCCCGGCTGCGCGGAGCACGCGTCTGCTGGCGCTTCCCCGATGTGGAACCGGCGCACGCGCTGGCGCGCGAGATCGGCGGCGCCGACGCGGTTTGGCCGATTGCGCCGGAAACGGGTGGCGAGCTTGAGCGCGCCGCGCGTGCCGTGCTCGACGCGGGCCGCGTGCTGCTCGGGCCACGCCCGGATGCGATCCGCGTGGCTGCCAGCAAGTCGGCCACTGCGCAGCGCCTGGCGCGGGCCGGCGTCGACGTCGTGCCCTGCTTTACCCCGGGATCATGCTGGCCCGGCATCGATGGCCCCTGGGTCGTGAAGCCCGATGATGGCGCCGGTTGTGTCGATACGCGAATCGTCGCCGGTAGCGGTGAAGCCGCTGTGGCGATCGGCGATGCATCGGGGCATCTGATCGCCCAGCCATGGATTGCCGGCGACGTGGGGAGCCTTTGCGTACTGAGTGCCGGAGGCAAAACCGAGGTCGCGAGCGTGAACCGGCAGCATGTGCAACTCGATCGCGGAACGGTGGAGCTGGCCTCGATCGACGTCAATTGCGAAGCCGTGACGCCCCCGCTGGCCGCGCTCGCCCGGCGGGTCGCCACGGCGATCCCCGGACTGGACGGTTATTTCGGAATCGACTACATAGTGGCCCGCGGCGGGCCGGTCGTGCTGGAGGTGAACCCGCGCGTGACGAGCTCGTACGCCGGCCTGCGGCCCGCGCTGGAACTGAACGCGGCCGAATGGGCGGTGGCCGCGGCCACCCGACGGTCGCTACCATCGGGGCCAACGCACCGCGGGCGCACGATCACACTGAACATGGACGGACATGCCGACTGACACGGCCGAGGTGACTCAGGTCGGCTGGGACATCGGGGGCGCGCACGTGAAGGTCGCCGCGGTCGACACGCGCGGCCACGCGGTCGCGGCACTGCAGGTGCCGTGCGCGCTATGGCGCGGCATCGAACAGCTCGACAGCGCGCTGGAGCAGGCACTGGGCGCCTTGCCGGGTGTTGCGGCCGGGGCACGACACGCCGCCACGATGACCGGCGAACTGGCGGACCTGTTCGCCGATCGTGACGAGGGCGTGCAGCGGATCGTGGCGACTATGCGGCGCCGGTTTGGCGAACCGGCCTTGCGCGTGTTCGCCGGTGAGCGCGGATTCCTGAATGCGGAGCTGGCGATTCGGAACGCGGGCGAAGTGGCTTCGGCCAACTGGCTGGCGACGGCCGGCTTGATCGCCGGCAGAGTCGGCGAGGCGCTGTTGGTCGACATCGGCAGCACGACCACCGACCTGGTGGCCGTGCGCAACGGGCGGGTTGCCGCTTCGGGACGCACGGATTTCGAGCGCCTGATCAGCGGCGAGCTCGTGTACAGCGGCGTTGTGCGCACCCCACTGATGGCGCTGGCCGATGCGATCGAATTCGAAGGAAACCGGGTTCCGCTGATGGCCGAGCATTTCGCGACCACGGCCGACGCATACCGGTTGACGGGGGAACTGGACGAAGCCTGCGATCAGCACCCGAGCGCGGACGGCGCGGAGAAGTCTGCCGAGGCCAGCGCCAGGCGCCTGGCGCGGATGATTGGCCGGGATGCGCACGAGCGGCCGCTGGCCCGCTGGCAGCAACTGGCCGTTTCGTTCCGCACGGCGCAGATGGAACGGATCCGGCGCGCCGCGCAACAGGTACTGCTGCAAAGCCGGATCGGCCCGGGGGCACCGCTGGTTGCAGCGGGCAGCGGGGCGTTCCTGGTACCGGAGCTGGCCGGCCAGTTGCAGCGTCCCGCGATCGGATTCTCGCGCCTGGTCGACTCGCGGGCGGCCCCGTCCTCGTTGTCGGTGTGTGCGCCCGCAGTGGCGGTCGCGATGCTGGCGCACCAGCAGAGGGGCCAGTGACCGGCACGCTGCACGCATCTTCCTGCATCGTCGCCAAGCTGGGAGGAAGCCTGGCCGGCGACACCTCGCTCCGACGGTGGCTGAACGAGCTGTCGCAACCAGGTTCGGCCCGCATCGCCGTGGTGCCGGGCGGTGGCCCGTTCGCCGATGCGGTCCGCGCCGCCCAGGATCGCTGGCGCTTCAGCGACGATGCTGCGCACGCGATGGCGATCGAAGCCATGGATCAATTCGGGCGCGTGCTCTGCGCCATCGAAGAGCGGGCAGTGCGCTGTTCGACGCTGGCCGACAT
>Ga0187846_10002337_pt1 | contig 10448 bp, 11 predicted proteins | sample TC_taG_FD_161473 | JGI IMG/M metagenome (GOLD analysis project Ga0187846, IMG submission 161473) | Biofilm microbial communities from the roof of an iron ore cave, State of Minas Gerais, Brazil - TC_06 Biofilm (v2) | ecosystem: Environmental > Terrestrial > Deep subsurface > Cave > Wall biofilm... | reverse complement strand
CATTCGTTCAATTTCATCGTCCGTCAGACCGTAGCTTGGTTTGATATCGACCGAATGCTCGCGGCCAGTGCGCTGGTCCCGCGCCGTTACGTTCAGGATGCCGTTGGCGTCGATGAGGAAGGTGACTTCGATGCGTGGCAGACCAGCCGGCTGGGGCTCAATAGGCCCCAATTTGAAGCGTGCCAGTGAGCGGCAGTCCTGCGCAAGCTCGCGCTCGCCCTGAACGACGTGAATATCCACATGCGTCTGGTTATCCACAGCAGTGGTAAACATTTCGCTGACGCTGGTGGGAATAGTGGTATTGCGATGTATAAGACGCTCCATCACTCCACCCATCGACTCAATTCCCAGCGACAGCGGGACGACGTCGAGCAGCAGCATGTCGCGGCGCGTGCCCATCAGCACCCCCGCCTGTACTGCCGCGCCCAACGCCACCACCTGATCAGGATCGAGCGAGCATAGCGGTTCGCGCCCGAACAGCTCCGCGACACGTCGGCGCACCAGTGGCATCCGTGTCGCTCCACCGACCAGCACCACAGCGTCGGTATCAGTGGGCGAGAGTCGGGCGTCCTCAAGTGCCATCCTGCATCGTCCGACCGTGCGCTCGACGAGACCGGCGGTCCTCGATTCGAGTTCGGAGCGGCTCTGCGTTCTGCGAATCTCGCGATCCGGCAACTTGAGGACTATCTCGGTCTGCTGCTCGTCGCTCAGCCGCTTTTTGGCGCTCTCTGCCGCAAATCGGGCGCTGTTCCAGATGTGGCGTTCGAGCCTCATCTGTGGCGGAAGATCCTCCAGCAGGAGGTCGACCAGCAGCCGATCGAAGTCGTCGCCGCCCAGATGCGTGTCGCCATTGGTGGCCAGGACCTCGAACACTCCGCCCTTGATGTTGAGAATCGAAATATCGAAAGTCCCGCCGCCAAGGTCGTAGACCGCTACCCGCCCCTCGGTAATCTTGTGCAGTCCGTAAGCAAGCGACGCTGCCGTGGGTTCGTTGACGAGGCGAATGACTTCCAGTCCCGCCAACCGGCCGGCATCCTTGGTGGCCTGGCGCTGGCCGTCGTTGAAGTAGGCGGGCACGGTGATCACGACACGCTCGACCTTCTCGCCCAGGGCGGCCTCGGCACGCGCTTTGAGGGCGCGCAGTATCTCAGCGGAGATCTGGGGCGGTGTGAACGTCCGCGAACCGACGCGAAACCGCACCACTGAGGCGGAGAAATCCGCAAAGCTATAACGATGGCGGTCATCGGCAGCGACTTCCTCGCCGCCGAGCCCCATGTAGCGCTTCGCAGAGCGCACTACCGCGCCGGTTTGGCCGGCCTCAAAGCCGACAGCGTGGACCTGGCCGTCGCGTTCGACGCTCAGATGAGGTTCCATCTCAATCGCCGGCTGGCCGACGAAGACTTCGCCGTGCGGCGCCAGAGCGACTACTGACGGAAGCAGCGGCTCACCGCTGGTTTTATCGGCGATAACTCGCGGCCGCTCATCCTCCATAACCGCGATGAGGCTGTTGGTGGTTCCGAGGTCGATTCCGAATATGTGAGACATGATCTAATGCCATCCCTGCGCGCCGCGATACGGCCGCGCGGGAATCAGGGTCTCCGGGTCCCCCTCAATATGTCGCCGCGGGGTCCTGGAGGGCGCGATCGACGTCGCGGATAAGAGTTCGCAAGTAGGCGATTTTTGAAAGTGTGACTTTAAGTTCTTTGATCAACATCACTCGCTCCCCCCCGCCACCGTCCCAGCGCTCGAAATTGTGCTGAAGTTCCTCATGCGCTCGGTCCATCAATATCTGCAGCTCGGCTCGCCGATCTTTTATCGCAAAGGCAATCTCAGTCCCCGCGTCTTCGTGATGGTCCCGCAGCCCGGCAATTTGCTCCTGCACCTCGAACACGAGTTCCGCCATTTCCGGCGGCACCTGTTTGTTGTTTTCTCCAAGCTTCTCGCCCAGCAACTCGAGCCAATAGCGGCCGCGGCTCACAGGGTCTCGCAGCGTGCGGTAACTGCGGGTCAAAAGCGCCGTGCTTTTGAGGCTCGCCTGTCTGACCGCGGGCGCAGCGTTCGCGAAGCGGTCCGGATGAACCCGGCGTCCGGCTTCATGGTAAATCCGCTCCAGGGCGTCGGTATCGGCGACCAGCTTGCGTGGAAGATCGAGTGCGGCAAAGAGATCCAGCTCTGCACCGAGTGGCGCTGCGCACTCCGAACAGGTTAAACGCGGCTCGACTGCCCGTCCGCATGACGCACATCGTACCATCTGCTGCGCTGCGACTTCCGCGTCGTTGCATTCACACGACGAAGGATTCCCCGCATCCGCACGTCCGTTTCGCATTGGGGTTCACGACCCTGAAGCCCGAGGACATCAGCTCTTCGGCGTAGTCCAGCTCGGAGCCATTGAGGTATAGAAAACTCTTCTTATCGACAATCAGCATCGCGCCGTCCCGCTCGAAAACCTTGTCGCGCTCCTTGGCGCCGTCGATCTCCATGCGGTACTGCAACCCCGAGCATCCGCCACCCACTACCTTGACGCGCAAGCCGACGCCGGGCTTATCCGCAGCAAGCGTCTTGATCCTTGCGATCGCGTTCTCGGAAAGCGAAATCATCGCGCCGTCAGACCTGCCGCCCCGCTTACCCCTCAGCGCTTTTACCGGCAATCTTGACTGCAGGCGCGGACTTATCGACACCCTTGCGCTTGCGCCAGTCGCTGATCGCGGCCTTTATAGCATCTTCGGCGAGCACCGAGCAGTGAATCTTCACCGGCGGAAGGTTTAGTTCCTTCACGATCGTGGTGTTTTTGATCGCCATCGCTTCATCGATCCGCTTGCCCTTGACCAACTCGGTGACGTAACTGGAACTCGCGATAGCGCTGCCGCAGCCGAAAGTCTTGAAACGCGCGTCCTCGATGACGCCGTCCTCGCTGATCTTGAGCTGCAGCTTCATCACGTCGCCGCATTCCGGTGCGCCGACAACCCCAGTGCCGATGTTGGCCTCGTCTTTGGCAAAGCTGCCAACATTGCGCGGATTGTTGTAATGGTCGAGTACTTTACTGGAGTAAGCCATGAGCCCTCCGCTCCAATACGGCTATTGCGCCCGCCAGGTGACGGACTTCAGATCGATTCCCTCGCGCGCCATCTCGTACAGCGGCGACATTTCGCGCAGCCGCTTGACCTCGCGCGACACCCGCTCGGTGACGTAGTTGACTTCTTCTTCGGTGTTGAACCGCCCCAGCCCGAAACGAATCGAGCTGTGCGCCAGTTCTTCGTTGACGCCGAGCGCACGGATCACATACGACGGCTCCAGCGTGGCCGACGTGCAGGCCGAGCCCGAACTCACCGCGACGTCATTGATGCCCATCAACAGCGACTCGCCTTCCACATAGGCGAAACTGATATTGAGATTGCCCGGCAGCCGTTGGGTGGGATGGCCGTTGAGGTAAATCTCGTCGAGCCGTTCGGATAGTCCGGCCTCGAGCTTGTCGCGCAACTGTTTCAACCTCTCAGCCTCTTCTGGCATCTCCTTGGCGGCAATCTCTGCAGCCGCGCCGAAGCCCACGATTCCCGGCACGTTGAGCGTCCCCGACCGCATCCCGCGCTCGTGGCCGCCGCCGTCGATAATCGGCGTCAGGCGCACGCGCGGCCCCTTGGAGCGCACGTAGAGCGCGCCCACGCCCTTCGGCCCGTAGATCTTGTGCCCGGACATCGACAGCAGGTCGATTCCGTCGCGCTCGACGTCGACCGCGATCTTGCCCACCGCCTGGACCGCGTCGCAGTGGAAGATCACGCCCTTTTCCATGGCGATACGGCCTATCTCGGTTACCGGATGAATCGTTCCGATCTCGTTGTTGGCGTACATGATCGTGATCAGCACGGTCTTGTCGGTTATCGCCTTGCGCACATCGTCGGGATCAACCATTCCGTGGCGATCGACCGACAGGTAGGTCACACTGGCTTTGCCAGCCCGCTCCAGCGCACGGCAACTGTCGAGTACGGCCTTGTGCTCGGTGACGCAGGTGATTACGCGGTTGCCCTTGTCCTTGTAGAACTCAACGACTCCCTTAATCGCCTCGTTGTCGGACTCCGTCGCGCCGCTGGTGAAGATTATTTCCTTGGGCCTGGCGTTGATTACGTCCGCTAACTGGGTGCGCGCCTTGTCGACCGCCTCCTCCGCCGCCCAGCCGAAGCTGTGATTGCGGCTGGCGGCGTTGCCAAACTTCGCATTGAAGAACGGCAGCATCGCCTCCAGAACCCGTGGGTCGACCGGAGTGGTCGCGTGATTGTCCATGTATATCGGCAAATTCATGGATTTCCCCAGAGTTTTCCTTCCTCATCCGGCCCGCGAACGCGGTGTAGTTCGATAATTGTGGACTTACGAGGTCGAGTATAGGACCTAACGGTCAGTTTTGTCAAATCCTCATAAGCTGGGCGGGGTTATGGTCGAACCCGTTATTAGGCCGACGACGTTTCTGCCGCCGAATCCTTGATCAGTTGACCGCAGGGTCAGGCTGGCCGGCTGGCGGCTCGGTAGAAGTTAACTGCGCGGCTTCAGTTCGATTCGGCGCTCGTGCTGCCAGTCTTCAAATCCGAGCTTGTACCACGCCGAGGAGCCAATCCAGTTGCGGTGAAGCACCGTAAGCGTCACGACTGTGACGCCATTGGAGAGAAGCCATTCGTAGGCGCCCTCGAGCATCGGCTTTATGATTCCTCTGCCGCGCCAGTTTTCCTCGAAAAAGGCCTGGTTCACGTAGCCTCGCACCCGTGGGAGATAACCCTGGCGGTCGCGGTGGAGCCGAACCCAGAGATAGCCAGCCAGATGGCCATCTCCGGCGTCGGCGACCCATACCGAGTGATGGTCGCGCGCGAGTACCGTCTTGAGCCAAGTGGGAGCCTGGCGAATTTCGTCCCAATCAAACCGCGCCCGTTCGTCAATCGATTCGTGATATGCGGCGATCGCCGCGATCAGGCGGGCGATTTCAGAAATGTCGTCCACTCGTGCCCGCCTGACCTCGGGCATCGTCTTCGGCTCCTTCCCGCTCATTCGTTGAATGGGCCTGGATTTTCGTGATCGAAGCGCACCACGTGGGGACGGCGATCGGTGCGTATGGACTTCAGTGCCGCCTCGCGCACCTGCTCAAACTCGAGTTCGAACCACGGCGCCATACGTTGGAGCAAGGCGTCGGTGTCGCTGGTGTCCACCATATCCGATAATTCGCGCGCGATGGTGCACAGCAGTCCGATGCGCTCGAGTCCGTCGACGCTGTCAAAGCTCAGCGCCAGGGTGAAGCCTTCGGTCGCGCTCCGCGAGACCTTGGGCGGCCCAGCGAGCGTCAGCCGATAGTTTCCCCGTCCGGTTTTTAGCTCAACCGTCACGAGCGAAGCGCCGCGCGGGCCACATCGGTAATTCAGGCCGCGCGCGTCAGAGCGCTCTTGCTACGCGCGCCGCGGCCCTTGCCCTCCCAGAACAGTACCACCGGGCCGGCGATGTATATCGACGAGTATGTCCCGGTGATAAAGCCCACCAATAGCGTGAACGCTGACGGACGCAGGATCGGTCCGCCCAGCGCCAACAGCGCGATCAGCACAGCGATAGCGGTGCCGGAGGTCAGGATCGTGCGGGATAGCGTTTCGTTGATTGCACGGTTCATGATCGCCGCGATCGGATCGCGCCGGCGTTTCGCCGCATCCTCCCGGATGCGGTCGGAAACGATGATCGTGTCATGCACCGAGTAGCCGATGACCGTCAGCAGGGCGGCGAGCGTGGTGAGGTCGAATTCCAGGCGCGAGATCACCAGCGCTCCGGTCACCACCAGCACGTCATGAATCAGGGCGATCACCGCTCCGGCGCCGAAGCTCCAGCTCACGTTGCGGAATTGCCAGGCGATAAAGATGCCCATGAAGACGGTCGCGAAGATCACCGCCATGAAGCCGTCGCGGCGCAGATCGCGGCCGACCTTCGCGCCCACCGTCTCGACCCGCAGGACCTGGGCGGCGCCCGATCCGTAAGCCTTGTCGAGCTGCTCGGTGAGTCGCTTACTGAGACTGCCGATGTTCTTCACCTTCTCGAAGCGAGCAAGGTACTGATGCTGCGTCGCGGCACCGAAGTCCTGCACCGTCACTTCGCCGAGCCCCAGCGGCTCGAGCGCGGCACGGATACGGCTGGCGTCGGTCGGCTGCTTGAATTGAAGCTGTACCACGCTGCCGCCGACGAAATCGACGCCATAGTTGAGCCCGACCGTGAGCAGCAGAATGATCGCGGCGACATTGATCAACGTCGACAGTGCCACAAAGAAATAGCGCTTGCCGACAAAGTCGAGATCGATTTCAGGAGAGATTAGCTGGTAGGACATCGCTCTTGCATGCCCCTGGCCGCCCGCACGCCCCTTCGCGAGCCGCCTCGGCCCCGTATTGAGCGAAACGGTTTTCCGCACGCGCCGCGCGAATCAACTGCACATATTAAGCCGTTCGAACGGTCTAATAAAAGCATAGCCGCGAGCGCTGCGCCATCGGGCCCGCGAGGCGCGGCGCTCCCAAGGGAGTCCGATGTTTCAAACTCGCGACGAACGCGTCGCCTGAATCGAGCGCTTCGTCGTCATCGAATATTCCTGGCCCCCAGGTCCCACCGGGATGCCGCCTTCTCTCTTTTCAGGAAAGCGGCAAACGAGCGGCAGGCGGGCCCGTCACCGTTTTTCGGCGCCTGGCTAGGCCGCGACCGTGCGCGTCTTGCCGCACTTGCCGCAGAGATTGTTTTGATTGGTGGCGTCTTCGACCAGGCCGTCGTCCAGGGAATGGCATACTTTGAGGCACTTGACGCAGATGAAGTAGATGCCATCGATAGTCTTGTTGATGCGCTCGCGGTTGAGGATCCGTCCTTTGAGCTTCTCGATGCGAATGCCCAGCAGTTCCTGATACTGCCGCTTGATCTTGCGCCGGCCTGCTTCGTCTTTGGGAAGGTCCGCATCCTCATCCACTTCGTCGGTCGAATCGGTGAAACTGGGATAGAGGTCGCGCTTGGACGGTTTACTCTTGCGGGTCCTCGCCATCGCTCGTGTCCCCTTTTAGCGTGTGCGCGCGATATAGCCGCAGTTCTTGTCACATACCAGGAAGAAGCCGCGCCGGCCGTAGCCGGCAAACATCGTCACCTTGCTGTCGGCGCCGCAGTTCGGACAGACGTGCTTGTGAACCACCTCGCGGCCCTTCTCGGCAGTCTTCGCTTTTTTCTCAGCCATGGCTGGTAACGCCTTCTTCTTGTGTGTGGGTTTGTTGGCGGGCGAGCGGCCGTCTTATGCCACGCGCTTGCGCCGCGATGTTCTTCCAGCAACCGACCCGCCCATCGTATCCGAATCCGGCGCTGATCGAGCGCCGGGTCGCCTATTAACGTAAACGTCGTCAAACTGCATAGTCAATACAGGGCGGAGCCTTCGAGGCGACGCGAAGCCGCGGTTGCGCACACCACGCTGAGCGTTTAAGCGTTGATCGCTTGGAGGCGAGGCTTAAAGAAAACGACGCTGTCCTGTTTATCGATCGCAAAGGACGGCGCTATCTGAAGATTCTGCGCCGCGGCGCGCGAATCTCGATCCGCGGCGATATCAACGCCGACGCGATTATCGGCCTTGACGAAGGCTCGCGCGTCAAACTCAGCTCCAGCGAGACGTTCATCCTGCTGCGTCCGACCTACGCCGACCTGATCCCGCTCCTGCCGCGCCGCGCCCAGGTCATCTATCCGAAGGATACCGGTCCGCTGCTCGTATGGGGCGACGTTTTTCCCGGCGCCGTGGTTGTCGAAGGCGGCGTCGGTGCGGGCGCGCTGACGATCGCGCTGCTGCGCTCCGTCGGCCCCACCGGGCGTGTCGTCTCCTATGAGGTGCGCGAGGACTTCGCTGCCGCGGCGCGCCGCAACGTCGCCGCGTTCTTTGGCGAAACTTCTACCTGGACTCTTAAGCTGCGCGATCTCTACGCGGGGTTCGACGAGACAGGCGTTGACCGCCTTTTCCTCGATCTGCCGGAACCTGGCCGCGCGCTCGACGTGGTCGCGCGCGCGTTGCGCCCGGGTGGCGTGCTGGTCTGCTACGTGCCGACTGCGATGCAACTGCGTGATACGGTCGAGGCGCTCCAGGCCGAGCCAGGTTTCGCCGCGATCGAGAGCTTCGAGACGCTGCTGCGCAACTGGCACGTCAAAGGGATGAGCGTGCGCCCGGTGCATCGGATGGTCGCGCATTCCGGTTTCATTGTCGTGGCCCGCCGGCTCGCCACGCCAGCGGGCGTCCCGGCGGCGCCGGATGAGACGGCGCGAGGAGCGGCCGATGCCATTAGCGTCGATGACGACCCGCTAGACTTGGATGACGACGAGCCTTAGGACGTTACGTTAATGTCTCGAGGGAACCGCCGCCGCGGTATGGACGTTTGTAATATATGAGGGCGCCGGCATATCCGATGTACCTCGAGGCGGCGCGGTCGCGCGCCAAACGATGAGGCCCTGCTCGCCATCATGAATCGCAGAAGATTTCTCACGCTCGCCACCAGCGCACTCTCCATCGGCAGCTTGCCGGCCGCGGTCCGCTCTCTGGCCGCGGCCACCCAGGCGCCGGCAGGTCGATGGGGCGGAATCACGCCTAACGCCGATTTCTACATCACTTCCTACGGACGCACGCCGCGTGTCGACGCAGCCGAGTGGCGGCTCAAGATCCACGGCCTCGTCGCCAATCCGGCGGAACTCGACCTGGCGACCTTAAAGTCGATGCCGCCGGTGAAGGAGATGCTCACGTTGGAGTGTATCGGCAATCCGCCCAACGGGAGCGCGATCGGAAATGCGATCTGGGTGGGACCCAAGCTCAAGCCTCTGCTCGAGCGCGCGCGACCGTCGGGAAAGGCTGTTTACGCGGCATTGCGGGCTGCCGACGGCTACGCGACGGGAATCCCAATCGACGAACTTATGCGCGAGGAGAACTTTCTTCCCTACCTGATGAACGGCGTCGAGCTGCCGCCTGAGCACGGATACCCGCTGCGCATATTCATTCCGGGCAAGTACGGAATGAAGCAACCGAAGTGGCTCACCGAAATAGAATTCGTCGACCGTGAATTCATCGGCTATTGGGAAGCCCGCGGATGGAGCAACAGCGCATGGCGCAAGGTGAACTCGGGCTTCTTCTATCCACAAGCCGGCTACAGCTTCTTGAACCTACTGGCGCCCCAGGCCACGGTCAAGGCGCCGGTTAATATGGCGGGATGGGCGCTCGCAGGGACTTCCGGAATCCGGCGCGTCGATGTCTCGACCGACGATGGCGCGACATGGAATGCGGCTGAGCTGGTTCAAAATTCCTCGCCGTACATATGGACGGTATGGAAGTATTCTTTCGCACCGCGCTCTTCGGGACACTATCGCGTGCGGGTGCGGGCCACTGACGGCGCCGGCCGCTCTCAGCCAACGAGCGATCCCGACAGTGCCGCCGGGATGAGCGCGCAGGCGCGATTGGAACTGGCCGTCACGAGCGTTTGAGCACGGCCCTCTCTCATCGCGAGAAATGCGTCAGTGGCCGACTAGCGAACCGAAAAAATTTCCAATCGTACCGAAGAATCCATTGGTCGCGGGCGGCGGAGCCGCGGAGGGAGCCGCTGGCGCTCCGGGTGTAGCCGCGCCCGGACCCGCGATCAGCGTTGGCAACGGCGCACTGCCGCCGTGGAGCGGGCACAATACTGTCGGTGCCGTGCCGGAGAGGAACGGCACCGTCGCGACGCGGGGACAGTTGGTCGTCGCGAGGCCGCCGCTTGTGGGATCTATCGTTGCGATCGTGATTCCGGGCGGCACCGTGAACGGCGGTGACGTTCGTGGCGTGACCTCGGTCATAAAGTGAGCCCACGCCGGCAGCGCGGCAGCGGCGCCGGTGAGGCCGATATTCTGAGGGCGATCAAAGCCAACCCATACGCCGCACACCACTTGCGGCGTGTAGCCGACAAAGTAGGCGTCGCGATAGTCGTCGGTCGTGCCGGTCTTGCCCGCGGCCGGGAAGTTGAGGCCCATCCGCGCCGCTCCCGCACCGGTCCCCCATTTGAGCACCTGTTCGAGAGCCCCCGTCATCAGATAGGCAACGGAAGGATTGATGAGTGCCAGTTCGTGCGGCTGGTGTTTATAAATCAGATGATCGTGCGCGTCGTAAACCGCCTCCAAGGCAAACGGCGGTCGCGACATACCGGCGCCGGCGAAGACCTGGTACGCGCCGGTCAGCTCCAGGAGCGTCGTATCGGCCGCGCCGATCGAGATCGGCAGCACGGCCGGAATGTCCTCGTTGATTCCCATCTCGTGCGCGGTGCTGACGATGACGGGCGGGCCGAGCAGGCTGCCGAGGTACGCGGTGGGCACGTTGAGCGAGTCGGCCAGCGCCTCGGTAACCGTGACGGTGCCCTGATAGGTCCGCTCGTAATCCACCGGCGCCCATCCGCCAAACGACATCGGTCGGTCCGGCA
>Ga0187846_10002336_pt1 | contig 10450 bp, 7 predicted proteins | sample TC_taG_FD_161473 | JGI IMG/M metagenome (GOLD analysis project Ga0187846, IMG submission 161473) | Biofilm microbial communities from the roof of an iron ore cave, State of Minas Gerais, Brazil - TC_06 Biofilm (v2) | ecosystem: Environmental > Terrestrial > Deep subsurface > Cave > Wall biofilm ... | reverse complement strand
CTGCTTCGCCATCCGCATCGTCCATCCTGGCCGTGGGTTTTCGAGATCGGGCGCGGGGTATCTCCAGTAAGTCAGGGTAGACCGACTGCTGCACCAGCGGTCCTTGAACGCAACCAGCCCAGGGTTGTCACAATCCGAGCGTCCCAGGTCGAATTCTTGCAAGCCGGTTTCCTTGGCTTCCTGAATGGCCTGCCAAAACAGAAGCTGGATACCACCGCACTGGCTGAACCTTGTGTCGGAGCAGCCATACTTATAAACAAGCACGTCTTTGTAATGCAGCGTCAGAATACTGGCGACAGGCCGGCCGGATTTCGAGGCGACGTGAATCCTGATTCTGTCACCCAAGCAATCGACCAGACTATTAAACCAGTTGAGCGGAGGTGGGGGCACTCGTTGCCTCCGGCGCGTCATCAGCAGTAGGTGGTAGAACCTCTTCAGCAGGGATCCCGATCTACCGGCTTCGTAATTCAAGGCTTCACGCTCGGCACGGCGAACCTTTCTCTGCACGCAGTCCCTATGAAAGCTGCGAAAGAGTTCATCCTGGCTTGGACGCAAATCAATCTTATGGAACCAAAACGCTTTGGCCTTCCCGAAACCTTGCTCGCCCTCTAAGCGAGCGCTGGCGGGCCTTATCTCGATGTACTTCAAGCGCTCCCTCTTTAGAAGGTCTTCCAATGAGCAACGCAGTTGTTCGATGTCTTGAGGGCTATCCACCAGCGGCTCGCAGTGATCGGAGAATGGCAGTGACACCAGTCGTCGCCCGGTGAGCCGACTACAAATGCGACAAAGAACGAGGCCATTGGTCAGCTCCCGGCCGGGCGGAGACGTGGTCAAGACAAAGGGCCCATACCCATAGGTGCGTCGCAACGCCTCCAACCAAGCCGGCGTATGAAAGACGGAAGCACTCGGGTGCTCCAACAAGAAATGCCGCCAGCGAAGGTCTTGAAGCGGATCAATCTGATAGACGCTCACAGCCTGTTTAGTTCCCTAGCTGAAGTCGTGGATCGAACAACCCTAGAAGCCTCAGGTCTGGATTCTCTACCTGAAGAGGCATGAGTCTTCGAGAAGACATCAAGTCGCAGCCAATGTTCGGGCAACTCACCCTCAGAAAAATATGAGATTGCATGCAGTAGTCTCAACCAGGAACCAGGCCTACTGCAGAAGCCGCATGTCTCCGCAGAGAACAATAAGACCGAGTCTTTGCCAATCTGCTCCACGTCGTCGGCCGAAGCCTTATCATCGGGTAGCACGATGATCAGGGCACTATCCCGCGCGCTATCCGCATGAATACAAGTGTAGTCTTTGTATCCGACACACCTGTTATTGGCAAACGCTTCCCGGCCTTCAAGAACTAGGCCAGGCCCGGCTTCGGAGCTGGTGACGCTCTGCCCAGCCAGCCGAAATCCTTTGTATCTCAGGTAGGCAGAGAGTTCCATGAGACGATAACCATCAGCGTAGGGGAAAAAGAGTTCAACCGTGCTACTGCTTACCCGTGGTCCATAGCTTCCGAGAAACCCGGCAAACTGGCGCTTGGCTTGTATGAAGTTCTTGCTTTCGACGATTGAAAACGAGGAATAGGCCGCGTTATGAAGCAGGACGCATACAAATGCGGTTGTCACAAGAGATACACGAAGTTTTGTTGGTTTCGATAGCCAAGACAATGAGACACGCGCGAGGTACAAAAGCCCAATAAGGTCAACCGGAGCGGTATAGTAGGGCATATAGAGCCTTAGAGCTATGAGACAAAAGAAGTACGCCGAGGCTCCTATGGCGAGAGAGTCCCACATCGGATCAAGCTGACCTTCGGAAAACACGAACCATCCCAATCGCAGGACGAGAACCGGAATCAAGATGAAGACCACCCAGTCAAGCTGCAAGTATCCCAGAATCACTGAGCTCAGAGCCGTGCGCTTCGCAATAATGTAAGAGTAACTGGGATGCGGAAGCATCGCCGCGAGAAACAGCACCAGATAGATGCCTGAGACGGCCAGCAACCCAATTTGAAGGGAATTCTCCCTGGCAAGTTCTTGCCACGGGCGATACCCAGTGCGCCGCCCGAGATAACTCTGCAGCACCAATTGAGTGCCGGCGTAGGCTACGACAAAAACGACGACTGGTTCTTTGTAGTAGAGAGCAAAGTGCGTGGCAACAAGACAGCCGATAAAATACACACGTGCTTTGGTTTTGGAATGGCCGCAGAGACACAAGAGCATGATAGCCAACCAAAACAGAACATTTCGGTCTGGGCAAACCAAGGAACCGAAAGACAGGACAAAGCTCGGAGCGAGCGTTGCAGCAATCAATATAGGCGCACGATATACGAACTTGTATTCGCCCAGCACGACGACAAGCGCAAGCAGCAGAATAATAAGCTGTGCCACGGCAAAGGAATGATAGCCCGCGGTCGACTTCGTGATGAACCTGAGCAGATTGAACTCCTGGAGCGCGAGCGGCAAGAACCTTCCAACGCTGGGCCAGATAGGAGGGCCAAAATTCGTTCCTCGTAAGGAAAAATCAGTTAGCTGGTCGTCATCGTAGGCGGCGAAGTCCTCTTTGTAGAAGATCAGCACGACATAAAACGCGACAAACAGCAACAGAGCTATTGCAGATATGCCATCTGTAAGGCTGAGGCATGATCGAAGTCTTCCTCTGCCGTCCGAGACGCCGTGCGGGGAGAGCCCTGACGCCATTGAGTCGGGCGGACTGCCTAGCAAAAATGCGCACACAACGATAAGACCCAAGAAGAACAGCCAAACCAGAAGGAAATCGGACGTAAAGATGTGGTACGAGTGTTTGAGCAAATTATGAACGAATGTCGCCATTAGTATTCTTCCTGCGCTCGAAAGTCTGGCGAAGCCTCAGCGGCCTCGTTGACCTTTATCGGCCCCTCTGGCTCTCAACGCCCATCATCACAGACGTGGCAGGAGAACGCTTGTCGCACTTGGTCCAGAGGGTCTCCACTGCCTGTCTCCCCTCAGCACTTTTCAAAGGTTTCGACCACTTCGGGGCGTATGAGGCGGCTGCGCTATTCAGCGCCTTGGCTAAACTCGCGTGCGACTATATGCAAACAGAATAACAGTGATCGTCGTGGTTTGATGCCCGGAACAGCTACTTTAGTTTCGCGGACCCGTAGCACAAAGAATGTGCTTCAGGCAACCGTGTTCCACCAGCGGAGGAAAGGCTTGAGGGGACGTCCCAAGATGATCGGCCTCTTCATGACCGCGTGGCCGGCGTTTAGCGCGCTACGCACGAACCTTCTGTCGTGCCAGTAGAGCCGTGCCGCCAAGATGCGAAGTTCACTGATTACCCTCCTTTCAGCCCCTTTCCAATCAGAAGAGCGGAATACGTCGGTTACCATGTTCAGAGCGGCCGAGTATTCACTAGCCCTGCACAAAATTGTGATCCACCGCAGGCATTCCCTAGCCAGAATAACCTGCTGCGCCGATTCGGTCACACCAAGGCTGGCTAGAACCGCTGGTGTAGTCTCTCCGACCGACTCCAATGGGTCCGGGTTTCCGTCCCTCCTTGACGACGCGGCGGCTCGGGCGGCAAGCATGCTGAGAGCCTGTTGTCTACACTTGCGCACAGAAAGCTGCCATGGGTGGACCCTGTACTTGAGCACCACTGCCTCAAGGTTGGCCAGCTGAAAATGATCCGCAATTCTCAACCACAAGTCGTAGTCCTCAGCATCAACCGCCGCCTTCCTGTAGCCTGCCACTGAGACAAGGACTTCTTTGCGCATAAGCACTGTAGGATGCCACAACGCACACCGCCGAAGGAGGGCTGATTTGATCTCGCGGTCTCCGATTGGATTGGGATAGGTCACCAACAACTCGCCCCTTGCGTTGATGACGTCGACAGCGCCGCCAAGAACGGCAACCTCTGGATGCTTCTCCATGAATTCGACTTGCCACATTAAGCGCTTCGGTAGGGCTATATCATCGCCGTCCATCCGGGCGATGTACTTGCCCTGTGCCAATCCGCAGCCGCGGTTCCAAGAATCGGCCATCCCCCTGTTTTGTTGGTGGTAGACCCGCACCCGAGGGTCTCTCCTCCCGTAAGAATCAAGTATCGAACCGGAGCCGTCGGTCGAGCCATCATCGATGACGATGAACTCGAACTCGCGGAAGCTCTGCTCGAGAATGCTCTCGACGGCTTCGCTCAAGAAACGAGCACAGTTAAGGACGCTCATCACTACTGAAACCATCGGAATACTCATAGCTCAGTTCTGGTCTCTTTCACGTAATGCGTTGTAAACCTCTCACCCACCTGCAGAACCAAAGTCTGCAATTCAGATTCAGCCTCTCATGAGTCCAACCAGGGTGTTTCCTGCCCGATATAGATGCGCTGTTATTTGTTTCATAAAGGAATATGGCAATCCCATGTGCCATGGTGCTTTCAGCCGCCTACAAATGAGCGACAGCGCGTTGGCGCGAACAACCGGCAGCGAGTGTTATTGACCGTCACTCGACCTCAGGCAGTCCTCGGCAGCCGCCCAAACGCGAGGCCGAATGGCATCCCATGTCCACTTGTGCAGGAACTCGATCCACGCGCGCTGTGCCACCTGGGCTGCCTCTTCCGGCTTGCGTATAGCCCTGATGCAGGCGTTGGCAAATGCCTCAGCAGAGTCAGCCAGGTACATATTGCGTCCGGCTACGGCGCCGTAGCCGCGTGCTCCAAAGGTGGTCGAAACAATCGGGCATTTCTCGCTGAAGCCATGAGCGATTTTGATGCTGGTGCCATACCCCAAACGGATCGGAACCGCCATCGCAAACCAGGTTTTGATCTCATCCGACGGATCCGGCAGCGCTCCCAGCCGGTCGACGTCTGGACCGTCAAGCTCTGGAAACTTGGCGCCGTCTCGGCCAATCAGCCGCAACCGTGCCCGCGGCACCTCGCGCTTGACGTATGGCCAGCACTCGTTCAGAAACCAACTTACCCCCTCACGGTTTGGGAGGTAATCAAGGACTCCGATGAACCCGATTCGTGGGGGCGATGCGGGGTTCCGAACAGGTTCGACGGAGGGCATTTCATACCCGTTGGGGATGACATGAATGTTGGCATCCACCCCTAAGCGCCTCAAGTAGTGCTTATCTTGTTCACTGCAGACCGCTAGCACGCTGAATCTTTCTCCGAGCAACCTTTCCCTGCGCCGCCAAATAAAGAACCTGCGGAGCGCCTTCAGGCGGGCCGATAGTCCACCGATCCGCAAAGCTGCGCGCTCGTAAGTGCTCTCCACGTCAACCATGTCTAGGACGGAACGCTGCCAGGCCATGTTCGGGAACATTCCCGCAGAACGCCGCTCGAAGAACCAAATCAAGTCGAATTCCTTCAAGCTGCGAACGAAACGGTGCACTCCTTCGTCCCCCACTCCATAACGATACGGATAGTGAGTTCTTGGGTTGAATGTCCATTTGAGCTCTGCAATCAATCCCTTGTTAGGTTGCGATTGCGTCTCAAGAGCGTATGCGACCCTGACGCCCCGGCCAGCTTCCGAGATCCGGTCACTGACACCGTCAGGGTCGCCGAGCGACACGACTTCCACCGTCCCGATCTGTGCCAGAGCACGAAGCACGTTGAGACAGCGCACCTGCGCCCCGAAGGCCCCTTTGAACATCCAGGCTGGCGAAGCGTATAGAATCCGCGGTGAGGCGCTCCTTGCACGCATGTCAGAAATTGTCCTAGCTATCCCTCAGGTGTGCGGCGCAGATCATTCCGATTTCGCCGTATGGAGAGCGCGAATAGGTGGCAAATCCAGCATCCTGCAGAGTTTGTTCCAGCTCACGAGGTCCGTGCTGATGCCATTCCAGCATGACCGCGCTTAATTCGCCCAGGAGCCGATTCTCGTGTAGGCAGCGGATAATCTCATACTCGGAACCTTCGCAATCAATCTTGGCTACCACGGAGCAGCCTGGGTATTCCTTCAGGATTGATCTGAGGACGCAGTCTGCGGCCAACAACTCCACGCCCTCGACCGTGATCCGGTCCCCGCCAAGACGAACCCGATCCAGCACGTCTTTACGAATCCCGCCCACCCCGACACTGCCTCTCCACGTCGATAAATACTCTGCCTGAGCGGCGTGTGCGCGGCCCGCGATCCCACAGTTTTGAGGTTTGATCTTTAACGCCAGGCGCGGATTCAGGGCAAGGTTTCGCTTCGCTGAGTTGAAGGTCGGCTGAAAGGGCTCGAACCCCAGTACGGCTCGAACAAACGATCGTGTGGCGAAGTACAGGCTGGCGATGCCGACGTTCATACCGATGTCCCACACCACGATGTCCTTTGCCGGCATCCCGAAGTCGTAGATACCGTCCCAGAGAATCTCTCGGAGGATAAAGACTTCTTCGCCCGAGTCAATGCGAAGCTTAAAATCATCCGAGACTGCGATGACCCCATCGGCAGCGTTAAAAAACTGGATTCCCAATTTTCGCTTTAGTAGAAGCGCATCCGGGATCATGGGAATAATGGAAGAGTTATCCCGAGAAATCGAAATACCGAGCTCGTGAACGCGCAGTGCATCCCCGGCGACGGATAATCCGCACGGGGACAGTCCCGCAGCGGTCAAGGCTCGACCATACCGCCAGTCGCGAAGGCGGAGAGCGTTGCGCAACATCCGCTGCGTGAAACGCGTCCGCTGCGCAAAGGCCATCAGGCACCCTCCGCTTGGATCGTGAACTCGGGCAGCAGAGATGAGGAAACACCATCGAAGAGCTCGGGTATTCCGAAACCCGGGTTAGCGTTGATCAAGCACGCATCGATGTTGTCGACCCATAGGAGGGGCAGCCCGTGGTCGTGTACATAGATAGTCAAAGTATATTTCCCTGGCGCAAGTTGGGGGCGCTTAATCACATAAAGGATCTCGAATTGGCACCGGGCGGGCACTCGGAAATGAAAACCTAGGAGCCGAGATTTCGAGTGCACCACGTACTCGTTCCGATCGTTGTGCAATGCGAAATCGATCATGACCTTGCTCAGTGGAACCGCTCCGCTTCGGAATTTCAGGCGGAACTCCAGGTCGTCACCCGGCACCACCCGGTCCAGCTCGGCACGATTAGAGATGCCCTGGAATGCCAGCATCCCCCTATCAATTCGGTGGTTAGCGCCAGAATAGGGGGCCATTGCCAAGTAATCCCTAACGATCCGGGAGATCTCCGCCTGCCGCAGAATCTTTCCTCCATCTAGCAGGACACCTGACCCGCAAATCGCCTGGGCATGTTGCAGGTTATGGCTCACGAATAGGATAGTTCGTCCCTGCTTTGCAACATCGCTCATTTTTCCAAGACATTTTTTTTGAAACTGGAAATCACCTACGGCCAGAACCTCGTCGATAAGAAGAATCTCCGGCTCCAGATGAGCCGCCACGGCGAAGGCTAGGCGCATTTGCATGCCGCTGCTGTAATGCTTCAGTGGGGTGTCAATGAATTTCTCGCTCTCCGCAAAGGTTACGATTTCGTCGAACTTGCGTTGAATCTCAGCCTTGCTCATGCCGAGAATGGCGCCGCTCAGGAAGACATTTTCGCGGCCGGTGAGCTCGTTGTGGAAGCCGGTGCCGACTTCGAGCAGGGAGCCCATGCGCCCTCGGATTTCGGCAAATCCCCGTGTGGGCTTCGTCACGCGTGCTAGAATCTTGAGCAGGGTGCTCTTCCCGGCGCCGTTGCGGCCCACGATACCTAGCACTTCGCCTTGGCGGACCTCAAAGGAGACATCCTTCAGGGCCCAGATGTGGGGGTGGTTGCCGTTGCCGGAGGCAGGCATTCGGGGGTGAAAGATGCGGCACGGAGCGTTCAGAGCGCGGGCGAGGACATCCCGCAGGGCGAGGTAGCGATCGCACTCGCCGATACGGTATTTTTTGCTTAGTTTTTCTGCTCGGATGACGATATCACTCACTGTCTATACGACATCAGCAACGATGCCCTCCATTTTCTGAAAGTAGAGGGTGCCACTGGCAACTAAGAGCAGCACCGCCAACGTGGAAGCTGCCAGAAGCCCGCTCGGCGGATTGCCATGGCTGGTGAGAGCCCAGCGGAAACCTTCAATAACGCCGGCCATCGGATTCAGCCCGTAAAGCCAACGCCACCGCTCCGGAACCAGGCTGCTGGGATAGGCGACGGGCGAAGCGAACATCCAGAACTGAACCAGAAAGGGCACAACGTAGCGGATGTCCCGGTAGATCGCATTCAGCGCGGAGAGCCATAGACCCACGCCAAGGGCGGTGAGGATGGCAAGGGCGAGAAATAGCGGCAGCAGCAGCAGAGAAAGGCTCGGGCGGACGCCGTAATAGACCATTATCAGTACCAAGAACAAAAAACTTATGGCAAAATCGAGCAGCGGCGAGGTGACAGCAGAGAGTGGAAGGACCAGCCGCGGGAAGAACACTTTCGTGATAACCCTCTGCTGCTCGACGATCACGTTCGTCGCGTTTTGGAGACTGGCAGCGAAGTACATCCAGGGAAGCAGCGCACAGTAGTAAAAGAGTGGATAGGGAAGCCCATCCGAGGGCATTTTGGCGAGCCTCCCAAAAAAGAGTGTGAAAACGGCCATCGTCAACAAAGGTTGGAAAACAGCCCAGGCAGCACCGATAGCCGTCTGCTTGTAGCGGACCTTGATGTCACGCCATACGAAGAAATAAACCAGTTCGCGGGCGTGCCACAATTCGCCCAAGCTAAGATCAGACCAACCTCCGGGAGGAGCGATGCGGAGGACAGCAGGTGTGATTCCGATCGCTTGTGGTTCTAAATTCATTCGGTCCTCGTTTATCGTTGCTATTCCGCTTGGTGGATGACCGAAACGCGCAAGACCTGGCATTGGGGACCTAACTCAAATCCTTCCCGAGTGCCGCAGTAGTCTCCTACCCGCACTTTCCAGCGGCGGCCCGGCTGACCCGCGTCGCCGAACATCGTAGAACGTCATGCACTTCAGACAATCTCGGGTCGATGCAACAACATTGCTCCACCCGGCCCCCGTCGCCTTCCCGCCTCCGCGGACTCGGAACTCCACAGGCACAAAATCCACTCGGTATCCACATCTTTGTGCGATCACAATTCGTTCCGCCTCAGCGAAAGGGCTGCGCGAGATGATTTGGAATCTAAACAGATCCCGGGTACCCAGCTTTACGCTGCCGGCATCAAGCGTTGTGGCGCCAAACACCGCTCGCGTTAACGCGTTGAAAGCATAGGAGACAAAGCGTCTCTTCAGACCGTAGACCTGGCCCTTGTTCAGCCTCACTCCTACCACAAGGTCGGCCCCTGCCACCACCGGGCGCAGCATCCTAGGCAGGTTCGTCGCCGGCCATTGCCCGTCGGCCCCGGTTGCGTAGAAATACGTACCCTTGGCGGCTGCAAAGCCGTCTGCAAAGGACTGGTAGATGCCCCGGTTCTCCGCATGCCGGACCACCACCAGCCCGCTGACTCTTGAAGATAGACGCTCGAGGATGGATAGCGTGCGGTCGGAGCTCGCATCGTCTACGCACACGATTTCCCAACCGGCGATAAGCTCACTCAATGTCGCGAGCACCTCAACGTGCTCTACGATCACTTGCTCAATTGCTGCCTCCTCGTTGTACGCCGGCAGAATCACGGAGAGGAACAGGGGGCGGCTGCCGGTTGCCAGCGTTTCGGGACTGTCCATTGCTGATTTTCGATCGCCGATTTTTATTGAAGGAGCTGCAGGGTTAGAAGGCGAACCATCGGGAGCGTACTCGACACAAAACTGCGTATTACATCGACATCCGATGTGACGGCAAAAGGTCCCATACCCGCCAGAACTCAAGCATGTCTTCACGCGTACCCAACGACACCCTAACGCACTTATCCATGGGAGGAAACGCATGTGGCAGGATAATGTTGTTCTTCCGGAAGTGCTCAACCACCTCCTCGGCCGGCTGACCGGTATTCAGCATCACGAAGTTCGTGTGGGAATCGGTGGCACGGAGCATGCGGGTATTGAGCTGATTCAAGAACTCCTGACGATCATCTGCATTTCGCTTCGCACAGACCCTGAGATGATCGGCATCGCCCAGTGCGGCTGCGGCAGCCCGTGCAGCTACAAGGTTGACGCCAAACGGGAGTCGACCAGCAGCCAGGAGGCCCGCGGTGCGGGGAGCGGCAATCCCATATCCGATGCGCAATCCCGCAAGCCCGTAAATCGTGGAGAAAGTCCGTGTGACGATGACGTGCTCATTCTCCCCCGTCTGGTCGATGAGGGATGCATCCCGCGAGGTTCCGCCCATATATTCCTGGTAAGCCTCGTCTATAACGACGTAAGTCGTCGAGGGAAGTCGACGAATGAAGGTAACGAGCTCCTCTCGCCGTGTCAGGCTTCCAGTGGGATTGTTGGGATTACAAATATAGGCCAATCCGGTCGAGTGGTCGATGCGAGCCAGCATGGCGGTCAGGTCGTGGGCGTACTGCTTGTTGAGAGGTACAGCTACAACCTCGGCCCCGCTGCTTCGAG
>Ga0187846_10002335_pt1 | contig 10450 bp, 9 predicted proteins | sample TC_taG_FD_161473 | JGI IMG/M metagenome (GOLD analysis project Ga0187846, IMG submission 161473) | Biofilm microbial communities from the roof of an iron ore cave, State of Minas Gerais, Brazil - TC_06 Biofilm (v2) | ecosystem: Environmental > Terrestrial > Deep subsurface > Cave > Wall biofilm ... | reverse complement strand
AATACGAGCCCTGGCCCTTGACTATCGTCGGAGGGGTGATCAGTCAGACACCGCTGGTCACGGTGTTCCAGGTTCAGAGCCTCTCGCGGGTCACCGTATCGAGCGCGACAACCGGGTACACGTACACGGTCGACGGTGTTGCGGGCGGAACGGTGGTCCCGATCGACACCGCCACCAATCAACCGTTGCCGGCGGTCGGCATGGTGAGCTCCGGAACCGCGATGTTCCTGTCGGCGACGTTCCGTGACAGCAACCACAGCGGTTACATGGAGGCCAGCACCAGCGCGTCGACTCAGGATCCGGCGACGCAGGACCTGTACGTGGTCAACTCCCACATGGCCAACACGCTGCAGGCGGCCACCCGGAACCTCTGACCGCGGCCCGGGCGCTCGTCACGCGAAATCGCGCAACAGCGACTCGACCGCAGCGCGCGGCAGCGCGTCGACCCGTGCCGAGTAGGCCAGGTGATCGACGCCTGCCGCGAGCGCGGCATCGCCACGCAGCGCCGCCACCGCAGAACCGTCGAATTCGAACCGGAGGAAATGCACGGCTGAGGTCTTCTTTTCGTTTTCGCGTTCCAGATCCTCGTCAGCGATCGCGAAGATCTTCGCCAGCGTGCCGACCTGCAGGTACACGCGCCGCTCGATTCCCTTCAGCCGCGTCAGCTCCGCCCGGCGCTGCTCGGGGTCCTCGTATTCGATCAGCATCGTGGCTTTCAGATTGGTGCCGTCCGGGATCAGCGGCGCATAAGCGTCCAGCTCGGCGCGTATGCCGTCCTCGTCGAACGTGCGCTCGATCCGCAGCATCTCCTGAATCTGGTAACGGACCGTCAGCTCGTCCTCGAAGATCAGAGTCAGGTGCGGTCCGACATGCACGGTGCGGTCGCGCTTGTGCGCGATCACACGGGCACGGAACTCGTCGCGCTGCCGCGCATACGATTCAAGCGTCAGCAGGCTGTCGCGCGATATGGAGGGCATTCGAATCTCCGGTTGATTCACTCGATTCCGTACGCCATGCGAACCAGCGTGATCGGATGCGCCAGTTTCGGCAGTGTCTCATCGGCGCTGTCCCGCTTGAGCTGGCCGATGCCCTGTTCGATGTGGTGGCCGGCCAACTGGCAATCGGAGCTGATGAAGTCGGGGCGAGGCTCGGCCATCGCGCGGAACACCGGCCGGCCGATTTTCATCGCGGTCGCGTGGAACTGCTTTTTCACGCCCCAGCTGCCCGCGTGGCCCGAACAGCGCTCGACCGTGGCCACTTCGGTCCCGGGCAGCCACTTCAGAACTTCCTCAGTCTTGCGGCCGATGTTCTGAACCCGATCGTGGCAGGGTATGTGATACGACACGCGGCCCAGCGCCCGGCTGAAGTCGGTGCGCAGCAGCCCGTCGCGCCGGCGCGCCGCCAGGTACTCGAACGGGTCCCAGAAGGCCGAGGCGACCGCCTGCACGTCGGGGTCGCCTGCAAACAGCAGCGGCAATTCCTGCTTGAACATCAGCGTGCACGACGGAATCGCCGAGACGATCGCGTAGCCCTGGCGCGCCAGCGGCGCCAGCACCGGGATATTGATGTTCTTCAGCCGCTCGACCCCGGCCAGGTCCCCCAACTCCAGCTTGGGCATGCCGCAGCACGCCTCCTGAGGCACCAGCGCCACCGGAATGGCATTGTGAGCGAGGATCTTCAGCAGGTCGGCACCGATGCCCGGCTCGTTGTAGTTCACGTAGCACGTCGAAAACAGAGCCAGCTTGCCCGGCGTGCGCTCGCCGTCCCGCACCAGCGGCGAGTCATCCGCCCGGGCGGTCGAGCGGAACTTGCGCGGCGCGAATTGCGGGCGCCATGCGTTGCGGTCCACGCCGAGCGTGGCCTCGACCGCGCGGCGGGCCGGCGCGGAACGACTGATCGCATTGACCGCAGCGGTAACGACCGGGATCCCGGCCAGATGGCCCAGTGCGTCGGTCGACGCCAGGATCCGATCGCGCGCGCGGCCGCCGGTGCGCTGGAATTCAACCGCCTTGGCGCGCAGCATCAGATGGGGAAAGTCGACGTTCCACTCGTGCGGCGGCACATACGGACATTTGGTCATGAAGCACATGTCGCACAGGTAGCACTGCTCGACCACCTTGGCGAAGTCGGACTTCTCCACGGTGTCCAGTTCGCCGCTGGCGGCGCTGTCGACCAGATCGAACAGGGTCGGAAATGCCCCGCACAGGTTCACGCACCGACGGCAGCCATGGCAGATGTCGAACACCCGCTCGAGCTCCTTCTCGAGCCGGTCGGCGTCGTAGTACTCGGCGCTGCGCCAGTCGATTGGATGACGCGTGGGCGCCTGCAGGCTGCCTTCTCGGATGGCCATGATGGTTGAAAGGGTCAGCCCTCCTTCGCGCTGCGCGCTACGGAGGGCGAGCCCGCCGAAGGCCCGGGGCCGCACAGCCCCGGCCGCGGAGGCGGATCAGTCGACGATCGAATCGAGCGTCTTCTGGAACTTGTTGGCGTGCGAGCGCTCGGCCTTCGCCAGCGTCTCGAACCAATCGGCGATTTCCTCGAAACCTTCGCCGCGAGCGGTCTTGGCCATGCCCGGGTACATGTCGGTGTACTCGTGCGTCTCGCCCGCGATGGCGGCTTTCAGATTGGACCGGGTCGGGCCGATCGGAAGACCGGTGGCCGGGTCACCGACCTGCTCCAGATACTCCAGGTGCCCGTGCGCGTGCCCGGTCTCACCCTCCGCAGTCGAGCGAAAAACGGCCGCCACATCGTTATAGCCTTCGATATCCGCCTTGGCTGCGAAATACAGATAGCGCCGGTTCGCCTGCGATTCACCGGCAAACGCGTCCTTCAAATTCGTTTCGGTCTTCGTTCCCTTCAGCTTCATCGAGCATCTCCCGTCAAGTCAGCCGGCGCGCCGTCGCGACATCCCGCCCACGAGACACCCCGCACCCGCCGCCAATCTACGCGCCGGACCTCGATTAATCCATTGAATTGTTCTAATCGTTTCGATAGTTCGGATCTATGCCAGCAGGAACACCGCAGCGAGCCAGGACCCCTCGCAGGTCGCGCAAAGCCGGGAATACTTCATTGTTCCAGTCGGCGCCCTGCGCGTCGTAAGCCCGCTGCTCGTGCTCCACTATCTCCTTGTCTTCGCGGAAGATGTTCTCGGTGAACCAGACCACGAAGGGCCAGACCATGTGGATCAGCCCTGGAATCGGCGGCTTCTTCACCGACAGGTAGCCGAAGGTGCGGTTGGTGCGCTGCTCGGCGTCGAGCGGCGTGTAACACAGCCACACGTCCAGCACCGGATCCTGCGTGTCATGGATCTCTCGTCCCACCCAGACCTTCAGACTCTGACTGGGGTAGTCGGTACGGATTCGCATGTGGTCGCGAAAATCCTTCCTTTCCTCGTTGCGCTTGCGCACCAGGTCAACAATCACTCGCTCGCCCACGGAGGGTTTTCCTTCAGTGCGACTGAAGCTGTACTCGACTTGCGCCCATTGGTCCCCGTGCTGGCGTCCAATGCAAGTCGCGCGGATCGAGCCCATCTGCTTGCGGTGCATGAACTGGTGATTCATGTCGAACAGGTTCTCGTGCATGAATGTGTAATGGCAGCCGACCTCACGGTTCAGCCGCCGGGTCTTGTAATCCTTGCGCTGAGAAGAACCGAGCGCTGCCGGCAGCCGGCTCTGCGCGAGCGCCGGGTTACCCGGGAACACGAAGATCAGATCCCCCACTTCGCAAGCCGGATAGCTTCTGACGCCATTCGGCAGCCGGTCCTTGCCCAGGTAGGGCACGTCGACGCACTTGCCCGCGCAGTCGTACGTCCATCCGTGATAGTGACACTTGATCTGATCGCCGCACACGACCCCGAGGTGCAGCGGCACCTGGCGATGCGCGCAGCGGTCCTCGAGCGCGAACACGGTCCCGCTGCTGCCGCGATAGAGCGCGATGGGCTGGCCTGCAAAGCGGCGAGCGAGCGTCCGCCCTGCTTTTAACTCGTCGGACCACGCCACGGGGTACCAATGATCGGGATGGGCGGCCACGCGACGCAGATCAAAAGCGTTGGGCGAGTTCGCCGGACGCAGCGCAACCAGGTTCGAACTGTCATTCGGCATCGACTGTCCCTCTGTATTGACGAATCCGCGAAGACCAAGCTTCGCACGGCCGCGACACGCGAGTCGCTTGCTTAACGGTCGCTAACAGCCTTAAATCGAGGCGCCTCTACTCTGGCCACGGCGATCCCCAACGGGATGCCGCGGTTCGCCGTCAGAGCTCGTCGGCTGCGATCGCCAGCGCGCCGGCGCCGCCCGACAGCACCGCGGTGGCCAGCGCCGGCGCCTGTGCCAGCACGTGATCGGCGAAGAAGCGCGCGGTGGCGAGCTTGGCCCGCAGGAACGATGCGTCCGCCGCGCCGGCTGCGATTCTGTCTTCGGCCACCAGTGCCGCCCGCGCCAGTTGCCAGCCGCCGTGCACGGTTCCGGCCAGCCGCAGGTACGGCACCGCTCCCGAAAAAGCGGCGCGCACGTCCGGCTCGATGGTGCGCACCAGGTAGTCGACCGCCCGCTCATAGGCGTCGATCGCCGCTGTCAGCTCGGCGTGAATAGCGGCCATATCGGGCGTGCGGCGTTGACCGGTCTGCGCTGCCGTTTCGCGCATCTGCCGGATCAGCGAGCGCGCCACCGCGCCGCCATCGCGCGCCGTCTTGCGCGTCAGCAGGTCGTTGGCCTGGATCGCGGTGGTGCCCTCGTAGATGGGCAAAATCCTGGCGTCGCGGTAATACTGGGCCGCGCCGGTTTCCTCGATATAGCCCATGCCGCCGTGCACCTGTATCCCGAGCGAGGCCACCTCGACCGACATCTCGGTGCTCCACCCCTTGACGATCGGCACCAGGTATTCATAGATCGCCTGTGCCTGTTTGCGCAGATCGGGATCCGGGTGCGCATGCGCCAGATCGCACTGCGCGGCGGCGACATAGGCCACCGCGCGGGCAGCCTGCGTCTGCGCTCTCATCAGCATCAGCATCCGGCGCACGTCCGGGTGCTCGATGATCGCCACCGGCCCCGTCGACCCCTGCACCGCCCGGCTCTGCAACCTTTCGCGGGCGAACTGAGCCGCCTGCTGGTAGGCGCGCTCGGCCACCGCGATCCCCTGGATCCCCACCTCGAAACGGGCCGCGTTCATCATGATGAACATGTATTCCAGGCCACGATTGCGCTCGCCGACGATTTGGGCCACCGCGCCATTGCCGGCCTCGCCGTGCCCTTCTCCGTAGATCAGCACCGCGGTCGGGCTGGCCTTGATGCCCAGCTTGTGTTCGATCGAGGCGCAATACACGTCGTTGCGCGCGCCGCGGGCACCATCCGCCCCGACCACGTACTTGGGCACGATGAACAGCGACAGTCCCTTGACGCCGTCCGGCGCACCGGGCACGCGCGCCAGCACCAGGTGGATGATGTTGTCCGACAGGTCGTGCTCGCCGTAAGTGATGAAGATCTTCTGGCCGAACACCCGGTACGTTCCGTCGGCCTGCGGCACAGCGCGCGTGCGAACCTGCGCCAGGTCCGAGCCCGCCTGCGGCTCGGTGAGGTTCATCGTCCCGGTCCAGCTGCCGTCGATCAGGTGCGGCACGTAGACCGACTGCTGACGTTCGGTGCCGGCCGTCATCAGCGCTTCGATGGTCCCGTTCGTCAGCAGCGGGCACAGCGCGAAGGACAGATTGGCCGACTGCAGCATCTCCATGCACGGCGTCGCAACCAGCTTCGGCAGTCCTTGGCCGCCGAAGCGGGTCGGGTGCGGCAGCCCCTGCCATCCGCCCTGCGCAAACGACCGGAACGCGGCACGAAAACCCGGCGAGGTGGTCACCTGGCCTGCGGCCCAGGTGGGGGGGTGGCGATCGCCGGCGGCATTCAGCGGGGCGATCACCTCCGACATCAGCTTGGCGCACTCCTGCAGCACCGCGTCGACGGTCTCATCGGACGCGTCCTCGAAACCTGGCAGCTGCTGAACCTGGCGCAGACCAGCCAGCTGCTCCATCGCGAAGCGCATCTCGCGCAGCGGGGCTTCGTAGCTCATAGGTTTGTTTGATGGGAAAAACGCTAACGGCCCCTCAGCTACTGCTCTGGGCAACGCAAGAGGGGAGCCATATGCTCATCGCCTCGCGCCCCGGCCCCTGGCTCCGTGGGCAGAGAGCAGATCCTTTCAATAGCTACGGAAACGGCCGAGAACGCGGCGACCTCTCCGGAAACGACGCTGTCGCTGACCTTTCCATATTCCGAGCCGCCGTAAACATAGGTGACTAGCGTGCCGCTTTCCGCGCTAAGGTGGGTGTAAGCCTTTATATCGTGAAAGCCTTGATGCTTGTCTGGAACCAATTGAAATCCATAAGGGCTGAGAAAGACTACGCCGATTTCCGCATATCCCTTATCGGTTTTTGTGAAGACGTGAAATGGGCCACCGCCATTTCCAATCAAAGAATTCGCTGCCAAAAACAATTCAGGCGTGCCGTCATCGTCAAGATCGAGAAAGAAACGGGTCATGCCAGCAACGTTCCCTTCATCGGTGTCCCAAACGTACCGGTAGGGGTCGCGAACCTCAATGTGGCTTGTTGGCGCGGCAAGCGCGCCTAAACCAGTGAAGGACGTAAGTGCCGCAAGCACTCCGAGTGATTTCAAGGGTTCCATGCATCCCCCCGCCGACGCAAGACGACTCACCCCAGCTCCTTCACCAACTGCGGCAGCGCCTCGAACAAGTCCGCTACCAGACCGTAATCGGCCACCTGGAAAATCGGCGCCTCCGGGTCCTTGTTGATCGCAACGATCACCTTGGAGTCCTTCATGCCCGCCAGGTGCTGGATCGCCCCCGAGATGCCAACGGCCAGGTACAACTGCGGGGCGACGATTTTTCCGGTCTGACCGACCTGCCAGTCGTTGGGCGCATACCCGGCATCGACCGCGGCACGCGACGCGCCCAGCGCGGCATTCAACCGGTCAGCCACCTGCGCGAGCAGCTTGAAGTTTTCGGCGGAACCCAGTCCCCGTCCGCCTGACACGACCACCCGCGCGCCCTGCAACTCGGGCCGGTCCAGCTTGGCGCCCTCGCGCGAGACGAAGCGCGACAGTCCGGGATCGGCAACGGCTGCGACCGCTTCGATCGGCGCGGCGGCATCGCTGCGGGTCGCGGCCGCATCGAAGCTGGTCGGCCGCACCGTGACGAACTTGATCGGCTCCCCGCAGCGTACCGTCGCAATCGCGTTGCCGGCGTAGATCGGACGCGCGAAGGTGTCGGGCCCCTCGACTCCGATGATGTCGGACACGGGCGCGCAATCGTGCCGTGCCGCCGCCCTGGGCAGCACATCCTTGCCAAAGCTGGTGGCCGGCGCGGCCACGTGGCTGTAGCCCTTGGCGAGCGCGGTCAGCTGCTCCCCCACGGCTTCGGCCAGTTGGTCGGCGAGCTGCGCAGCGTCGGCCAACAACACCTTCGAGACGCCGGCGACCTGGGCCGCCTGCCGGGCCACCCCGCCGCAGCCGCTACCCGCGACCAGCACGTGCACCTCACCGCCGGCCATCCGGCCAGCAGCGGTCACGACGTTCAGCGTCGAGGACCTAAGTTGCTTGTTGTCGTGTTCTGCAAGTACCAGCGCAGGCATGAAACGACCCTTCCCGAACGCGGCGTTGTGACCCTCAGGGGATGACCTTGGCTTCGTTACGCAGCTTCTGCACCAGCGTGGCCACGTCGGGCACCCGGATGCCCGCCTTGCGTTGAGCCGGCTCCACCGTACGCAGCGTCTTCAGGCGTGGCTGTGCGTCGACCCCGAGATCCTTCGGCGTCAGCGTCTCCATCGGCTTTTTCTTCGCCTTCATGATGTTGGGCAGCGTCACGTAGCGGGGCTCGTTCAACCGCAAGTCGGTCGTGACGACGGCTGGCAGTTTCACCGAGACCGTCTGCAGTCCACCGTCCACCTCCCGCGTGACCTGCGCCCAGCCATCGGCCAGCCCCAGCTTGGAGGCAAACGTCGCCTGCGGCAGGTTCGCCAGCGCGGCCAATAGCTGTCCGGTCTGATTGGAGTCGTCGTCGATGGCCTGCTTGCCCAGGATCACCAGCTGAGGCTTTTCACGATCGAAGATCGCTTTCAGGATCTTCGCGACCGCCAGCGGTTGCAGCTCTTCTTCGGTTTGAACCAGGATGGCCCGGTCGGCGCCCATCGCCAGCGCGGTTCGAAGCACCTCCTGGCATTGCGCGACACCGCACGAAACCGCCACGACCTCGCTGGCCTTTCCCGCTTCGCGCAGCCGCACTGCTTCCTCGACACCGATCTCGTCGAACGGGTTCATCGACATCTTTAAATTCGCCAGATCGACGCCGCTGCCGTCGGACTTGACCCGGATCTTCACGTTGAAGTCGACGACGCGCTTGACCGAAACGAGAACCTTCATCTCAGGGAACCCTCCACCCGAAACCCATTATATAAACCCCGACTCTGGTCACGTTTCCCCCGCTACGCAACCAAATCGCGCACGATCTCGCGCGCCGCGTTGTAGCCGGGCGCCCCGCTGACGCCGCCGCCGGGATGGGCACCGGATCCGCAGTGGTACAGGCCTTTGAGCGGACCGCGGTAGCGCGCGTACCCCAGCACGGGGCGCAGGCTGAACAGCTGATCCGGTGTCAGCTGCCCGTGGAAGATGTCGCCCGCGGTCAGCCCGAACTCGCGCTCCAGATCCAGCGGAGTCCAGGCCCGGTAGCCGAGCAAGGCGCGCCGGAAGTTCGGGCAGAACGATTCGACCTGCCCGAACACGGCTTCCACCGCGGCGGGTTTCAACGCATCCCATCCGCCCGGCGGGTCCGGATCGAAGTGCTGGCAGAACAGGCTCGCCACGTGCGCACCGGGCGGGGCCAGCGAGTCGTCGACCACGCTCGGTATCAGCATCTCGACCACCGGCGAGCGGGAATAGCCCCGATGCAGCGCATCGCGCCAGGCCTGATCCATGGCGCGCAGCGACGGGGCGAGCAGAATGCCGCTGGCGTGATGCGGCTGAGCCTGGGTGCCCGGCAGGCAGCGAAAGTCCGGCAGCTCGGACAAGGCCACGTTGATCCGCATCGATCCGGAGCCGCAGCGGTAGCCCCGGATCGACCGCAGAAAATCGTCGGGCAGCGCGCTTGGCTCCAACAGCTTCAAGTACAGCAATTTCGGGTCGACGCCGGCCGCCAGGGCCCTGGCGTGTATCTGGCTGCCATCCTGCAGCACCACCCCGTGCACCCGCCCCGACGCGGTCAGGATCTTCGCGACCGGCGCCTCCAGGTCGATCCGGACGCCGCGTGAGCGCGCCTCCTGGGCCATCAGCTCCGTGATCCGGCCCATCCCTCCGATTGCGTGTCCCCAAATGCCGGGCTTGCCGTTGACCTCGCCGATCGCGTGGTGCAGCAGCACCAAGGCCGAGCCCGGCGTGTAAGGGCTGGCGTACGTTCCCACCACCGAATCGAACCCCAGCGCAGCTTTCAGCGGTTCGGATTCGAAGGTCGCGTCGAGCCAGTGGCCGGCGCTGCGGGTGAACAGCTCGGCGCAGTCGTGCTGGACCTGGTTTGGCAGGCGGCCGAACGTCCATAGCAGCCGGGCCGATGCGATCAGGTCGCGCCACCCCTGCACGATCAGCGGGCCGCCCAGCTCGGGAGGCGACCGCAGCACCCAGTCCTTCAGTTGTTCGGCTACGCGTTCCAGCCGGCCGCAAAAACCGGGGTACCGATCCGCGTCGGCGGCCGAGAATTTCGCGATCTCGTCGCGCGGCGATGCCAGCGCCCCGCCCAGCTTCAGGTAGCGGCCGTCCTGGCTCGGTACGAAATTCGAGAACGGCCGCTCGACGATTCTCAAGCCCCGCTGCGCCAGGTTCAGGTCGCGGATCACGGCGGCATTGAGCAGACTCACCGTATAGCTGGCGCTCGAATTCCTGAATCCGGGCAGGAATTCCTCGGTCACCGCTGCGCCGCCGACGACGCCTCTGCGCTCGAGCACCCGCACCTTCAACCCGGCCGACGCCAGGTAGCAGGCGCAGGTCAGGCCGTTATGGCCGGCCCCGATCACAATCACATCCGCGGTATCCATCGAAATCCACCGTCCAAGACAGCCTCCTCGGATGCTAGCCGAGCCTGGGAGCCCCGGAATTTGGCCCGGATTCATCTCCCGAAGCCCGCGAATCCGGTAAATTTGAGGCCCAACCGGTGTGGCACCGGTTTGCAGGGGCGGTCCAGACAGGATTCACGTGGCTAACGAGGCTAACGAGGTCCCACCTTCAGCCGCAGCGGGCCCGGGCCCAGCCAAGGCCCGCCTACTGATCGCCGACACCTCCCGCAGCGTGCGCGCCGCGCTCGGCAACCACTTGCGGGAGCGCTTCGAGGTGCGCGAGGCCGAGGACGGCGAAGCCGCCTGGCAGGCGGTCCTGCTGGACGGCAACATCCGGGTGCTGATGACCGAGCT
>Ga0187846_10002334_pt1 | contig 10452 bp, 25 predicted proteins | sample TC_taG_FD_161473 | JGI IMG/M metagenome (GOLD analysis project Ga0187846, IMG submission 161473) | Biofilm microbial communities from the roof of an iron ore cave, State of Minas Gerais, Brazil - TC_06 Biofilm (v2) | ecosystem: Environmental > Terrestrial > Deep subsurface > Cave > Wall biofilm... | reverse complement strand
GGACTGCCGAATCAGCAGCGAGTACCGGAAGAGCGGCGCGCTCGCCATGCAGATGTATACCGAGATCGGCGAGTGGGTGCAGTCCGAGTTTTCGCTCGACGCTGATCGGCCGTGGTCGCTCGACGCCTTTATCATCATCATGGTCGCCCTCGCACGGCTCTCTGCGTTCTATATCGCACAGATGAACGTCGCTTCGCCAGCACGGGGCAAGAACGGCGATCTCGCGCTCGGGTGGAAGGTCCTGGGTCAGATGGCCGATCTTGTCAAGCGGTTAGTCCCGCAGCAAGAACAGGTGATCCGCGCATACCACGGCACGAAGCCGCGTGTGTAGTCTCTAGCGAGACGATCTCACAAGGAGGCGCGGCGATGGAGTGGATACAGCATGAAGAGTGGATGACGTGGCGCTCCATGTGCTACGAGTTCGAGCAGTTGACCGGGATCGACGTGAACGATCCCAGGTGCAAGCCGGTGATGAACGCGATCAAGTCGTGGGGGGAGCATCTCGCGAGACTCCGGGACGATTGCTGCACCGCAAAAGTACGGGCTGAGTGCCTCCAGGATGCGCGGGAGCGGTATATCCGTAGGGACGATGCTACTCTCGAAGCGGATCGGAAGAGACGCGAGAGCGGGAAAGTCAAGTGAAGAGACGGTCCTTGAGCGTGCCGAGGACCCGGCGGCGGGACGCGTCGATAGGGAGGGATCGTGACGATGGTGAGGAGCCGTCTACTCCCCGTCCCATTTCTCCGACTGATCTTGGGCCGTGTGCGGTGATCGTCGCTGTGGCCGTAGTGTGGGATGCGCGCACCGGCAAACGGTATGTGTTGCGTGTGTAGTCAATGTTGGGAGGTGTGGCGATTTGAAGATTAAGGCCGAGGCCGGTCAAGAAGTCGAGGTCCGGGATGAGGAATTCGATGTTTTACGCGAAGAATGGAATGAGTATCGTCTTCCGGACGGTGAGATCGTACGAGTCAAAACTGTTGTCGCCAAGTTGTTCCGCGCGCTTGACGATAACGGGCAGCCGCGTGTGGACGCCGAGGGATACCCGGTCGTGTATGCGCGCGGCGGCATGTTGAGCGTGGTCACGCGGAAGCGGTTGGACCCTGTGAGCATTTGGGCCGTCTTCACCGGCCTCGCGTTGCTTGAGAAACTCGCCGTCTCGCACATCATCGCAGCCGTTCCCCAAGCGCCACTGCTCGCGTATCATCTGGCGAATCTCGCGCACTGAGATCGGTGTGCTGTGGTTGGCAGGTGCAGGACCCGGTTGCGCGACGTTCGGGCGAAACCCGCTACCCACTTCTCGAACAGGCGTGGATGCGGGCAATTAGCCAACGGTGGGCGAATCGGCTGCACCTGCCATTTCATTCTGAAGGCAGGAGGCGCTACAGTGAAGGTCCGTATCTCGTTCACGTATGAGGCCCGGTATCCCGAGAACCCGTACTTCGCGTGGGCGACGTTCGATGACGATGGCACCAACAAGACGCAGTACGCGGCGGCGTCGGCCATATCGTGGGAGGACGCTAGACAGAAGGTCGTCGTGAAGGCAGAAGCGCACATCGCCGCGTCTACCATTCGCGTTCCCGAGCCATTCGAGATGGAGATCCCGAGTCTTCGCTCCCGGCTCCCGTGTCACGTATGCGGCACGCGTCAGGAGACGCTCGCGTCAACGGCCATGGGCGATCTCTGCGATACCTGCCGGAGCGCCTATGAGCGGGATGATCTGGAACTGCTCCACGAGCGGCGCGGTGTGTAGTCTCTGATGCACAACAATCTCGTAGAGGAGGTGGCGGAGATGGAAGCGGTCCATAAGCGGCGGTTGCTCCTGCTGGCGGCGTTCCTCCGGAAACTGCCCCGCAAGCGGTTCAACTTCACGCATTGGGTAGGTCCGGACTGGAAGGGAAGTCAGAGTCTCTCTTGCGGCACGACGGCGTGTGGCACAATCACGCCGACCCGCGTCATCGTTGGACAGTTCCCGAACACCGGCGCGGTGTATCCGGCAGGAGAGCCGAAGTTTCGGATCGCCGTGGAATGCGCTCATCAAGTTCGCGGAGTCGCTCAAGGCGCTCGCGGCGCTGGCGAAGACCCCTGCGGTCGTGCTGGAGTTCTACGGGGTCTTGTCACCGTTCAAGGTAACGGTCCCGGAGCCGCTTGACGGGTATACGGTCGAGGCGATGTTCGCGCCGATCAGGGTGCCCTGACATGACTAAAAAGGATTACGTGGCGATTGGACGGGCGCTGCGACAGACGCGCGAAGAGGGGGGGATCGGCTCTATCGCGCTCAGGAACGTGAGCGCAAACATCGCGGACGCATTCGCGGTGGACAACCCCGACCGCTTCGACCGACAGCGGTTCCTCCGGTTCGTGGAAACGGGGAGGGATACCTGCCATGCTGGATGACAAGGAGCGCGGGGACTCCCCGGATGCGATGGATTCGCTCATTATCATGCGGCTGTTCATGCGGCTCAGTCAGGCGATTGATGGCGAAGACAAGCAGGCAGCGCTCAAGGCGGCCGTGACGCTGCTCGGGATGCTCGCGGCCGAGATCGCGCTCACCCGGCCAGACCGGCAGACGGCGCTCGTCAATATGCTGTCGAACGTGTCCGGGAACTTCCTGGAGGTCGCGGCGCACCGGTTCAGCCGTCAGGACCGGGACACGTTCATCCGGGAGATGCGGGACGCCTGTGTCACGCTGGAGGCGCTCGCCGAAGGAGCGAAGCACAAGCCCCCTGATCCCCGGTTGCAGTAGGTGTGTAGTCATGGGTGGGCGGGTGCGAACTCGCTCACCCATTCTGCATGTCTGGGAGGTGCGGTGATGGAGTTCACGGACAGCCAGTACATGACGGCTCGGGAGAAGGACTTGGTGCTCAAGGCGTGGGTCCGGTTCCTGGCGAACGGGCTCCGGCCGCAGGACTTCACGGAGCGGCTGTATCATCACCTGTCGCAACACTGCTCGTTCATCGCGCACTACAACTGCGCTGGGTTCTATCAGGTGTACTTCGGTCCTGGCCAAGCGGAGGCGACCAAACTGTTCCTCCGCCAGTTCGACCCCGCAGGGGATTGCCGGAGCGCCGAGTACGGGGGCACATGGTGGCTCCAGGGGGATTACGAGGACATCAATAAGGCGATGTGCAAGACGGCGGGGCCGTATATCGAGGGTGTCATGGACGACGCGATGGCGCGTCAGCGTCAGACGGATCTGGCGCAGGCCAAGCGGCTCCTGGTGAAGTGGGGGATCACGCTGCCGGGCGGTGTGTAGTCGTCTGTGGAGGTGAGCGCACATGGATCTGCGATGTCCGGAGTGCGGTGAACCCTGGGATATGGACGAGTTACACGATGTGCCCGGTCTGTCCTTCCAGGACGCCTGGAGGACGTTCAAGCGGATCGGTTGTGCGGTGTTCGGCACTAAGTGCGGGTCAGGCGCGTCAGATCCCCGTGTCAGAGCCGTATACGACGTACTCGGGGATGACGTGGACGGCGCAGCGGCGGAGGTCGAAGACCTGCTCGGCTAGGTGTGTAGTCGTTGGTGAAGGGGGAGCGCATCCCTCCGAGCGGTGCATCGTCGCGCCGTGTGATGGATGGTCGGATAAGGGTTCCGCTGCTCCCCCTTACACGATTACACGATACAGGCGGAGGCGACATATGGCATTCCAGGCTGTGCTCGTGGTCAATGGCATGACGTTCCCCGTCACGTGCAACATGGAGAAGGCCTACACCAAGGTGGGGCAGAAGGGGCCGTACTCGGTGCTTCCCGCGCAGGTGTACGGCACGCTTCCGGATGGCACGCGGGTCCGGGCATCGTTTGCGTTCATCCTCAAGGCCAACGGCGGGAATGGCAAGGCCAAGGCGAAGGCTGCCAAGGCTGCAGCGCCCGCTCCCGTCCCGGCCGCTCCCCCGGCGCTCAAGGTGGAAGCCCACCAAGACCGATCTTGATGCCGCGATATCCACGCTCTTGGGTCGGTAGCATGGAGCGCCAACAGCGCATGTCCATGCCCTATCAACACGTGCACGCTCTTCCCGCGCTCGTGGTCAGTACGGTGATTGCCCCCGAAGGTGGGGTGCTCGGTGTGCGCGTCGTCCTGGAGGGCCGCGCGGGTGCAGTCGTGCTCCTGGTGCGCTCGCAGAACGTCGCGGGTGCGCTCGCCGACGCGTTCCGGGGCATCGCCAAGTACGGCGCGCAGGTGCAAGGCTAACGGCTCCTTGGGGGCGCGGAGGGATAGTCTCCCCGTGCCCCCTTCTCCGTTTCCAGCCGTCCCCCCCACGCTCGTCCCCCTTACCGAGCCCTCTTCCCGTAGGCGTTTAACGTCGTCAGGCGCTCCCGGCCCCGCGCAGCCGCTTCCTGCTCGTGCGCTACCGCCCCGCCTTGCCACCGATCCCCCGCGCAGGTGTCCACCCACGTCCCCGCCCCCTAGCGCTCGTCCTTGGGGCACCTGGAGCGCTCTGGCCGCTCCCCCGCCCCCCGCGCAGCGCCGACTCCCCTGTATCACCTTCCCCCGATCCCACCGGCACCCAGACGAACCCCCGTGGCGCGGGCCTGCGGCGCCGCTCGGGGGAGGGATCTAATGCCCGAGGATACGCGTGGGACACGCGGAGGACACGGAGAGGGGAGAAATGGGGTGTCCAGTTTCCGTATAAATCGCATTGTTGACTAGAGCGGAAGTGTTACCCCGGAAGTTTGCAGTCGTGGCGCGGGTTTGATTGTTGACCAGCAGTAGAAGAGGGGGTATAGAAGAGATCTACGTAACTGATAAAGATGAATCTAGGAGCGGGGACGCCGCCTCCGCATCAGGCGGACCTCTTCGTACAGTTGGAGCGCGAGCAGGACGGGCCACGCGACCGGGAACGCGAAGATGAGGCACTCATCCTCGGACGTGCTCTTCCAGGCGCGGGCCATGAAGAGTGCGAGCGCGAGCCAGCCGGTGGCCATGTAGATACCGATCCAGGCGAGCACGGTCATGTAGGCGGGTAGAGGTCCAGGAGCAGGTCGGCCCTGACCTTCGCCTGGACGCGAAAGCCCTTGGGGAGCGGAAGACACGCATCGACGCCGTGGACGAGAATCATAATCGGCTTCTCCGGTCCTGGTCCTGTAGGGGGGATATTGCGGATCATTCCGGCGCCTCCTCTTCACGGAGCAGATGGATGTGCTCTGTGTGCCAGAGCCAGTTCACGTAGCGGCGGAACCGGCGGCCGCAGATCGCGCACGGATACCAAATACCTGTCTCTGAGGAGCGGGCGCGCAAGAGTCGCCTCCGCAAGCGGCCTACGGGAAGGATAATGGGGTTCGGCTCCATCGGTAAGATCGACTCCAGTATATCGGCCGTGATAGGATCACGGCAAGATGGAGCGGACGGAGCAGGAGCGGCTCTTCTTCGAGCATTACCGGATGGTCGGCGTGATCGCTCGCCGGTACGCGCCTGCACCCGACCTTGGGCAGATCGGCGCGCTCGGGCTGTGGAAGGCGTGCCTCCGGTACGAGCCAGCGAAGGGCAAGTTCAGCACCTTCGCGTGGCGGTGCATCCGCACGGAGATCGCACACGAGGTCCGCGCGAGCCGGTACGCGCACCGGAAGGGCGTGCCGTGCGTGCTGCCTAAGTGCGCCGAGCACGGCCATCTCCGGCCGGAGATCATGGAGTTCGAGAGTGACCGTTACCCGCTCGATGTGCCAGGACCCGAAGATCTCGTCGTGGACCGCATGATGCTCGCCTCGTTCCTCCAGGGCTTGCCACGGAAGCAACAGATGGCGCTGCTGCTCCAGATCGCCTACGCGCTCCCCCAAGTGCGCGTGGCTCGCATCCTTGGGTGCTCGCAGAAGCACGTGAGCCGACTCGTAAGCGCGGGGCTCCGCCGGGCAAGAGAGCAGAGCACGAGGCATTGACGTAATGGCCTGCTACACTCCGGGCGAGGACAGGCCCTTGCTGGCTTTGCGGAGGATCTTCTCCAGGACGTCGAGGCACCAACGAAGATCGGCCTCGGCCTGGATCGGGTTATCGGTGATATACGGCGGCGCTGCATCGAGTCGGGACCGGATGCGGCCGATCGCGGCGTAAAGCGATTGAAGACGTAGGGCTTGCAGGTCTCGTGGTATCTTCTTCTCTAATACACTCATATATACCTATACGTCTACTATATAGTAATAGTCCTTGTAGTAGTAGTAGTCCTGTACTTGACGTGGCCTCCCTGCCCCGGTTACAGCGCCCCTCTTCGGAGCGGGAAGACCATATTCCTGCCGGACTTGTGTTCTGCAACGCCCTGTGATACAAGGGAGCCGAGGGTCCGTGGGCGAGTCGGTGCCAGAATCGGCGGGAGTGTCGTGGGCCATGTGATATCCAGGCGGGCGCGCCCGGGATCGTGCCCGCACGCAGAATCCAGTGCTGCGACATTGTAGGCCCGCAACGGATTCAGACGAGGAGCCTGGGTAGGCCGATGCGCAGGCGTCCCTGTCACGGACGTTGATCTAGGTCGCCGGGTTCGAGTCCCGGACGGTCCCCCACACAATCAGGAGAGGAGTCGAATCGAATGCCTGACCGGACGGTCTACTCGCCAGGAACGTGTACGAAGTGCGCATACATCGAGCACGGGACGACCCCGGCGCTCGGATACGTGGGGTTCGACAAGGCGTTGGGATTGGACATTTTCGAGTGCGTGAACCCTGATTGCAAAGCGCGCTATCACGTGAAGGGGAGCATGGTCATTCGCGATGCCGACACTGCTAGAGCGTGAGATCGAGCGCGCCGCGTGGTACACCGACCCGGCCCGACGCGCGCAGATCGCCGCTGACCGGAAGCGGACGCGCGCGCTGCATGAGCGGATGGGGCTCATCAAGCCCGCTGATATGGCGGCGGTCGGGTCACTCGGTGGTCGGGCGTTCAAGGCGAAGCATGGGATGCAAGGTGTCACGCGGCTTGGCGGGTTCGCGCGAGGGAAGCAGTTGCATGAGGCGTCGAAGCGCGTCCGAATGGAGCAGACTCGGAAGGCCCGTATCGCGTGGAAGCGGCGGGCTGCCGAGAAGCGTCGGCGCCTTCACGAGCGAAATGCTCGCACACGCGCTCGAAAGGGGAAGAAGCATGAGTGAGCCTCCGTACAGAAAACTCTTTCCCGGCTACGAATGGATCACGCTCACGCGCTCGGCGGACGGCGTAGTGGCGGAGATGAAGTTGACGGTGCGGCGCGAAGATGGACAGAAAGTGCTCATCACGCGTGAAGCGTACGAGGATCTCAAGAAGAACGGATGGGGGCCGCTCTCCCTGATCCCGGAAGAGTGCCTGCCGTGGATGGAGCGCGCGCCCGCGTCTCCGCCTGCGGAGGATCTCCTTCAGGATGACCGTCTTCCGCCCGAGGATGACGATGTCCCGTTCTAATCCCGCGCTCAAGATTACGGAGAGAGCCCTGCTGGATCTCGTGATGCGGGCGCTCTATACGGTTCTGGAGCGCAGCATCGACAAGGCGCCCGCGCTTGCCGTAGAAGCCGCGAGGCTCGTCCTCAATCATTTCCCTCAAAGCGAAGGTAGCGCACCGCGCGATCGTAGTCGGCCCATGATACCCCTCGCCGGGACTTCCGGATTACTCCATGAGCGATTAGTGACTCCAGCGCCGACCGCACCGGCACGTCCACGCCGTCCAAAGGGATTGTCCGTAAGACGCGCGAGTACCACCGCAGCGACAAGACTTCCCCAGGCCCCAACCGTTGCACCAGGAACGCCAGGAAGCGACGTGAAGACCTTTTGAGCCGCATCGACGGATACATCGTTCTTCATGGATGGGTTGGCGTCGGTGTCGTCGTTCTCCTGTGGGTGGGCGTGCTCGCGCTCGGTACATACCTAGTCTATCGCGGGTTGACCGATGAGTTCCGTATCTATCCGTAAGGGGAGGTGATATCGTGAAACTTCATCGCGTGACATACGCACTGATGGCCGCGACCGCGTTCGCATTCCTGTTCGTCACGATCCCGATGGCGTGGGGCCAGACCACGACGACCGTACCAACACCGACCGATGCCGCGATCGCGGCGCTGCTCGGCGGATTTCTCGTCACCGGCATGACGCAGATCATCAAGAACTTCGCCAAGAACGTCGGCGGGGGCATCCCGAAATGGGCGCTCCCGATCATCGCCGGGCTCATCGCGACGGGCGCCATCAACGTCGGTAATCTCCACATCTTCACCGGCACGAGTCCTTATATCGGCATTCTCAATCAGTTGGTCGTCTGGGCGCTCGGATCTTTTATCAATGACCTTGCATTGTAGTTATGCCGAATGCGAAATGGTATTGGAAGTACCGTGAACGCGATTTGGCTAGGCAGAAGCGATATCGCCAACAGCACAAGCAGAAAGTGATCGATTGTTCGCGTCGCTGGTTGGACAGCCATCCTGACAAGCGTAGGGCGTACAGGCGCGCATATCACGAAAGACTCAGGAATCAAGTGTTGCAAATGCTCGGCACGCGCTGTGCGATATGTGGGTTCGCCGACGTACGAGCGCTTCAGGTAGATCATGTGAACGGTGGAGGACGCCAGGAGAAGACAGGCTTGCACAATCCCCTCGCGCTGTATAGGCGCATACTGAAAGTGCATGGACTCGGGTACCGCGTACTGTGCGCGAACTGTAACGTCATCAAGGCGCGGGAGCAAGGGGAATACAAACGTACACTCATCAACGACCTAGCGCTATAAAGCGAGGAGGCGCGGCGATGTCCACGGTGTATGACGATCCGAACAACCAACCTCCGGGGGACGTGGTATGGGATGACGGCCTGGGCCGGTGGCGACCCAAGGGTGGAGGGACAGACGCGGGCCAGGGGGGTGAAGCGCCCGGTCCTGGTGGCACGGAGGGTGGTAGTGGACCCGGTGGTGGCGAGAAACCCGGAGGCGGCCAGTCCGAGGGGCAGGAAGGCGACCAGGACCATGAGGGGGGCAAGAAAGGCGATCACGGAGACGACCATGAGAGCGGGAAGGATCGCCCGGACTGATCGGGGGAGCGGAAGATGAAGCGGCTGCTCGCTATGATCTGCGTGAGCGCGTTTCTCGTTGTTATGGATTATTGTACGACGACCTGCTACTGCTACCATTACGACGACTACGGAAACTGCACGAACTCGTCGTGCTCGACGACGTGCTTTTAGGGGGGATGTCGGATGAGAGGGCGTCTGCTGCGATGGGGGCTATGGCCGACCCTGTTCGCGGTACTGGTCCTGGCGCTCCTCTCTCCGGCATGGGGCGCGACACAGATCGAAACGGATTACTGGACGGCCATTGATGGCGTCTCGTACACGCTCACATCCGACCAACTCTTCGGTGTCCAGCACACGATCATCTGGACAGTCACGGGCACCGATGAGGGATGGGATGATACATTCCTTCGACTCGATACGGGAATTGGGTTTACCAAGGACGTGTCCATCTTTATCGGGACGGAAGTGTTCCAACAGCAGATGGGCGCGCTCTCGATGTCGCACGCGGGACCATATGCCGGAGCGCGGGGTGTGGTACCGCTCAATCCGTGGTTCGAGTTTCGATGGGAAGTCGCGCTCATGTTCCTTGATGACGTAACGCTCCCGACCGCGAACGCGATCGGCGGGACGGGTTATCATTGGGATGTCGGCGTGAGCCAGATCCTGAGTCCGAGCATCAAGGCCACCGTGGGCTACAGCCTGTACTACTTTTGGTTGCCGAGCCAAGTCGGCGGGGGGTCGCACGAGTGGCTCGGGCCGTATGCTGGACTGACGGTGAAGTTCTGATATAATCGGAGCGATGAAGAAATCGGCCGCTCGCTCTAGTCTTCCGAGTGGGAACGGATCGAGTCCTGCTCTGATTCAAGTCCCCAGGGGTATCACGATGGGCCAGAGGATCGAGCATGGCCTTGATGCTCTGTATCGGTGCATAGAGGGAGGGCCGGATAATGTCCGTCTCGAAGCCGTCCGGATCTTATCAACCTTTGCGAGAAAGAGCGAGGACGGTTCCGGTAGCGGCTCCTACGACGACGAAGTGGCACGACGGGCTGCGCGCCGTTAGACCCGCGCGCGATCTTGTCCTGGTAGAAGCCGAGCCCTACTTCAGGTCCTCTACCGTTATCATTCCCGAATCGGCCGCTCGGCCCGGATTGTATCAGGGGCGGGTAATCGCGATTGGTCCGAAAGCCGCGCTCGGTGCACACTGCAAGGTGGGGGACGATGTTGTCTTCTTCCGCTACGAGGCCGTGGAGATGGATCGCGGTGCGCGGCGCGGATATTTCTTCGTGCCGGAAGTCGAACTCATCGGTAGACTCACCGAGATTGATTCCGAGCCGAAATTGGAGTTTCATACGCGGACGTGACCCGGCGTGGCAGTAGCACGATCGACCTGTCCGTGCTCGATACCTACGAGACCTATGCCGCGAATCTGCTGAAGATCAAGACCAAACAGCAAGGGCTCCTCCCACTCGTTTTCAATCGCGCGCAGAAGAAGATGTACGCGCTCGTGCTCAAG
>Ga0187846_10002333_pt1 | contig 10455 bp, 14 predicted proteins | sample TC_taG_FD_161473 | JGI IMG/M metagenome (GOLD analysis project Ga0187846, IMG submission 161473) | Biofilm microbial communities from the roof of an iron ore cave, State of Minas Gerais, Brazil - TC_06 Biofilm (v2) | ecosystem: Environmental > Terrestrial > Deep subsurface > Cave > Wall biofilm... | reverse complement strand
GCCAGGTTTTCTATCATTTTTAGGTTTCACTTGGCTCATTTCGCGGCGGCCTGTTGGGGCAGATTTTTGGACATCTTGGAGAGCTCAGGCGCCGGGGTCAGGAATTTTCCCGCGCCCTTTGAGACAATGTAAACTGCCACGTAGTATGGAAGCTCTTTCATTTCTGACTTGTATGGACCGTAATAATTTCCCCCGAGATGAATCTTGGGGCACAGATCAACCATCACCTGATACTTCTCGTTCTCTCCGGGGACTGCAATCGATTCTGCAAGCGGAACGAAGGACCCGAGATCCTTGCATTCTCGCTTTACGAGGCCCGTTTTGTTATTCAGAGTTTCAGGCATGCGGAAGATCCTGTGGATGTCGGTTGTTACCATGGGATCTATCTTTACTGAGAGCTGGGATACTGATTGTGTCAGAAACTTATCGGCCTTTGATTTCGTGAACTCATTAGCCAGTTCGTGAATCCGCAGGTCGTATGTGCCTCCCTCAAATGGGGGTGTGCGTTCGGGCAGGTCGCGAATGTAACGGGCCATCCTTCCGCGCCACCCGGGGTCGCTGGGAGTCATCCTCGGCGAGAAAAGCATCTCGGTTAAAATGCCCTGGGCCGTGAGATAATCCGAAATCTCGGACCGCCCCCGCTGATCCAGAGACTCGAAGGAACTTCCAGCCACGGACACATGGTAGCCTGCGTTGCCGGAGAAGAATATCCTGATGTTAGAGCCAGACACTCCGAAATCGCTTTCAAGAAAATCCAAAAGCTTGAAGGTCTCCTTCTTCGTGCCTTCGAGGCAGTTAGGGCATGCCCAAGTCATTTCCAGAATCCTGTTCCCCTTGCAGTTAGGGCAAGTTTCCGGCCTCAGACCAAATTCTTTCTTTCCGCACTGCTTGCAAAGCCATATGTCGTGCTCTTTCTTGCATGGCAGGTGAAGGGCATCGGCGTCAATGTCGAAGATCATCTCCGCCCTTATCCACTGCTTCTTGTGCATCTCGAGAGTCGGATCAAGGTAAAGCGAATTGGAGCAGTAGACTCCGGCCGGCGATTCTCTGAATAATAATGCACGGAAGGAGCCGATGTCCTTGAATGACAGATGGCGAATCATCTGTCCTCCGAAAGGGAAGTAGCCGAATTCTCTCTTCTCGATTTCGGAAGGAGCTTCAATTTTCCCGCTGTTGCGGAAATAGTACTCCTTGAAGTAGCGCTTTACCATCAGCGAAGAGGTTTCGTCCATTGCTTGTTCCTCCTGTCTGACTTGTTTTCCTGTTCCTTGCTCGATCCGGGGGTTCTTGCCTTGCGGTCTTTGCCTGAGAATTTCTCTCTAAGCGGAGTTATCCTGGACGGGTACTGGACCGGGCTGGTTATTTCGTAGCACTTGATCGGATCTTTGAAACAAAAAGAGTGCGTCTGAAGCGTTCTGCAAGAGGGGACGCTGTACTTGGTGTGCCCTCCTTTCAGCCCCGCAATATGTTCTACCTGGTATTTCGTAATATTCTGCTTGAAGTCTGGAGCTTTGGGGAAAAGTGCGACGATGTCGTCTACGGTCTTTCCAACTTTCAGGAGGTACGTTGCCATGAGGAAGCGCCCGTAATGGGGAACGTTCTCACCCTTCTCGAGTAATTTCAATGCTTCGACAACGCAAGGCGGATAATTTTCAGGGCTCACTTTTAGCGTGGAGAAACTGGTCCTCGGGGGTGGAGTCAGCGCAATCAGCTCCTGGACGATTTTTTCAAGACTTTCGGGAACTTTTGCAAGCTTGAGGTCCTTGAGTCTCGTAACGATCGTTGCCCGAATTTCTTCCCTGATCAATCTGACCAGATCATGCTGGGCTACATACACCCGGCCTCCGCCAACGATCCTGTTGACGAGCTTCCACTCGGCCTTGTGGAATCCCTCGGCTCTTCGCGTGTAATCTGCAATTGGAACTCGAAATTCCGGAAGAGAAGATGTGTCTTGATGCTCGAGCCGGATGCAGAGGAAATCCCGAAAAATGTCCTCAACAATCTTCGAGTTTCGCTCCCTCGTCAGAAAGATCTCCACACGAACTGCTTCCGCGAGGGCGTATCGATTCGCGAGATGATCTAGTTTGGTGGATTTTACGAGCATGAGGGAAACTGGAAATGACATGATTTCAATTTCTTTTTCCCTTGTTTTGTCCGATACCTTGGCGCCCTGAATCGCTTCGACCACTCTTTCCCGCGCCCTCTCCACCACTTTTCGATAGTCCTTACTTGCAAGATCTGAAACGGAAAGACCCTGGGTCCGAACGTAGTCGCCGGCCTCAGGGAGAAACGTGTACTTGGCCAGGTCGTCGGTTCCAAACTGCAAAGCTGAATACTTTCTTGAAATTCACGCGGGCCTACTTATTTCTTCAATCGTAATAGCTCAAGAGATCAGGAGCACGAAGAAAATGTTCTAGCCTATCCATTTGCTAGTTCCGTTTGTGTAGATTTCCTGCTTGAAAAGGGCCGGCTCCTTCTTGTACCTTTCGACGGCCTCGCGAAGGCCTTTGAATGACGCGTCTCGTCTGGGGGACGAAACACCCACAAATACAACCGGATCACCTGGTTTGAATTTACCCAATGCGTGAATTATTACGACATGATTGAGTTTGTATTTTCTTTTTGTTTCAGAACATATTTTCTTCAGAACCTTGTTGGAGTGTTTCTCATATGTCTCCATGACAAGATATTTGATTTTCTTTTTCCCATCTGCGCTTTCGTGTCTAGCCACGCCGAGGAATGTGGTCGCGGATCCAGTGTCCTTGCTAAGGCTGTGAAGAAAATCCGCATAAACGTTTTGAAAGTTGAGTTGCTGTTTTGGATAAACTCCAGTACCCAATCTAGCTCCGTTTTTCATCTTTCTTACGGAATTCATTTGCGGTCATGGTTTACTGTTTGCGATGAAAACGGCATGCGATATTTCCTTCAGTACGAGGCCCACACCCGTCCTCGTCGCGTCGGGAGATCCTGGCAGACAGAAGACTGGCTTGTTCTCAATGGTGCCTCCGATCGCGCGTGACATCATCGCAGGTGGACCGATGCTATCGTAGCTGACTCTTCTGAACATGTCGCCGAAACCATCCAGGCTCTTGTCCAAGAGCGGTTTGACGGCTTCGATCGTAACGTCTCTCGGCGACAGACCGGTGCCTCCTAGAAGGATCGCCGCATCATTTTGTTGTTCGAAAAGGGATCGAAGCAAATGGAGTCTTATCATCTGCTTGCTGTCGTCCACGATTTCTAGCGTGCAACGATGACCAGCGCTCTCGCACATGGCTCTTGCCTCTTCCCCCGAATCGTCCTTGATACTTTTGTCACGAAACCTGCTGGAGCTGACTGTGATTAACGCGATCTTAAGTTTGGTCGGAGAATGTTTCTTGTGTTCCTCAGCCGAATGAGAAACATTGTCTTTGGCAGAGGAATGATGATTTTCTCCAGCCAAAGCTATTTTGCCAGCCCTTTGAGCTTCTTAACAACTCGAATCTCTCCAATCTTTGTCTCTGGATATTGCCCGTTGCTATCTTTCTCGTATTTTTTCACCACGTCCCAGATGTTCAACAATGCGGCGGAGACCGCATTCAGAGCTTCCATCTCCACGCCTGTTTTGCTGAAAGCGATGACGTTGACTGTCGCCTTGATAGAGTCTCTTCCCTTTGCAAATTCGACGGAACTGCTTTCTACGGGGATCGGGTGGCACATCATCAAAGAATCAGGCGTGTGCTTTACGGCCTGGATCGCGGCCACAGAAGCTATCTGGATCGGATCTCCCTTCTCGATCATACCTTTGTTAATCAAGTCAATCGTGGAACTCTTGAGAAAGATAGTTCCTTCGGCAGAGGCCTCTCGCCTCACTACTGGCTTTGCAGAAATGTTAACCATCCGTAGAGCTCGTGTATCTTGCAAAAGATCTTACTGGATGATTTTAGCTGCCTCAAGGGATAATTACGTTTCTGTCTTCAAACCTCTTATTTCTGAGGATAATGCACAAATCTCCTGCTATCCTATCAGGATTAGATTCTTCTTTTGGCTGAGATTCTTGTCAAGTATTTTGGGATGCTGCGAGAAGCCGCTGGCAAAAGCAGCGAACGAATCAAGTTGGATGATTCTTCCTCGGCTTTAGAACTCGTTGAAGAAATAGGCAAAAGAAACAATGCGCGATTCGGAAATTTAGTTTTTGACTATAGCGGGAAAATCAGAAAGAGCCTTGCCTTTGCGGTAAACGGGGATACAATGGTTCAATCCAAATTAAGATCCATGAAGTGCAAGGACATTTCTGAATTCGCGATACTTCCGCCAATCAGTGGCGGAAGCAACTATTTACTCTCTGTCTACTCTTCCTTAACCACAAGAGAAAGGTGGGACGAAAGCTGCAGTCACCCCAGATAGTTGCGTCACTGGCAATCAGCGGTTAAGTCGAATTAGAGCTCGTTGTGATCTGAGTAAGGCATGTGAAGATATTAAGGCTCCCCTTGGTAATCCTAACATCTGACAAGTTATACCCACCAGTAGAGTTGGTTGGAATCAAAACCTGAATGGCTCCAAGCTCATTGTAGGTCCAGAAAACACTCCCTCCGCAAGGAAAAATCTTCTGAGAGCTATAAAGGAAGAAATCAAGAATTGAATAGGAGATCCACGTTCCATTTTGGTTGGCCCGATCAATTCCTATGAATCCAGTAGGGTCGACAAAGTACGAAGACCCATTCTCCACGGCAATGAATTGTTGGTTTTGCTGAATAACAGAAGCTATTTCATAGATATTGGGTTTCGCGGGCAATGGGCATGAATAAAGCTGGAAAGTCTGAATCGTCCCATTAGAATAAACGACTTGATACCCTGAGACAGTCGAATTCGAAAAGCTTTCAATCGTCGTATCGTTAGGCACTTCCACAATGCACGAGGACGGCGCACTTTCATACGATTTGCTTCCAGAAGATGAAATAGTGGAAGTTGTTGAGAAATTGTGCGAGCCATTGTTATTGGGAGCTATCGTGCTGGTAGAAGTGGCCAAGGGCAGGTAAGTTACCCCGACTGCCAGTGTAAAAGCGATGACCACGGCCAAAATTCCGCCGAGGACCGCCTGCCTACGATACCCAGACAAAGCACTTCTTTGGTATGACATCATCTGAGAGGATTTAGTTCTATGTTTTCGAATGCTCACGACCTGCTGTTCTAATATTTCGAATGCGATTAGGATTTATACAAGAATTCGTTGCAATCAGCCAAAACCGGTAGCGACCCAGCGATTTGCCTGAACCTGCGTCTGGCGGAGGCGATAACAACGATGGATCTTCGAAGGACCTGTCCGGAAAGGGCGTACTCACAGGGACGACCCTCAAAGTTTACAGGTTGCTGTACAAGGAGGGGAAACCACTTGGCGTGCACGAAATACAAAGGGAAATTGGACTAGGTTCGGCCTCGGTCGCCCATTTTCATTTGACAAAGCTCGTTGAAAATGGCCTTGTGCAGCAGAAAGATGGAGGGTACGTGGTCGACAAAATAATGTTTGAAAACATGCTTAGAATTCGAAGATCTCTCATACCAGTTCAGACTACATTCGCGATTTTCTTTGCGACAACTCTTGCATGCTTGTTGACCATCCTTAGGCCCGTAGACCTGTCCTCTGGATATGTTTTTGGGGTGATCGTAAATTGCATTGCAGTTGGCATCTTTTCGTATCAATCCATATTCTCGCTAAGGTCTGGCAGGAAGGTATGAACAATTATTTGCGGCTCCCACATGCGCTCCTAAAGATGACTTAAATCAGAAAAAATTCTATTCTTCATCTGCGATAATTGAGTTGGCTGGCGAAGCAGTCCTAGTAGTTTCTGCAGAGGTCCTTCCAGGTAAAGAAGAAGAGTTCAATCGATGGTGCGATGAGCATCACATACCAGTGTATTCTGGAAAGATGCCATTTGTGAAATCGATCAGGAGGTTTTATTCGAAGCGAGGTAATCCTCAATTTATCACTTTGTACGAATTCGATAGCTTCGACGACTTGAAGAAATCGACTGCGAGCGAAGAAGCACAACAGGCTAAATTGGACGCTGACAGTCAGGTTGGACAACTAGTCAAAACATTTGTTTACAATTCCTATAGTCAGATTTATCCAAAATGAGGCATGATCCAAATCTTCTTTGAGAAAATCATCTCCGTATCTCATCGCGACTCTCCTTATAGAGTCTCGAAACCGTGACTTTTTTCTACTAGTCGAAACGGAAAAAGGAGTGAATTGCTTTGAGTTCGCCTCTGAAAGTGCAGAAAGGGGATCTTGTTTACGTCCATTATCTTGGAAGATATCAGGGAGGAAAAGTGTTCGACACTTCAATGGAGTCTGAAGCCAAGAAGAATGGATTGTACAATCTGGCAAGAGACTACAAGCCTTTGCAAGTGAGGCTCGGTGAGGGGCAAGTGATTCAGGGCTTTGAGGAAGCGTTGGTTGACATGCAAGTCAATGAGGAAAAAGAAGTCACGATTCCTCCAGAGAAAGGATACGGCAAGTCAGGGAGGCATCCGATGGCAGGAAAAACTCTGGTTTTCAAGCTCAAAGTTACGAATATCCGCCGTGAAGATCCTAACAAAAGGGTGTTTCGTTCAAGCAAACCGTAAATATTTGCTGTGCATTTCTCAATAACGAATCAGAGAACCTTGTCGAGATCAAATTCCGAAGAAAAGAGCGTACTGGAAAACGTAATCGATTCGATGGGGGACAAATATTCCCAGCTGGACATTAACTTTCAAAAAACGACTCTGAAACTTCCTGGCATCCCCCAGACGCTAGAACTGAACGGGACTGTAACTGTCACCGTTCATGTGAGAAGTCTAACGGAAGAGGAGAAAAGGGCATCCGCCGATCGTAATGTCCAGATGATGTCCCAAAGACCGACGTTCGAAAAGATTACCCGCTGAGAAATTCGCTCTCTCAATTGAGACGGCAATCGCAATTGACGGGCTACATGGTTAGCCCGAAACAATTGTCTGCGATTGTTCCCTCAAGAAAGTCAAGAGGTAATACGGCCCTCCGACTCCCTTTCCTGTTGCACCGCTGGCATTCCACCCCACGAAACTCTGCGCTCCTGGCCATGCTCCGGTGGTCGCGCCGCCTTTCCTGTTTGCGTAGACGACGCCCGATTGAATGGTGTCCATGAATTTTGCGATTTCCTTCGGATCATCGGAAAAGATCCCGGCGGTCAATCCGAAATCTGAAGCATTAGATTTATTCAGAGCTTCGTCCAGTGTCTTGAATTCATCGACGACCAAGAAGGGAACAAAAAGCTCCTGTTCGATCAATCTGCTGCGGCTGGGCAATCCAGAGACTACGGTCGGTTCCGCATAATACCCTTTTGAGAAAGAGCCATCTTTCTTCACGTTCCCACCGGCCACCATCGCTCCGCCACTGCGTTTGGCGTCATCGACTGCCTTGGAAAAAGTTTCCGAGGCGGACTTGTTGATTAGAGGCCCTAGAAATGTATCCTTCTCTCTCGGGTCGCCGAGGACAATGCTGTTCATTCTTTTCTTGAGAGCCTCAATGAACTTGTCTTTAATTTCGCTTTGAACGTAAGCCCTGGAATTTGCACTGCATTTCTGGCCCGAGTAGCCGAAGGCTGCCCTAACTACTCCTTCAACCGCCTTGTTGATATCAGCTTTCGCAGTCACGATTACGGGGTTCTTGCTGCCCATCTCCAAAAGAATGGGTTTGGGATACGGTTGATTGGTGAGGAATTCATGGTAAAGTCTCATTCCCACGTCTCTTGATCCTGTAAAGGCGATTCCAGCCACATCACGATTCGTGGTGAGCTCTTTTTCGAAATTGGCTCCCGGCCCGGTGACAAAATTCACGACGCCTTCGGGAACTCCGGCATCCCTGTAGATTTTGTAGAGCATGAGGCCGGGAAGTGCCGCTTCGCTCGTCGGCTTTAGCACAATCGTGTTTCCTGTGATGAGGGCGCCTGAAGACATGCCGTTCGCTAGCATGAACGGAAAATTGAACGGAGAAATCACGGCCCAGACGCCGTGAGGCTTGAGAGTAAGGTAGCAATCCTCGCCCGGACCTCCGGGACCCATTTTCTTTGTATAACCCTGGGTCTCCCGGAGATTCTTTGCGAAATCCTTGATAGCGTCGATAGCTTCCCAGGCCTCAGCTAGCGCTTCAAGCCTGTTCTTGCCGACCTCATACGTTATTGCAGCGGCAAGCTCGAACTTGCGCTCGTCAATAAGTTCTGCGGCCCTTTCTAAGATTCTTACTCTCTCCTGCCAGGGAAGCTGACTCCATTCAGAGAAAGCCTTCTTGGCTTCGGCTATTGCAAGTCTAGCATGTTCCCCGGTTCCTTTCTGGAAGTATCCAACAATAATCGAATTGTCGATCGGGCTGCGATGCTCAAACTCCCCTGCCTCGGAGCTAACCTGCTTTGCACCGATATGCATTGGGTAGTGCTTTCCGAGATTTTTAGCAAATTCTTTCAGGGCGGCCTCATACTTGGGGTGAATTGATTCGTCTGCGAAAAGAGTAACGTAGGTAATCTTGGGCATTTCAAGTTTGGTAGACATTACTCTGAGAATCGGCATTAACCTATTTTTACGTATATTTCTGGTCCCTTAATGCTTCATCGAGGCACCGTAGAAATCTGCGGCAAAAGGAAGAATTCTTTTTACTGCTAGCGAGCCTTTCTCGTATTGAACTAAGCATGACAACGATGCAAGTCGAGAGGCCGGCAAGTAAATCCGAAAACGGCCCATGGAATGGTGAAAACTATTGGGTCAGCCCCTTCAATTTTGATGCTGAAGTTGTCTCGAAATTTCATTTTCCCAAGGAAGTGGTATTTCATGACGTCACTCTAAGGGATGGAGAGCAAACTCCTGGAGTAGTCCTAAGGTACAAAGAGAAAGTCGAGATCGCGCGGAAACTGGACGAGGTCAAAGTTCACAGAATAGAAGCCGGCATGCCCGTTGTCTCTCAAGAAGACTTTGATGCCGTGAAAGAAATCGCCCACCTTGGTTTAGAAGCCAAAGTCTTCGCTTTTTCGAGATTGGTCAAGGAAGACATCGAGACTGCACTGAAATGCGATGTGGAAGGGATAGTGTGCGAGGGTCCGGTCGGAATTCCTAAATTGAAGCAATTCGACTGGGCAAACGAGCAGGTCACTAAGAGAGCGGTGGATGCAATTGATTTCGCGAAAAAGCACGGGCTCTGGACGGTCTTTTTCGGCGTGGATGGAACCCGAGCTGACCGAGATTTCTTTCTATCTATTTTGAAGGCGGTCTCGGAACGAGCACATCCCGACGCTTTCGCGATCGTTGACACTTTCGGATGCGCGACTCCGGAGGGTTTCGGGAAGCTGGTCAGGGAAGTTAGGGCAGCGGTCAAAGAGCCTCTTGAAGTTCACACGCACAACGATTTCGGCCTCGGCGTTGCGACATCAGTCGCTGGAGTACAGAATGGAGCGTCAGTTATTCACACGTCTGTTAATGGAATAGGAGAAAGATCTGGGAACGCAAGCTTTGAAGAAGTAGCCATGACGCTCAAATATCTTTATGGACAATCGGTTCGCTTTGATTTTTCGAAATTCAAGGAGCTGTCCGATTTAGTCAAGAAATTGACGAAATTTCCTCTGGCTCCTAACAAGGCCGTTGTCGGCGAGCGAGTATTCACGAGAGAGGCAGGCATTTCAATTGCCGGTTGGATGAAGTACAACCTCGGATCTGAAGCTTATCTGCCAGAAATCGTGGGGAACTCGCATGGAGTTTTTCTCGGAAAGAAATCTGGCAGGCACTCGATCGATTGGAAGCTAAACGAACTCGGCCTAAAGGCCACGGATGAACAAAAAGACAAGATTTTGGCTGAAGTAAAGAAGAGATCCGAAGAGACAAAATCGAATATCATGGACGAGGAATTTAGAGAGATTTATGGTTCGTTAGTCCCTCATCCAAAATAGGCATTCTTCGAGTGTAACAGATTCATACTATTTGTCGACTGAGTTCTCCCCTGTTGATGAAGAAGAGCCCCCCAGTAGCGCTTTTGGTTATTCTTCTTGCCGATGCCGTCTGGATATGAAAAATCCGATTGTGCCGGCGAAAATAACCCCAATAACTCCCGCGACTACCGCTTCCGCGAAAGTATTGTCCACGGGAGGAAGAGGGAAATTGAGTGAGGCTGAGCTGCTGGACTGTGTACTCGCAGATGACGATGCTGAATGTGTTGTAGAAGATGAGGAGCCTCCTTGGTTGCCAGAGGTTATGGAAGTCACGGTTGTGGTAAATGAAACACTTGAACTTGTAGAATATGAGGATGTGCTATTCGAATAAATTGTACTCGTTACGAATGTGTTTTGTTCGAAGGGAGCAATTTGTATTGGAGCGCAGGAAGGAACAACCTGAATCCCAGAAGGATTGCTCGATAATACTTCAAACGAATTGGGATCGAAGATTGTAGCCATTGGACCACCACCGAAGTATCCACCGAGA
>Ga0187846_10002332_pt1 | contig 10456 bp, 9 predicted proteins | sample TC_taG_FD_161473 | JGI IMG/M metagenome (GOLD analysis project Ga0187846, IMG submission 161473) | Biofilm microbial communities from the roof of an iron ore cave, State of Minas Gerais, Brazil - TC_06 Biofilm (v2) | ecosystem: Environmental > Terrestrial > Deep subsurface > Cave > Wall biofilm ... | reverse complement strand
CCGCACGTCCGGTTTGATGAGCGGGGATGGGAAACGGGGCGGCGCATGCCGTCAGCAACCGCGCCCATCCTCGACTCTACCCTTGTTCATTCGCTCGCTCCCGCCACGACTCAAGTCGTGCCCTGATACAAAGCGTTTCTTGATGTCGCCCCTTCGGCGTGGGATGCAATTTAGGCAGAACGACCGGATTTGGGAAAACTAAGTGGCATTGGGCGTCTTCGCCTGTCCTACCAAAGTCTGTATTCATCCGCCCTGCAGGATTCCGTGCGGCGTGCTAAAAGGGAATAAGGTGGGTAGTCGAAAGCGCCAACCCCACCACGTATTTCGCATGACTGCTTTAGGCTGGTTGTTTTCCTTCGGTTTGATTGCTTCTACCGCAAATATCATTACCTTCGATCACGACTCGTTAGGGAAAACACCGCCCGGCTGGACTGTCGCCATGACAAACCAGGGAGCCGCTCCTCGCTGGGAGGTTCTGGTAGACCGATCGGCGCCTCGTCCACCCTACGTCTTTGCCCAGGTTTCGGTGGATCCCCGGCAAGACCGCTTCCCTTTGGCGATTCTGAATCGCGTTTCCATGCGCGACGGCGACATCAGCGTGCGGCTCAAGCCGGTGTCAGGTCGCGAAAAGCAAGCCGGAGGTTTGGTCTTTCGCTTCCGGGATGAGAAGAATTATTATCTCGTTAGCGCCAACGCCCGGGAAGACGACGTGGTGCTATACAAGGTCGAGAACGGCCGCCCCATCCCAATCCTGCCGCGCGGCGTGCCCGCTTCGGAATTCGCGGTCAAACACGATATCCAGCCGAACGGTTGGCAAATTCTGAAGGTTTCGATGCGCGGTAACCGGTTTCAGGTGTACGTGAATCACCGCCGGATCTTCCAGGCGGAGGATTCCACATTTGCCGGTCCTGGCAAAGTCGGCCTCGGGACGGTAGCCGACTCGATCACCTATTTCGACGATTTTCGCGTTTACCCGAAATAAAGGAATCCGCAGTGTGGTCGCCCCCGGCCGGCGAGTACGATATGCTGTGCGTTGGATGGGAGGCTGTAGCATGAACCTGGCGAGTCATGACGCGTTCGCCCATGGCGGCCACGCGCATGAGCATCACGCCGCGCGGGGAAGCCATCGCCCGAGCCGGCGCAGTTTCCTCGCAAGCCTGGGAGTGGTCTGCGCGGCCTTGCGCCTCGATGCGCAAAGTAAATCCACGGCCGATCCTCAACTGGACCGCTCGCTGGCCGAAGCAGCGAACCATTTCCTGGCGGCCCTGCGTCCGGAGCTGCGGAGCAAGTACGAATTCGCCTTCGACGATCCGTATCGCAAGGACTGGAACAACCTGCCCTATTTCATCCATCCCCGGAAAGGCCTCCGGATGGGCGACCTCAATCCAGAGGAGCGTGCCGCGGTGCACCGCCTGATGCAGGCGATGATGTCGAGCCAGGGTTATTACAAGGCCGAGGTCATCATGGGTATTGTGGATGAGTTCCTGGGATCCGCCTCGGAAGCCGCCCACAACCAGTACGGTTCCGAGTTCTACTTCCTGGACGTTTTCGGGAAACCGGGGGGCGCCGACCCCTGGGGTGTGAAGCTCGACGGCCACCACCTTGCGCTCAATGTCGCGGTAATCGATCACAACATCACCATGACACCTCTCCATCTGGGCGCCGACCCGGCCGTTATTCCGTCGGGCCGGCATGCGGGCTGGGCGGTTCTGGGGGGCGAAACCCTGAAGGGGTTTGCCATGCGCAACGCTCTGGCGCCGGAGCAGACGAAGCGGGCCGTGCTGGCGGAGAACGTTCCCCCCGATATCTTCACATTGCCCGGCCGCGATCGGGAGTTGCAGACACCGGCAGGGATTTCGGGGCTCCAGGGTCATCAGCGGGATTTGCTCGAAGCGCTCCTCGAGGAGTATCTCGGCAATCTGCGGCCCGAGGTCGCACGCAACTATCGCGCTTCCATCCAGGCCGCGGGATTCGACAAGGTTCACTTCGCCTGGATGGGGCCTTCAGAACCAGGGAAAGCGGTGTACTATCGCGTGCACGGCCCCACGGTGCTGATTGAATACGACAACGTTGTCCCCCCGAACACCAAGCTCCCCAACGATCCCAACCACATTCACACCGTGCTCCGTTCGCCCGGTAACGACTTTGGCAATGACTGGCTGCGCCGGCATCACCTGGAGCATCACCAGGTGTAGCGGCGCCTCGGCGACGAGCCGGTCACGGCAGCCTTCCGGAAACCTTGAGCCTTATCCGATAGACGCTGGTGCGGGCGGTGATGAACAGCGTCTGGCCATCGGCATCGCCAAAGGCGCAGTTCGAAGGAATTTCCGGGAGCTGGATGGTGCCAAGATGTTTCCCCTTGGGCGAAACGACCAAAACCCCTCCGGGACCCGTTGCATAGAGATCGCCCTCCTCGTCGACTTTCATCCCGTCCGGCACCCCTTCGCCCGGCTCGCTAGTCATGTCCAGGAAGACCTTTCCATTGGCCAGCGTGCCGTCGGGCTTCACATCGTACACCATCCATTTTTTTTGGGGACGGCTGTTGGATACGTACAGTTTCTTCTCGTCCGGGGAGAAGGCAAGTCCATTTGGATACGGGATGTCTCTGGCGAGCAGCTCCAGTTTACCGGCGGCCGTAATGCGGTAAAGACCATTGAAGTCCAGTTCCTGTCTGGGAGGGTTGGACGTACCCTGGGGGTAATTGCGGTAGAGCCCCGTCGGATCGGTGAAGTAAATGTCCCCATTGCGCTTCGAGATCACGTCGTTGGGGCTGTTCAGCCGCTTGCCCTCATAGCGGTCGGCCAGCACGGTCACCGGGCCATCATATACCGGCTCACGATTGCGCACGACCTCGGTGCGTGTGATGCGCCGATTGCCGTGTTCCGCCGCAATCAGTAGGCCGTCGGGGTCCAGGGTCAGGCCATTCGAGCCGATGAGTACGCCTTCCGGATACGACCCCGGAAATACCGGCTTGCGAAAAATCGAGACCTTCCCATCCTGAGTCCATTGCATAATAGCGTTATTCGGAAGGTCGCTGAACAGCAGAGATCCATCCCGGCGCACCCATAGCGGTCCCTCCGTAAACGCGAAGTTACCAGCAACCTTTTCCACTCTGGCTCGAGGGGAGATCAGGTTATCCAAGGCAGGGTCGATCCGCCGAATGCCACCGGCAGAGACGGGCTGGCCCGGTAGCGGAAGCATCCATCCGCCAGCGATTGCGCAAACCGTGAGTTTTCGTAGCACGCCTGTGATTCTAAAGCGGGTGGAAAGCGCATGCAACCGTCCCGATTGCTCCCGGGAGAAACCGGTGATAATCTAGCTTCGACACGAGGGCACCGGCCGTCGAAGCGCGCAGGTTTCTACCTCTGGGCGGCGGTGTGGGCGCGCAAGTCGTAGGGAGGGCGAGGGCGATGCAGTTACAATTAGCCATGATGGGGTTGGTGGCCAGCGGCCTGGCGATCGCGGCCGATGGCTCCACACCCGGCGCAGTCTCTTTCGGCAAAGACGTACTTCCGATCCTACAGACGAATTGCCAGACTTGTCATCGGCCCGGCCAAATCGCGCCGATGTCTTTTCTGACATACCAAAGCACGCGCCCGTGGGCGAAGGCCATCAAAGCAGCCGTGGTGACCCGGAAAATGCCCCCGTGGTCAGCCACCGCGCAATATGGTCCGTATCTGAACGATCGCTCCCTGAAACAGAACGAGATCGACACAATCGTGAAATGGGTCGACAGTGGCGCCCCGGAAGGCGACCCGAAGGACGCCCCGCCGGCTGCCCAATGGCCGGAGGGTTGGGTAATCCAGCCGGATATTATCGTGGACGGACCCGTGACAGACGTGCCGGCCAATCCCCGGAACAACGTCGTCGAATGGATTACGGTGATTATGCCCACTGGTTTCACCAAAGATACCTGGTTGACGTCGGTGCAGATCAAGCCGGAGCATCCCGCCATCGCGCATCACATCTGCATCGGCTATGCGCCCCATCAGCCCAACGTGAAATATGGACTCGGAGTATGGGCCGATTTGGACCGGGACGACGAGGGTGCGGCCAGACCGGAAAAAGGCCCTACCTTCGTCGGGCGGGGCCAGGGTAGGCGTGCTGGCGTGGATCCCGATGCAGCCGCCATCTTCGACGAAAGCGGATCACCCGGCGGCGCGGCGCAGGATTGCTACCTGCCCGGCAACGTGGCCGCGGATTACCGCCCTCTCCATGCCGCCAAACTCATTCCGGCTGGATACGACATTGTGTTTAATGTTCATTACACTCCGAATGGGACCGCCGTAACGGACCATGTGAAGGTGGGCTTCACGGTAGCCAAAGAGCCTCCGCAGCGCAGACATGTATCCCTATTGATTTCCGCTCCGACGGATGCGAAAACATTCGCCATTCCGCCCAATGATGGGAATTGGCTGAGCCCACCGGCCGAAGCCACCTTCCGGGAAGATGTGGAACTGGTGTACATGATGCCCCACATGCACGTGCGCGGCAAAGATACGACCTGGACGCTGGAATATCCGGATGGAAAAAAACAAATCGTGCTCGACGTGCCGCATTACGACTTCAATTGGCAGCTCGGCTACGACACCGCCATCAAGGTTCCTAAGGGAACGAAGTTGCACGTCGATGCACACTACGATAATTCCATCAATAACAAGTTCAATCCGAATCCGAACCGTACCGTGTACTACGGCCAGATGACCTGGGAAGAGATGATGTCGCCCTTCTTCGGGGTGGTGGTCGATCGGGGAATGGATGTGAAGAAGCTAATCGATTCTCCAGTGGCTTTCGTGTCGGGAGGCGCTTAGGAGATATCGGCGAAGGACGAAGGAGGAAGCCAATGAAATATGCTCTCTCGATGGTTCCGTTGCTACTGGCGCTAAGCCAACAGCAGCCGTTGTCCGCTCAAGAAAGTGCCGGGGATCTTGTCAAGCAGGCGGTCGCAGCGCAAGGCGGCGCGGAGCTGCGCGGGCTAAAAGGCCTCGCCATTACCGGCGATGCCAAATTCTGGGAACCCGGGCAGTCGTTCGCCGCCGGAGGCGAGCCGCGGTTCCTGGGAGATGCGACGTTCACCATTACATGGGATCTGGCCCAGGGCAGGGCGCGCACCGCCTGGGACCGCGATCACAAATATCCGGAGCCGGTAAAGCTCAAATACACCGAAACCGTGCTCCCCACGCTTGGCTTCGTCACAGACGACAAGAGCAGCCAGGCGATGTCCAGCATCCGCGTGGCGGCGCATCAGCGGGAGTTGGAGCGCGCTTCGCCATTGCTGCTGGTCAAGGCTATGGACCAGGCGGGTAATGTTCACGCTATGGGGTCGCAGCGGCTGGGCCGGGAGTCGCTGCCAGCGGTATCCTACGCGGATGGCGGGACGACATTCACAATCTTGTTTGATCGCAAGAGTCATCTGCCAGCCGCCGTGCGCACCCGCGACGATGACAACATCCATGGCGATTCGAACTATGATCTCGTGCTGGCGGACTGGAAAACGGTCGGTGGCGCGCGAATCGCCGAATCGCTGTCTTACCGGATCAATGATGTCGAGGTGGCCAAACTCACGTATCGGGACGTCACGGCCAACCCGGCAATTGCGGGGGATGTTTTCGCTGTTCCGGGCGCGGTGAAAGCAGCAGCTAAGGCGCCGGCAACCGGGAATGTGCCGTATCAATGGGTCTTGCGGCGGCTTTTTCTGACGCGGTTCACGGACAGCGACAATATCATCTTCCCGGATGGAGGCGGCCTCAAGCTGGTCGAGCTGGCTCCCAATGTTCAGCACGTCGAGGGGGGAACCGCCAATAATCTGATCATCGCCATGAAGGACCATCTGATTATCTTCGATGCGCCGTACGGCGAGCTGCAATCGCGCTGGGTGATCGATGCGGCGAAAGCGAAGTATCCGGGCAAGCCGATCCGGTATCTCGTGCTGACACACCACCACATGGACCACACCGGCGGTATGCGCACGTATGTGGCGGAAGGCGCGAAGGTGATCGTGCCGAGTCCGGACAAGGCCTATTTCGAAAAAGATGTCCGGGCGCCGCACACCATCGTTCCGGACGATCTGCAAAAGAAGCCGCGGCCAGCGGAAATCACGGAGGTGAAGGATCAGATGACGCTCAAGGATGACACCACTGAAATTCACCTTTACAACATTACGAATCCGCATGTCCAAGGTTTTCTCCTCGCCCACATTGTCACCGGCAACATCCTGTACGTCACCGACCTCATCTCCGCCCGCGGTCCGATTGAACGTTCGGAGGGCACGGTGGCTGTTGGTGAGGTGCTGAGGAAATACGGCATTACGGGCGCCACCATCGCCTGCGGTCATGGCACGATTGCCAAACAATCTGAAATTGCGGCAGCCCTGGCCCCAAACTAGTGCTTATTTCAATTATTGTCAATTATTTTGTCAATTATTCGCTCCCCTTACGCTTGCGGCGCGCACATGAGAAAATAGAAGGCATATGCTGTATCGTCTGCCAGCCGTGATGTTGGCGCTTTCGCTTGCCGTATCGGCCCAGAACCTGGATGTCAAGCACCTGCTCAGCTTCCTCGAGTCCTCGGTGAAGATGAAGCAATCCGACAAAGAAGTGGCCGGTTTCCTTTCGAAAGTGAAGATGACCGAGAAGCTGGATGACCGCACGGTCGAGCAGATAGAAAGCTTGGGGATCGGCCCTAAAACGCTGGCTGCGCTGCGGATATTGCGCGATCAATCGCAAGGGCTCGCCGCGGCCGCTGTGGTCGCGCCCGAACCGAAAGCCGCTCCCAAGCCGCCGCCCTCTTCTGAAGAACAGGCTGCAATTTTGGACGACGTCCGCGAATACGCGCTGAACTATAGCAAGAGCTTGCCGGATTATATTTGCACCCAGGTGGTGCGGCGTTACGTGGCTCCGGCTGCGGGCGGCAAGTACAGTAAATACGCCGGCAGCGCGAGCGATCCCTCCTGGCGGTTGGAGAATACGCTCACGATCCGCCTGAGCTACTTCGAGCAAAAGGAAGATTACAAACTGATTCTGGTGAACAATACTGTCACCCAGGAGGATTACCGGAAACTGGGTGGCACCGTTTCGGCAGGTGATTTCGGGAGCCTGTTGCGCCAGGTCTTCGAGCCTGCGACGGAAACGCATTTCGAGTGGGATCATTGGGCGCTTATGCGGGGCCGTCCCTCCTACGTGTTCGCTTATAAGGTTTCCCGGGACCGGTCGCAGTGGCATATCACAGCCGATCGGGAATTCGACATCATTACCGCGTATCGAGGCCTCATCTACGTGGACCAGGAGACCCATCAAGTGCTCCGCATCACGATGGAGTCAGTGGATATCCCACCAACATTTCCGATCCGGCACGCCACTGACCAACTCGACTACGATTACCAGGAACTGGGTGATGAGAAGGAGAAGTTTCTGTTGCCTTTGTCCGGTGTAGTTCATGTGGATAGCGGCGATGTGCTGACGATGAACCGGAACGAATTCCGGCTCTACCACAAGTACACCAGTTCTTCTGAAATCAAATTCGATACCGATACGCCGCCGCCGTTGCCGGAAGATCAGACCAAAGAGCAGCCGCCGAAATAGCGGCCGGTATGACGATCGCTGAGCGGGCATATTACGAGCAGCGCGCTCCCGAATACGACGATTGGTATCGCGGCACGGGACTCTACGCGGCGCGGCCGCGACCGGGTTGGCACGAGGAGGTCGAACGGCTCGTTTCGCTGATTTCATCCCTGCCTGCCCGCACCTGGCTCGATGTAGCTTGCGGCACGGGTTTTCTGACGCGGCATCTGCAGGGAACGGTGATTGCGCTCGATCAGAGCGCGGCGATGCTCCACATTACGCGGCGGCGGCTGCCGCAGCCGCGCATCGTTCAGGGTGACGGCCTGAATCTTCCCTTTCGCTCGAACCGTTTCGCTTGTCTCGTTGCGGGCCACTTCTATGGTCACCTGCGCGAGCCCGAGCGGGCGCGATTCCTCGCCGAAGCCCGCCGTGTGGCATCCGGGCTCCTGATTGTGGATGCGGCCTGGCGCGCCGAGGTGGAGCTGGAGCAGGTGCAGGAACGCGTGCTGAACGACGGCTCGCGCCACGCGGTTTACAAGCGGTATTTCACGCCGGAGCAATTAATTGCGGAACTCGGGCATGGCATGGTCTTGCACGCGGGACGCTGGTTTGTGGCGGTCTCCGCCTGAAGAGGTGACGAAATGACAACCGAAGAGCGTTTCGAAAGAATCGAGATGGCGCGCAGAATCACCGATCCCGAGTTCATCCGCAGGGCCATGCTTCGTAAACGGCAAAAATGGATGATCCGTAAGGTGAAAGGTCCAGATCACGGCCGGGATTTCGATGTGAAGTTCTGGCAGCGTTTGGGGATCGCCAAAATTCTCGACGCTGCTTGGGAAATGGTAGTGGAGAGTTATGCCTGGAGGGGTAAAAGATCTCCAAGTGAACAGGAATTTCAAAGATCTGTTATTGCTTTTCAACCGCTACCACGTCCGGTATCTGGTGGTAGGCGCGTACGCGGTGATGAGTTACACCGAACCGCGCAACACGAAAGATCTCGACGTGTGGGTAGACATAGCGCTGGATAACGCCAAGCGTGTTTACCGGGCACTGGCAGAGTTTGGTGCTCCATTGAGGCGCTATACTCCAGAAGATTTCGCCAAACGGTATTCGGTATTTCAGATGGGAGTTCCGCCACAGCGTATCGATATTTTGGGGAACATCTCAGCCGTGCGGTTTTCCACTGCATGGGAGAAGCGAAAGACGCGGCGGCCAGGGGGCATGACCATTCATTTTATCGCCCTAGATGACCTGATGAAAAACAAAAAGGCCGTCGGGCGGGCTCAGGATCTGATCGATTTGGAAAACCTGAGACGGTGGGCTAAAGAGTAGTTTTCTGGCTATGGCCGGCCATTCCGGCTGAATGTACCGGACCCTGGTAGGCACGGGCAGATTCGAACTGCCGACCTGTCGCTTAGGAGGCGACCGCTCTATCCAATCTGAGCTACGTGCCCTCTCCTACCCATTGTACTGTTGATTTCTTTCTTCACGCTGCTTTCGGCCGCGTGGATGACCGTTTCTTCGTTGGCGTCACGGTGCCACGTTTTCTGCGTTGTTGCGCGGCGGTGCGCGCCTGCCTGGCAAGCGCCGTACGCGATGCTGCACTATGCCCCTCTCGTTTCAACGCTCCGCTGACACCCCGCGAGCGCTTGGCCGCGGGCTTTTTCCGTCCTGCCCCGCTCTGGCCCTTGATGTAGTCGCGCTCGGCCTGCTTCCGTGTACGCGGTGAAGTACGGCCCTGTTTCGGCGGTGGCAGCGGGACGCCCGCGCGGCGCGCCTTCGAAAGCCCAATGGCAATCGCCTGCTTGGTCGAGCGCGCACCATGTTTGCCCCGGCGGATATGCTCCATCTCTTCGCGGACGAACTCGCCGGCTTGCGTGGTGGGCGCTTTGCCCTCGCGCGCATCCCGTCGTGCTCTTTCGATCGTTTTCTTTTCCGGCATGCCAAGACGCGCTGCAACCCCTGTGCCAAAGTATTCAGAAACGCGCGAAGCGGGGGGTGTCGGATTACTTTGACCTTTGACGTTTGACTTTTTCTCTTCCTGGTACCCTGGAAGCTAAGGAATTTCGTGGCCCCTTCTCAATCCAAGAAAACCGCCGCGGAGCAGTTCCGCGGGGCGCTACCGCTGCTGATGGATTTGGTGCGCCCACGCCGCGCTCTGCTGGCCTTTGGCATGGTCCTCATGGTGATCAACCGGGCTGCGGGGTTGGTGCTGCCAACGTCGACCAAATTCCTGGTCGACGACATCATTGGAAAGCATCAGATGCAGCTATTGACGCCGCTCGTGCTGGCGGTCTTTGTCGCCACCGCCATCCAAGGCGGCACTTCCTTCACTCTGACCCAATTGCTGTCCAAAGAGGCCCAGCGGTTGATTGCGCATTTGCGGCGACGCGTGCAGGCCCACGTTGGCCGGCTGCCCGTGGCTTACTACGATGCCAATAAAGCCGGAGCGCTGGTTTCGCGCATCATGACCGATGTCGAGGGCGTACGCAACCTAGTGGGCACCGGGCTGGTGGAATTCGTCGGCGGGCTTCTGACCGCGCTGTTTTCCCTGGTCTTCCTGCTGCGCATTAGCGTCGTGCTCACCGGCACGGCGCTACTGTTCATCGCCGTCTTCAGCCTCACCTTGAATGTCGCGTTCAAACACATTCGCCCGATCTTTCGCGAGCGCGGCAAAATCAACGCCGATGTTACGGGGCGGCTCACCGAATCGCTGGCGGGCGTGCGTGTCGTCAAAGGATATCACGCCGAAGCCCAGGAGGCGCAGGTCTTCTCGGCCGGCGTCCAACGGCTGCTCGACAACGTGATCCGTTCCCTGACCGCGGTTTCCTTAATGAGCCTTTCGGCCGTAGTGCTCATGGGCTGCGTGGGAGCGATTGTCATGTACCTCGGCGCGC
>Ga0187846_10002331_pt1 | contig 10458 bp, 7 predicted proteins | sample TC_taG_FD_161473 | JGI IMG/M metagenome (GOLD analysis project Ga0187846, IMG submission 161473) | Biofilm microbial communities from the roof of an iron ore cave, State of Minas Gerais, Brazil - TC_06 Biofilm (v2) | ecosystem: Environmental > Terrestrial > Deep subsurface > Cave > Wall biofilm ... | reverse complement strand
GGATGATGGTGCACGTTCCGTCCGAAGCTCGCACCGGCCTGAAGCTGGCGGCCGGGGCGCCCAGGCCCGACGCCGCGGTCGCGAAGTGAACTGCGTAAGCTCGTGAGGCGGGTAGCCGCGTCCGCCGTGGCCGCCGTTCGAAACCTCCACCGAGCTGGATTGAAGGCATGACCGACGTCGTGAGGAGAATTCGACGCGCCTTGGCGGGAATAGCGGCGGTCTGCTTTTTCTTGCCGCTCGGGCAGTGCACGGGTGTGAGATTTGAGCACGTCGGCACGGATCATCGGCTCGAAATCGTTGAAGATCGGAACGCCACGGATACGTTCGTGCCGGCGAGATCCATCGATTGGGCGCCGGCGAGTTTCAGCGCATTCATTTCTGACACTCTGGTTGTTTGCGTTTTCTTTTGGCCTCTGCTCGCCGTCGCGTTCGATGGTCGTGCGAAGTCGAACACGGCTCGCAATCTTATAAATGGGGCGGAGCTTCTGGCGGCGGGGGGAGCCCTCTATTTCCTTAGTTTGTGGCTGATGTTTCGCCACGTGCTACTCGCGGGCTATGTTGCAATGGGCGCGTTTGCCGCGTTGTTCGTCGTCTCACTACTGGAAAACATACGGGAAGTTCGAACCTGGCTGAAGTGGAAACGGGCGAAGCTAACGTCGTCTTAGGCGTGGCCGCTCTTGAACGGAGAGCTTCGGCGCTCGACCAATAGGGATGGTAGAGACCGCGCTATTGCCCCTGGCTGGACGGCGAGATCAACCGCTGGAACATCGCCATCACGGCCGGTAGCGGCCGCGCCACCGGGGGCTCGCGGAACTGCTCCCAGCCGCCCCCGAGCCCGCGATACAGGTTGACGAATCCTTCGGCCGCGGCCATTTGCGCCACGGCGAACTGGTTGTCCAGATCGTATTCCTGGCGCTGCGCATCGATCACGTTCAGAAAGTCGGTCAGGCCCCGGTCATAGCGCTCGGTGGCCAGTTCCGTCGCGCGTCGACTCGCAATGACCGCCTCACCCAGCCCGATCAGTCGCTCCTGTTGCGCGGCATAGGATTGCAGCGAGGTGTCCACGTCCTGCACAGCGGCCTGGATCGTCTGCTTGTAGTGCACCAGAAGCTCGCGCTGCCGCAGGTCGGCCACCTTGACCTGCGCGTCCAGCACCCCGAAGTCGAGCAGCGGCACCAGCGCCCCGTAGCCGGCGGACCAGATGTGCTGGCTGCGCTCCGGCGTCAACCCGGCACCGAGGCCTTGCGCGCCGACGCCCGCGGTCAACACGATCTGCGGGAACAGCTGCCCGGTGGCAACGCCGATCCGGGCGGTGGCGCCGGCCAGCTCCCATTCGGCTTCCCGCACGTCCGGACGCCGGCGAATGAGCTCCAGGGGGATACCCGGCGCGATCTTGTCCGGCATCGCAGGAATCAGGGCCGGGGGCGCGAGTTCCGCGGTCAGGTCTTCCGGAAACAGCCCCAGCAAAACCGCAATGCGCTGCTGCGTGGCGGAGATCTGGGCACGCAGCGGTGCGATCTGCGCCTGAAACGACGCGAGCTGCCGGCGCGCCAACGTCACGTCCAGTTCGTTGATGATGCCGCGGTCGAAGCGCGCCTGCACGACGCTCAGAAGCTGCTGCGCGGCGTGCAGGCTTTGCAGCTGCACCGCCAGCTGCGTCTGCAAGCCACGCAGATCGACGTAGGCGCGCGCGACGTCGGCTATGACGGCAACCTGCACCGCGTCGCGCGCTGCCGCCGCTGCTGCAGCGTCATAGTGGGCCGCCTCGATCTGGCGGCGCAGCCGCCCGAATACATCGAGCTCCCAGGCCGCATCGAAGCCGGACACCATGTCGATCTGTCCGCCGGTGGGACGTCGATCGGCCGTCGCCAACCCGGTCGGCACGCGCCCGCCACGAGCCAGATCGCTGCCGGTTCCCTTGCCGCCGCCGGCCGCCGCCGCGGCACGTGGCAGCGCATAGCCGGCGGCCGCCATCTCGAAGGTTCTGGCCTGCTGCAAGCGGGCCAGGGCGATCTCCAGGTCCGGGTTGCCTCTCAAAGCCCGGTCAACCAGCGAGTCGAGCTCCGGATCGTTCAGCGAGTGCCACCATGCGGAGATTTCCACCGCCGCGGCGGCCGCGGTGGCCCCGCGCTGGCCCGGCTCGCCCGGCGACATCCTGGCGTTGCCCTGAGTCGAGGCCGTCTGCTCGACCTGCACGAAACGGCCGGGCACGTCGATGCGGGGCTGGCGGTAATCCGGTCCGACCGCGCAACCAGACAGCAGGCACCCGAGCGCGACGAGCTTGGAAAGCGGCCAGCGGCACATCACCCGAGTCTCCTCAGTGCGTCGGCGCGGCTTCGCCTCTGGCCGACGCCAGGTTTCCGGCCGAACCGGCTTCGGCCAACTCGTTCGCGCTGACGTCCTGCCCATCGACGATCAGGCTGCTGATGTTCAGCGCCACCCGGTCGCCGGGTTTGACGCCAGATCCGAGCTCGACCACGCTGCCCTCGTCCCGCGTGATCGTGACATTGGTGAACTTCACCCGGTTATCCGGCCCGATCAGCGCAACCTGCGGGCCGCTGGCGCGGAACACCAGCGCGGCCGCCGGAACCTCGGGCCGATCCGTGTTGTCGACTTTGAACGAAACATCGACATACATGCCCGGGATCAGAAGCCGCTCGCGATTCGGCATGTCGACTTCGACTCTGAGCGTGCGCGCTTGCGGGTTGATCGCCTCCGAAGTGCGCGTCACGGTGCCCTGGAACGTCCGGCCGGCTAACGCGCTGCTGCGCATCTGCACCGGCACGCCCGCTTTGAGCAGATCACCGGAAATGCTCTGCGGAACATCGACGAAAACGCGCATCGGGTCGTCCTGGGCCACGCGGTACAGCGGCGTGGTCGCGGCGGTGCTGCCGGCAGTGACCAGGTTGCCGATATCGATGCGCCGTTCCACCACGACACCGTTGAACGGCGCCGTGACATGTTTGAATTCGGTCATCGCGGTGATATTGCCGACTTCCGCCTGATTCAGTGCCACCTGGGCGCGCGCTGCGTTCAGACGGGCCGCCGCGCTGTCGTAGTCGGCTTTCTTGGCTTCGCGCTCCTGCTCCGACACGACCCCCTTGGGCGAATCGCGCCAGCGTTCGAAGGTCGTGGTGGCGAACTCCGCCTCCGCTTCGCGCACTTTGACCTGCGCTTGCGCCGAATTCATTTGCGCCCTGGCGGCCGCGAGCTGGGCATCCAGTTCGGGCGTATCGATCAAGGCCATCACCTGTCCCTTGCGAACATGGTCGCCGATGTCGACATACCAGGCGGCCACATAGCCGTTCACGCGGGCGTAGATCGTGCTTTCCAGCCAGGCCGCAGTTTCGCCGGGCAGGCTGAGCGGCTGGCCGCGGCCGGCAGTGCGCACGGTGGTGACGATCACGGTCGGCCGGCGCGTTGCCTCAGCCTTGGACAGCTCGGCCAGCTCACGGCGCTCGCGCGCCTTCAGAAGGCTGACCACGGCGAATCCGACTCCCAGGGCCAGAACCACGAACAGTGCAAAGCGCTTGATCTTGCGGCCGCTATCCGGAGAGAAGTCCACCGACACGCGGCTTTCCTGTTGCGGCGGTCCGGAATTTTGCTGTTCCACGTGGTCGCCTTATCGGGTGTCCATCGGCGCCGGCACGCTCGGATCGAAGTGGCGCCGCCTCAGGAGCCGGTACATGGACGGAACGAACACCAGGGTGGCGAACGTGGCGAACATCAAGCCGCCGATGACGGCACGTGCCAACGGCGCGTTCTGCTCGCCGCCTTCGCCCACTCCCAACGCCATCGGAACCATGCCGAGCATCATCGCGCCGGCCGTCATCAGTACCGGACGCAGCCGCGTCGCGCCGGCCGCGATGGCGGCCGACCGCGAATCATCACCCAGCGCCATCCGCTGGTTGGCGAACGTCACCACCAGGATGCTGTTGGCAGTGGTCAGGCCGATGCACATCAGCGTGCCCATCAGCGCCGGCACGCTCAGGTGGGTCTGGCTCAGGAACAGCATCCACATCACTCCGCCCAGCGCGAACGGAACGGCCATCAGCACGATCAGCGGGTCGACCCAGCTCTGGAAATTGATCACCAGGAAAAGATAGACCAGGATCACCGCCAGCGCGATGCCGGTGAACAGCCCGGCATAGCTCTCGATCATCGTTTCGACCTGTCCGCTGAGCGTGACCGTGATCGCCTTCTCCAGTGGCGGCCGGTCCGCATCGAGCACCTTGCGGATATCGTCCGCCGCTCCCTGCAGGTCGCGTCCCTGTACGTCGGCGTGCACATCGAAGACGGGGCGGATGTTGAACTGGGACGTGATCATCGGCAGCCGTCCGCGCCCGAAATCAGCAACGTTCATCAGCAATTGGCGCTGCTCGCCCCCCGTCTCGGCCGTGACCGGGATGGTCCGGATATCCTGTGTGGAGCCGATCCGGTAGGTCGGCACCTGCACCGCCAGCGGATAGCTGACGCCGGTGTGCTGATCGACCCAGAAGTTGGGGAACAGCTGGGCGCTCGAGTTGGTCGCGACCAGCACGCTGTTGGCCGTGGCCTGCTGGCTCGCGCCCACTGCGCTCGCCAGAGCCCGATCCACGTCGATCGTCAGGGCCGGCGCATCGGGAACCTGGAACACGTGCGAGTCAACGATCCCCGGCACCGAGTTCAGGTCCTGTGCGATCTTGCTGGCGAGCGCGTACGTTGCGCTGCTGTCCAGGCCCGTGACCCGAACGTCGACCGGCGCCGGCTGGCCGAAGTTCAATACCTGATCCACGATATCGGCCGGCTGGAAGAAGAACTGCAGATCCGGGAATCGCCGCGGCAGTTCGCGCCGCAGCTGCGCGACGAAGCCGGCGGTTGGACGATGCTGCGGGCGCAGCGAGACCAGGATTTCTCCGTCCATCGGCCCGACCGTTGCGGTATCGCTCAGCGCCATGTTGATGCCGCTATAAGGCATCCCGATGTTGTCCAGCACGACCGCGATCTGGTCGATTCCGACGATCGAGCGGATCGCGCTTTCGACGTCGGAAAAGTACCCCTGGGTCGTCTCCAGGCGGGTGCCCGGGGGTGCCCGCACGTGCAGCCGCATCTGTCCGGCGTCGACCTGCGGGAAGAAATCACGCCCCAGGCCCGGGAACAGCAGCAGCGAGGCGGCCATCAGCGCGCTGAAGAATCCGATCGCCAGCTTCGGCTGCGTCACCACCCACGAGAGCGCGTTGCGGTAGGTCTCGCGGAATGCGTGAAAACCCGCCTCGAAGCGAAGGTGGACCGCCTTCAGGGCTGCGAGCACACGCAAGCGGCTCGGCGCCGGCTGCACCGGGTCGTGCCCGGAGCCGGGATGCGACTGACCGCGCATCAGATACTCGAACAGCAGCGGCACCATCGTGAAGGACAGCGCCAGGCTCGCCACCAGCGAGACGCAGACCGAAACCGACAGCGGCGAGAACAGGTACTTGGCGGTGCCCTGCAGCAGAAAGACGGGGACGAACACGATGCAGATGCAGAACGTCGACAGCACGGTCGGCAGCCCGACTTCGGCTGTTCCGCGCAGGATCGCGGTGCGCAAGCGCTCGCCCAGCCCGACATGCCGCTCGATGTTCTCGATCACCACGGTGCCGTTGTCCACCAGGATGCCCACCGCCAGCGCGAAACCACCCAGCGTCATCGTGTTCAGCGTGAAACCTCCCGCGTACATCACCAGGATGGCGGTGATGATCGACAGCGGAATCGAGGCCAGGATGATCAGCGTCAGGCGCCAGTTGCCCATGAACAGCAGGATCATCATCGCGGTCAGTGCCGCCGCCATCAGGCCGCCCATCATCACGCTGTTCAACGCGGCCTTCACGAAGATCGACTGGTCGAACACCGGGGTGATCCTGACGCTCTTGGGCACGATGCGGCGCAGGTCCGGCAAGGTCTCGCGTACGCCGTCGATCACGGCCAGCGTCGACACGCCGCCGGTCTTGCGGACCAGCATCAGCGCGCCCGGTGTGCCATCCACCGAAACCGAGTTGGTCTGCACCTGGAAGCCGTCGTGCACGCGTGCCACGTCGCGCATGAACACGGTGCGGCCGGCCACGTCGCGGACCGGCAGCGAATTAATGGCGCTGATCAGGTCCGGGCTGTTGTTCATGGCCAGCAGGTAGTCCTTGTTACCGATCTTCACGTCGCCGGACGGCAGGATCACGTTCTGCCGCTGCAGCGCCTGGCTCACGTCGGACGGCGACAGCCCGCGCGCCTGCAACGCGCGCGTGTCCAGATCGGCCATGATCACGCGCGGTTTGCCGCCGTACGGGTACGGGACCTCGGCCCCGTGCACGACGGCCAGCGCCGGGCGGATGATGTTCTGTCCCAGGTCGTTCAGCCGGGTGTCGGGCAGCGAATCGCTGGACAGACTGAGCTGGATGATCGGCACGTCGGTGGCGCCGTAACGCAGCACCAGGGGCGGGGTGATGTTCGGCGGCATGTACTTCAGCACCACCAGCGCGCTGCTGGCGAGTTGCGACACGGCCCGTGTCACGTCGGCGCCCTCGTGCAGGTAGATCTTCTCGACGCCGATGCCGGTGTAGCTGTTGGCCTCGATCCGCGCGATATCGTCCACCAGCGAGGCGAGTTGCCGCTCATGCATCGTCAGGATGCGGTTTTGCATGTCGATCGCGCTCATCCCGTTGTACGTCCACACGACGCTGACGACCGGGATGTCGATCTCGGGAAAGATATCCACCGGCATCCGCAGTGCGGCGCCGAGGCCCAGGAGGCAGGTCAGGATCAGGACCGCCGGGACGGTGTAGGGACGCTTAAGAACGGCTTCGACCAGATTCACGCGCCACCCAGCAGGGCTCCACTTTGCGGATCAGGTTCGGCGTCGGACGACGCCGGGTGACCGCATTCGACGCAGTTTACGACAGTGCCTTCCCCCTTCCGCCTGCGGGACAGGGGTCGGGGTGAGGGTGGTAGGGTAGAAAACAAACGCGCCGGCGTTTGCCGGCGCGTTTCGCGATCAGCTACGCGATCAGAAGTTGAAGCGGCCGCCGATCGTCGGGTCGATCGTGAAAGTCGTCAGCGTACCGGAGGCCAGCCCGTCGGCGAGGTGCGAATACATCACGCCAGCGTAGATGTCGAAGTGGCGGTCGAACTTGTAGTCCGCCACCAGCGAGTAACCGGGTTCCCGGCCACTGCACGCCGCATTGTCCTTGATGCCGTTGTTTCCGCCCGGGCAGGCGATGCCCGCGCCCTTCTTGAACTGGTTCTGGAAGATGTAATACCAGGCGCCGGTGATGTCGAGGTTCTTCGAGGCCGAATACTTCAGGCCCACCGCGTGGTACAGCAGGATCTTCGCCTTTTGCGGGTAGGCGTCGTTGTTGGTCCAGCCGAGCGTATAGCCGCCCAGGTCCGGCACGCCGGGCAGCAGCGGGGTGTGCGGGTTGCGGAAGTGAATGTCCTCGAACGCAGCCGAGAACTTGAACTGCTGGAACAGGTACGAGAAGCCGACCTGCCAGGACCAGTTGTCCGACACGGTCGCGTTTGACGCCTGGCTCGGATCGATGGTGGCAATCAGGCAGTTCGTGGCAGTCGGGGGATTGGCCGGCGGGTTCCCCGCGGTACAGGGCGTCATCTGTGCCGCGCTGGCCGGCGCGATGATGATCGCGTCGCGCTTGTTGGCATAGGCCGCGTCGATCGACATGCCCGGGATCGGATCGGCGCCGATATCACCTTCGATCGCATTGTTGCCGGAGCTGGTGCCCTGGCCGTTCTGGAACATGAAGGCGACCCGGCCGGGGCCGATCTGGTTGAAGTACTTGACCGAGTTATCGAGCCGCAGGTCCTGCGTGTCGCCGACGCCCCCGAACGTTCCCGAATAGCCGAGGAACGAGAACGCATACGACCCGCCCATCGGGTCGTACCTGGTAATGTTGTCTGCCAGCAGCGACAGCTGCCGGCCGAACGTCAGCGTTCCGTAGGTCGGCGACGACACGCCCGCCCAGATCGCGCCCCCGAATGGCTGGCCGGCCCGGTTGGAGTCGCCATTGGTCTGCTGTTTGGCTGCGGGGATGCCGTTCTGCTGTATCACCGATTTGACGCCATCGGACAGGTTGCCGCTGAGCGGTTGAATGTGGGTTTCCATCCTGAACACGCCCGACCAGCCGGGGAAGAATTCGTGCGTCCCGCGCAGGCCGATTTTCGACTGGCTCAGCGCGTTCTCGCTCACGCCCGAGTACGAGTGCTTGGGTTGCTCGTTCTTCTGCACCATGTATTCCAGACCGGGCGGGAAGTAGTCGTTCAGCGGCGTGCCGCGGGGCTGGTAGGTGTAGCCCACATCGAAGGTTCCGTACAGCGTGACGCCGAACCAGGTCAGGCTGTCATCGGTGGTGTCCGCAGCGCGCGCGGCGTTTCCCAGGGTAGCCAACGCGGCGAGCGCGCTGGCGCATGCGAGATATTTCTTCACGTAGGTCTCCCCCACTGGACACGAAACACGATCAAAACCCGCGGCCAATCCGCGCGGACGGTCCCTGTCCCTCCGGGCAGGGTTATTGGCTCAACCGAATGGCTGGTCCACCACTGGGCGCGCGCAGCGCCCTGATTTTGTGGTCGAACCGAGCATGGCGACCGATTGTGACCTAAGTTCTATGCGTGCACCAAGGAGGTAGGCTCTGTGTGACTTTTTTGACACACCGCTTTTGGTGGGGGGCTTTCGGGTAGCCGGTCCGCGGTGGCCGTCCGAACCGCGCTGGAACCGGCTTACCAGGGAGCCGGTCTAAATCGGCGATAATGTCACTCGGCAGCACTCCTGGAGTCTTACGAATGAACGCCCCGGTCGAAGTTTCCGCCCCGCTGAAGTTTTCCGATGCAGCGGCCGCCAAGGTCAAAGAGCTGATCGACGAGGAGGGCAATTCCGCGCTCAAGCTACGCGTATTCGTGCAGGGCGGCGGATGCTCGGGATTCCAGTACGGCTTCACGTTCGACGAGGTCGTCAACGAGGACGACACGACAATGGAGCGCAACGGGGTCACCTTGCTGATCGATTCGATGAGCTACCAGTATCTGGTGGGCGCCGAGATCGACTACAAGGACGACATCGAAGGCTCGCAGTTCGTGATCAAGAACCCGAACGCGACGACGACCTGCGGCTGCGGCTCTTCGTTTTCAGCCTGAGCGGCTCCGCAACCGATCACCCGAGCCGTCGGCAGCATGAAAAAACGGGCGCCTGTGGCGCCCGTTTTTGTGGTGCAAATGAACGCTCAGAAGCGGTGCTGGATGCCGATGTCGAAGCCGCGCGTGCCGACTCCGTCGGTGTTGGTGCCATTGCCTTCGTCAGCCGACGACTGGTAGCCGTTGAAGTAGATCGTGCAACGGCCTAGGTCGCGCTGCCAGATCTCGGCGTAGTCCACAAACAGGTTGGTGCGCTTGCTCAGGAAGTGCTGGGCTCCGATTCCCGCCTTGCGGCAGCTGTTTTGCGCGGACGAATGGTCGGTGTACTCGACGTAGGACGCTTTGACGTTGTCCTGCTCGGTGACCGGCATCACGCCGCCGATCAGCCAGCTCGTCTGGTTGCACAGCGCACCGCCGGTGCAGGGCGTATCGGCCTCGGTTCTGACGTGCTCGAAGTAGCCCATCACTTTGGCCACGCCGAAGTCGTACGAAGCGCCGGCCACGTAGATGTTGATCTTGGCATCGACCGGCGAGTTGTGGACGTTCAGGTGCTCGTAGTTCAACGTCGCCGACAGCGGGCCGACCACGTAGTTCGGCTGGATCACCCACAAGCGGCCGTCGCCGTTATTCCCGGGGCCTTCGTGTCCGACCAGCTGGGTGGTGTAGGCGATCACCGCGTACAGTCCGTCGACATTCGGCGTCACGTACGCGATCGCGTTGTCGGCACGGGAAGCGTGCACCTGCAGTGAGGACTGGTTGGCCACGCCGGCTCCGCCGAATGGATCGTAGCGGGTCGACACACCGTAGCGCGCGCCGTCGACACGGCCGCCGATCAACGTGCCCCAGCTGCCGGTCAGACCGACGAACGAATGGCGCCGGAAGATCGGGCCGCTGCCAGGCACTCCCGGCGCGGTGTTGGTGCCGACCGGCATGCTGTTAGTGCCCTCGTCGGTCAGGAACCCGGCCTCCAACTCGAAGATCACCTTGGTGCCGTTGCCCAGATCTTCCGCGCCCTTGAACCCGAGCGCGTTCTGGCCGCTGATGTCACTCGCGAACTCCTGCTTCGGCAGACCGGCGGGAGTGCCAACCAGGTGGCTGTTGCCGCTGCGAATGACGTAGCCGTAATCGACCGATCCGTACAGCGTCACGTTCGAGTCGGCAAAGGCCGGCGCGGCCGCCATTCCGGCGATTGCCAGAGCAATCACAGTCTTGTGCATTGATCTTCCCTCTCGGTTGATTGAATGGAGCTGCGCCCGACGAGGCCCCGCCCCCGCCCTGTTTTCTCAACAGCTGTTTTTGGTGGAGAAG
>Ga0187846_10002330_pt1 | contig 10459 bp, 8 predicted proteins | sample TC_taG_FD_161473 | JGI IMG/M metagenome (GOLD analysis project Ga0187846, IMG submission 161473) | Biofilm microbial communities from the roof of an iron ore cave, State of Minas Gerais, Brazil - TC_06 Biofilm (v2) | ecosystem: Environmental > Terrestrial > Deep subsurface > Cave > Wall biofilm ... | reverse complement strand
CGCCGCTCGCGGGCGTAATTCTGCCCGGGCAACTCAACGACTTGGGCAATCTATTGCTCACGTTTGTCATGCTTTGGGCCTATCTGGGATTTTCGCAATTCCTGATCATCTGGTCCGGCAACCTGCGGGAAGAAATCCCCTGGTACTTGCGCCGCGCAACCGGCGGCTGGGCGGTGCTGGCCGTGATTCTGATTGTGCTGCACTTTGCCGTGCCGTTCTTCCTTCTGCTCCAGCGCTCGGTGAAGCGCCGGGTGCGCGTGCTGGGCGTGGTTGCCGCGGGGCTGATTCTGATGAGCCTGGTCGATGTGTACTGGCTGATTGTGCCGGGCTTTGGAGAGAGCGGGCCGCGCCTGCACTGGATGGATGTGCTCGCGCCCATCGGCATCGGAGGAATCTGGATCGCGGCATTTTTGTGGCAGTTGGGGAGCAAACCGCTGCTGCCGCTGCACGACCCGCGGTTTGCGGAAGCGTTTGAACATGGAGACTAAGAGCACACCGGAACAGCCGGGGGCACATTACGAAACGCGCGACGCCAGCACGCGCGGCCTGGTGATGTTCGGCATCGGCCTGTTCGCCACTCTGGTCGTTGTCGCGGCGCTCACCGCCTGGCTGTTCGGCTACTTCGCGAAGAGCCAGTCGCTCGGCCCGCCGGCTTCGCCATTTGAAAATGTGCGCGTGCTTCCTCCGCAGCCGCGTCTGCAAGTGAATCCACGGGAGGATCTGCTGCGGCTGCGCGAGAAGGAGAAGGCGGAGCTGGACAGCTACGGCTGGGTCGATCAGAAGAACGGGATTGTTCGCATCCCCATTGATAGGGCAATGGACTTGATAGCACAGCGAGGCTTGCCTGCGCGGCAACCGAATGCGCCGCCGCGGAGGTAGAGGAACAATGACGCCTTACCGAGAATATAAGAGCGTGCCGCTATTGCGCGGGAGCAGCCGCACGGCGCGCGCCTGTCTGCACTTGTCGTTCCTCACGATGCTGGGAGCATTTGCGTTGTCCGCGGCTGCGCAGGATCCCCTGCCACAGAACGGCCGCCCGCAACTGCTCCGTGATGTGGGCATCGACCAAGAACTAAACGAGCAAGTCCCGCTCGACTTGCAGTTCCGCGACGAAACGGGACGCCCGGTAGCACTCCGCGAATACTTCAGCGGCAAGCCGGTGATCCTCACGCTGGTCTATTACGAATGCCCGATGCTTTGCACCCAGGTGCTCAACGGCGTGTTGCGCAGTATGCAGGGCATCCCCATGGACGCCGGCAAACAATTCCACGTAGTGACCGTAAGCATCAATCCGCGGGAAAGGCCTCCGCTGGCCGCATCGAAGAAGCGAGTTTACATCGGGCTCTACGGGCGTCCGGACGCCGCTGAGGGCTGGCATTTCGTTACCGGAGATGAACCCGCCATCGAAAAGCTCGCACACGCCGTGGGCTTTCGCTACGCCTACGATCCGGGATCGGGCCAGTATGCGCACGCGAGCGCGATCATGGTGCTGACGCCGGACGGCCGTCTTTCCCGCTACTTCTACGGCATCCAGTATCCTTCGCGCGACCTGCGGCTGGGTTTGGTCGAGGCTTCGGCGGGAAGGGTCGGGACGCCGGTCGATCAGCTTCTGCTGTTCTGTTATCACTACGATCCAGCAACGGGAAAATACGGCATTGCGATTCTCAACTTGGTGCGCGCCGGCGCCGTGCTCACCGTCCTGCTCCTGGCTGTTTTTCTGATTGTGCTGTTTCGGCGCGAGCGGCGCATGCCGGTGCCCGGTACCGCGAAATGGGAAGTGCACCGGCGCTCGGTTTGAGGTGAACGAAAGGAATGTGGCTTCGTTTTCCAATTCATCCGGATGACGCCTCCACGATCGCGCGGGGCGTGGACCAGTTGCACTATTTCCTGACGATCATTACGCTGTTTTTCACCGCGATCATCTTCACGACGATTTTCTATTTTGCGGTGAAGTACCGCCGGCGCTCGCCCGACGAGCGCCCGCCGCAGATCGAAGGCTCGATTCCGCTCGAGCTGCTCTGGACGCTGATCCCCACGGCCTTGACCGTGGTCGTGTTTCTGTGGGGCTCAAGCCTGTATTTCCGTAATTCCCGGCCGCCGACGGCCTCGACCGAGATTTTCGTCATCGGGAAGCAATGGATGTGGCATTTGCAGCACCCTGAGGGCCCGCGCGAAATCGACGAGCTGCACGTGCCTGTCGGCGTTCCGGTGAAGCTGACGATGACCTCCGAGGATGTGATCCACGACTTCTACATCCCCGCGTTCCGCGTGAAGAAGGATGTTCTTCCCGGCCGGTACACCTCGATCTGGTTCCAGGCGACGAAGGCCGGCACGTACCACCTCTTCTGCGCGCAGTATTGCGGCGCGCAGCATGCCGGGATGATCGGTTGGGTGTACGTGATGACGCCGACCGATTACGCGCAATGGCTCAGCGGCGGCGCAAAAGGAGAGACGATGGCCGCCGCCGGCGAGCGGCTCTTCAGCCAGTATGGGTGCGTCACCTGCCATGTGGCCAACGGCAGCGGACGCTGCCCGAGCCTGCAAGGCCTGTTCGGCCAGCCCGTTCACCTCCAGGACGGCCGCACCGTCACCGCCGACGAGGCATTTATCCGGCAGGCCATCGTGAATCCCAATTCCATGCCGGTCGTGGGCTACGCTCCGATCATGCCGACGTTTCAGGGCCAGATCAGCGAGGAGCAGGTCTTGCAGTTGATCGCTTACATCAAGTCCTTGGGCGCGCCGGAAGGAAAGAAGCAATGAGCACCGCCGCAGTCGCCGAACCATCGCTCGAGTCGCGGGTCCACTACCTGAACGTGGACTACGGCATCAAGTCGTGGCTCCTGACGACGGACCACAAGCGCATCGCGCTCCTCTACCTCGGCTCGATTACGTTCATGTTTTTTATTGGTGGCGCTGCGGCCGTGCTGATGCGGTTGCACCTGATCGACCCGCAAGGGGCGCTGGTCCAGCCGGAGACCTACAACAAACTGTTCACCATGCACGGGATCGTCATGGTCTTTTTCTTCCTGATCCCGTCGATTCCCGCGGTGCTGGGAAATTTCCTGGTGCCGATGATGATCGGAGCGCGCGACCTGGCCTTTCCGAGGCTGAATCTCTTGAGCTGGTACGTTTACGTTGTGGGCGCGCTGTTCACGCTGTATGCCATTCTTTCCGGCGGCGTGGATACGGGCTGGACCTTCTACACGCCCTACAGCAGCATGTACGCGAACACGCACGTGATGGCCGCCGCACTCGGCGTGTTCATCACCGGATTCTCGTCCATCCTGACCGGGCTGAATTTCATCGTCACGATTCACAAGATGCGCGCACCGGGGTTGACCTGGTTCCGCATGCCGCTGTTTCTGTGGGCGATTTACGCGACCAGCATTATCTTCATTCTCGGGACGCCCGTGCTGGCCATTACCCTCGTGCTCGTTGCGCTCGAGCGCCTGCTTCATGTAGGGATCTTCGATCCGCACCTCGGCGGCGATCCGCTGCTCTTTCAGCACCTTTTCTGGTTCTATTCGCACCCGGCGGTGTACATCATGATCCTGCCGGGAATGGGCGTGATGAGCGAGATCGTTACCTGCTTTTCGCGGAAAAGAATTTTTGGATACAGCTTCGTCGCGTTTTCCAGTATAGCGATTGCCGTGATCAGCTTTTTGGTCTGGGGCCATCACATGTTCGTCACCGGGCAGTCGATTTATGCGGGACTGATTTTTTCGGCTTTGAGCTTCCTGGTGGCGATCCCTTCGGCGATCAAGGTCTTCAACTGGACGGCGACGCTCTATAAAGGTTCGATTTCCTATCAGGCGCCGATGCTTTATGCCCTGGGCTTCATCGGACTGTTCACCATGGGCGGGCTGACGGGCTTGTTCCTGGCCTCGCTGGCGACCGACGTCCATCTGAATGGGACGTACTTCATCGTGGCCCATTTCCACTACATCATGGTGGGCGGCGCGGTGATGGCCTATCTCGGCGGAATCCATTTCTGGTGGCCGAAGATCAGCGGGCGATTGTATCCGGACGGCTGGGCAAGATTTTCTGCGTTCATCATCTTCATCGGGTTTAACCTGACGTTTTTCCCGCAGTTCATGCTCGGCTATCTGGGGATGCCGCGGCGCTACGCCGTCTATCCGCAGGAGTTCCAGGTATTGAACGTCATGTCTTCAGCCGGGGCTTCGATCCTCGGCGTGGGCTATCTGATCCCGCTGATATATCTAATCTGGTCGCTGCGCTACGGGCCGGTTGCCGGGCCGAATCCCTGGGGTGCAAAAGGTCTAGAGTGGCAAACACCTTCGCCGCCGCCCACGGAGAATTTCGAGAGGACTCCGGTGGTGACGGAGGAAGCCTACGCCTACGGGGTAGAGGGGGCTCCTCGCCGTGCCTGAAGTGCAAGCAGCGGTCGCGCACCAGTTCGAAGACTTCGAGCAGCAGCACGAGGCCGACAGCCTCGGCATGTGGGTTTTCCTGGCCACGGAAATCATGTTTTTCGGCGGGCTCTTCGCCGCCTACGCGATTTATCGCTCCCTTTATTTGTCGGCGTTTGAGGCGGGCAGCCGCGTGCTTGACGTCCGTCTCGGCGCCACGAACACCGCTGTGTTGATCGGCAGCAGCTTGACGATGGCTCTGGCAGTTTGGGCGGCGCAAACGAACAAGCGCAAGATTTTGGTCGCCTGCCTGCTGTCGACGATGCTGTTGGGCCTCGTGTTCCTAGGCATCAAGTTCGTCGAGTATTCGCAAAAATGGGAGGACCGCCTCGTCCCTGGCCTGAACTTCGCTCCCCAGGGAGAGCTTCTGCAGCATTTCCAGCAACATCACGCTGCGCTGCCCGAAGTGGAACTTTATTTCTGCTTTTATTTCTTCATGACCGGCATGCACGCCCTGCACATGATTATCGGGCTGGGAATTATGACCGTGCTCGTCCTGGAGGCGCGGAAAGGACGCTTTTCCGGTATGCATTACGCCCCGGTCGAAATCAGCGGTCTTTACTGGCACTTCGTGGACATCGTGTGGATTTTTCTGTTTCCGCTACTCTATTTGATCGGGGGTCGCTACTGATGTCCGAGCACGTCGTTTCCCCGAAGATTTATGTGCTGGTTTTCCTTACTTTGATTGCCTTGACCGCACTGACCACAGCCGTGGCCTTTATTGATCTCGGCCCCTTTAACACCGTGATTGCGTTGGCGATTGCTGTTTGCAAGATGTTGCTCGTCATTCTGTTCTTCATGCATGTGCGCTATGGCCCGAACCTCACCAAAATTGTGATTGCCGCAGGTTTTTTCTGGTTGCTGATTCTGATCTCGCTCACCCTGGGCGACTACCACACACGGGATTGGACTCCATCTCCTTCCGGCTGGAGCAGCCAGCAGGCCCAGGGCACGCCCGCGGGCTCGTCTGCTTCGCCCGCGCAAGCTTCGCCCGCCAGCGCTGCTCCTTAGTGAACTTCCATAAGCAGCGTGAACCCGATATCGGCGGATCAGAAGCTTATGTGCTGATGGCTTTGCTGGTGTTGGGCATCTTCCCGTAAATCATTATGGCCCACAGACGCTTCGATGACCTGGCCGGTGTGGGGATCTTGAACGCGTTGGATGTCAGGGTGGCGTCGCTGTGATTCTGCAGTCGGACGGCTTCCGACTGCGGCGTCGTTCCGAGGGGCGCTTCACCGAACGGGCTCTTCCGTTTTCGAATCCACTGGCGGAAGACTCTCCTCTTTTTCCGGAAGCGTCAGCGATTGAATTGCCTTGAACAGTTCTTTTGGCTGAATGGGTTTCGACACGTAGCTATCCATCCCGGTGGCCAAGCACCTCTCCCGGTCACCCTTCATCGCATGCGCCGTCATGGCGATGATTGGAAGGTGCGCACCGGTGGATTTTTCTTTTTCACGGATCAGCGCGGTGGTTTGAAAACCGTCTAACTCCGGCATCTGCACATCCATAAGCACAAGATCGAATTCACCGGGAGAGGCTTTCTCCAAGAGACCGAGAACCTCTTTGCCGTTTTCAGCTGTGACCACGAGGTGTCCTTGTTTTTCGAGGAGGCGGAGCGCTAGAACACGGTTCACGGAGTTATCTTCCACGAGCAGGATGCGCAGTTCGGGCTGGGACTCACGCAACGAATGGCGCGTCACTAACTGGGGCCGAGGGGCTGTTTTTTCACCTTCGGCGAGGATCAGCGTAATGGCCTCGAGCAGTTCCAATTCCGTTGCGGGCTTCGTTAGATACCCAGAGATTCCCAGCTCACGGCACCGGGCTGCATCACCCCGTTGTCCCGCAGACGTGAGCATCAGAATGTGCGCCGGGGCGCAGTCTTCTTCCTCTCTGATTCTCTGGACCAGCGAAAACCCATCCATATCGGGCATCTGCGAGTCTGTGATGAGGAGGGGGAAGCGATCTCCTTCCGCCCGAGCTCTTCGGAGCTTGTCCAAAGCATCGATCCCGCTTAAGGCCGGTGTTGTTCGAATGCCCGAATCACGGAGGGTGTCCTCGAGAATGCGGCGATTGGTAGCGTTGTCATCCACAATCAGGGCCCTAAGATTACGGAGCGAAGCTCGCGGCACCCTGGGTCGAAGGCCAGCCTGGTCATTTGACCAAAGGAATTGTGCCGTGAAATGGAATGTGCTGCCTTTCCCCAACTCGCTTTCGACCCAGATCCGCCCACCCATCAGGCGGGCCAACTGTGCCGAGATCGCCAGGCCCAATCCGGTTCCCTGGTATTTCCGTGTGGTCGAAGTGTCTGCCTGGGTGAACGATTCAAAGATGAGGGCTTGCTTCTCCGGGGGGATGCCGATGCCGGTGTCGTTCACAGAAAAGTGGAGGATTACGCCGGTATCATCCTTCGATTCTATTTGCACCCTCGCCACCACTTCGCCTTTTTCGGTGAACTTGATTGAATTTCCGACGAGATTCAAGAGTACTTGCCGGAGTCGCGTGGGGTCGCCCATCACCACGTTGGGAACGTCCGGGTCCACTCGAATGGCCAGCTCCAATCCTTTCGTCTGGGCCCGGAGCGCGAGTGACTTCATTGCGTCCCCCAGACAGCGACGAAGGTCTAATTCAATACTCTCGAGGTCCAGCTTGCCGGCTTCGATTTTGGAGAAATCCAGGATGTCGTTGATGACGGTCAGCAACGCTTCAGCGGACGCTTCTGCCATCTGCAAGTATTCCCGCTGCTCTTGCGTCAGTTCGGTATCGAGCACGAGTCCGGTCATGCCGATGACACCGTTTAGCGGAGTCCGGATTTCATGGCTCATGTTGGCGAGGAACTCGCTTTTCGCGCGGTTTGCGACCTCGGCCGCCTGTTTGGCCTTGAGCAAATCTGTTTCTGCCTGCTTGCGAGTGGTGAACTGCCCGATCTGGCTGCCCAGCGCAACGCCCATCAGAAGCAATTCTTTGTCTTCCTTGTGGATTTCGGCGCTAAAAAACTCAAGAAATCCGCTGAGTTCACCTTGGTATGAGATGGGGAAGGCAAACGCGGTGTGCAGTCCGGAGGCGGCAGCGGCTGGCGCACGGGGAAAATTGGCGTCCTTTACTACATCCTCGATCCACGCCGGGTTCCGGCTAGCCCACACGCGCCCGGGCAAGCCGACGCCGAGAGCGAGCGGCGTCTTTAGCGTCTCTTTCAGGAATTCGTCAACCGCGGCTACCGGCCGATGCCACATGACCATACATCGCAGCAGGCTGGCCGGCGCGTCCAATTTCCAAAGGGCGCCCACTTCCCAGCTGATCCCCTCACAAATTGTCTGCAAGATCTTCGGCGCGGCCTCCTCGACGCTTGCCGAATCGGCCAGCAGGCGCGTAACCGCGTGCGCCGTCGTCTGCAACTGCTCGGCGCGCTTGCGCTCAATGATTTCCTCCGCAAGTTTCGCATTCACCCGCGAGAGCTCTTGCGTGCGCTGGCCGACGCGCGCTTCCAGGGTCTCGTGCTGCTCGCGAACCTCGCTGGCCATGGTGTTAAACGTCCGCGTCAGCTCGCCAATCTCGTCATTGGAACGGACTGGCAGGAGCTGGTATTCTGCGCCGACGTTTTCCTTGACGAGCCGAGCCGCCTCCGTGAGGGCGCGCACCGGGGCGACGATGCGGCCGGTCGCCACCGCAAAAATGACAGTCACCACCAGCATCACCGCGAGAAGGATCGAGAGGATTACAATCTCCATGGTGTGGATCGAAGTGATCAGGTCCGCTCGGACGAATCCGATGTACGCCGTGCCGGCGATGCCCGTCAGAACCGGTTTGCGAAATATCATGACGGACTTGTTGCCCACGGAAAGCGTTACGACCGGCCGGTCTGTTGCGCCTTGCACTTGGTTCTTCAGCTCGTCAGGAAACTTAGGCACAAAGGTATGCGCCAACACCTGGCCATCCGGTGCCGCCACATACGCCCAGGCGACCTGCGGAACGGTGAGGACCGCATCGAGCGAGGACTGCACCGAGGTCAGATCATGATTGACGAGGCTGGGCTCGACAGACTTGGCCAGGGCCTCGGCGACGACTTCCCCGTGCGATACAAAATTCTCCGTCATTCTCTTCGACAGTTGGTTGTCGATCACCGTATACAAAATCGCGACCACAATCAAAGCGCACAGTAATTGTAGGGCCGTCAATTCTCCCGAGATCGTCTTCATGATTTATCTCACGGGGCTTTCTTCCGGCACCCAGCGTCCCTGTTGGGTTCGAGTCAGCCAAACCTTGTGGATGCCTTGATGGTTGGATGGAGAGAAGGCCAAGGGAAAGCCCAGGCCGGGATCCCAATTCTGCAGGGACTCCATGGCCCGGATCAAGTCGACGCGGGAAGGATCAGGCCCGGCACGCTTGAGCGCTTCGACTAATACAACGGCATTGAGCCAGCCTTCCAAAGAAACGAATCCGGCGCTTTCGCCTGGTACATGGGCCCGGTACTCCGCCACGAGGGGGTACTTCAGGTCGTCGGGCGAAGGCACCACCTGGCTGTTGATGAGATTGGCGGTCAAATCGATGTGAGCGGTTTTCGAGTAATCCCGCAGCTTATCGAGCATGACTTCGGCTCCCACGAAGCTCACGTTCGCAATGGGAACATTCCACCCGGCCAGGCGGGCATCCCGGACAAAAGCACCGCAGGGTCCGTACACGCCCACCGCGATCACGGCATCAGCGCCTTCCTTCCTCAGGATCTCCACTTGCGCGCGCATGTCGGTTTCAAAGGGTTCATTGCGGCGATAGGCCACGCTATCGACAATCCCCAGACCATACTCTGCCAGTGCCTCCTTCACGCCCACTTCACCGCTCTTGCCGTAGGCATCTGCTTGCCCTAGGAATCCGATCCTTCGGAACCCCTTGCCATAAAAATACTGGACGAGAGCCCACGTCTCTTCACGATAGGAGGCTCGGATGTTGAACACAAATTGGTTGTAGGGCGGCTTTCGCTGCGGGTCGGCTCCGGTAAAGGGCGCCACGTTGACGATTTTTTCGCGTTCGTAATACTTCAAGAGCGGCAGCACGCGCGTGAGCGTCGGGGTTCCAACGTAATCGAACAGAACGAAGACCTTGTCCTTCAGGATCAGGTCGTTCGTGTTCTGGACTGCAGGATCGGGCTCGTACTTATCGTCCTTGAGGATGATGTCGATCTTCCGGCCGTGGATCCCACCGCCCGCATTGACCAGGTCCAAATACGCCATGGAACCCTGCAATAGGTTCTTTCCCAGGGAAGCGGACGGTCCCGACTGGACATTCGAAACTCCGATGACAATCGGAGCGAGGTCGGGTTGCCTCACGGATCGCGGGACCGCGCTCCGTGAAACAATCGACATCCCGACAACCAGGAAAGCGGCCGCCGGCACGCCGCAGACTGCGAACGCATCTTTCTTTCTCAGTTGCATTTCCCCGCCAATGTCTTCCACAGGAAGACCGGGCTGCCGTGATGGACGGGCGCGCTCAGGGACGAAGCCGCACCGCTTTGCACCACGAGCTGGCTCAAATCGATCGGGAGGGGCGACCGAGGTGCCCGCACAGGTCTCTAAAGGAAGGGTAGGGCTATTCTACATGGCGTTGAGCCGCGTCAACATCGGAGAATTTCCGGGGTTTCAGAAAAACAACGGGACTCATTTTGGAAGCGGCCTCCGCGGCCCCAGAAAACGAGTCCTCTTCTCTAATCCGGCTCTTGATTCTGAATTCGGGTGATGACGCGTAGAGTGCGAGCATAATGCTCTGGGGCGCGCCTGTTGTCAAGAAGATACAGGCGTCACCCTCTGAGTAATCTACCTTCCCTGCCGAATCGACGGCAGCGATGAGCGCCCGAAAGCGCACCGGGTCAGCATTGCTCGTGAAGCGAGGAAACTACGGCGGGAGGCCGATGCGGCGCAGCAAATCTTGGAAGCGCGGGTCGGAGCGCAGCGGGTCCCAGACCGCGTTCGCTTTGAGGTAGGCAAGACTAAGAGACCGGTCCTCGTAAGCCTTTTCGAGCCACACGAAGGCTTGGTCCTTCT
>Ga0187846_10002329_pt1 | contig 10467 bp, 11 predicted proteins | sample TC_taG_FD_161473 | JGI IMG/M metagenome (GOLD analysis project Ga0187846, IMG submission 161473) | Biofilm microbial communities from the roof of an iron ore cave, State of Minas Gerais, Brazil - TC_06 Biofilm (v2) | ecosystem: Environmental > Terrestrial > Deep subsurface > Cave > Wall biofilm... | reverse complement strand
GCGCTCACCAATCACCACGCGGTGCGGAATGCCAATTAGTTCAACGTCGGCGAGGAGCACGCCGGGCCGCTCGTCGCGGTCATCGAGCAGCACCTCGACGCCGGCGTCCGAACACTCGCGATACAACCCGTCCGCCACCCGCCGCACGGTGTCGCTACGACGGTAGCCGAGCGGGACGATCGCGAGCCTGAAGGGCGCGATCGGATCGGGCCAGACAATGCCCTTCTGGTCGTGGTTCTGCTCGATCGCCGCACCGACGATCCGCGTGACGCCGATCCCGTAGCAGCCCATCTCGAACACTTGCTGCTTTCCCTGCTCGTCCAGGAACGTCGCCTTCATCGACTCCGAGTACTTGGCGCCGAGCTGGAAGATGTGCCCGACCTCGATCCCGCGCACGATCTCGAGCACGCCCCTTCCGTCGGGGCTCGGGTCGCCCGCGACGACATTGCGCACGTCCGCCATGAGCGCCGGCTCCGGGCAGTCGCGGCCGAAATTGACGCCAGTCAGGTGGTGGTCCGCCTCGTTTGCGCCGCAAACGAAGTCGGCCATTGCGCCGACCGTATGATCGGCGATGACCCGGATCGCCGGGTCGATGCCCACCGGCCCGATGTAGCCCGGCACGCACCCGAGATGGCGCTCGATCTCGGCGTCGGTGGCGAAGCGGAACGGATCGAGGTGCTTCTGCGCTTTGATCTCGTTCAGCTCGTGATCGCCGCGCAACAGGAGAAGGTTAAATCGGTCCTCGTGCATGACGGCGATTGCCTTCACGGTGCGGCGCAACGGCACCCCGAGCAGCGCCGCGACGTCTGGGCAGCGCGTCGTGCCGGGCGTCGGCACCTTCCGCATCGGCTCCGCTGGCGCCGGGCGCGGCATGGCCGGCGCAACCGCCGGCGCCAGCTCGACGTTCGCTGCGTAGTCGGACTGCGGGCAATACGCGATCGCGTCTTCGCCGGGCTCGGCGAGCACGTGGAACTCGTGTGAGCCGGTGCCGCCGATCGACCCGGTATCGGCCGCGACCGCACGGAACTTCAGTCCGAGGCGCGTGAAAATGCGCTCGTAGGTATCGTACATGTTGCGGTATTCGCGCTGCAGGTCGGCGAAGTCGGCGTGGAAGGAATAGCCGTCCTTCATCGTAAACTCGCGGCTGCGCATGACGCCGAAGCGCGGGCGGATCTCGTCGCGGAACTTGGTCTGGATCTGGTAGAAGTGGACCGGCAGCTGGCGGTAGCTCCTAAGCTCCCGGCGCGCGATGTCGGTGATCACTTCCTCGTGCGTCGGGCCGATGCAGAAGCCGCGCTGGTGGCGATCCTCGAAGCGCAGCAATTCCGGGCCATACTTCTGCCACCGTCCGGACTCCTGCCACAGCTCGGCCGGCTGGACCGCCGGCATGAACAGCTCGATCGCGCCGGCGCGGTTCATCTCGTCCCGCACGATCGCCTCGACCTTGCGCAGCACGCGCAAGCCGAGGGGCATCCAGGTATAGATCCCGCCGGCGAGCCGCCTGATCAATCCGGCGCGCAGCATGAGCTGATGGCTGACGATCTCGGCGTCGGCCGGCGCTTCCTTGAGCGTCGACAGGAAAATCTGCGATACCCGCATCGCAACGAGTCCCCGGAAAACGCACGATTCTAGCCGACGCGAGAGTCGGCGCGAGCGCTCTCGAGCGAGAGCGACGCGCGCCCGCGCGCAGCTTGCTTTCCAGCCCGTGGAAATTGTGGAAGAATGGTGGCGGACAAACGATTCACGGGGCCGATCATGCTCGACCGCGACGGCTACCGCCCGAACGTCGGCATTATCCTCAGTAACCACAGGAACGAGGTCTTCTGGGGCAAGCGCGTCAACGAGCACGCGTGGCAGTTTCCCCAAGGCGGGATCAAGCACGGCGAGACGCCGGAGCAGGCCATGTACCGCGAGCTGCAGGAGGAGGTCGGGCTCGCGCCGGGCCACGTGAGGATTCTCGGCCGCACGCGCGGCTGGTTGCGCTACGACGTCCCGTCGCAGTGGATCAAGCGCGAGTGGCGCGGCAGCTACCGCGGGCAGAAGCAGATCTGGTTCCTGCTGCGGCTGGTGGGGCGCGACTGCGACGTGTCGCTCCGTGCGAGCGAGCGACCCGAGTTCGACGCCTGGCGCTGGAGCGACTACTGGGTCCCGCTCGACACCGTGATCGAGTTCAAGCGCGAGGTCTACCAGCAGGCGCTCGCCGAGCTCGCCCGGTTCCTGCATCGCGACTCGCGACGCCATGAAAGCGTCCGGGGCGAGCACGAGCCGCGCTAGCGCAGTCCGTACGGTCCTCTTGGAGGAGCAATGCCGATGATGATCGACTACGCCGCGCTCCCGCTCCGGCCGCTGCAAGGTGCTGTCCGCGTGCGTGCCGCGACGCCCCAGGGCGGCGACCGGCTCACGCTTGACTCGCGCGCGCTGTCGGTCATGACCGACTTCGCCGTGGTGCCCGCGGCAACGATCGAGGCTGGGGTGTCGGCGGTCGAAGCGAACAATTTCATGATCCGCCGCGGCGTGCGATCGCTGCTGGTGGTCGATCACGCGCAACGGGTGGTCGGCATCGTCACCGCGGTCGACATCCTCGGCGAGCGCCCGATGCAGATCGCGCTGGAGCGTAACGTCCCCCATCACGAGATCCTGGTGCGCGAAGTGATGACGCCAGTCGACCGGATGGAGGCGGTTCCGGCCGACGCCCTCTTCGACGCGAAGATCGGCCACGTCGTTGCGACGCTCAGCAAGGCCGGGCGCCAGCATGCACTGGTGGTCGAGACGAGCCCGGCGGGCGATGTGGTGCGCGGCATCTTTTCCCTGTCCCATATCGCGAGCGCACTCGGCATCAGCATCGAGACCACCACGGTTGCGGGAACGTTCGCAGAAGTGGAGGCCGCCCTCGCCCGGCGCTAAGGCGCGCCGGCGCTTGACAATGAAACCGGACCGGTTCTACAGTGACCCCGTGTTTAGACTTGGTCTAAGGCGGTTGCGACTCGCAGGTCGGCGAGCGAACCCGCAAGCCTTAGGCGTACTGGCGTGACCGTTTGGCGTGACCCAAGGAGGCTCCCATGCCCGCACTGAAAGGTTCGAAGACTGAGAACAATCTCAAAGCCGCGTTCGCTGGCGAATCGCAGGCCAACCGGCGCTACATCTACTTCGCGAACAAGGCCGACGTCGAGGGGCAAAACGACATATCGGCGGTGTTCCGCTCGACGGCCGAAGGGGAAACAGGGCACGCGCACGGCCACCTGGAGTATCTCGAGCAGGTGGGCGACCCGGCGACCGGGTTGCCGATCGGCCGCACGCGTGAAAACCTGAAGGCGGCGATCGCCGGCGAGACCCACGAGTACACCGACATGTACCCAGGGATGGCGAAGCAGGCGCGCCAGGAGGGCTTCGACGAGATCGCCGATTGGTTCGAAACGCTCGCCAAGGCCGAGCGCTCCCACGCCAATCGCTTCCAGAAGGCGTTGGACGCCCTGGTCGACTGATATTCGGCGCGCAGCGCGGGCAGCGAGCGCCCGCGCGGACGCCGGCGTGTTGGCGCCGGAGTCACCGCGAGCCGGGCACGGTCCATGACGACGCCAAGAGAAGGCAGCCTTCAGGCGCCGACCCGCCACCCGATCGCGTGGCGCTCACTGGACTTCCACGACGAGGAGAAGCTCTACGGCGAGCTCCATCGGGTGTTCGACATCTGCCACGGCTGTCGCCGTTGCGTGAGCCTGTGCACGTCGTTTCCGACCCTGTTCAGCCTGGTCGACGAGGGGAAGACCGGCGAGCTCGACGGGGTCGACCGCAAAGACTACTGGCAGGTCGTCGATCAATGCTACCTGTGCGACCTCTGCTACATGACCAAGTGTCCGTACGTGCCGCCGCATCCGTGGAACGTCGATTTCCCGCACTTGATGCTGCGCGCGAAGGCCGCGAAGTTCCGCCGCGGCGCGACGCGTTGGCGCGACAAGCTGCTCTCCAGCACCGACGCGATCGGCCGGCTCGCCGCGATACCGATCGTCGCGCAGACGGTCAACGCGGTGAACCGCAGTCCTGCCGCCCGCTCGCTGATGGAACGGGCGATCGGCGTGCATCATGAGCGCCGCCTCGCGCCGTACAGCCCGACCAGGTTTCGCCGCACCGCGGCGTCCGCCGCGCCGCAGGCGGTGCGAAACGGCGAACGCACGCCGGGCAAGGTGGCGATCTTCGCCACCTGCTATGTGAACTACAACGAGCCCGGAATCGGCGCCGATTTGCTGCAGGTCCTGGCACACAATGAAATTCCGTATGTGCTGGTGGAAAAGGAGTCCTGCTGCGGGATGCCCAAATTTGAACTGGGCGACCTGGACGGCGTGGCGCGGCGGAAGGACGTGAACATCCCGCCGCTCGCGCAGCTCGCGCGCGACGGCTATGCGATCCTCGCGGCGGTGCCGTCGTGCACCTTAATGTTCAAGGCGGAGCTGCCGCTCCTCTTTCCGGACGACGGCGACGTGAAGGCGGTGTCCGAGGCGATGTTCGACCCGTTCGAGTACTTCGTGTTGCGCAGCCGCGATGGGCTCCTCAGCAAAGAGTTCACGCAGCCTTTGGGTAAGGTGTCCTATCACGTTCCCTGCCACGCGCGAGTGCAGAACATGGGCCAGAAGACGCGCGACCTGCTCGAGCTGGTGCCCGGCACGACGGTCACTACGGTCGAGCGCTGCGCGGGGCACGACGGGACCTGGGGGGTGAAGACCGAGTACTTCGCCAACTCGATGAAAATCGGCCGCCCGGTCTTCAGAGCGATGGCGGAGAGCGACCCCGACTACATCAGCTCGGATTGCCCGATCGCGGCACGGCACATCGAGCAGGGGATGGGCGAGACGCGCGCGCGCCGCGAACATCCGCTGTCATTGCTGCGGATCGCCTACGGGCTTTGACCGCGCCGCAGAAGCAAAATGGTGGCCATGCCGAAAATCGAACGCGACAGCCTGCTGTCCCTGGAAGCCTACGCGCGTTCGCGCGGAGCGTTCCGGGCCGAAGTGATGGCGCACAAGCGCGATCGCACCGTAACCCTCGGCGAGCACCTGAGCTTGATCTTCGAGGATGAGCTCACGGTTCGCTATCAGGTGCAAGAGATGCTGCGCGCGGAGCGCATTTTCGAGGAGGCCGGCATTCGGGAGGAGCTCGAGGCGTATAACCCGCTCGTCCCAGACGGCCGCAACCTCAAGGCGACGATGATGCTCGAGTATCCGGACGTCGCGGAGCGACGGCGCATGCTCGCCAGGCTGAAAGGGATCGCAGACCGCGTCTGGGTCGCGGTTGGGGGCGGCGACCGCGTCTACGCCATCGCCGATGAAGATCTCGAGCGCGAGAACGAGGACCAGACCTCCGCGGTCCACTTCCTGCGCTTCGAGCTCAGCGCCGAAATGGCGCAGGCACTCAAACGCGGTGCCGGGCTCGCGCTGGGCGTCGACCACGCCGAGTACCGCGTGACGCTCGCCGCGGTGCCGCCGAGCGTGCGCGATTCGCTCGTGCTCGATCTCGCATGAGACGGTGCATCGTCGCCGCGGCGTCGGTCCTCGTCGTGCTCGCGGCGGCGCCGGCGATCGCCCAGCAGCGGGGCTACGATCCGAAAGCCCCGGTGCCGAACTTCGAGGAGCCGTCGAACGAGCCGTCGACCACGACCAGGCCTAAGCTGCCGAAATTCCCGACTGCGGAAAATCTCATCGCCTTCGATGCCGGACCGGGGCGCCAATTCGATTTTTTCATCGACGGGACGTCGCTTGCGGTGAGTGCCGACGGCGTGGTGCGATATACCGTGGTCGCGAAGTCCTCGGCTGCGACCAACGTGTCCTACGAGGGGATCAGTTGCAGGACCAAGCAGCGCTTGATCTACGCCTACGGTCGCCCTGACGGCACGTGGTACGAGTCCAAGAATCCGGCTTGGGTGTACATCGATATCGACGGGGGTTACCGCGCCACGCTCTACCAAGACTACTTCTGCCCGGGGCGCAACGGCATCAAAAGCGCGGCCGAGGGGCTGTATGCCCTGAAGCAAGGCGGGCATCCCCGGGTGCTGGACGCCAACGCCCCGGTGCCGATCCCGCGGTGAGCACGGGACCGGGGCCAGCACGCAAGCGAATCAGCAGAGGATCACCAGGTTGTCCCGGTGGATGAGCTCGGGCTCGTCCACGTAGCCGAGGATCGACTCGATCGCGCTCGACGGGCGACCGAGGATCCGACGCGACTCGGCCGCGCTGTAGTTCGCCAGCCCGCGCGCGATCTCGCGACCATCGGGGGCGACGCACGCCACGACCGCGCCCCGCTCAAAGTCACCCTCGACCGCCTTCACCCCGATCGGCAGCAGGCTCTTCCCGCCGCCAGCGAGCGCGTTGACCGCGCCGGCGTCGACGGTGAGGCGCCCGCTCACCTGAACATGGTCAGCGAGCCACTGCTTGCGCGCCGCGAGCGGCACGGCTTCGGCGACGAGGAGCGTGCCAATCGCCTCGCCGCGGCCGAGCCGTATCAGCACCTCCGGCTCCCGGCCCAAGGCGATCACGGTGTGGGCACCGCTGCGCGCCGCGCGCTTGGCAGCGAGGATCTTGGTCAGCATCCCGCCGCGGGCAAGCGCGCTGCCGACCCCGCCCGCCATCTCCTCCAACCGCGGATCGCCGGCGCGCGCCTCCGGCACCAGCTTCGCCCCGGCATCGGCGCGCGGGTCGGCGGTGAAGAGGCCCTCCTGGTCGGTCAGGATCACCAGCGCGTCGGCCTCGATCAGGTTGGTCACCAGCGCCGCGAGCGTGTCGTTGTCGCCGAACCGGATCTCGTCGGTGACGACCGTGTCGTTCTCGTTGATCACCGGCACCACGCGCAACTCAAGCAGCGAGCGCAGCGTCGAGCGGGCGTTCAGATAGCGCTGCCGGTCGGCGAGGTCGGCGTGGGTGAGGAGGATCTGCGCGGTCCGGATGTCGTGGTTGCGGAAGCAGGTCTCGTAGGCCTGGGCGAGCCCCATCTGACCGACCGCCGCCGCCGCTTGCAGCTCGTGCATCGTGCGCGGCCGCTGCTTCCAGCCGAGGCGCTGCATCCCCTCGGCGATCGCGCCGCTCGACACGAGCACGATCTCCTTGCCGTTCGCCCGGAGCGCCGCGACCTGGCTCGCCCAGTTCGCAATGGCCGAGAGATCAAGGCCCGCGTTCTGGTTGGTCACGAGGGAGCTGCCGACCTTCACCACCAGGCGCTTTGCGCTGCGTAAGTATTCGCTCATCGGGCGCTCTCTAGATGCTTCATTGCGGCGTAGCAGACCTCGCGACAGCCCTCGCCGGTCAGCGCCGACACCGCGAACCGCGGTCCTTTCCAGCGCAGGCGACGGACGAACCCCGCCAGCCGGTGCTCAAGCTCCTCGGGCGGCACGAGGTCGGTCTTGTTGAATACGAGCCAGCGCGGCTTGCGGTACAGCGCCGGATCGTACTTCTTCAGCTCGGCAAGGATCGCGCGCGCCTCGCGCACCGGGTCCGCGCCGGCCTCGAGCGGCGCGACGTCGACGATGTGCAGGAGCAAGCGGGTGCGCGCGAGGTGGCGCAGGAATTGGTGCCCGAGCCCGGCCCCCTCGGCGGCGCCCTCGATCAGCCCGGGGATGTCGGCGATCACGAAGCTGCGATAGGGATCGACGCGGACCACGCCGAGGTGCGGGTGGAGCGTGGTGAACGGATAGTCGGCGACTTTCGGCCGCGCGCTGGAGACGGCGCGGATGAACGTCGATTTGCCGGCGTTCGGCCGCCCGAGCAGCCCGACATCGGCGAGCACCTTGAGCTCGAGCTGCAGCTCGCGGCGCTCGCCGAGATCGCCCGGCGTCGCGCGCCGCGGCGCGCGGTTGGTGCTCGATTTGAAATTTACGTTGCCCAATCCGCCGCGCCCGCCGCGCGCGAGGAGCGCAACCTGCTCGTGCTGCGTGAGGTCGGCGATGATTTCGCCGCTCTCGCGGTTCAAGACCACGGTGCCCACCGGCATGCGCAGGGTGAGATCCGCGGCGCTGCGACCGGCGCACTGCTTGCCGCCGCCCCGCTCCCCGTTCTTCGCCCGATGTGCGCGCGCGTAGCGGTAGTCGATGAGCGTGTTGACGTTGCGGTCGGCGACGGCATAAATGCTGCCGCCGCGGCCGCCGTCGCCGCCGTCCGGGCCGCCGCGAGGCACGTACTTCTCGCGCCGAAAGCTGACCACGCCGTGACCCCCGTTGCCGGCGTGCACCACGATCCGCGCTTCGTCGATGAACTTCATGGCAGGCGATGGCTCGCGCCGCGAGGTTACTTCTGGTGATCGACCGGGGCCGGGGGGGGGGCCCCCCGGCTGGCCGGTGCCCGTTTCTCCCACCAACAAAAAAGCCCTACCGCGCGGATAGGGCTTTCACCGCCGCGGGCGCCGGGTCAGATCGGGATCACGCTCACGATCTGCCGCGCCGCCGGCCCCCGGGACCTGAACTCGACCCGTCCGGTCACTTTCGCAAACAGCGTGTGATCCCGGCCGATGCCCACGTTGTCGCCGGCGTGGATCTTCGTGCCGCGTTGCCGGACGAGGATGTTCCCCGCCGCAACGACCTGCCCGCCGTAGCGCTTCACGCCCAGTCGTTTGGACTGGGAATCACGCCCGTTGCGCGAACTTCCGCCTGCTTTCTTGTGCGCCATATCGACCGCTCCTGTGGCCCGCCTCGAGCCCTAGCCCGCGACGCCAGTGATCTCTAGCTCCGTGTACTGCTGACGATGCCCTTGCGATTTCTGGTAATGCTTGCGGCGGCGCAACTTGAATATCCCGACCTTGTCGTGCAGTCCGTGCGCGACAACCGTCGCCTTCACCGCCGCGCCGGCGACGAGCGGGGTGCCAAACTTGACCGCTTCGCCTTCGCCAACCATCAGCACCTGATCGAGCAGCACTTCGCTGCCCACCGCCGCCGCCAGCTTCTCGACCTTGAGCTTGTCGCCGGCCGCCACCCGATACTGCTTGCCGCCCGTCTTGATCACCGCGTACATGGCGCCTACCAGGGTAATCCCTTTGGAAACCGAAAATTATACTAACCATCGATCGACCGAGTCAAAGGCTTCGTGTGCTAACCTTTCGACCGCCATTTGCTCACTTCCGCTCGTCCGCACCTTTGTCCGTCTCGCTCGACCCGATTCGCGCCCTGATCGCCGGTGACGTCCGGACGGTCGACGCGGTCATCCGTCGCCGCCTGGACTCCAACGTCGCGCTGGTGCGGCAGGTGGCAGAGCACATCATCGGGGGCGGCGGCAAACGACTCCGGCCGGCGCTGCTCCTGCTCTCGGCCGGGGCCTGCGGCTACCGCGGACCGCACCATCACGAACTTGCCGCAGTGATCGAGTTCATCCACACCGCCACGCTGCTGCACGACGACGTGGTCGACGAGTCGCAACTGCGGCGCGGCCGGCGCACGGCGAACGCGGTGTTCGGCAACGCCGCGAGCGTGCTCGTCGGGGATTTCCTGTACTCCCGGGCGTTCCAGATGATGGCGGGCGTGGGCAGCATGCGCGTGATGGAAGTGCTCGCCGACACGACCAATACGATCGCCGAGGGCGAGGTGATGCAGCTCCTCAATGTGCACCATCCGGACGTCGACGAGACCGCCTACCTGGAGGTGATCCGTCGCAAGACGGCGAAGCTGTTCGAAGCCGCGGCGCAGCTGGGCGCCGTCCTCGGCGGCGCGCCGCGTGCGGTCGAGGAGGGGCTGGCAGCCTATGGCATGCATCTCGGGACCGCGTTCCAGCTGGTGGACGACGTACTGGACTACTCGGGCGATTTGCACGAGACGGGAAAGAACCTGGGCGACGATCTGAGCGAGGGCAAGCCGACGCTGCCGCTGATCTACGCCATGAAGCGCGGCAGCCCGGAGCAGGCGGCGATCGTCCGGCATGCGATCGAGCGCGGCGGGCGCGACGATTTCGTGCCGGTGGTCGAGGCGATCCGCGCGACCGGTGCGCTCGAATTCGCGCGCGACCAAGCGCGGCAAGAAACCGCGAGCGCATGTGGCGCGCTCGCGCCGCTCGCCGATTCAAACTACCGGCAATCTTTGCTACACTTAGCGACCTTCGCGGCCGAGCGCAATTTCTAGCTGGCGCCGCGGCTTCCCTACCGCGTCGGGGTGTAGCTCAGCCTGGTAGAGTACTGCGTTCGGGACGCAGGAGTCGGAGGTTCAAATCCTCTCACCCCGACCAATCTAACGCTCGAATTTGCTTCACTGATTTGTGTCGGGGCCGGGCTGCCAGGGCACGATTAGGGCATTTTCCTGCGCCAGCCAGTCATCGAGGGGTTTCGGCTGAGGTACCTTCTCGGAACCCTTCAGTCATTCGCCGTACGTCGCTTCTAGTCAAATCGTCTCTAAAAGGAGGCCGCGGCGCAGACTTCCCGCGGCGAGATTTTCGGGTACGGAGGGCATTTAGCCGATCATCTCGCGCATCGCGCGAACCGCGATCCGGTATCCGTTTGGACCCAAACCAGCGA
>Ga0187846_10002328_pt1 | contig 10470 bp, 9 predicted proteins | sample TC_taG_FD_161473 | JGI IMG/M metagenome (GOLD analysis project Ga0187846, IMG submission 161473) | Biofilm microbial communities from the roof of an iron ore cave, State of Minas Gerais, Brazil - TC_06 Biofilm (v2) | ecosystem: Environmental > Terrestrial > Deep subsurface > Cave > Wall biofilm ... | reverse complement strand
CATTCTTCCACCAATTTTTCATCGACCGCGATCATCCCCATCGGCAAGTATCCGCCGGTCAGCCCTTTGCCACCGATCAGCAGGTCGGGTTTCACTTTCCAATGATCGAGTGCAAAGCGTACACCCGTTCTGCCGAAGCCGGTCATGACCTCATCGGCGATCAGCAGGATGTCATGGCGCCGGCAAATCTCGGCTAGTTTGGGCCAATACTCGCGGACCGGCGGAACCGCACCGCCCGTCGCCCCCATCATCGGCTCAGCGATAAACGCCGCAATTGAATCAGCGCCGTGTTTGACGATTTCCTGTTCTAGCGCGGTCGCACAATCGATATCGCATCCTGGATAGCTTCTGCCCCACGGACATCGGTAGCAGAACGGCGGTCCGATATGCGGCCATTGCAGTAGCACATGCTCATAGTCGGCTCGACGGCCAAGGTTGCCACCAACCGACAGCGCGGCCAGGGTATTGCCGTGATACGAAAACCAGCGCGAGATAATCTTATGTTTCTGCGGCCGCCCTTTCGCCTTCTGATACATGATGGCGAACTTCAGCGCTGCCTCGACCGCCTCCGAACCACCACTGGTAAAAAAGAATCGATTTAACCCGGCGGGGGTCCAACCGGCGAGCCGCGCGGTCAGCCGTTCACGAGCGGCGGATGACCACACCGGCACGATATAATTGAGCCGCGCCACTTGCTCGGCCGCAACCTGGGCGAGTTCCTCGCGGCCCTGTCCAATGTTGACCACCACCGCGCCGGCGCCGGCGTCAAGAATCCTGCGGCCATCGCTTGTGTAAAGCCAGGGGCCCTCAGCCCGCTCGATCATGAGCGGTTGATGGGCAGCCCTCATAAACATGGTCGATTGTGCGGGCATCGCAATTACCTGATGGCGCCCTCGGCGCGCCAACGAGCGACGTCCTGGGTGGTATAACCTAAATCCGCCAGGACCGCATCAGTATGCTGGCCTAGTGTCGGAGCCAGCGAGCGGATAGAGCCCGGGGGCTCCGACCGTTCGTCGAGGGTTTCGATTTTGAACGTACGGGCAAAATGCTCAAGTACTCGCATAGGTCTCAGGCAGCCAGTCAAAGGGCTCCGCAGCGCATCGACAGGCCGAAGTTCGCGCCTATTGGCGAACTGTGGCTTTGTCCGAATCCATGGCTGCTACGAGCGCTTCCTCATCACCGCGCGTGCCGTCGAAGAGCCCATCTTCAGTTCAATTAACGGAATCTGATCCCCGCCTCCTCGCATCGCGGCCCCTTGCATCAGGCCGAGCGCGGATGGACCGGTTGCTGTCCTTCTGCTGGCGGCGAACCGCACGATATGAGAACATCCGGGCAAAGATCACCTCCGTTCGGCCAAACCACCGTGCCGCCCCCAAACGCGAACCTGCGCGAACAACGCGCGACTGTTTCGTATCCTTTCGAATACGGGACCGAACCAAAAGGTCCGACACATCCCTCTCAATCATGGAGCGATCAGTCAGACCCAACCTTAGTTTGAAGCCATCCAGAGGCTTGACTTCACGAATCCGCAAGAAACTCATAGCGTCTTCTCGACACTAGACTACCTTCCCTCAGACCAACGATGTTGGGCCCTGCGCTTCACGCCTTATTTCCAGATTAGCTGGGTAATCGATTCGCGAGGCCACACTTAGCCACCTGTTTTTTGAGCGATAGCTGCGTTGGTCACAGCGAGAGGCCCAGGGAAACTAGGACAGTTCCGCTCACTTTTTGCAAGCTGCTCCGATCTGGGAGGGTCGTTACGATCCTTACGGCGCTCAGTCGCGAGGTTCGATCTCATTTAGCGTTTCTCCGTTTCGCGCGAGTCGCCAATCATTACTCAGTTCGGCGCGATGCAGCGCAGGCCATTCGAGCACCAGTGCTAGCGAAGGCGCACCTGAATGCCGCGCGCCGCTTCGAGAAATGGTGCGACCGGTAGTCGCTTTGTGTAAAAGTAAGGGACATCTGACGAGACCGCATAAAGCAATGAGTATCAGTCTCTTAGTAAATCATAGATGCTGTGAAATCGACATCGATAATGCCGATACACCGCTGCTCTACCTGCTGCGCGATTACCTTGGGCTAAAGGGGACACGGTTCGGCTGCGGTACTGGAGAGTGCGGAGCCTGCATGGTGCTGGTCGATGGCCATGCGCAGAGATCCTGTGAGTTACCGGCCGGGTCAGTTGTGAACAAGACAATCACCACGGTCGAAGGGCTGGGCCAGCCCGATCGGCTGCACCCGTTGCAGCAGGCCATGATTGATTTGCAGGCAGGACAATGCGGGTATTGCCTGTCAGGAATCATCATGACCGCGGCGGAGCTGATCGGGAAAAGTGCTGAGCCGTCGCGCCAGAGGATCGTTGAGGCGCTGTCGAAGGCTCCCAACCTTTGCCGATGCGGAGCCCACGCACGCATCGTGAAGGCCATCGAGGCGGCATGGCAGAAAGTCGCACAAGGGGCCGGGCGATGAGCGCGCAACGCTTGCCCTGGAGCATCCAGGAAAACCCCCTGTTGAGCCAGTGGGTAGATTTCGGCGAACCGGGTATCGCGAAAATATTTTCTGCCAAGGTCGAGTTGGGCCAGGGAATCATCACCGCGATCGCACAGATCGCCGCCGAAGAGCTTGGACTCCCGATGCACCAAATCCTCGTTATCTCCGGCGACACGCGGCTATGCCCCAACGAGGGCTATACCGCGGGAAGCATGTCGATTGAAGTCGGTGGCAACTCTGTCAGAACAGCCTGTATTGAAGCACGTCAGGCCATCCTTGAGCGAGCAGCGAGCATCGTCGGAGCCGACGCATCGCGACTAACCACCGATGGCGGCCGGATTCTTGTCGATGGAAATCCATCACAGCTCGACTATTGGCTAGTTGCACCCCAGGTGGACTGGAAGAGACCGATCAGGGGCACAGCCGCGCCCGGTGGAGCCGGACGTGGCACCTATATCGGCAAAAACGTTGCCCGTATCGATCTTCCCGGCAAGGTCGTTGGCGCCGCTTTTATCCATGACTTCGAACTACCGGGCATGCTACACGGCCGCGTTTTGCGTCCCCCTTCTCAGGGTGCACGGCTCGAATCGCTCGATCAGACGCGCGCCGAACGGCTTCCCGGCGTAGTGACGATCTGGCGCAATGGCGACTTCGTCGGTGTCTGTTGCGAACATGAGTATCAGGCCGTGCAGGCATTGGAAGTGCTCAGGCGCGCAGCTCGTTGGAACGAAGGTGAGAGCGGCTTCCCAGTTTATCGGAGCTGGGCCGAGTGCCTTACTTCACTTCAGTCGATTGATTCGGAGTCCGAAGTTGGCGAACCCACGGTCGCTGCCGCCGACCTGCGCTGGGTATCAGCGACCTATTCAAAGCCGCCCCTCGCGCATGCGTCGATGGCGCCGTCGTGCGCAGTCGCGCAGTTCGACGGCGAGCGCCTGACAGTCTGGACCCACTCGCAAGGCGTCTTCCCATTGCGAGGAGCCTTCGCGCATGCGTTGGGCATGGACGAGTCGCGAATAGACGTCATTCATGCACAAGGCGCCGGCGTCTACGGCCATCAGGGAGCCGATGACGCGGCGCTGGATGCTGCGCTGCTCGCGCTGCAAGTCGCACCCCGTCCGGTTCGCGTTCAGTGGATGCGTGACGATGAACTGGCTTGGTCCCCGTTCGGCTCGCCGATGGTTGTGAAGATCAGCGGGGGGCTGACAGCGTATGGCAAGATCGTGGATTGGTACTCCGAAATTTGGAGCGGGTCGTATGGCCGCAGACCCGGGCGTGGAGCAGTCAACCTGCTTGCCGCCGCTCATATGGCTCCAGGCATTCCATTTTCCGATTCGCATGAAGTCCTCGGCTCCTTCGCCGGCAGCGCCAGAAACGCTGAGCCTGCCTATGACCTGCCACATCGCAAGATTCTCCTTCACAGCATTCCTGGTCTGCCCTTTCGGACCTCGTCACTTCGCACCTTGGGCGGATACGCAAATGTATTCGCCAGCGAATCATTCATCGACGAGCTGGCGCACGCTGCCGCTGCGGATCCGGTGGAATTCAGGTTGCGGCACCTTTCGGACCCGCGGGCCCGCCGTGTGATCGAAACAGTCGCGCGGATCTCGGGATGGAAGGCAGACCTCGAGCGTGGGACTGGTCGTGGCGCGGGCATTGGTTTTGCGCGATACAAAAACACTGCCGCATATGTCGCCGTTATCGCCAATGTTGAACTCGCTGAAGGGGTCAGGGTGTCAAAAGTCTACTGCGCGGTCGATGCCGGGCTGGTAATCAACCCGGATGGATTGATCAATCAAATAGAGGGAGGGATTATCCAGTCTATAAGCTGGACATTGAAAGAGGAGGTCCGGCTTGCCGACAACAGTGTGGGCACTCGATCGTGGGGTGACTATCCAATCCTTAGGTTTGATGAAGTTCCTGAACTCGCGGTTGAACTGATCGAAGCTGCGGATTACCCACCGCTCGGTGTCGGCGAGGCGGCTCACGGCCCCACCGCTGCGGGGGTTGCAAATGCAGTAACACAGGCGTTGGACTTCCGGATCAGAGACTTGCCAATCACGCGAGAGCGCATCATCAGCGCGACGCTACGAACGAGCTGACGCGCCTTAAGGGGAGCATGCCATGGAAGAAACATTTATCTACGCAGGTGGCGGGCGGCTAACAGGAAACCCTGAAAGTCGCGGCGGCATTTTCCGGTTGCGGCTAGGCGACGACCATTTTGAGGAGCTGAGCAATGGCATGCCCGAAGATAACGACGTCTATACGATCACGATTCATCCGCAGAATCCGGAGGTGGTCTTCGCGGGAACGAAGCTCGGGCTCTATCGCAGCCTCGACCGCGGTGACCACTGGTACCCCCTGGGTTTACCCGGTCCGCGGGTAGAGATTTGGTCGCTCCTTGTGCATCCCGAGAATCCGCGGCTGTTGTACGCGGGGGCTTCGCCAGTGGCGGTCTTCCGCAGCGACGACAACGGTGATCAATGGCAACGCTTGCCTGATCCAATGCTCCCCAACCGCGTGCCGATGCCGTTCGCTTGTCGCGTGATGCGGATCGCGCCCGATGCTCATAACGCTGACGACCTCTATGCTGTATTGGAGGTCAACGGGGTCATGCGCAGTCGCGACAGCGGCGAAAGCTGGGAAGATTGCAGCGCGGAGCTGATCCGGTTTGCGCGCCAGGCCCGCTATAAAAATCACCTCGTGACGGAGGTCGAAGCCGAAGGCATGCTGGACGGCCACGCCTTGTGCGTCAGCGCGACGGAGCCGGTGACCGTCTATCTGGCTGCGCGGATGGGACTGTTTCGCAGCATCGACCGTGGTGTGACCTGGAGTGATATGGAGATCGGCCGATTTTCGCCGCGGACCTATGGCCGCGACATCCGCATCGCCCCGCAAGATCCGCAAGTGATGTATGCGTGCTTAAGCCCAGCCGCCCGTAGCGAGAGCGGAGCGATTTACCGCAGCCGGGACCAGGGTGCCAATTGGCAGCCGTTTCTTCATTCGGTGACCCCGCGGGCGACGATGATGAATGTCGCACTCCATCCGCGGGATCCGAGCCAAGTCTACGGTGTGTCACGCTGCGGGCAGGTGTTTGGAACCCAGGACGGTGGCGGCACGTGGCAGGAGGTCCTGATGCCCGAAGGATGCCGCGACGTTTACACATTGGCGTGTGCCTGAGGGCCCCCTCTTTGGCGCCCTCGTGAAAGGCAGGGCCGACGAAGGGGAGCGGTTACCCACGGCAATGCAATTGCTGCGCTTCAAGGGAATTCCGAGATCGTTGTTTCTTTGGCGGTGATAAATTCGAGCAGGGCGGGCGTGCCTCTTTGAGTTGCCTCGATACCCCGGCGAATCGCCGGAACGATTTCGTTGGGCGTTACAATGCGCTCGCCATAAGCCCCAAACGCCCGCGCCATCGCAGCATAGTCACCGGAGATGTCGGTGGCGCGATACTTTTGTGTCGAGATCGGCATGAATTTCAGTTCGATCGCCATGCAAAAGTTGTTTAGCAGGATCGACAGGATTGGGATGCGCTCCCGCACCGCGGTCTCGAAGTCCATGCCGGTAAATCCGATCGCTGCGTCGCCCCATACGTTGATGCAGAGCTTGTCAGGATGGGATAGTTTTGCACCCATTGCCAGGCCGAGGCCGTAACCGAGCTGGGTGGTCTTGCCCCAACCGATGTAGGAAAGCGGTTCGGTTGAAATCCAGAAGGGCGAGAGCTGATCGCGCGGACTGCCGGCGTCGTGAGTGATAATCACGTCTCCCTTATCGATTGTGCGTTGGAGATCCCAAATGACGCGATAGGGCGAGAGCGGCGTCTCCTCGGAGGTGAGCTTCGGCATCCACTTGGCGAGCCAGCCCTCTCGCACTTTGCTGATCTCTTCAGTGACGCGGGAGGAGGGGCGTGGCGTGGGCAGAAGTTTTCCAACTTCGGCGCAGAGCGCTTCCAGCGTCAGTCTCGCATCGCCCACCAAGCCCAGCGTAGCGCGAACATCCTTGTTCAAATGATCGGGATCCAAGGTGGCATGGAGGATCCGCGTCCCCTTCGGCATCGATACGCCATACGCGGTTTCGGTAAAGCTGCAGCCGATGCCGAAAATCAGGTCGGCGTGGTGCAGGAAATGATGAACCGTTTCCGGAATGGCGCGTCCACCACTGCCCAGTGAAAGCAGATGGTCCTCGGGGAAGGCGCTTTTGCCCTCAAGACTGGTAGTTACGGGCGCAGCCAGCAACTCGGCCAACTGGCGGAGTTCCCGCCACGCGCGGGCATAATGCACTCCTTGGCCGGCATAAATTACGGGCCGCTGCGCAGCGGCGAGCATGGTCGCCGCCCTTCCTACTTCGGCCGGATCCGGACAGAAACGTGTGGTTTGTACCGGTTCGTAATCAAGCGGTTCCGGCACTTGCTCGTTCCACAGGTCGGCAGGAATCTCGACCACGACTGGGCCACCTCGCCCATTGCGCAGGCGTGAAAAAGCGCGACGGAAGATATTGGGAATTTCGGCGCCAGCGGTGATCGGTTCGGCCAATTTGGCCACGTTCCGCATATTCAGCGCGGAGTTGAAGTTCGATGCAACGTGCGAAATGCGGCGCGGATATCCGCCGGGCAGGACCAGTAGAGGGACCGACTCGCTGTAGGCCTGGGCAACGCCGCCAAAGGCGTTCTCCGCCCCAGGTCCGTGCTGCATCGCGAAGACACCGACTTTGCGCCCGCTGCTGAGGCGGGAAATCGCGTCGGCCATGTGAAGTCCGGTGCGTTCCTGGCGCACGATTATCGGACGGATGCCGGCCGCGGCCGCATACTCCAAAACATGATTGACTGGGTAACCAGTCACGATCTCGATTCCTTCGCGCTTAAGAATCTCGGCAATAGCGTCGCCGGCTCTCATGGTTTGTTCCTCCGCTTCAGCATATTTCGATCAACCAGCCGAAAAAGGTGCGAGCTAACGCGAGCATGATCGTAATCGCATCCGGCGCCGCCCCACCACCAAGCGTGTTTCTTCCTCGGTGGTCCGCGGATTTGAGTAGTTGGTCATGTCCATAATTTCGTCTAGATGCTCGTGAATCGCCTCGGCGGTGAACTCCGCTTTAGAGTCGGCGCGCCATCCGGGCGCAAGCGCGAGGATCGTGCGCGCCACAGTGCCGCCGCCCACCGCAAACATCTCGTGATTGAGGTTACACTGCTCCGAGCACAGGTAGAGTACGAGCGGCGAGATGAAGTCGGCGCTTACCTTTTCACGGTTGCGTTGCTCAACGACGCGCTCGGTCATGCGCGTGTATGCGTTAGGCAGAATCACGTTGGAGTAAACGCCATGCGGGGCGCCCGCCACCGCTATCACGTTGGCCAGTCCTACCACGCCGGCTTTGGCCGCGCCGTAAGCCACTCCGTCGGCGCTGCCGCGCATTCCGCCCGAGGAGGAGGTGAAGACAAAGCGCCCGTAGTGCTTCTCCTTCATGATCGGAAAGGCCGCCATCGAGAGGTAGTACGCTCCGCAGAGATGAACCGCAAGGTTAATCGCCAAGTTTTCCGGAGTATGTTCCAGCAACCGCTTGTAAAGAAGGATGCCGGCATTGTTGACGACGATGTCGACGGTCCCGTAAGCGTCGAGAGCGGTCTTGAGGATTGACTGCGCGCCTTCGGGCGTGGCGACTGTGTCGTAATTGGGAACCGCTTGGCCGCCCGCCGCCCTGATCTCCCCAACCACTGCGTCGGCGGCTTCTCGGCTTGCCCCGGTGCCGTCAACCCGTCCGCCGATGTCGTTAACCACCACCCTAGCTCCGCGCGCCGCCATCAGCAGGGCGTGCGAACGGCCCAAACCCGCGCCCGCGCCCGTGATAATTGCTACCCGGCCGTCCAGACGAATTCCGCTCGCCATGATGATCTCTTCCTCCGCTGGCCGCTACGAGCCGTTCTTCGCCCACTGCTAGCGTTGGGCAAGGCGCTTGGCCTGGGTGTTAGCACCTCGGCTGTCCCGCACCGCGTAGTCACGAAATGACACTGAAAGTCAAATAACGCTAGCACTAACGAAACACAGGTATAGCTTCGCGTGCGAACTGCTCGAACTTGTTGGCTAGTTCATTGGCGCTGCGCCCTTTGAAAGACACCGACATATAATTCGCGCCCGCACGCGCATATTCAGCCGCCAGCTCGATCGCTTGGGCAATCGTGTCCACCGCCGGAGGCATCTCCACCGGGCTGTTCGCGCCGAGTACATCATGTTGCCACTTACGCGTCTCTCCCGCGCCGATGTCCAGCCCCGCCACGCCGACCCATAGCGACGCCGGATCGCGACCCTGCTTCTCCATCAGCGGCCTTATCTGACTAAGCCCCCTAACAACATCCTTGGGCGACAGGCTCATCGGGTACCATCCATCTCCCAGGGTGGCAACGCGCCGAAACGGTCCGTCGCCGAACCCGCCGACGTAGATCGGTATGCCAGGCTTTTGCACCGGCTTGGGAAACGCGGCGACGTCTTCGAAGGAGATGTACTTGCCGCTAAAGCGCGGCGCCTCAGAGCTCCAGAGCTCTTTCATTGCGCGCAAGTACTCTTGAGTAATAGCCGCGCGCTCTTCGAATGGAATCCCCAACCGGCGGAACTCGGCTTTCATCCAGCCGCTGCCGACGCCATACAGCACGCGCCCGCCGGACACCACGTCCAGCGTCGCCAGCGCTTTGGCCATCTGCACCGGAGGATGATACGGCACCACAATGACGCTGGTAAGCAATTTAATTCTGGTTGTAATCGCGGCTATGTACGACCCGATTACCATCGTGTCATACCAGAATTTTGTGGAAATCGGCGCCTGCGGCCAATTAGGCGTCAGCAGATGCTCCGGCAGGGTAAAAGCATAGTAACCAAGTGCATCCCCAAGCTTGGCCAACTCAGCTATCTCCGCGAACGAAACGTAGCTGTAAGGAAACACGCCGAACCCGAATTCCAACTTATTGCGAGTGCTGGCCATGAAACGTCCTCGCGCCGCGTGCTCTCGTCGGTAGTCCCACAATGGCGTCAGTGAAGCGTGTGGACTAGCCGAGAGGATCTCGATTGCATGATCAGAGCCGGGCGATAATTTCGTTGCCGATTTTTTCCAGCGAGCGGCTGAGCCCGTCGCGGTCAGCCCCGGCGAAACTGAAGCACGCGCGAGTGACTCCAATGTCCTCCAGGCGCCTTATGAAATCGAGGTCAGGTCCGGCCGCGGCGGTGATGTCGAAGCCCTCGAACTTGCGCCCAACCTTCTCGCATTCCTCTCTCAGCAGCCCGATCATCCGTTTGATTTCATTGAAAAAGTCAATCTTGGCGATGTCTGAGCCGACAATCGGTGTCAGCGGATAAAAGCCATCGCCGTAACGCGCTGCCCTGCGCGCGGCAGCGCGTGAATGGCCGCCGACCAGAACTGGCACGCCACCCGTTTGCCGCGGCTTGGGAAAGCTGCGGATTCGCTCGAAATTGAAATGCGTGCCCCTGAACGTCGAGGGGTCCTCGCACCACAGCACGCGCAGCGCCTGCATCGCCTCGTCGGTACGTTTTCCGCGCTGATGGAAGTCGAGCCCCAATGCGGCGAATTCCTCCGCACACCAGCCGCTACCGATCCCAAGCAGGGCGCGGCCTTTTGAAACCTGGTCCAGGGTGGCGACTTCCTTAGCGACGTAAAAGGGATGGCGCTGAGGGATAATCATCACCCCGGTGGCGAGCCGGATTTTCGACGTCAGCCCGGCAACGAACGACAACGTCGCGATTGGTTCGGCCAGTGGAGCGTGGGGACCGCCGGGGATTTGGCCGTCGGGCGTGTAAGGACATTTGGTCTGGTGCCCGTCGGGAATTGCCGAATGATCCGGTGCCCATAGCGATTCGAAGCCGCATCTTTCGGCGACGCGGGCGACGTGAGCGATGATGTCAGGATCGCTGATGGGACCCAGTCCTATCGGACCGATGCCGAGTTTCATATGTTTTTATCCTGGTTGAAGACTAGGACCGCATA
>Ga0187846_10002327_pt1 | contig 10472 bp, 8 predicted proteins | sample TC_taG_FD_161473 | JGI IMG/M metagenome (GOLD analysis project Ga0187846, IMG submission 161473) | Biofilm microbial communities from the roof of an iron ore cave, State of Minas Gerais, Brazil - TC_06 Biofilm (v2) | ecosystem: Environmental > Terrestrial > Deep subsurface > Cave > Wall biofilm ... | reverse complement strand
CCACTTTTGGCGGTCCTCGTATGCGTTCCATCGCTGCTGCCCCCGCTGTGGCAGGCTCCCGCCCTTCACGATGTGGCCACGCGTCAGGTGAAAGAAGGGGACTACGCACGGGCGGTCACAACGTTTCGTGCCGCCCTGGCCGTTGACCCGATGAACCCCGTCGTGCCGGCGTACTTTGGCGACCTGCTCGCCGACCTCTACCTCCGCCGGATCGACACCACGATGGGCCCGTGGCGAACGCTGCGGCGTCGTGCAGTAGATCTCTACTTGCGCGCCGAGCAGCTGAGCCGGTGGGACGCCTATCCGCGGGCCGCGTTGGGGAGGCTGCGACGCTACGAAGGGGAGTATCGGGAGGCTCGGGCGTCGCTCGTCAGGGCGATCGCCCTCGATCCGTATTCGGCGCGCTACCGGCTGTGGCTCGGGGAAGTCCTGGTGCTGAGCCGTGACCACGCCGGTGCCGCCGAGCAACTCCACGAGGCGGTCCGATTGTATCGGCTCGAGCTCCTGATGGCCGCCCGCCACGAGCGGCACGACGTCCGCTTCCGCCTCGCCGTCTCTGGCCTCACCGAGGCGAGGCGCCTTCTCGCAAGCATCGAGCGGGACGCGCCCTAAGTCTGCCCGAAAGCGCAGCCTCAGTCCGCCCGGGCCGTCAAGTCCGGCCCACCCCCCAGCCATGAAAGTCTGTTCACCTTCAAAAATGTGAAGATTCAAGTATAATACCAGGTAATCGTTCGATCATCAGGATTGATGCTCTCATCAAGAATCTGCAAGCGCGTTATTGGACTGATGTCGCGTGATGTATAGTGTCGTGGTCCCGACGTACAATAATTCGGCCACGCTGAAGGCGACAATCGAAAGCCTTCTTGCGCAGCAGACGGGCGTTTCTTACGAGATCATCATCGTCGACAATAACTCCACCGATGACACGGCGCTTCTCGTTGGCACTTATGCTCATCGCGTGAAGCCAGAAGTCCGGTACCTGCTCGAAAGGACTCAAGGGTCATCCGCGGCCAGAAACGCAGGCGTCGCCGCCGCTCGTGGCGAGGTCGTGGCGTTCACGGACGACGATTGCGTCCCCCGAACCGATTGGCTGGAATCGCTGGCGGCAGTCTACACTACTCAGTCCTCAGCATGGTCCGTCGGAGGCCGGATTGTGCTGGACCTTCCTGCGGAATGCCCACCTTGGTTCCGCCTCACCTCACCGCGCTACGACATGAACAGATTCTTTGCGGCGCTCGATCTCGGCGAAGGCCTCGTGCGACTCGAATATCCTCAAGCGTTATGGACGGCGAACCTGTCCGTAAGGAAGTGGGTCTTTTCGGAAATCGGCTTGTTCAACACGGAGTTGGGAGTGACGAAGTCAAGCCGGCTGGCGGCGGAGGATCTTGAGCTCTGTCATCGGATCCAGCAAAGCGGCGGCGCGATCTACTACTCCGGGCGGGCGACGGTGCGGCACCGGGTGCACGAATCACGATTGACAAAAAGATACTTCCGCTTGTGCGCGCATTGGGGAGGGCGAGCAAACGCCCACACCTTGATCCGCGATCGCTTGTCGCTCGAGGAATCGGCCCATGAAGCTTTGGTCATGGTGAAAGACTGTGTCAAGATGCTCGCCCTGCTCGCAATGGGGCGGTCCCCGAGAGCATTCCAGTGCGAGCTTGCCGTCCGAAAGCGCGCGGCGTACCTGTGGCAAGGGTTGGGGTGGCATTTGCCTGCGCTGAAGGCCGCCCGCCCCGAACGAGTCCAAGGTATCCCGGACGAAATCATTCCGGCGATCGCGGTCGCCCAACCGGATGAATCCCCGCACGATGGCGGGCCATCCAATTTAGACGCCTAAAATAGCCGGTTTGGGCAATGATCCCGCCCGCCGAATAACCGTCGCCTTAGCGGAAATTCGAAATTAGCCAGCAGGGGAGGCGTTCAGCTCCTCCAGTGCCCAAGCGGGGAGCCTTCAGCAAGAGCCGGAAGTGTAAGCTGGGGCATCGCATCCGGGCTGGCTGCCAGATGCTCGCCGCCAAGGGGAAATCAATCTCGCCCTCGAATGTCACGATACTTCTTTGAGACGAGGAAACTCAGAACTGATCATGAGAAAACGCGTCACCCTTATCCTCCCAGTTGTCCTCCTTTTCGCTTGCAGCAAAGCTTTTGCGGCACCGCCCCTCGGCTATCACCTTGTCTGGCAGGACGAATTCAGCGGAAATCGTCTGGATCAGTCCAAGTGGTTCGTCATGACCGCTGTCCGTGACTCCGCCCAGCTAACCGCAGACGCTGTACAGGTCAGGCCGTGGGACTTGCACATTCGCACCTATACGCGAGATGGAGCGCATTATACTGGGTTTATCAACACGCGCGGACGGTTCATGGCGACCTACGGGTATTTTGAAGCGCGGATTAATTTTCATGATGCCCCGGGCACACACTGTGCCTTTTGGCTCTACACGCTAACGATAGATAACGCCATCATCGGCGATCCCCAACACTCGGGCACCGAGATAGATATCGTGGAACACCGGGTGGTGGATGCATCCGGAAAAGACATCCGCAATCTGGCCTCGATGAACCTGCACTGGGATGGCTACGGTCCGGATCATAAGCATCTGGGCAAGGATTGGGTCGCGCCGGTCTCGCTCAACGATAGCTGGCACACCTATGCCCTCCTGTGGACACAGACGGAGTATGTGTTTTACGTTGATGATGTGGAACGCTGGCGCTCGAACATGGCGATCTCACAGACGCCGGAGGAGATCCATTTGACCTGTGAAGTAAACGGCTGGTCGGGGCAGCCTCCCGTCAATGGCTACGGACCACGACAATCCACACCCTACGGAATGGATGTGAACTGGGTGCGCGTCTGGCAGAAGTAGTCCCGATCTTCGACCGTGTGGATCACGTTTCAAACTGAGGGCATTTGGCTTGGCCGTCCACGACGATGATCTATGTACGTTGCCCTATAGGACCCAGAGGGGATGCGAGCAGGGGGCCGCGCCAGCCTTGCGCAGTTTACCACCCGTCGTGTGACCGACCAACCTTCAGTCCGTCTTGCCTAACGCACGCAGGACGCGCATTGGGGTGATTGGCAGCTCCGTAATGCGCACGCCCAGGGCATTCGCCACCGCGTTGGCGATGGCGGCCGGGGTGGGGATGATCGGCGGCTCACCGACGCCCTTCACGCCCAGGTTGTTAACGACGGGGTCAGGCACGTTGACCGCCAGCGCCTCGATCTCAGGGATCGAGGACATGCGGGGGACCGCATAGGCGTCGAATCCCAAATCGAGAACGGCGCCGCTCTCGGGGTCGGTTGCGTGGTCTTCGCTCAGCGCGAACCCCAGCCCCTGGATCACGCCCCCCTGAACCTGGCTCGCGTACTGCATGGGGTTGATGACCCTGCCGACGTCGTGGCACGCAGTGATTTTGATCACCGACACCGCTCCTGTCTCGGTGTCCACTTCGACCTCGGCAAACTGCGCGCCCCACGTGCGGACCGTCACTCCGCTCGGGTTGGCTCCCCGGAACCCGCGGCCGGTGATCGTGAAGTTGCCCATCCGGCGGGTAATCTCGGGGATCGTGATCTTTAGCGTGGGCACCCCCACCACGCGGAGCTGCCCCGATTCGAGCCGGAGGTCTCTCGGCGCCGCCTCGAGGACCGAAGCCGCGGCGTCGATGAGGTGGCGCCGGGCCTCCTCGGCCGCCATGCGCACGGCGGGGCCGCACGACGCGATCGTCTGGCTGCCCGCGGAGAGCGGGCTGTAGGGGAAGTCGGTGTCGCCGAGTGCGAGTCGCACTCGCTCGACGGGGAGAGTCAAAATCTCAGCGGCGATCTGCGTCAGCGCCGTTTTGGTCCCCGTCCCGATGTCCTGGGTCCCGAGCCGGACCTCGGCCGTTCCATCGATGTTCAGGCGGACCTCGGCGTACGCCGGAGGGGATCCCGCCCCACCCCAGAGTTGGCTCGCCATTCCTAGCCCCCTCAGCTTCGTCCCGTTCTCGGCCGGCTTCTTGGGAGTAGGCTCCCGGCGACTCCACCCGATCGCCTTGGCGCCGAGCTGATACGCTTCTTGGAGGTGCTTGCCCGAATAAGGGCGCCCTAGGACCTGGTCGTCCGGTGCGTAGTTGCGGAGGCGAACGTCCAGTGGGTCCACGCCGAGCTGATCGGCCAGCGCCTCGATCGCACATTCCAACGCCACGGTGCCCTCCACGTACCCCGGGGCGCGGAACGCGGCGGCCGGGCCGGTGTGCGTAAACACGGAGGTCGTTTCGGTCCGCACGTTGGGACAGAGGTAGAGCTCCATGGCAGGCCCGTGCAGAGGGGAGGGGACCGCTCGATACGCCCCCACGTTCGAGAGTCCCCAGTAGTCAATGGCGGTGAGCGTGCCATCCCAGTGGGCGCCGAGGCGGATCTTCTGAAGGCTCCGCGGCCGCTTCCCCGCTGCCTGGCTCTCTTCCGCCCGCGTGAAAACCAACCGCACCGGCCGTCCCGTCTGCCGCGCGGCGAGGGCCGCGATGACCGCGTACTTGCCCGCGCCGTTCTTGCTGCCGAACCCTCCCCCCATGTACGCGCTCAGCACGCGCACCTTGTCCATCGAGAGCCCGAGGGACAGCGCGAGATGGCGACGCACCCCGAAGATGTGCTGGGTCGAGTCCCAGACCGTCAATTGATCGCCGGCCCAGGCCGCGACTGATCCGTGGGTCTCCATGCTGTGGTGCAGGGCATCGGGGGTCCGCACCGTGAGGGCAACGGTCGCGTCGGCTTCGGCGAGGCCTTTCGTCACGTCTCCACGCTCGTACCGTTCCGGGGCGCCCCCCACAATGTTGCCGTTCGCGTGGACCTGGATCGCGTCCGGGCGGAGCGCCTCTTCGGCGTCCAGAATGTGCGGAAGCACCTCGTACTCCACCTCGATCAGATCGAGCGCGTCGCGGGCGGCCTCCGGATCTTCCGCGATCACGGCGGCGATCTCGTCCCCGACGTAGCGGAGCTCGGGGTCGAACAGCCAGCTCATGCCGCTGAACCATGGGATTCGGGGGGCGTTGGCCGCACAGAGGACGGCCCGGACTCCGGGGGCGCGCTCCGCTTTCTCGGTCTCCATCCGCGTGATCCGGGCGTGGGCGTGAGGGCTTCGGAGCACGGCCCCGTGCAGGAGTCCCGGCGGGTATTGATCCGTAGTGAAGCGGGCCGCGCCGCTGGCGCGCTCCCGGCCGTCGACCCTGGCGACGGGCGTCCCGACGACGGCGAAGCGCTCCGTTTCGGACCAGACGGGAAGGTCCTCTCCTTCGATCACGACCTCCCGTTCCTCGATCCGGCCCTCAAACTCGATCTTCTGTTTAATGATCCGTGGCATTGCCGCCTCCGTCTGTGTGCGTGCTCAGGCTTTCTGGATGTCCGTGGCGGTCTCGGCCGCCGCCGCAACCTCGGCCGCCGCGGCTTGAATCCGCAGATAGGTTCCGCACCGGCAGACGTTGCCGTCAATCGTGCGCCGGATCTCCTCGGCCGAGGCGCCGGGCGCGCGGCGAAGAAGTCCCCGGAGGGCCATCACCTGTCCAGGGGTGCAGAACCCGCACTGCAACGCGTCGTGACGGACAAACGCGGCGAGAAGGGGATCCGGCGGGTCACCCTGCGCGATGCCTTCCACCGTTTCGATCGTCCGGTCCGCGGCCTGGACCGCCAGCATCAGGCAGGCCAGCACCGCCCGCCCGTCGACCAGGACGGTGCACGCACCACACGTGCCGACCCCGCACCCTTCTTTGGCCCCAGTAAGGCCCAGGTTCTCCCGAAGCACCTGCAGCAGCGTGCGGCGAGGAGCGGCCACCACTTCCTCGGGTCTGGCGTTCACGGTGAAGCGGATCCGATGCGTCGATTCGGCCACAGGAACGACCTGATCCACGGGTCTCCTCCGGTTGGGATTCGAAAACACCCCCGTAATAAGATTGGCTTCTCGATCCGGGGGTCCTCCGAGCGGCTCCGGGTACCTCTGAGTTGCACTCGGCAGGCTCTGCGGGTATGACCTCGATCCTACCTGGAGACCCGATCTAAGGCGGTGTCGATTCGCTAAGAGGACGGGCTCAACAATAGATCGGCGCGGGTCGCGGAAACCCTGAGCGCGATATGATGGGACCCGGTGGATGATCAGGGTAGAGAGGCCGGGGAGCCTGGGGGGCCCGGCTACTCGGCTGATCGCATCATCTGCGCGCTCGGGATCAAGCGTGAGCGTTCCGCTCCCCCTGTCACGTCAGCGTGAACGGAAGGGCGTTTACCCCCGGCTGACCCACGACGAGCACGCCGACCGCGATTTGCTGGCCCGCGGCCCACGCCCGTCCGCCGGGGTGGGCGGCGGGCAGGGCGAACACGATCCGCGCGTCCTCCCAGGTGGTGATCGTCTGGACCGGCATCCCGTCGATGGTGACCGCATTGTTATCCTGCGCTCCAAACCCGAATCCGAAGATCGTGATCACCGTGCCGCCGCCGCCGCTCACCGGGGATAGGCCGGTGAGACGGGGGCGAGTGGTGGTGGTCAGTTTCTGACCCAAGTATGCTCCCTGCCCCAGTCCCATCAGCAGCATGAGGGGAGCATCGATGTTCGGGACCTGGGGCAAATCCGCACCGCTGAGCTGCTCGTGCAGACGAAGGGCGAAGACCCCGAGCGCGATGAGCGTCCACGAGAGCATTTGAGTTTTACCGAGGTCCGGGAAGCCGGCATCGTCGTTGACGAGATCGGCGAAGACGAGGGGCCGATTCGTACGCACGTCTTTCCGCACCTGGCCGCTGGTCACGTACGACACCGTGATGGCCTTCGCGGCGGTCGCGGTAATGACGCTGAAGCCCATCGACAGCAGGAGGTTCTCGGGGAGCGAGGTGATCTCGGTCGCCCGGGCTCCCTGCCGGAGGGCCTGGTCCGCGACCACGGCAATCACGGCCCCCATCGCGGCGGCCGTCCACAGGAGGAGCTGGAACTTTGACAGGCTCGCTCTCCCGTCCGCCCCCTCGGCGAGCAGCCAGGGGTTCCACCGGCCGCCCCCGACCCCGTAGATGACCCACAGGAGCAGGAGCCCCAGCACCGCATAGCCCAAGGCCAAGGCTTCGTGTGTGGCGATCTCGCTCACCTCCTGTGATAGCGCTTTGATTCCTTAGAACTCCGCGGCTTCCGAAGCCTTCACAGGTCCGGGGACGTGACAAACTGCACGCCAGGCCCTGTGCCTGCGGCGTCCGTGGTAGTGTACTGGAGGGGAACCGTAGCCGCATTCCGGAATCGATTGGCTGTGCAGATCAGGCGCTGACGCGTTCGCGTCAGTGCGCGAGAGGATTTGGCCCGATCGCCACACCCCTCATGAACTGGCGGCCTTTGAGGAGCCCCAAAGTCTCGGAGCGGGAGGTGAAGGCGTCAGCCTAGGGCGTCCGCCATCGTGCCTTTGCCGCTCATGCAGACCATGAAAACGGAGCAGAAGCCCCGCTCTTCCCATCGTTAGAGAATTCCAGTCCGAAGGCCTTCACTCGCGACTTGGTGGCTTTGGAGATCGCGAGCGTCGAGTTTGCGGGATGGAACACCCCCACGAGTTTGGTGATTTCCCCGGTGGGGCTCGCGAAGTCCTCGACCTCGATCTCGGCGGCGGTGCCGATCTTGGCGCTGTGCCGGCGTCCCTCGTTCTTGTACTCGATGGGCATTACCTCCATTCCCATCATCTCGCCGATGAGCGGCGCGAGGGCTGCCATCGGCCCACCGAGTTTCCCGGAAAAGACGGCGCCGAGCTTCTCCTCCTGCTTCGGAGAGGCGGCCTCGTCCATGAACACCCCGACGCGCCATTTGCCGTCGAGCATCTGCGGCGGCGTGTCGGCCAGGACGGCGATAGAACGGTTGCTCACGTCGACACCCTCGATCTCACCCGCATCAACGTGGAACACGAGCACCACCCGGCAGCGCTCGTTGTCGGCGCGCAGGGTCAGCCCGGAGACGGTACAGGGGCAGGCCACGTTGCAGTTGCAGTTTTCAAAGTATGTTCCCTTGAGGCGCCACGCCATCGCGCTCACGCTCCCTTTGGCTTGGTGACTTCATGCCCCCCGGTCAGCCAGCACGGTGAGGCAAAAGTAGGTCGGCGGTGCTCGATCGACAAGGCTCACGCCGAAAAGAGGTGCCACTGCGGTGACTCAAGACGGCGCTTCCCTGCGGTTTCTGCTTGGGAATCCTCCACTCCTTCCTGCGGCACGTACGTCTTCGGCGTCGCGGCCGGACCCGCATCCAGCACCGCTAAGGGCGGTCCCAACACCATCGTCGGGATGCGTCCATTCCCGCCCCGATGGGACGGCCTTTCTTTCCACTCCCATCCCACGACCAGGCCGGAACTTTGACAGCGCCTTCGGGGGGACAGTAGACTGAAGACGTCATGGCACGCACGCCAGTTCCGGTCGAGACCACGGAAGATCCATCGGGCCGTCTCGTCATCGTCTGGGACGATGGGCACCGCGGTCAGCATGCCTTCCGCACGCTGCGGGAGCGGTGTCCTTGCGCACTCTGCGTCGATGAATGGACCGGCGAGGGCCGTCTCGACCCGTCGAAGATCCCGCCGGCCATCCGGCCAAAGGCGATCGAACGGGTCGGGGCCTACGCCCTCAAGTTCACGTGGTCGGACGGGCATACGACGGGGATCTACACCTTTAGGTACCTGCGCGAGATCTGCGAATGCGCGGAGTGTGCCCAGCGCCGGACCGCCGCATCCCCTGGGCGCTAGGCGCGAGGCTCAGCGCACCGCGTACTTGCGCAGGGCATCGGGGTCCAGGGTCATGCCAAGCCCCGGCCCCTGGGGGAGCGAGATCAGGCCCTCCCGGGGGACCGGGAACGGCGTCGTGAAGATCTCCCGCAGCGGGTTTTGAATATACGCGGTCCCCATGTACTCGTAGATGGAGAAGTTGGGGACCGCGGCGGCCAGGTGCAGCGACGCCAGGTGCGCGACCCCCCCGCTGAATCCCGTGTGCGGCGCGATCGGAAGGTTGTGGGCGTGCGCCAGGGCGCCAAGCCGCCACGCGGGGGTCACGCCGCCGATGCGCGCCACCTCGGGCTGCAGCACGTCGACGCACCCCCGGACGATGAGGTCGCGGAAGCCGAAGATGCCGAACTCGGTCTCGCCCGCGGCGAGCGGGATCCGCACCGAGCGGCGAAGGTGGGCGTACCCCTCGAGATCGTCCGCCGGGACGGGCTCCTCCAGCCATCCCACGTTCAGCTCTTCGAGTTGCCGGCCGACCCGCACCGCGGTGCCCACGTCGTAGGCACCGTTGGCATCGAGCATCAACTCGATCTCGGGCCCGACCGCCTCGCGGACGGCCTGCACGGTCCGGACGTCGGCCCGCGCGCCGCCGCGGGCTTCCGGCCATCCGATTTGGACCTTGATCGCCGTGAAGCCCTGCGCCACCTGAGCCCGGGCTTCCGCGGCCATTTGGGGGATCTCGTCGAAGTAGACCTTTGAGACGTAACACCGGACGCGATCGCGTCCCGCCCCTCCCAGAAACTTGTAGAGGGGTTTGCCCACGGACCGCGCGAGCAGGTCCCACAGGGCGATGTCGATCCCGCTCATCGCTTCGATGACGAACCCCCGGGAATGGCCCCACCGTCGGAGGAGGGTTAGCATTTCGTCCCACAGTCCCTCAACATCCCAGGGATCTCGTCCCACGATGGATGGCGCGAGGAGGCGGTCGACGATCGTGGTCACCACCTCGGGCGCCCGCCGCACGATGCACTCGCCCACCCCGACCTGACCGTCGTCCGATTGAACGTGCACGATCACCGCGTAGAAGGTCGAAAACGTCCCGATCGAAAACTGCACCGGGCTCGGAGGCGTGGCCGCCAGGGGGGTGCAGGTGACCGCGGCGATCTTCATGGCCCGGTATTCGGGCCCTCGGAGAAGGTCTCCTCGCCGGGCCGCGGAAGAGAGACTGCCGCCGGCCGCGCGGGCGAGACTGGAACGCGCAGGCGCGGGGGAGGGGATGCGGGTGGAGTGGAGCGCGGTGTTCGCGGAAGGGCTGACCTACGGCGACTTTCTTCAGAAACACGCCAATCCAGACCAACGGGCCCGCTGGCAGGCCGTGTACAACAAGATCGCGCTCACGCCCGAGCATCGGGAGCTCCTGGGAGGCTTCGTCCGCGAGATGCACGTCCTGTGCGTGGCCGGCGCCTGGTGCGGCGACTGCGTAAATCAGTGTCCGATTCTGGCGCGCATTGGAGAGCAGAGTGGGCACATTCTGGTCCGGTTCGTGGACCGCGACGCCCAGCCCGTCGCGCAGGAGGCCCTGACGATGAACCAGGGCCGGCGGGTCCCGGCCCTGGTGTTCCTGAGCGAGGACGATCAGGAGTGCGGCCGGTACGGGGACCGCACCCTCGCCGCCTATCGTCAAATGGCGGCCGACCGGCTGGGGCCGGCGTGCCCCACCGGGATCGTGCCGCCGGGCGCCGCGCTGCTTTCGGCGGTCACCGCCGAGTGGGTAGCGCAGTTCGAGC
>Ga0187846_10002326_pt1 | contig 10476 bp, 6 predicted proteins | sample TC_taG_FD_161473 | JGI IMG/M metagenome (GOLD analysis project Ga0187846, IMG submission 161473) | Biofilm microbial communities from the roof of an iron ore cave, State of Minas Gerais, Brazil - TC_06 Biofilm (v2) | ecosystem: Environmental > Terrestrial > Deep subsurface > Cave > Wall biofilm ... | reverse complement strand
CCTCGACAGCGGCGTCGACCTGGACGCGTTCTCGCCGCGACTGCGCGACGCTCACCGCGCGCGGCAGCGCCGCGAGCTCGGCATCGGGGAGGACGCACCGGTCTTCCTGCACGTCGGCTCCGGCTTCGCACGGAAGGGGGTGGAGCGGCTCCTCGCGGCGCTCGCGGGTGAGCGCGAGGCGCGCTCGCGGCTCCTCGTCGTCGGTCATGACAAGGCCCAGGCGCAGATGCGCCGCGCCGCCGGGCGGCTCGGCGTCGCGCACCGGGTTCACTTTGCGGGCGGTCAGGCCGATGTGAAGCCCTGGTACGGCGCGGCGGACTGCTTCGTCCTCGCCACGCTCTACGACCCGTTCCCCAACGCGGCGCTGGAGGCGCTCGCGAGCGGGCTGCCGATCATCGTCAGCCGCCAATGCGGGGCTGCCGAGCTGGTCGAGGAGGGGGTGAACGGCCACGTGCGCGACGCGCTCGACGTCGCGGGCTTCGCGGAGGCGATGGCGGCCGTGGCGGCGCGCGGGCCGGCGACGATGGCCGGGGCTGCGCGTCGCTCGGTCGCGCACCTCAGTCTGGAGGCGATGGGCGAGCGGCTCGTTGCCCTGTACCGGCGGCTCCTCGGCGAGGAGGCGGCAGGGCCGCGAGTATAATTTCGCGAGTCTCATCACATGTCTACGCCCTCAAGCGTCCAGCTCTATCTGCGCCTCCTCGGCTACGTGAAGCCGTATTGGCGCGTCTACGCGGCTTCGATCGTCGCGATGGCGATCGTGTCCGCGACCGAGCCCGCGTTGCCAGCGCTCGTGAAGCCGCTCCTCGACGGGACCTTCGTCGAGAAGAACATGGCTCTCGCGCAGTGGCTGCCGCTCGCGATCGTGGGCATCTTCGTCGTGCGCGGCTTCGCCTCTTTCGCCGCCGACTTCTGCGCGAACTGGGTGGCGCAGAAGGTGGTGGTGGACCTGCGCCGGCACATGTTTGCGACGCTGGTTCGACTACCGACCGCGTTCTACGACGCAGCCACGAGCGGGAGTCTCATCTCCACGTTCACGTTCAACGTGCAGCAGGTGACTGGCGCCGCAACCAACGCCGTGACCGTGCTGGTGAAAGACTCGCTCGGGGTGGTGGGGCTGCTCGCGTGGCTGCTGTACCTCAACTGGAAGCTCACGCTCGGGGTGTTCGTCGTCGGGCCGGTGATCGTCGCGATCGTTCGCAGCTTCTCGAAGCGGCTGCGCAAGATGAGCCGTGCCGAGCAGCAGGCGATGGGCGACCTGAACCACGTGCTCGAGGAGTCGATCGGCTGTCATCGCGTCGTGAAGGTGTTCGGCGGGCAGGAGTACGAGTCGCATCGCCTCGAGCGCGCGGTGAACCGCGTGCGGCAATTCAGCATGAAGACGGCGATCGCCGCCGCGGCCAACGTCCCGCTCACTCAGATCGTCGCCGCGGCCGCCGTCGCGGCCGTTGTCTATGTAGTGGTGTTTCAGGCGGCGCGCGATCAGACGACGGTCGGCAGCTTCGTCTCGTTCCTTGCTGCGCTGCTGATGCTGATGCCGCCGCTCAAGCGGCTGACCGGCGTCAACGCCACCTTGCAGCGCGGCCTGGCCGCAGCCGAGACGGTGTTCGAGATGATCGACGAGGCCCCCGAGCCCGACCAGGGCACAGTCGAGGTCGGCCGCGTAGGCGGCGACATCGAGTTCCGCAACGTGCGGTTCGTCTATCGCGGCGCCGCTCGCGCGGCGCTTGACAGCATCACGCTCAAGGTGGCCGCCGGGGAAACCGTGGCGCTCGTGGGGCCCTCCGGCGGCGGCAAGACGACGCTCGTCAACCTCCTGCCGCGCTTCTACACACCCGCGTCGGGCACGATCCTGATCGACGGCCTCGACATCGCCGAGCTCAAGCTCGCGGGCTTGCGCGCGAATATCGCGCTGGTGAGCCAAGAAGTTGTCCTCTTCAATGACACCGTCGCAGCGAACATCGGCTACGGTCGGCTGGGCAACGCATCGGAGGCCGACATCATCGCCGCCGCCGAGGCCGCGCATGCGATGGCGTTCATCCGCGAGGTGCCCGAAGGGCTGCACACGATCATCGGCGAGGACGGCGTGCGGCTCTCGGGCGGGCAGCGGCAGCGGCTCGCGATCGCGCGTGCGTTCCTGAAGAACGCACCGATCCTCATCCTCGACGAGGCGACCAGCGCGCTCGACTCGGAGTCGGAGCGGCACGTGCAGGAGGCGCTCGAGAGGCTGATGCGCGGGCGAACGACGCTCGTTATCGCCCATCGCCTGTCCACGATCGAGAGCGCCGACCGCATCGTCGTGCTCGACCAGAGCCGGATCGCCGAAGTCGGCCGGCACGCGGAGCTGCTCGCCCGGAACGGCATCTACGCTAGGCTCTACCACATCCAGTATTCGCGCGACGAGGCGGCGGTCGCCGCGTAGATGCACATCGTCCACACCGAGTCCTCGCAGGGTTGGGGTAACCAGGAGATACGCATCCTCAGCGAGTCGGAGGGGATGCGAGCACGCGGGCATCGCGTGACCGTCATCGCGCCCGCCGCGGCACGGGTCCACATCGAGGCGAAGCAGCGCGGGCTGGAGACTGCGGGCCTCCCGCTCGCGCGCAAGAGCCTGCGCGGCGTGGTCGCGCTGCGCCGCTGGCTGGCGGCGAACCGCGTCGACGTCATCAACACCCACAGCTCAACCGACTCGTGGATCGCCGCGGTCGCGTGCCGCGCGCTGAGCGACGCGCCGCCGATCGTGCGCACCCGGCACGTCTCGGCCCCGCTGCCCAACAACGCGCCGACGCGTTGGCTCTACACCGGCGCGACGCGCTGCATCGTCACCACCGGGACGACGCTGCGACAGCGGCTCATCGATGAGAACGGCTTCCCGCCCGAGCGCATCGTCTCGGTCCCCACGGGGATTCCCGCCGACCGTTTCGCGCCGGGTGACCGTGCGCGCGCAGGCGCGGCGACCAAGCTGCCGGCCGACTGGACCCTGGTCGGCATCGTCGCGACGCTGCGCAGCTGGATGGGTCATCGCTACCTTCTCGACGCGTTCGCGCGGCTGGAGCGCGACAAGCTTGGCCTGGTGATCGTCGGCGATGGACCGCAGCGGGCAGCGCTCGCGGCGCAGGTCCGGAGCCTCGCCCTCGCCGAGCGCGTTTGGATGCCCGGTGATCAAGCGGACATCGTGCCGTGGCTGCAGTCGCTCGATATCTTCGCGTGGCCGTCGTACGCCAACGAGGGCTTGCCGCAGGCGCTGGTGCAGGCGATGATGGTGGGCCTCGCCTGCGTAACCACTGTCACCGGCACGATTCCAGAGGCCGCACGCGACGGCGAAACGGCGCTCATCGTGGCGCCGCAGGATGTGGACCAACTGGCGCAGGCGCTTGCGCGCCTCGCCCAGGATCCCGGCTTGCGCGAGCGGCTCGGGCGCGCGGCGCACGAGCATTGCGTGCGCCAGTTCGGCTACGACGCGATGCTCGACCGGATGGAGGCGGTGTTTCGCGATGCCATCGCGACGGCCTAGCCGTCTCGGGACGCGGCTTGCTGTCCTGCCGCGCGCCGCGCTGCAACTCCTCGCGACTGCCGGACGCCGGCGCCCCCCGACGTGTCCGCACCGCATCCTCGTCGCACACCATCTGCTGCTGGGTGACACGCTCATGCTGACCCCGCTGCTCGCCAAGCTCCGCGCGCAACATCGCGACGCCGAGATCGCCATGACGGTACCGCGGGCGATCGCGCCGCTGTTCGCCGGCCGGCCCTACGGCGTGGAAGCGTTGACCTACGACCCCTATGACCGCATGATGCTTGGGCCGCTGACGGGCGGGCGCAGCTTCGATCTCGCGATCGTGCCGGGCGACAACCGCCAGAGTTGGCTGGCGGCCGCCATCGGCGCGCGCTGGATCGTGGCCTTCGGTGGCGATCGCCCGGCTTACAAGAGCTGGCCGGTCGATGACCTGCGACCCTATCCGGATCGGCCGGCGGCTTGGGGCGACATCGTGTCGACCCTTGTCGACGGTCCGGCGCCGCCGCCGTACGATCCCGCCGACTGGCCCGATCCGCCTGCCCGGCCTTTCGACGCCCCGCGCGGCGACTACTGCGTGCTGCACGTCGGCGCGAGCACACCGCTCAAGCAGTGGGAGCCGGATAAGTGGCGCACGCTCGCTGAGCGTCTCGCGGCCCGAGGGCTCCAGGTGGTGTGGAGCGGTGGGCGAGGGGAAGAGGGCGCCGTGAGGGCGATCGACCGGGAGCGGCAATTTCCGTCGTTCGCCGGCGCGCTCGACCTGCAGCAACTCTGGTTCCTGCTCAAGCATGCGGTGCTGCTGGTCGCCCCGGACACCGGCGTCGCGCATCTCGGTCGGATCGTGAACGTGCCCACGGTCACCCTTTTCGGCCCTGGCTCTAGAGTGATCTGCGGCGCCGGCGAGTTTTGGCGCAACGCGCCGTATCGGGCCGTGACCATTGAACACTTTCCGTGCCGCGACCAGCGCGTGCTGTTCAAGCGCGAGATCGAGTGGGTGCGCCACTGCACGCGCTCGACGCGCGAATGCTCCGCGCCCCGATGCATGCACGCACTCGAGTTCGATGCGGTCGAAATGGCCGTCGACGCGCTCCTGCGATAGGAAATCGCACTGGTCGAATTTTTCTCATGCCGCCGAGATCGCTCGCACCGACGAGGCGCACGCGTGCTCCAACTTGCGGACGGCCGACTGGATGATCAACCGGCGATCGATCTTCGCCCCCAAGCTGAAAGTGGACGGCACGGGTTCGTCCGTCTCACCGCACGGCGAGCCAACTTCCGTGTCTGCGTTTATCGTGCGCCTACGCGACTCCCTCGCTCGCAGCGCGTACGCCATGGTCTACCGGCAGCCGAAAACGTCCCTCATAAAGCAGCCTTGCGGCCCAGTCTCCGAGTGGAATCGGCGGGTTGTCCTGACCTTGCTCGTCGGCACGGCGTCTGGGTCGCGATCGCGTTCCACATCTACGGATTGCGGACTTCTGTGGAAGCTTTCGCGTTCGCTGAGGAAGGCCTCTAGCGACGTGGCGAAATACGTGACCGCGGCGCATTACTAGGGCGACGAGGTGTCGGTAGCTTGCGCGTGCGCCACTTGCGCCGTGCGCGGCGAGAGTTTGCAGGGGCGCATCTTGTAACGGATCTCGGCCGCCGGAAACAACCAGCTCAGACGCAGTTCGTAAAAGTTCTGCCAGCGTTCGCTGCGATTGACCAAGTACCTCAAGATCGGGACGATGATCCGGTCGAACAGATTGAAGCGATAGAACGACAGGCGAATGGACTCGATGTCGAAGCGTGCGCCGGCATTCAAGGCGGGCACCTTGCGCACTGCCGATTGCTTGTCGGGATCCACGAAGTAATACATCGTGTACAGCCCGAAAAATCGGACATGGGTTGGATCGGAGTAGTAATACGGATTCGAGAAATGCGGCACCACGATCTCGATGAGCCCATCGGGCCGCGTAATACGATGGATCTCGGCGAGCAGCGCCAGCAGCTTGTCGACGTGCTCCAGCGCATGCGAGCTGAACACATACTCGGCGCAATTATCCGGCAGCAAATCGAGCGGCTCGTTTAGGTCGGCGACGATATCGATTCCGTCGAGCTCGAGCTGATCGAGCGCGTAGAGTCCGGGACGCGGTGTTGGCCCGCTGCCCAGATCGATGCGCAAGGGTTTACCTTGCTTCAGGTCGCTCGCGACTTGGGGATTGTTCAATCGCATACGAAAGCCAATGTTACGTGAACCGCATGATTGCGCAAATCTCGGCGGCGCCGGATCCGGCTCACCAGCCGCGCGCTTGGTAGGATAGAATTTTTGCGATCGACTATGTCCGATAGAAGCGTATTGATCAGTTACTTCTTCGGGGACGATATGATCCCACTTGGCAGGTCGTGCGCGAACGCTTTTCGTCAGCTCGGTTACGACGTGTATTGCTTCAACAGTCAGGTCGAGAGCAAATGGGAGCGCACGCTTCTCAAGCCGGTCAATCGGCTTGCCCGAGGGCTGGGCCACAAAGAGCAGATCGGAGCCGCGCTGCCGATATCGAAAGTCAATTTCAAGAAGCAGATGATCAGGAGAGCGACGCTGGAATTTCGGCCGCGATGGGTTTTTATTATTCGCGCCCACGAATTCGTGGACGAAGAGCTTGTGCACGATCTGCACCGTTGTGGGGTCGAGAAAGTATTCGCCTGGCGCGTTGACGGGCCGCTTGACACGAACGATCTTCTGGCTGATGCGAAAATCTACGACGCCTACTTCTGCAGCCACCGGCACGGCTACGATTCGCAATCGGCTAAGATTCGCTATCTTCCCGTCTATGGGATGGACTTCTCCGTCTACCGCAATCTGTATGTCGATGCGCCAAGAGAATACAACCGCGACATGGTGTTGGTCGGCGGCCATAATCCGCGGCGCCAGCGTTTCGTCGACCATTTGCTCGACCTCCCGCTCGATATCTACGGCAAATGGGGAAAGCAGAGCCGGCTTAATTTTGCCTTGCGACAGCACGTGAAGGCGAGAGGGGCATGGGGCGAGGCCTTGCTCGACATCTACAACACTTCGAAGATCGTCCTCAACATCTCGGGTTGGGATCCGTCTCGCTACACCGGGCTCAACCAGAGAGTGTTCGATGTGCCGGCCACGGGCGCTTTCTTGATGACCGATTATTCACCCGAATTGGAAGAACACTACAAAGTCGGCGAGGAGATCGTGTGCTTCAGCGAAATCGAAGAGTTGAGGCAAAAGGCGCGTTACTTCCTTGAACACGACGCGCAACGGGAAACGATTGCTCGCAAGGGATATGAAAAAGCATTGACACTGCCCACGATCGGCGATCGCATGAGGACCGTGATCGAGCACATCAATGAAGTCTAACGGCGAGAATTCGCGATTCGCCCGATCCGAAGGGGCGCTTTGTCAGGTGCGGTGTTGCCGGCTATCCGACTCGCTTCGCTTGACTTGGCGGAGTCGGCCGTCGGGGTCTTCCGGTGCTCAAAGCGAAGCCGAAACGATCAGAAATAGGATGCGAGCGTGCTCGGGGCTCGGGCGATCGTAGCCGCCCGTTCAGGGCCGTACAGTCAAGAAACGGCAAAGAGACCGACCACAGGCAAGATGGTGCGCGCTTTTGGAGGTCCGACGCAGCGGCGACATCGGATCACCACGCTCGGCCGGCTCGATCAGCAGCCTCCAGTGCTGCACAATCAAGGGCTCCGGGGTTCGCTTTCGGGCCGCCGCGGGTCGTCGCACTCGTCCAGCCATCCACGGCAGCGCATGCAACTCCCGCACACCCTTGTTGGAAGCGTCGGCCGCGATCGCCCCGATGTCTGCGCCATCGATACCGTGCCCCGACCCTGTCGCTCGGCATCGGCCGCTGCGACCGGTCATGGCGCTCGCTCATCCAAATGCCGCAACAACGCCCCGGTACTTGGCGCGCCGCGCCGCTCGGGCTTCCATGGTTCATGAGAGCGTTCCCAGCCTAAAGCTCTGCAAATGTTATTTTCCGACGGCTTTTAGATGTGCGGCATTGCGGGTTACTTCGGCACGCGCGACGCAGGACCGGAAGTGCTGCGCCGGATGACGTCGGCGCTGGCGCATCGGGGGCCCGACGCGGACGGCTTCTACGAATCCGGACCAGTCCGCCTCGGCCATCGCCGGCTTGCGGTGATCGACCTGGAAACAGGGCGGCAGCCGTTATTCAATGAGGACGGCACCGTAGGGCTCGTCTTCAACGGCGAAATCTACAACTTTCAGACGCTGCGCGACGAACTGATCGCTTGCGGCCATCGCTTCAGCACCCGCACCGACAGCGAAGTGCTGGTGCACGGCTGGGAGCAGTGGGGCGAGCGTCTGCTCGGCCGGCTGCGCGGAATGTTCGCGTTCGCGCTGTGGGACGGCCGCGCGCAAACGCTGTTTCTCGCCCGCGATCATCTCGGCGTCAAGCCGCTTTATTACGCGGCCGAACCGGGACTGTTCGTGTTCGCCTCGGAGCCGAAAGCGCTCGTCCAGCATCCGGGGGTGCGCCGCGACCTTGATCCGGACGCGCTCGCCCTGTATCTCGAAGGTCAGTTCATCCCGACGCCGTATTCAATCTGGAAGGGTATCCGCAAGCTGCCGCCGGGGCACGCGGTGATCGTCACCGAACGCGGGACGACGCTGACGCGCTGGTGGCTGCTGGACTACCAGGCCAAACTCGATCTTGCCCAAACCGACGCCGTCGACTACGTCGAAAAAGCCCTGCGCGAATCGGTGCAAGGGATGCTCGTCTCCGATGTACCGCTCGGCGCGTTCATCAGCGGCGGCGTGGATTCGAGTCTGGTTGCGGCGCTGGTTGCGCAAACCGCGAGTCATGCGGTCGAAACGTTCAACCTCGGCTTTTCGGGCGACGGCAAAGGCAGTGAGCACGAATGGGCGCGCCGGGTAGCCGACCACATCGGCAGCCGCCATCACACGCTGATGCTCAAGCCGCACGACGTGCTCGGCATGTTCGACCGTTGGCTCGGCATCTTCGATGAGCCATTCGCCGATCAGGCCGCATTGCCCACAATGGCGCTCGCCGAATTCGCGCGCCGGCGCGTCACCGTTGCACTGACCGGCGAAGGCGCGGACGAGGTGTTCGGCGGCTACGACAACTATTTGAAGCGCGTGCGAGGAGAGCGCGTGTCCGGCCTGTTGGGCGCTCGCGCATCGCCACTGCCGGCGCTGATCCGCCGCCTGCCCGCGCGCTGGCGCAAGGATCGGCTGCTCAAGGCCATTGCATCACCCCGCGCCCGCCGTTACGTCACCATCCCGAACGTCTTCGACGAGACACTGCGCGACACGCTCTACTCGGACGCATTTCTCGCGACCACGCAGGCTAAGCTCGCCGACCGCGCCGAGGCGTTTTTCGACGAATGTAACGCCGATAGCTATCTCGAGCGCATCCAGTACGTCGACACGCGCCTGTGGCTGCCCGACGATCTTCTCACCAAGGTTGACCGCGCGACGATGGCGTTTTCGCTGGAAGCGCGCGTGCCGTATCTCGATCACATATTCGTCGAAGCGTGCGCGCGCATTCCGGCGGAACTCAAATGCCGCGGCAACCAAACCAAGTATCTGTTGAAGAAAGTGGCCGAGCGCTTCCTTCCCCGCGACGTCGTGTATCGCCCCAAGCAAGGATTCTTCATGCCGATGTCGGAATGGCTCGCCGGCGAGTTACAACCGCTAGTGCGCGACGCGTTGGGCGACAGCGGACTCGCTCGTCGCCGCCTCTTTCGGCCGGGTGTGCTGGACCGACTGCTTCTCGACCACTACCGCAACCGCCGCAACCACGCGATGCGCTTGTGGACACTGCTGGTGCTCGAACAATGGTTCCGGCGCGCGATGCCGGATTTTTCGTTCTGACATGACGCGTCGCCCTCTCCGCATTCTGCACACCGAATCGTCGACCGGCTGGGGCGGCCAGGAAATCCGCATCCTTAGCGAGGCACGCGGAATGATCGACCGCGGCCACCGGCTCGAACTGTTGACCCCCGCCGACGGAAAACTCTTCGCCGCAGCGCGGGCAGTCGGCATCCCGACGCACGCGCTGCCGATTCACCGCAAACGGCTGCCCGACTGGAACGCGTTGCGCCGCTGGTGCGCCGCCCACGTCGCGCAGTTCGACGTCGTCAACACGCACAGTTCGACCGACAGCTGGCTGACGGCGCTGGTCGCCTGCGCCAACCGCAACGTGCCGCCGCTGGTTCGCACGCGTCACGTTTCAACCCCGGTCAACAATTCGCCGACGACGCGATGGCTCTACCAGCGTGCGACCGCGCATATCGTCACGGCCGGCGAAGCGCTACGCCGGCAGCTCCATCGCGACAACGGCATCGCACTGGATCGGATTACCTCGGTGCCGACCGGCATCGACCTCGATCGTTTCCGCCCGCTCGATCGCCGCGCCTGCCGTCGACAGCTGAACATTCCCGATCGCCCGACGATCGGCATTCTCGCCACGCTGCGCGACTGGAAAGGCCATGACGCTCTGCTCGACGCCTTCGTCGGACTTCACGCCCGTCACCCGGATTGGCAACTCGTGATCGTCGGCGACGGCCCGCAACGCGCGCGCCTCGAAGCGCGGGTCGATGTGCTGCGCTTGCGCGGCGCGATCCACTTCACCGGCAATCGCGACGACGTGCCGGAGTGGCTCGCGACGTTCGATCTCTTCACACTGCCGTCGTGGGGCGACGAGGGCGTTCCGCAAGGCATCACGCAGGCAATGGCGTGCGGGCTGCCGGTGGTGTCGACGACGGTCGGCGCGATCGACGAAGCGGTCGTCGACGGCGTCACTGGCGTCCTGCTCGCGCCACGCGACGCCGCGGCGCTTGCCGGAGCGATCGAACGGCTGCTGGTCGCCCCCCCGCTGTGCGCCCGAATGGGCGCAGCCGGGCGGGAACGCGCCCGGCAACGGTTCGGCATCGACACGATGCTCGACGCGATGGAAGGGATATTCGAGCGG